>Ga0181583_10000291_pt1 | contig 34740 bp, 9 predicted proteins | sample 071ome_31_FD_132461 | JGI IMG/M metagenome (GOLD analysis project Ga0181583, IMG submission 132461) | Coastal salt marsh microbial communities from the Groves Creek Marsh, Skidaway Island, Georgia - 071405CT metaG (megahit assembly) | ecosystem: Environmental > Aquatic > Marine > Intertidal zone... | reverse complement strand
GTGGATTGAGTTGTTCCCCTCCCCCGCGACGTAGGGGGCGGGGGAGAACTGGTAGAAGAGGCTGCTGGGGTCGTTGAGGCCGGCCTCGCACTCGTCGAAGTTGCGGAGCTGGTCCAGGGAGACGGGGACATGGCCGTCGTGGGAGATGTCGATGCCGAGGAAGGACGAACTGGTGTACCAGACGACGAAGATGCCCACGGTGGCGGCCCCGACGTAAAGTCCCACGGCAAGCCACCGGATAGTGACCCAGAGGGACACCAGACCCTCCTTCTTGGAGCGGGGAGGCTTCTCCATGATGTCGGGGTCCTCGGGGTTGAACGACAGCGCCGTCGCCGGGGGGCCGTCCGTCACCAGGTTGACCCAGAGGAGTTGGACGGGGATCATGCCCTCGGGGAGGCCCAGAATGGCCGTCAGGAAGATGGACGCGACCTCCCCGATGTTGGAGCTGATCATGTACCGGATGAAGGCCTTCATGTTGTTGTAGATGCCACGGCCCTCGGACACGGCGGCCACGATCGTCGAGAAGTTGTCGTCGGCCAGGACCATGTCAGCCGCCTGCTGGGCCACGGCGGTGCCTGAGATGCCCATGGCGACGCCGATGTCGGCCTGCTTGAGGGCGGGCGCGTCGTTCACCCCGTCGCCCGTCATAGCCACGACCTCATCCATGCGCTGCAGAATGGAGACGATCTTCATCTTGTGTGTCGGCTCCGTGCGGCTGAACACCTTGCCCCCCGGGCGCATGAGGAACTCGATCTGCTGCTCATCGTCCCACCCGGCAAAGGTGCGGCCTTCGACCGAGTTGTCCGCGACCTCCTGGGAGGGCTTGAGGATCCCGATGTCCTTGGCGATAGCCTCGGCGGTGAGCTTGTTGTCCCCAGTGATCATGATCACCTTGATCCCGGCGCTGTGGCAGTCCTTGAGGGCTTCAGTCACCTCCTTGCGGGGAGGATCCAGGATGCCGACCATGCCCACCAGCGCCATCCCGCTCTCCACCTTCTCGTAACCCTCCGTGTTCGACACAAGGGCGTATCCCTCGTGCGTGTTGCGCCCATCGAAGGTGGCGAGGGCGCCGAGCCCCTCCGTCTTCACGGCGAGAGCCAGGGTGCGCATGGACTTCTCAGCCATGCCCCTGAGGGCCTGTTGGACGGCCTGCTTCATGGCATCTGTGAGGGGCTCGATGGCGCCCGAGGGTAGCATGACGTGGGTGGAGCGCTCAAGGATGCGGTCAGGGGCGCCCTTGGCGAGAAGCACGTTTGAGCCGGACACGCCGAGGGCGTCGCCGCCGACCACCACGGACATGGACTTGCGAACACGGTCGAAGTCAAGGGTCGCGGAGGTCTTGATGCTCTTGGTGATGGTGTCGCAGGCGGGGGTGGGTGACCCCTTGACCTTCTTGCTGCCCTTGATCTTCTCGACGAGTGTGAGCAGGCAGCCTTCTGTGGGCAGGCCGGTGCACTTGAAGGCGTCTTCCTCGATGCGGAGGGAGGAGGTGTTGCACGCCACGGCCACCTTGCACAGGGCGTCCACGTTTTTCCCCGGCTTAAGCCCCTGAACCTCGCCGTCAGCGGGGTCGTAGGAGGACCCCTTGACGTCGCACTGGGCAAAGGTACCGTCGCTGTTGAACACGCCCACCTTGACGCAGGTCATCTGGTTCGTTGTCAGGGTGCCAGTCTTATCGGAGCAGATGACCGTTGTGCAGCCCAGCGTCTCCACCGAAGGGAGGCTGCGGACGATGGCGTTCTTGGCCGACATGCGGCGAGTCCCGAGGGCGAGACACGTGGTGATCACGGCGGGAAGCCCCTCGGGGATGGCGGCGACAGCGAGGGCCACGGCGATCTTGAAGTAGTAGGCACAGTCGACAAAACTGAACTGCCACTCGCTGATGAGGGGTGTCCACCCGTCCCACTTTGTCTCGACGAATTTGTCAGCGTTCATGAGCCAAACGATGAGGCAGATCACCGCGATGATCTTACCAAGTACGTTGCCGAAGTCCTCTAGGGCCTGCTCGAGTGGGGTCTTGTTCTCGTCGGCACCCTTCATGGCATCGTCAATTTTGCCCATCTCGGTGTGGGCGCCAGTGTTGACAACAACGGCCATCACATGGCCCTGCTCGAGCGTGGTGGAGCTGAAGATCATGTTGCATTTGTCGACGATGACGGCGTTCTCCGCGATGGGCTTGCCCCCCTTGGCCGTGGCGTCGAAGGCCTTGTGCACTGGCTGCGACTCGCCCGTCAGGGCCGACTGATTGGCAAGGACGTTGACAGAGTTGGTGAGCACGCGGCAGTCGGCGGGGACCTTGTCACCGACGTCCACGTAGACGATGTCGCCGGGAACGAGGAGACGGGCGGCAATTTCGGACTTCGTGCCGTCCCGGAGGACCTTAGCCGTGGGGGCCTGCATCTTGTTGAGCTCCTCCAGTGCCGACTCGGCGCGCCCCTCCATCCACACCCCGACGAAGGCATTGATGGCGAGGATCAGGATGATGACGAAGGGCTCCACAAAGGCACCAATACCCTCCTCGGCGGCCTCCTCGTCGACGAACGCGAGGAGGAACGATACCAGAGCCGCCAGGAGCAGGATGCGCACCAGGAGGTCCTCGAACTGCTCCAGGACTAGCGCCCAGATCGACTTCTTCGCCGCAGCCTCGAGCTCGTTGGGGCCGTACTCGGCGAGTCGGGCCTCGGCATCCTGAGAGGACAGGCCCTTGTCCTTGTCGGCCTTGAGAGCCTTGACCGCGTCCTGCGTGGGGGGCGTAGTGCACACTGGGTCACGAGGGAGGCCCAATACATGGCCGTGGGGGGGACCCGCGGCAGCACGAGTGCTGGCTCACCTCCTTGGACATCGACCACGCCGTCACAGCGTTCATTTCCATTTTCTCGTCGACGCTGGCCTATTCGACCGGCGCACGTTGCCTGGCTGGACACCTGCGGCGTCAAATGGAAGGGAGGGTCTGGTCGACCTGCGTGCCGTCGACCGATCCGCGCCCGTCCCCACGGACGTCTGGAAGATCGACGGTGTTTCACCCGATTGAGCACCCAACTGTACGCGGGGCTCGAAAAAAACGCACGGCGGACAAGTCAGCGCATCAGAACCGCGCGGGGGGGACCCCGAGATGGAAACCAGCTGCCGGCTCGGACACGCAGCAGCGCTCCAAGCGCCATTCCCGTGCCTGAACTGGATAGCGACCAGCGATGTGACGCGATCGAACCCGTACTCGGCGGGAATATTTGCCGCAGCACTAACCTGCCGAGGGTCGTTACACGGAGAGGGGCCCTGGGGAAGATGCTCCACCCCTGGATTTCCCAGGCAACAACACGGGGAGCAACGTCCTGGAACCGGAGATTTAATGCGGAGTTCATAGACCGGGCTGCCCAGCCTCCCTCTTGGGGGGGCAGGTTGGGGGCCCCAGCGCCCTGTTTGCGGGGGGGGGGTAAACCCCAGACCAGCGCCCCTGTCCGGGACCCCCGTACGGCCGAAATGCCCCCCGCTGCCCCCCTCTTGTGATTCCCATGCGCTCGTTGGCGGGACACATGTTCTGTTAGAAAGAGAGGAGGAGAACTTCTGTGAATTCCACCCTTGGGTTGGAAAAGAGGGGCCTTCGTAACTAGTTCTCAGCCATATTTCGCCGACCTGCGGCGCGTGTTCCATCCTAGGGGTGCGCCTCCACCTGCATTTGGCGCTTCAGACTGTAGTGGTGGGAGTAAGGGGGACTGGATATGTCCGAGGGGCCCAACACGGGCACCATGAGGGGCACGAGGAGGGGGAACGGGATGCAGTCGACTCGACTGCGCCCCACTGCGACAGTCAAGTACAAGAAGTACGAGGAAAACGAGGAGGAGGACGCTCTCGTGCGGGTGAGTGACCGATTGGGATTGCCTGTTGGGAGAAGCCCGCGGCCATGGCCCCACCTCGACCCCCGTTCAACAGTCGAGCGCGATGCGTTCCCCACTTGTGTGGGAGAGCGCCCGATTCTTTCGCCTCGCTAGACAATCATATTCGCCGCTACACGCACACGCGGTATCATTCCCGTATCAGTCACAGCGTTTCAAGTTCCGATGGCCATCAGGAGATGGACCAAGAAAAGCCCCTGCTCTTTCCCTATACAGCGGCCGGTCCACGTATGTGTGGTCGCGGCAGCCGCTCTCCCCCGCTCTTTCTTTCAATATTAATCGAGCACCTAGATCGATCCGGTGATTGGTCCGTACTTTCGGGAGCTGCATTGCTTCTTCGCTTCTCCGCATGCTCGGGCTCCTGTTCACCGTATACGCGTCATGCAGCGCCCTCTAGGGCCTCAGAGTCTACGTCTAGCGATTTCGCTCCCCACGTATGGACGGGAGGCGTTTACCGATTGAGGGATGTGGGGAAATGGGCTCGGCAGCTCCCCCCCCCTGCCCGGGAAGGCGCCCCCACATGCACGAGCACGCGCCCACCGCATCCGCTCGTTCACTGCAGGTGCGCCCCAGCAGGCTTCTGGAGGAGACGCGCGAGCGCATCGAAACCGCTCAGACCGTCATGCCGAGGCACGCAGTACGCCCGCAGATCCTGGAGCTCCTGAACATCGCGGACTACAGGTGGGCCCCACACCCCCCGTCCCCCCTGCCCCCTGCGCCTGCGCGTCCCTTGCATGTCCTCGTCCCGTCACCCTCCCCACCCACCCCCTCCCACCCACCCACCCCCGCAGCCACCACGTGGACTGCTCCGTCCCGATTGGCGAGCCCATTTTCCAGCCCTTCCCGACCGTCGTGTCGTTCTCGGGGTACGAGCCCTTCCAGACGTACGAGAGCGTCCTGTACTTGAGGAACAACGACACTGTCGGGCGGAGGGTCAAGGTGCTGCCGCCCAACAGTGCGTTCTTCAGCGTCAGCAAGGTCCCCGGCAAGGGCAAGGGCATGGGCGCCACCGACAAGGCCTCGGCCAGCGGCACGGTCATCGCCCCGGGGATGGAGGTGGCCTACCTCGTCAAGTTCGACCCCACCAATGCTGCCGACTGCGTCTGCGACCTGGTCGTGTGCACCGAGAGGGAGAAGTTCGTCGTTCCCGTTATTGCGGTGGGCCAGCAGCCTGCGCTGGACCTCCCGGACATCGTCGAGTTCGATTCGGTGCCCTGCAAGAGTGAGGTCAAGCGCACCTTCCAGGTCGCCAACGTGGGGAACAGCCAAGCCCACTTCACTCTCGCGACGTCCCTCAACTACTCCATCTCCCCGACAGAGGGCCACCTCAGCCCGGGGGAGTCCCTGCAGTGTACAATCACTTTCTGCCCAGAGGAGGCGGGCGAGGTCGCGGGGGAGCTGGAGCTCGTGTACGACAACGGCCAAGTGACTGTCTCACGGCTCCTAGGCTACGGCCGGGAGGTGAACGTCCAGCTGTCCGCCGATACGGTGCAGCTCCTCCCCACGTACATGAACAAGGAGTCCCAGAAGACATTCAAGGTCTTCAACGAGTCGGAGACGGTTGTCAAGTTCTCCTTCCGCCAGAACCCCTCAGAGGCGATGGACCTGGAGACCACGGCGAGCCGGGTTGCTGAGCTCTACTCGACCGCCGCGCTCACCCAGAACCCGCACACCCTGTCGCTCCCGGACGCGCTCCTGCCGCTAGGCGAGTCCCCGGCGAATGCCCCTGACGTGGACGGGGCGTCCTCGGAGGAGGAGGAGGCCATCTTCTCCACAGTGGCCGTGGCAGAGGGACGTGCGCTCAAGCGCCAGCGGAGGGCCCTGCTAACTGAGAAGCCCCTGTTCGAGTCTCGGCACTTCGAGATCACCCCCCTCGAGGGCACGATCTGGCCTGGCGGGGAGGTAGAGGTGACGGTCCAGTTCCGCCCCGAGCGCCACGAGGAGTACGAAGAGGTCGTTCACCTGGACATCACGGGGCGGTCGAACCGGCTGCCCGTGACCCTCAAGGGGTCCGGTCTCGGACCCAAGGCCATGTTCTCGTACGACGTGCTGGATGTGGGCGATACATTCATCCACACGGTGCACCAGTACGAGGTGGAGCTGTACAATCGCGGGGAGGTGCCTGCCGAGTTCCGCCTGACAAAGCCCGACACGTACTTCGGAGGCATGTTTGACTTTGAGCCGGCATCGGGCGTCGTACCCCCGGACTCAGTCCAGATGCTCCAGTGCCGCTTCCTCTCGGACGCCCTCGGGGAGTTCGCGGAGACATTCCAGTGCGAGGTCGCGGGGGCCTTCAAGCCCCTCACCCTGGACTTCCGCGGGCAGGTCGTGGGGCCGTCCTTCGACCTCGACAAGGACGAGCTCGACTTCGGGTCCGTGTCCTTCGGGTTCCGGTACACCAAGGAGCTTACCATCACGAACACGTGCGAGATCCCCATGCGCTTCGCGGCGTACATGGAGAAGGAGCGCGAGCCCAACCGCCCCGAGTTCAGCATCGTGCCGAGCGGTGGCGTCCTCAAGGCTGGGGCGAGCACCACCGTGACGGTGGAGTTTGTTTCGCAGCGCGTCTCTTCGTACGCCAACAACCTCCTCATCGACGTCCCCGGCGTCGGTCGGAAGCTGAGGACTGTGCCCGTGCGCGCCACGTCCTTCGTCCCGGAGATCTCGATGACCACGCAGAGTATCGATTACGGCGACTGTTTCCTCCAATTCCCGTACAAGCAGACCATCACCCTGGTCAACGAGTCCAAGCTGCCCGCCAAGTTCGAGGTGCTGCCCCAGGACGACCAGTCGAAGAACCTGGGTGTAATCCGCTGCGAGCCCACGGTGGGCGGCGTGCCTGCCATGGGGACCACGGAGGTCACAGTTGTGCTCTCCACTGCCCGCCGTGGCCGCATGCAACTCCCCGTGCGGGTCAAGGTCTATGGGTCGGATGCGGAGCCCCTCGAGTGCGTGATGAGCGCGCACTCGATCGGCCCAGCCCTCGAGTTCTACACGGGCGAGCAGACGAGGGACCAGCGCTCGACCAAGGCCAACATCGAGTTTGGTCAGTGCCCAACACTGAGGCCCAACACGCGCATCCTCAACATCTTCAACCCGTGCCCGGTGCCTGCCTCGTACAAGGCCTTCATCGAGTCCCCGACCTCGGTGTACTCGATCAACCCGAGGGAGGGGATGCTCCAGCCTGGCTCAGTGCTGGCGATGGAGGTGACGTGCACCATGGACGACACCCGCAAGTTCAGCGACACGCTCCACATCCTCGTCCAGGATGGTGACAACGTGGCCGTGCCCCTGAGCGCCGTCGGCACTGGCGCGACCGTGGTGGCCACAGGCCTTAAAGACGGGCTCGACATGGGCAAGCAGCTGGTCGGAAGGCCGTTCGAGACAACGGTCGTCCTTCGCAACTCTGGCCGCCGGCCCCAGACGGTGTCGTGGCACAACACGATGAAGGACATCGTCGCCAAGGCCATCAAGGCGCAGCAGAACGCGCGTAAGAAGAGGGCCGCCGTCGAGGAGGAGAGCAGCGAGGCCTCGGGCCTGGGGGTGGTCGAAGACACGAGCAAGGGGACGGAGGGGAAGACCAGCACCACGGCTGGGGGCAAGGCGGACAACAGCATCCCAGAGGTGGTGTTCACCGTATCTCCTGAGAAAATGCTCCTGAACCCCAAGCAGGAACACGCGTTCGTGGTCACCGGGATGGCCAGTAGGCCGGGAGATGTTCTCGAGAAGATAATACTGCGCGCGTCTGTGGGCAGCGAGACGAAGGACATCCTGAAGACAGAGTTCAAGGCTGAGTGCACCCGTCCCCTGCTTGAGTGCTCCGAGGAGAAGATCGTGTTCACCTACTCCTGGACCGAGGACAGCGTGCTTGAGCTCATGGAACAGACGGTCACTCTCAAGAACACTTCGGAGCTGCCCCTGACCATGACCCTTCGGACGCAGTCACCCTTCACCGTGGACAAGGAGTCCCTGACGCTCAAGCCGGGCTGCGAGGAGGAAATCATCGTCGACTTTGACCCCGGGTTCCGGACGGACCGCGAGTCGGACTCCATCAACGGGAAGCTCACCATTTCGTACCTTGACTGCCCGCACAAGGACACGATCGATCTCGTCGGGGAGATCAACTTCCCCAACCTCAAGATGCAGAACGATGTGATTGATTTCGGCTGCGTGCTCACTGACACGGTCGATCGCCGCTACTTCTCGATCAAGAACACTTCGAGCGTACCTGCTGCGTTCGACTGGTCTCTGGCCGCGCAGGCAGAAGAGGACATCAAACAGACAAAGTCGGGGCCCAAGTACGTCCACCCCTCAGAGGTCTTTGACATCCTACCGGTGAAGGGGGTCGTCCAGCCGGGCGCCTCGGAGCGCATCGAGGTGTCGTACTTCGCCCAGCCAGGTGCCTTCTCGAATTGCTGGGCCGTTTGCTCCGTAAAGGGAGGGCCGACGTACGAGGTCCGCATGAGCGCGGAGAGCTCGTACATTAAGTACGCCCTCGACACGCACCTGGTGGATATTGGGAGGCAGCAGTACAACCGGGCCACCGAGAAGGAGATCCAGCTCCAGAACACGGGCCGGGTGCCCTTCTCGTATGTCGTCAACCTCTCCCGGCTATCGCGGGCGAGTATTGTGGTCGCGTCCCCCCTCTCAGGGACCATCGGACCCGGCAACCGGGACTTCATCCGTCTCCGGATCACACCCGGTGTTCCAGACCGCATTGCGGAGGAGGTGGTCATCGAGGTGGCGCACTGCGAGCCGGAAGTGGTTCGCGTCGAGGGCGAGGGCACTTACCAGGGTCTCATGCTCACGCTGCCGCGGATGGACGATGCCGCATTCAAGGAGATGCGGGCCGCTGCAAGGGAGGCACTGTTGACCGGGGGCCAACGGTTGCACCCGAGTGACGCTGCCGCGCTCCTCGACCAGGCGAAGGACATGTCGGCGACGAGAGCCAGGACCGCCCGGACTTCCCGTATTGAGACGGCCGGCGGCCGGGCTCAGACGACGCACCACGGTCTCATGGAGTCGCCGAGTGAGATGATGACGGGGAGGGGCAAGGCGGGAAGGGTGGGCGCATACAACCCCACCGCCCTTGAGGTCGACATGGAGAGCGATCGCATGCATCTTTGCAAGATTCTTATGGACAAGATCGCTGGTAGCGTCAGCGAGGCGCCGATGGGCACCGAAGCCTCGAGAGTGTCGGTGACATCCAAGACCTCGACATCCTCAAAGAAGGCGAGCGTTGTTGTGTCCCACTACCTTCTGGACCTGGGCCACATCACCAAGGGGACGCAGAAGACGAAGAAGTTCAGACTCCTCAACACCTCCCCGTCGGCCATCAGCGTCAGCGTCGACCGGAAGAAGCTCAGTTCGTGCGGGATTGCCATCGACCCGGAGAAGCTGAACAAGATCGCTGAGTACTCGACGGTCAACTTCAGCCTGACCCTCGACACCGTACTGCTGCCCACGGGCCTCGTGCAGTGCTCCGTCCCGGTTGAGATCAAGGGCGGCCCCTCCATCTTCCTCACCGTGAAGGCAAACGTGGTGGTGCCCGAGCTGCAGGTCAGCCGCGACGTCCTCGACTTCGACGCGGTGCTGGCTGGCCATTGCAAGATCATCACGGTGCAGCTCCACAACCCCAAGGACGTTCCTTGCGACTGGACTGTCAAGAAACCCATGGAGGGGGACAGTAATTGGCAGTACTTTGAGTGTCAGCCCAACTCGGGCGTGCTTCCCCCGGGCGAGTCGACCAACGTCAAGGTCGTCTTCACCCCTGTGGGGGGGCGCGAGAAGCTCTACACCCAGCGCATCCCCATCAAGATCAGCTACAACCCCAGGCAGGTGTTCCTCAACGCCTCAGGCCGCGGGCAGACCATCGTTGGCAACCTGTCGTCGCAGTCCCTGGCCCTTGGGGCCATCCTTCCTGGGAAAGAGGGGGAGGAGCAGGAGCCCAACAAGATCCAGGTAGAGCTGGTCAACCCCTCGAGCGAGTTCCCCATCGAGGTCTTTTCCCTTGACTTAGACGGACAGTACCGTGACGAGGAGGAGATCCTCACCCTCCTGCCCCTCTACGGGCCCGATGGCACAATCCTGGCGCGGCCTCGCAACCCTGGCGAGGAGTTCTGGCCCGAGTACCGGGAGATGGTCGAGAAGGCCAAGGCCGCCAAGGCTGCAGAGGAGGAGCGCAGGGCGCAAGAGGCGGAGGAGGCCGCCCGGGCCGCGGAGGCGGCCGCTCTGGCCGCCGAGGCTGGCGAGACTGCTGCCGCAGAGGGTGGCACCCCTGATGCGGTGGGCGACGAGGCAGGGGCGGAGGAGGGTGTCGGGGAGCTTGAGGAGCCCGCTCCTGAGCTGGAGGACCCCAAAGCGAAGGCTCTTTACATCGTGGTCACGGGTGCCCCGGGTAGTGGGCGCACGGTCGTGGCTGAGCAGCTTGCTGAGCGGTACGGCCTCAGCAGGGTGTCGTTCAGCGACCTGGTGATGAGTGCAGCTGACATGGAGGTTTCCATCCCGGAGGAGGCGGAGGACACGACGGACGAACTGAAGGCCGAGCGGGAGCGGGCCCTCGCGCTGTCCGAGGCGGTGAACCAGCTCGTCGCCTCCATGGACGGCACCGATGAGGCCGAGCCTGTTTCTGAAGACGTCATCAAGACTGTCCTTCCCGTCGTTCTCGAGGAGGAGCGGTATCTGGCAGGGGTGGTGGTGGATGGCCTGGAGGGGAGCAGGGAGGTGGGCCCGTCGCACTCCACTGCGCTGGACCTGCTGGCGCACGGGGTGGGGCTGTCGAGGAACGACCTCCTGGACGAGAAGGGCAAGCCCACAGGGAAGCATACGTACGAGGGGGTGGCGTCCATCAAGGTTCTCCACCTGGAGGTTCCCCGGGAGGAGATCGCAGAGAGGCTGGGGGTGCCGCCGTCTGCCGTGGGGGTTCTCGAAGAGGGTGCCACGCCTGTCAAGAAGGAGGACAAGGCCAAGAAGGCACCTGCCGCTAAGAAAGGGGACAAGGGAAAGAAGGGAGACAAGACCGAGCCCGACGAGCCTCCCCTATCTCCCGAGGAGCTGGCCCAACAGGAGCTGCTGCACCGCTTCGAGGCGTGGGAGGAGGCCGGGTCGCTGGAGAAGATCACCGAGGCGGCAGGTGTCCCGAACAGTGCAGCCGATGATGCCATGCAGATATCCGTCAGGAGCGTGGACGCCTCTGCTGTCGAGCCCAGCGAGGTCATGATGCGCGCGGTCGGGATCGAGTGGTCGTACGGCGAGCTCCTGACGTGGCTGCCCAAGGTGGACCGGGACAAGTACCTGGTGCCTCCCGACTACACCCTCGAGATCATCCGCAGGCCCCGCCAGCGCCCGCGCCGCAACACTCCCTCGCACTTCCAGTTCTTCACCATTCGGGAGGGTTCCCCTCCCCCGCCGGACCCCAAGGCGAAAAAGCCTCGCACCCCAGACCCGGACGCCGGCCCTCACTTCGACCTGGTGCCGGAGACCCGCTGGGTCCTCGCCCCGGGCGAGGCGGTGACCCTCGAGGTCCACTTCAAGAGCACGGAGATCGGCAAGTTCCAGGAGCGCTTCATGTTCGAGGTCCGCGGGGGTAACATGCTCGAACTCAACTGCGAGGGCACGTGCGCTTACCCCCAGATCGCGACTGACTACCGGAACGTCTTCTACCGCAAGGCCAAGGGGAGGCCGTCGACCCCGCTGGTCAACAAGCAGTTCATCATCAGCGAGGAGGTGTTCGACTTCGGCCCCCTCCTCGCTGGGCGCAAGAAGGACGGCTATCTGGATGACAAGGTACCCGAGAACGGTTCCCTGTTCCGCATCACGAACAACGGGCTCTTCGACCTCAAAGCCAAGTTCTGGCTGCAGAGTACAGTGAAGAAGGAGGGCGAGCCAGGCACTGCCGAGGGGGGCGAGTTCATCGTGAACCCGCCTACCATGGAGCTCGCGATCGGCGAGACGCAGGACCTCCGTGTCTTTGCCTTCCCCAGCGAAAAGTCCCTGAACACCATCGAGGACACCGTGGTGTGCTCCGTCGACCAGAACCCGAAGGTGTCGACGTTCAAGGTGAAGGCCATCGGCACCAAGCCGCAGGTCGAGGTGACGGGCATCGAGGACATGAAGGCCGGCATCAAGTTCCAGCGCCTGCTCCTGGGCAAGCGCGAGGTGAAGACCTTCGAAATCGAGAACACCTCGCTGCTCCCCGTCCAGTGGAGACTGGACAAGGTGGCGGACCTGCCCGAGGAGTTCCTTGTGACCCCAGTGGAGGGTCTCCTCCCGGCCAGGGAGAGCGCGACGATCCGCATCGAGCTCACAGCCACCGAGGCAAAGAACCTCGCGGGCACGATGGTGCTCAAGGTGCAGGACGAGAAGGGGGTCATGCCCGTGGTCCAGGAGGTCCCAATCCCGCTCGCGGGCGAGGCCTACGACATTACCACGGACATCAAGTACCCCACCGAGGAGTACCAGGGGCTGGACTTCGGCACCGTGCGCGTGTGCGACACTGCCATGCAGACCATCACCGTCACGAACCAGGGGAAGTACGACATCGGCTTCAACATGAACTTCAAGAACAGCGGGCCGCTCAAGGAGCTTCTGACGGTGGATCCGGTGGAGGGCACCATCCCCGCGGGGAAGGCGCAGGAGATCAAGGTCCACTTCAACCAGGAGCAGCATCTGAACCACGAGGTGCACCTGACGGACAACGCACAGATGTCTCTTCACATCATCGAGCCACTGAACAACAACACCGAGACGACCATCCCCATGCCCGTCTCAGTGCATGCCGTGCTCTCCAAGTACAGCATCACGCCTGCTCGCGGTCTCATCTTCGGCCCCAACGTGTACAATTCCGAGTCCCAACCCAGGACGATCAACGTGCGCAACGAGGGCGACTTCCCGTTCCACATGATGCTCTTCAAGCTTGGGGACGAGGTGCCAGAGAAGCCGGCCGAGGATGCCAAGGGTGGCAAGGAGAAGGCCGCCGCTCCTACCCTCACGCTTGGACAGTTCGTGTTCGAGCCGGCGTCGTGCGTCATCCAGCCCGGTCAGACGCAGCCTGTCAAGGTGGTCTTCAATGCCCAGAAGCGGGCGCAGTACACGGAGACGGTGGGCATCCACATCACCGAGCGCGACGAGAACGACTCGCCCCAGGGCATCCCCTACGAGGTGGCCGGCGAGTCGTGCATTCCCGGCATCAATGCCGAAGACGTAGGTGCGATCTTCGAGGAGCACCGTGTCATGCCCAAGATCGACCCCTTCCACCCAGTCCCTGGCACCTACGCTGTGCACGAGAAGGTGTTCGACTTTGGGTCCGTCATCGCCACGCTGGGGGAGGGGGATGCAACGGAGACGAGGGCCTCGTTCAAGATCTCCAACCCAGTCAAGGTACCATGCTCGGTCAACTTCAAGCTCACTCCGAGGCAGCAGGCCGAGGACAAGAGCGGCGGTGTGCCCCCCCCGTTCCCCATGCAGATCGAGCCCGCCAAGATCAACATCCCCCCTCACGAGTACCGGTACGTCACGGTCAAATTCGCACCCAGCGCCATCCGGCAGTACAGCGCCGACTTCCTGGCCGAGGTCGAGAACGGCAGCGGCAACGCCAAAACCTCAACCCTTGCCTTCGAGGTCCGCGGGGAGGGGGTGCTCCCGCACCTGTCCCTTGTGCAGCCCTCGGAGCGCGACTCGGCGGGCCGCCCCGTCCTCAAGTTCCCTCGGATTCTCCGCGGGAAGAGCTCGGGCCTCCCTATCGTGGTCCGCAACGATGGGAGCATCCCTACAACCGCCCGGCTTGATTGCCCTCCCCACATGGCGTTCCGCATGGAGGGCGGTGGCGGTCTGTTCACCCTGAACCCCGGGGAGCAGCGCAACTTCCAGATGCGCTTCGACCCCCCCGACGCGGGCGACTTCAGCCACGAGGTCGGCCTCGACGTCAAGCACAACCCCTTCGAGCAGCTCAAGCTCATGGCTTCGGGGGTGTGCTTCGTCGAGGACGTCGTCTTCACCGCCCTGCCCGAAGACCTGTCGGACGAGCTCCACTTCCCCGACGGCCCCATGGGCGTTGAGCAGGAAGTCCTGTTCAACCTCAAGAACCTCACCGATCAGTCGACCATTCTCTACCACTTCACGAACCTCCCGGCGGGTGTGCAGATTGTCCCTGCGGCGGGCATCCTGCGCCCTGGTGCCATGAAGTCCGTGCAGGCGACGCTTCTCTCCGCCGAGAAGCTAAGTCTCAAGGGCCACGAGGTGCTCGTAAAGCTGGAGCAGGTGACCTTCGAGGGGGAGCCGTTCGACTGGGAGCTGAGCCCTGCAGACCTCGAGGCCTCACGCCAGTCGACGCCGCCCCCTCAAGAGGAGAAGGGGAAGAAGGGCAAGGGCAAGAAGGACGCTGCCCCTCCAGTCCCGGACCTGGCCATCCCCGAGGCGATCAAGGTTGCGGAGGGGACCGCCAAGACTATGCCCCTCTACGTGCACGCGGTGGTCGACTCCCCGAGCTTCCGGGCGGACGACACGCCGATCGACTTCAAGCCGACGATGATGTTCCAGACGCGTTCCTACTCGTTCCCTCTCGCCAACACGTCCGGGGCCTCCATGGAGTACTCGTTCCGTGTCGAGATGCCGAGCGGGGACGTCGACACGACAGGCCCTTTCAAGGTTTACCCCGAGCGCGGCTCCATTGCCGCGGGGGAGGAGACTATCATCACTGTGCGCTTCTCCCCCAAGGAGGTCGAGAACCTCGAGCGCTCCCTCATCTGCACGATCCCCCACCTCCCCGAGGACGTCGAACCACTGGTCCGGAAGATGACAGGCGCCGTCCTTCGCCCCTGGTGCCACTTCGAGCTTCCCGAGTCGGACTACCTCAGTGCTGGCCGCCGCAACCCCGAGATGCCGGATGCCGAGGGGAAGCTCGGCCCCCTAGACAAGTCGACCCGAGTCCTCGAGATGGAGTCGTTGGGTCTCAAGGTGCGCAACACCAAGAGGTTCTACGTGCTCAACCCCACGAGCGTGACGTACGAGTTCATGTGGGAACAGGTGGGCATCAGCAGCTCGTCGGATGGGCCATTTGTGTGCCAGACGCGCCGTGGTGTGGTGACGGGAGGCAAGCGCTACGAGATGGTGTTTTCGTACGTGCCCGACTCGAACCAGCTCGAGGAGTCCCATTGGGTGTTCAAGATCCCCCAGCAGGGCATCCACGTCCCGTTCCTCCTGGTGGGCCACGTCAAGGAGCCGCAGGTCATGATGGACCTCTCGGCCGTCAACTTCGGCATGGTCCAGGTGGGCGGCAAGGTCCGCGAGACGGTGCACATGGTGAACGAGGAGGCCATCCCGTTCGAGTTCAGCTTCGACAAGGCGTCCTTCGAGGCCACTGCTGCGCGACTCGCCATGACGGGCCAGCGGCCGACGTGTACCTTCGAGCCCCTCTCTGGGAGCGTGGCGCCCAACAGTAGGCTGCCCATCACGGTGCAGTTCGAGCCCACCAAGGAGGGCATGCACAACTACAACGTTGTCTGCAACGTTCGCCGCAAGCCCACGCGGCTCACCCTGAATGTCAAGGGGGAGGGCTACGAGCTCCAGGACTCGCTGTCACTGGACGCTGCGGACGGCCGCTCCCTGCCCCTCACGGAACAGGGCGACAACCACGTCGAGTTCGGCGAGGTTATCATCAACGAGCGCGCCGTGAAGCAGCTGTCCCTGATCAACTCTGGGACGGTCGCGTACGACTTCCTCTTCTCCGCAGGCGAGAACGGCAACGTTGCCGTCACCCCCCTGACAGGCCGGGTGGGGCCTGGGGACAAGGTGCTGCTGGACCTCACGTACTCGCCGAAGCGCCCCGAGACGCTGTCGGATTACCTCGTCACGTGCCAGATCGTCAACGGCCGCAAGTACCGCATGCGGCTTAATGCCGTTGGCCACAAGCCCAAGCTCGACCTGAGCTTCTACTCGCACAACTTCGGGCCCCAGTTCATCGTCGAGCAGGGGGTGCGTCCCGCCAAGGCGGTGCTCCGGGCGACGAACAACGACTCGAAAGAGATCTCATTCGACTGCTTGTACGAGAATACCCCCCACCTCCAAGTCGACTGCCCCCCTACTGTTCTGGCGCCTGGCCAGTCCCAGGACATCCAGGTCACCTTCTCCCCCCAGGAGGAGCGCGCCTACTCGGAGCTGGTCCCCATCGAGCTCAATGGCCTCACGTCCGTCTCGGTGTCATTCACAGGATCCGGGTGTCCCATGCGCCTGTCGCTCGCCGACAAGTCCCACTCGGTCAACCTCGGGTCAGCGAAGGTCGGCCAGCAGGTCACGCGGGTCGTGCGGCTCAAGAACAGCACGCCCGTGCCCGTCGACCTCGACCTCAGCCTTGCTGCGGAGGTGCTCGAGAAGCTGAGTGTGGACATCTCGCCGCGGGGCAAGACGGTCATCCGGGGCAGGGAAACCCTCGAGCTGTCGCTCATGTTCCGCCCCCAGGCCCGGAAGAAGCCCTTCCAGGCGAATGTCGAGGCCGTGGCCTCTGGGCGCCGCATGACTCTCTTCCAGCTCCTCGGCGCCTGCCTGGGCATCGAGGTCAAGCTGGCATCGGAGAGCGCGCCCTTCGGCGCTGTTGTCACGGGGTCCATGGTGACAAAACGCATCCAGCTCGAGAACACCGGCGACGTCGGGACCAAGTTCACGTGGGATACGGCTGCGTTGGGGAAGCACTTCCGCATCTCCCCCGCCACCGGCTTCATTGCCGCGGGCGAGGACGTCAAGCTCGACGTTACCTTCGAGCCAAAGGAAACTCACGCCGACATCCGCGTGGAGCGTGTCCGCTGCATCCTGGATGGGTGCGATGACCAGTTCCTCACCCTCACTGGCGCCTGCGTGGCGCAGGAGGCCCAGCCAGACAAAGTATCGTTCCAGGCCCCTGTGCGCGAGACGCAGGAGAAGACCATCACCGTGAAGAACCCCTCTGCCACCGACTGGGTGCTCCGCCCAGTGATCCACAATGAGGCGTGGTCGGGCGCCGAGTTCCTCACTGTCCCAGCAGGCAAGTCGGCGAACTTCACGATCAAGTACCAGCCCATGCGCATGACCACCGCGCCGGAGCTGCACGTCGGGTCCGCCTTCTTCCCCTTGCCCAACGGTTCGGGCCTGCTCTACACGCTTTCCGGCACAGCTGACGCCCCAAAGAGCAGCGGCAAAGTGGAGGTCAAGGTGCCTGCCAAGGTCCAGCACCAGGAGGTGGTCAAGGTCACAAACTGGGACAAGCAGAACCAGCGCTTTGCCGTCTCCGTCACCCTGGACAACAAGCCCAAGGCCTGCTTGGCCGACGCGCCCGAGTACATCGACGTCCCGGGCCTCACGGCCCGTGACCTGCGCATCAACCTGCTCAACCCGCTCGAGGGCAACCTCGCGGGGCAGATCAAGTGCACTAACGTGTCGACGGGCGAGTACATGTTCTACGACCTGGCGTTCCAGACGACGGCGCCGCAGTCCCAGGGCAAGGTGGTGCTCGAGTGCCCCGTGCGGCAGAAGGCCACGGCCGGGGTGAAGATCTCAAACCCATTGGACGACCCGGTGACCCTCGACGTCAAGTGCTCAAACCCTCTCGTGGAGGTGCCCGCCAAGCTCGAGGTGCCGGCCAACGGCTCCGCGACGCTTGCGGCCTCGTTCCGGCCCCTGGTCGAGGAGGAGACGTCGTGCACCATAGACCTCTCCAATGCCGATCTCGGCAAGTTCGTCTACGATGTCGACGTCCGGGGCCTTCCTACAGGCCCCGAGAAGTCGCTCGAGTTCAGCGTGCCGCTAGGCACCCAGGAGACGCGGAAGCTTTCTGTGCGGCACTTCCTCACCTCGGCGTGCGACTACGCCGTGTCCTTCGCCAAGGAGGGCAAGGCAGGCTTCTCGTGCCCTGCCCCTGTCAAGGCCCCTGCCACCCCGGCAGGGGAGAGCGAGGGCGTGGAGCTGTCGTTCGAGGTTATGTTCGAGCCCAAGGCGATTGGCGAGAACTTCCGCGACACACTCATCCTCAAGAATGACAAGGGCGGCAAGTACGAGTGCCCCCTCGTGGCGCGGTGCATCCCGCCCAAGCCGCGGGGCCCCATCGATGTCAAGGGTGCAGGCGGCACTGTCCCCTTCCGCAATGTGTTCGACCGGGACGTCGAGTTCAGTCTAGTGGTCGAGGACAACCCGAGCTTCGTGGTCAAGGACAAGGAAGTCATCAAGGCCAAGACCACCGCCAATATTTCCGTGCAGTACAAGCCGGTCGAGGGTGCCTCTGCAATGGGCACCCTGAAGGTGATGTGTGCGGAGACCACCTCGCCTTGGTGCTTCTACCTCCGCGCCGAGCAGTAGGAGACCAGGGGCGAGTTACTTTACTTGCCGTGTGATTAGATTCGTAGCCTCCCTCTCTAGATTAGGCCAGTTGTGAAACATTCTCTTCCAGCTGACACTTCATCCATGCCCGGCAGACGACGTTGGGGCCGCGCGTCCCCTACCTCCCCCCGCCAGTGCGTCCCCCCCCCGCTACGCGGACGTTGGAGGCAAAGTCTAAGGTCGCACTGGCCAAGGTCGCCTCGTCACAACCTGCCGGCACTAGTGGCGGCCCCCTGCCGCTCCTAGACCCCCCGCGCATCTGAAGAAGTTGCCACTTGGGGGGGGGCGGGGACCCGCGCACGACACCCCTTGCTTGGAATCGGGAAATAGGCGTCGCTACACGTACATATAGAACACGGTATCCATTAAATTGACTAAGGGGGATGCTGGGTTCGCCCACGTGGGTTCTCCAGCGGATGTGAGCCCCTGCCTGGCTTCCCCGTGGCACGACGTTTTGCCGGCGAAGCTACGTTCTCGATACTCGATAACAATCCCCGCGCTCCCCTGACACGCTTCTTTCGATTTGTTTGTATGCTGCAGGCTGGTGAAGGCACTACGGTTGGCCCTCGGGAGCCTGCTGTCGTCCCCCATCGACGACAGCAGTGTCGAGCTCGCCTTTCTCAACGGTCGGGTGTCCCTCTCGAACCTCAACCTGGTGAGCACCTGACGCTACAATGCCGCTCATAGCGCCCCGACTACGTCCATTCGTGCCATTGTCGCTGTACGCGTAGTGTATCTTGACGGGTCGAACACTATCTGCGTGTCGAGAGGGGTTTTCTCCACTCGTCCAAAAGCACGCACCCTGGTGTCTCTCCGGGTTTAGGCGAATCGACGATGGCAGGAGATGCCGTCGCGCCCGTCTCTGCGGGCCGCTGAAGCGCACTTGCCATGACTGCGGGGTCGACTGGGCTCCTCGCCGCAGGACTGCCGCCGGATCGAGTCGCTCCTGGACAACAGCCTCAGCATCACCGAGGGGAGGGTGGGCAGGCTCGAGGTCCTCATCCCCAGCCTCCTGGACTGGGCTTCACCCATCACTGTTGTCGTCTCTGGGGTTCGGGTGGCTGTCGGCCCGCGGCAATCGCGCGAGAACCCCGACGGGGCCGCTGACGAAGGAGCAGCCAGGCGGGAAGGGGGCACTTGGGGATGGCGGTTCCTGGGTGGCGCTGCGTCGCGGGTCGCGTCTGCGATCGGGGGCTCTGTGACGCCTCGACTACAGGCCATCCTGGGGGCACTCGCCTCACGCCTCGTTCTGAGGCTCGAAGACACCAACGTGACGGCCTTCTCCATGCCAGCGAGTGGGTCAGTGCCTGCTGTGACGGTCTGCGCTGGGGAAGTTGCGCTCGATGTGGTCACCGAAGAGGAGCGCGTCGCCGAGTCAGCCGATTTTCATGAGCGCGCGATCGCGTGGATCTCTGCACGACGGCTCTCGGTGAAGGGTCTGGCTGCTTTCGCAGAGAGGTACGAGAGCAGAGAGGTGGGACGTGCCAAGCCGACCACCCGTGAGGGCCAGGTCAGCTCAGGGGCAGGACCATGCCCCGTGGGCAACGGCGACGCCTCGGGGTTAGGAGTGCCAGTCGAGTCTAGGATCGGCGTCGACGACGTCAGTGACGCCGGGAGCGTCGTTTCGGCTGCCTCGTCCATGCCCGAGGAGGACGACAGCAACCAGCACGACAAGGTGGACGTGGTACCGGAATGCCTCACCTGTCTTCCTTTCTTGGACGGGGCAACGCACCGCCTACGGAAAGAGCGGTGGAGCCCGGGGCAGTCAGAGGGGGGAGTCGACCTGCAAGCTTGTCTGAGGCGCAGGACTGAGTTGACAGGCTCCAGCATGGCACTGCAGGCGTCTCTCGAGTCAGCTATTGTATGCTGTTCTGCGAGTGCACTCGACATCATGGGGGTCGTCTTGTCTGCGTTTCGGCCAGCTGGCTCCTCAAGCTCGCAGGCTCCGCAAGTCACGGCTTCGGCGACGGAGCGGAGTACGATGTCGGCGACCAGCCAGACCCCCCAAGAACTCTCTCAGAGTACACGGAGCACTGGCAGCAGTTCGCTTGTCCACTCCACTGCCGACGCGTGGAGCAAGAGAGCAGCGTTTGCTGCCGGCGTTCCAGCCAGAGTGGTGGAGCTGACGGACGCTTGGGGGAACCTTGTAATGTCGGAGCGCGAGCGGAGTCTGTTGCCATGGCAGGCAGCTGTTTCCGAGGGGGCTCATGAGCACCTCCTTGCCATCGCAAGAGGTCTCCCGAGCGAAGAGGACGCGTTGGAGCGCTTCCTGGAGTCGGCGGAGACAGCCGGAGTACCAGAGAGCGTGGCCGCTGGTGATGCGGGCTCCACGCCAAGCCCAGCACAGGCTGAGCCTCACGCTACGTCTGTCGAGATCACCTTCGCAAAAGTGGTCGTGCTGGCCCTGGATGGTGCTCTGGGGAGCTGCGTAGCAAACAAGGCAGTAATGTTCGATGCCGTGGACGCCACTGTGAGAGCCTCGCGCGACGCTGACGGCTCCGCATTCGTTTCCCTTCGAGTCGGGATGGTCGGAGCGGAGGCACTCGAGGTCGTCACAAAGGACCCTAAAGGCTTTGGGGAAACGGGTGTCGCAGACATGCAAACCTTGTTGGCAACCTCGGGGGCCCCTGCGATGACGGTCCTTCGCCAGCGGGCCATCGCGCCAGAACGTGCCTTTCTTTTCTTCGACCCGGCCGGCCGCGCCGATTCGTCCAACGGAGTTCATCGCCTTCAGTCGTTCCCAGTGCTCAGCATCCTTGGCACTGCAGTGGGGACAGCAGACGATTCGCGGGGAGCGCCGCCGTCCGTGTCGTGCACACTTGCGGCGGGGCAGAACACCGCGGCCGTCAACCTAGGGGCCGGAAAGGCATTTGTGTGGCTCAGCGCGACTGGTATCAGCATTGTACACGATACTGTCTCTGTCCTGTCAAGTATACTCCCAACGACCAGTGACTCAGCGGCACAAGATTTGAGTCCCACAAGCCAGCCTGCAACTACTTGGCAAGTGGAGGCTGCGATGACCAGCATCAGCACTGTGATGTCCTCGCCCGAAGCACCAACGAATATCGGGCTGCACCTCGACCTGTGGCAACCAGTTCCGGCGACCGACAGACACTCGGATGCTGAGGACGGGGTGCTTCCGTTCTTCACACTTTGTGCAGGCGCTGGTGTTCGCAACGACGTAAACGCTGGAGTCGCGCGGGCACTTGTTGTTCTGATCGGCAACAGATCGGGCGTCTCGAGAACTGGTGTCGTCCTCTTTGACACGGCGGTTACATCGAGCGCGAGTGAAGATGACTCCATTTTCCCCTGTTCAATGTCAGTGAGGCAGCAATCGACAACGTCAGGAGAGGACAGCGGACGAGGGGCCTTCGATGTTGACACTGCCCTCATGGAGGCTTGGGAGGCGCTCGGTCGGGCAAAGGCGCAGGAAGCCGGCGACGAGGTCGGATGTGGCATTCCGATGGAGCACCGCAGTAATGTCACTGGCACACCCACGAGGGCCTCCTCTGATCCCGAGTGCCCTAGGAAACAGTCGCCTGTGCAAGAGGAAGAGGAGTGGCTCTTGCACCACATGACGGTGGAGAAGGCGCGTCTTTTCGTGGACATCGCGCTTCCCCGCGTGTTCCTCCATGTTAACCACCAGGCTGTGCTCGACATTGGCGCACTTCTCAAGGACATTACCGATCCTGTTCCGAAACCGAGGAATGAGACCGTTTCTACCCAAGGGGAGCACCCTGTCCAGGAGGACATCCGGACGACGAAGATGCGGAAGAAGGCCGACGCGGGCATGGTGGTCCTGTCGTTGTCAATTGCCGAAGTCGTCGCCGAGGTGACCAGCCAGCAATCTCTGTCCATTCCAGCCCAGCTCAGCCATCACAGGTATCAGCTCCCTCAGCGGCGCCACAACTCTTCGTTCCGCCTCCTGGCCGGACAGGTTGCCGTGACCAGCGTCTCGGCCCTTGCCGGGCACCCCCTGTGCTCGGGGCTCGGGGTGTCAGCCGCGGCAGTTTGCGTCCAAGAGCTCGCGTCGGAGACTCCAACGTTCCCACTGGCTTGCCTAGGCCGCACTGAGCTCATTCCGTCAGGATTCGGGCACGAGGAGTGGCCTGGTGCATTCGACGGCTCCCCGTCGCTTCATCAGCCGGGTCTGGAGGTGTGGTCGATATTGACCGCAAGGCAGGGGGGTGTTGATGAAGGCCAGTCACTGTCGCCGACTGGCCCTTCTTGCTCCCCAGGGAAGCGCACAGCCAAGGGAGTCGATCTGGCTCTCTCGATGCATCTTGGGAGGGTCCTCGAGGAGCGCACTCATCCCATCTGGGAAGGGGACGACGACTCCGAGTATGATCCGGTATCGGGGACCGCCGCGCGAATGGGAGCGTCCATGGTCCTGACGTCGCGTCGCGGTGATGCCAGTGCCATGACTAGTTCCCTCGCAATGGCGGGCAGTGGGCTCTGGGGAGCAGTTGCGGGGCGTAGAGTGCAAGGGAACCAGATGAGCGCCTCAATGCTGTTGAGGCGCGGTGTCTCTGCGGAGCGCGACTTGTCTGCGGGATGGCAAGACCTTGGAGACGCCGGGAAGGCCATCCCGTTTGGCATCGACAGCCAGTGGATGCTCAAGAGTGCAGTGGCCGTCAAGCTTGGGAACTCAACGCTGACGACTGACGTCGGGCGATTCTCGTTCGACTACGTCGATGTCCTCATGGACACGCTGAAGATCCCACTCCCTATTGCTCCCTCGGTCAGGCCCGACGACAAGACGCTGCTGGTACGGGCGCTGCCACTCAACATCAGGCTACGCCCAGCACAAGGGTGCGTGGCCGGTGCTGCAGTCAGTGTGAAGGACGCCGCGTACACATCGGTTTCCACCGATACCCATCACATCGTCGCCCGGGGCATACAGGCGCACCTAGTCGAACTGTCGGCGAGTGAAGGGATGCGGGTAGTGTCTCCGTCGAGGGTGGTGGCGAGTGATGAGTGTATCGTCGTCACCATTTGCTCCCGGGGTGAGCACGCGACGACACGGACGGTTCATCTGTCTCAGCCTTCGTGGCAACAGCCTGTTTGGGAAGTGCTCGTGAGCAACGCCCACCTCGCGATCGCCGCGACTCCGGAGGACCTATCTCTGTTGGCCAAGCTCGTCAGTGAGATCAAGGAGGCGCCCTCAAGGAGGGGGTACGAAGACAAGACGACCGAGGAAGCCGCCGCGAACTTGATTGGCGACATGCTCCTTGACCCGGATTCGGACCTCAGGAGCGACTGTGGCAACCGCTTCCGGGCATCTTGCCTCTCCGACCTCGTGCAAGAGAAAGTCCTGGCTGCAATGGCAGGCACAGTCGAGAGGGGGCAACAGACGGCATCGTCTGTTGTCCTGGGTGCATACCCAGGCACAGCCCCTGCGCATGCAGGGAATTTGCAGGCCACTCGCATGACGCTTCGGGAGGGCAACCGGAAGGACTCTCCGAGGAAGGGGCTGGCCGACACCGACGAGCATGACGGGGATGGGTGGGAGGTGCTGGGGAGGGGCGCGGAAGACAGGCAAGCTGCCCGGAGCCTATCAGGTCAGGACAAGGAGAGAAGGGACGAACACTACATGGAGGACGCCGCTCGGGCAGCGCTAATGATGCGAGTTAGAGCGGACACCGACCTGCTGGAAATGGGGGCCAGGGTCAAGGGCCAAATTTGCGTGCACGATGTCTCCCTGTCCATCAGCGTCGTTGGTGACCGGGCCGCAGATGAGGGAGAGGTCGATGAGGATGGCGTCATCTTGTTGGAAGGCGGCGAGATCGAGCTCTCCATCTCTGATTTTTCCGTCACCCATGCACTGTATGTGGAAGGCACAGGCGTGGTGTCGCGAACTGTGGTGACAGTCGGTGACCTCCTCCTCCTGGACCAGAACGTTGCACCCACCTCTGACTGGCACCGCATCGTCGGGACCCTGTCCACGGCTGACCGTCCGAGGAGGGACGGCGATCCGTTCCTCAAGCTCCTCGTGACGAGCGTTGGGCCTGGAGCTGCAGAGAGAGAGCTAAGCTGCCAGGTGCGACTCCACCCACTTCGCGTCATGGTTGACCAACACGTCGTCATGTTCTGCCAGCGACTCGTGGGCTCCTTGACTGGCGGTCGAGCTGCCGCTGTCGACCCAGATGGTATCATCGAGGCGAACGCCAGCGGGTCTGATTCTAGCAACGGCGCCTCGCGGGGGGACCACCTGGAAGCTGACACGGCAGGGGACGATGGTCCGGCCAGTCCCTGTGCGTCGCCCAACGGCTCGCAGATGTCTGGCGCCGTGAGCAGCCTCTTCAAGAGGGCCTGGGAGGGCGGGGACGGAGTGAGAGAAATGAGCGACCTGGGGTCGAGGGACGAGGTGCCCCCCGGGCTCGAAGAGGCTCTCGTCAGCGGCAGCGGGTCCGGGGAGATCGGGTGGGACGATGGCGACATCCGGGAGATGCTGCAGGATGCGAGCACAGCACTCTCCCAAGCGGAGCCCCACAGGACAGGGATTTTTGTTCAGCGCCTGGTGATTGCCGGCAGCGCCGTCTGCGTCGATTACCGACCGCGCAAGGTGGACGTGAGGAGCCTGGGCCGGGGCAAGTGGGCAGAGCTGATCAACGCAATTCCTGTCACCGAGTGTAGCCTGGAGCTCAAGGCGTGCGAGCTGACGGGGGTATACACGGGGCAGGTGGGAGCGGAGGTGGGTGCAAGGTGGGCAAGGGACATTGCGTTGCACCAGAGTCACCGCATCCTGCAGGGTCTACCTGCCCTGCGCAGCGTCGGAAGGATCGGAAACGCAGCACGACAGGCGGTCGAGCGCCCTCTCAAGACGCTTTTCGGCCCGGGCGAGGACGGCAGCCTCGCCGCAGGTGACGGGGGGAAAGTGAACGAGTGGGACCTGCTGGGGGACGTGGAGGAGGAGGGCCTGGTGAACCACATTGGCAGCGTGCTCTCTGCGACATCCCCTGAGCCGAAGCACCGGGCAGAGCTGCTGGACGACTGGATGGGGGAGGTGGAGAGTGAGGACGAGGAGAAGGGGTCAGCAGCCAGGCGCGACCAGGGGTGGCTAGGGAGACGCCTCGGGAAGGCGTCGCGAGAGATGGCCCGGGGGCTGAAGCACCTGGGCAAGTCCGTGGCAAGCGAGGTGCTGTCTGTGGGGGTGGGGCTCAGCGAGGGCGCCGAGTTCCTCCTGTCCGCCGGCCATCCGCAGACGCAGAGCGGCGGGATCGGCCCAGCGAACGCGAGGGAGGGGGTGCGCACTGCTCTCCGCGACCTGAAGGGGAATCTCGCAGCGAGGCGGGACGCCATCGCGGCGGGGGTGCGTGTTCGTCCGGGGGAGGGGGCCCTGGTGGCCGCCACGCAGGTGGCGGGGAGCACGGCGGCCCAGCTCGCGGGAGGTGCCCGCGACACGGTGTCTGCGGCGCGGACAGCGATGCGGGGGCTGCGGAGGGGGCTGGAGCCGAGGCGGAGGCCCCGGGGCTGGAAGCGGCGCGCTAGTGTGGACAAGTAGGGGGCCTGACCACTTGCGCATTCAACCCCTCTCAGGCGACGACCTTGCGGCTGCGCGTGAAGAGAGTGTCGACGACGCGCCCGAGGGACGTGAAGATGTCGAGGCTACCCTGCAGGACAGAGTCGTCGCCCGCCTCCTCGAAGATCTCGAGGCACCCAGCCCCCTGGTCCAGAGTGGCCCTCACCCGCTTGTCTAGGATCATCTGTGCCAGCTTCTGCTGCACCTTCTCCACGGGGAGCTTGATCTGCTTGGCCACGTGCGACACCTCGACGTTCGTGTAGGGCTCGATGATCTTTAGGAGGTTCTCCTCAAGGAGCTTGTTCCACAGGTCGTCCAGGTGGTGGCTGATGAGCAGGTCCTCCTTGAGTTCATGGGGGTGCGCGTCCAGGGCCCGCTGGAAAAGCTCCAGGCTCCGCTCCTGGCTCGCCTTGGCCACCTCCCGCATGGCCTCAATGGGCGGGCCGGCCCACTTGAGCCCCCCCTTTGAGGCGATCAGCCCCGGCACCTCCTCAGCATCCCCGTCCATGATCTTCGAGAGCAGCATGTACTTGAGCGCCGCCACGGTCCGCTTGTCCTCGAGGCTCGACAGAGCCTCGAAGGCCTCGTAGAAGTACGAGCAGGCCGTCGCGTAGTCGTGGTCCTCGGCGTGCAGCGTCCCCGACTGCATGTCGATGTCGGCCTGCACCAGGGGCGGCACGTAAACACTGTTGGCGGCCGTCCGCGCGGCCGTGAGGGCGGCGCGGGCCTTGGGGAAGTTCTTGAGCTCGTGGTGGCACCGCGACTCGATGAGGTGGATGTCCACGAGGAGCAGCTTGTCGTCCAGACGCTTCACCTCGCGCAGGAGTCCCGCAATGAGGGGCAGGGCCTGATTGTACTCGTGCGTGTCGACGTAGAGTGAGGCCAGGCGGATCTCAATGCGCTGCCGCAGGAAGGTCCGTTTCTCCGCCCGGCACCACTCCACCTGCTCCGTGCACAGCTGCAGCTGCATGTCCGTCGTCCCCGGCACCTGGGCGATGGCGTCCAGGAGCACACGCACCAACTGCGGGGGTGGGGGAGGGGTCCCCGTTCGGCTGCGCAATCACTTCGGGGAGGTGTCCTCCGCCCGTATACCGTTCCTGGTGACAAAAAAACACGTGCGGACCGCGGGAGCGAGGCCGGGACAGGCTGCGGGGTCGCGGATCTGATCGTCCTGGCCGCGGGCAGGACTCGCGGGGCGAGGATGGGATGTTGGGAGTGCGCACCTTGGCTGTCTTCGCCTTGGGCAAGGTCCCGAAGAGAGGCCTAAGCTCTGTGAGCATATCCTTGATCCTCTTCGCCTCCCCCTCCTTCGCGTAGAGAGACGCCAGCTCCGCAATCGCGTCCTCCTTCTCCTTGACCTCCACTACCCCTCCCTGCGATGCCGGTGGAGGAGCGTGCGTGGAATAAACATCCTACTCGCGAGCACGCCACGGTGTTCGTCCATCTACCTGTCCTCCGGGATTGGAATCCGCAGCATTCCATCGCTGTCGGCGAGGTGCACGCGCAGAACCCTTCATCTCAACTTCGAAGCGGGGGCGGTCGCGACTACCATCCTGCGCGTGACGCGACGCATCTTACCTCGAAGATGATACTCCGCAGCCTCTCTTCGCCTTCGAGCCCCATTGCCATGTCCCCCATCTTGTCCGCGAGGAAGGCTCCGGCCATATCACAAACTCCCCCGAGCGCTTTCGACCAACTACTCGACCCCGCAAGCGCTGGCGTCTGGAATGTTCTCACGAGCTGATTCACTCCCGGCGTCTGGCGCGCGTGTGGGTGGCGAGGGGGTCAACAAAGGCGCTGCTGGAGAAGCCCAACGGCCCGCGGCGCTACTCAGGCCCCTGGGGGCGCCCCCACGCCCGTTCCTACAGCGATGAGTTGGGTCCCCCGGGCCGGCAAGGACTATAAATGCAGCGCGCTCCAGTAACTGCGCGGGACTCCGCCTTCGTTCTCCGCCCGTTGGCACCGATTCTGCGGCGATAGGCTTGGTGATCCCGTGCGGCGAAGCGGTCTCCTTCCTGCTCGCTCCCTTGCCCCCCGCACGTCCACTCAAAGGCACCCGGGGGGGAGGATGCCCGCCCGCCCGCCAGGGGGCGGGGGTGCGCAAGTACCTTCGCTAGACAATGGTGAGGGCGTCCACTTCGCCTGTGCTCAAGCGCAAGTCGTGCGCCGGCCAGGCCGGAGATTCAACAAGCTGAACAAAAAACAGTTTGGCCCCGCTGCGCTTCTGTTGTCGCGTTTCCCCCCCAGGGATGGGACCTCGCTCCTTTTCATGGCGCATGCTTCAAATCGCCGCAATCCATCCCCCCGCATCGATCCTTGGAAGGGCCCTGGCTGGCCCGCGACCCGGCCAAGCCGACCCCCAAGCCCCCCCTCTCCCACGCAGCTGGCAGCACATCAGGGAGTGTCAAGGCGAGCACGTTCGTGGTGCCGTCGCTCGTCGCAAGGCGGTCGCAGCACGCGAGTGCTAGGAGCTCGCGGAACGAGGACGCGGGCGACACCCATCCCCCCGCCCACCGCGTGTCGGGCCGCAGCGTGAGCGACAGCGGCTCTCCGCTGGGCGGCCGGCCGAGCTCCCCGCTGGGGGTCACGACGGAGTCCCTGAAGGAGCTGCTCGCTTCTTCTAGCCTGGGCCTCTCTGGCCAGATGCCCCCCGGCGAGACCCCGAGCACGGAGCCCTCGACGTCGGCCTCCAAGAAGCCCGCGGCCCCCAAGGCGGCCAAGCCGGCCCCACGGGGCTCCCGGTCCCTCCGGAACCTCAGCCCGAAGATCGACTACGGCATGGGCCACACGGAACGGATCTCCCTGAGCGGCAACGACCGCCTGCCCCCGCCTTCGGCCCACAGCCCGCTTGCCTCGGACCCCTCGGCCATCACTGGGATGAATGCGTCCGACCTGGACGTGACGGCGATGGGGGGCTCCCCCGAGGTGGAGAGCCGGGCGCCGAACGGGCGGGGCCAGGGGCCCTCGGGCGAGGGAGCGAGGTGGGTGGACAAGCTGCGGGCCGAGATGGGCGACGAGGAGCTCGCCGCCAAACTAAAGGCCCTCCGGGCGGTTGGGGGAGAGGTCGCCCTCACCCCCTCGGTGCGCACCAGCGACAGCGGCAGCGAGGCAGACGACGGGGCCCCGCGGCAGGAGCGCGTGATGGTGACGGTGCGCGTGAGACCGTCGAGCGACACCCTGAAGGAGAAGGGCGGGGCGGTGACCATTCTGGAGGGGGGCAAGGTCATGCGGGTGAACCGGTACCTGTCTCTCAAGAGCAACATCCGGTACTCGGACCTCGCCTTCGACAAGCTTCTGGGGTCCCAGGCGACGCAGGAGGACGTGTACAACGCCGCGGCGAGGCGGGTGGTGGAGGACGTGGTGAAGGGGTACAACGGCACCATCATGGCGTACGGCCAGACGGGGGCTGGCAAGACCTACACGGTGGGCAACATGCTGTCTACCTCGGGGATCATCCCCCGGGCGACGTCGGAGCTGTTCCAGATCCGCGATAGCGACGTCGACCACGAGTACACCTTCTACATGAGCTACGTGCAGATCTACTGCGAGCAGGTGCAGGACCTCCTGAACCCCAGGAGCGCCAACCTGCAGCTCCGTGAGGACGAGAACGGGCTCGTGGTGCTGGCAGGGGTGCAAGAGGTGGAGGTTCGGAGCATCGACGAGAGCATGAAGGTGCTCCAGGTCGGGGAGCGCAACCGCGCGTACGCCTTCACGAAGCTCAACGCCCACAGCTCGCGGTCCCACGCCGTTGTCATCGTGACGGTCGAGAAGCGGCCTGCCCGGGAGGGAGGGGAGGGCGACCCGGCCACCCACGACGTTCGGACGATGAAGGTGGGCAAGCTTTACCTGGTGGATCTCGCGGGGTCGGAGCGTCTGAAGAAGTCGGCGTCGGAGGGGAAGCGCCAGGACGAGGCCAAGGCGATCAACCGGTCGCTGACGACCCTGGGCATGTGCATCAATGCCATGGCCCAGAACAACCCCAGTGTGTACGTTCCCTTCCGCGACTCCAAGCTTACCAGACTACTGCAGGAGTCTCTCGGGGGCAACGCAAAGACGTCCCTGATCGTCTGCGTCCCGGACGCGGCCGAACACATCGAGGAGACGATGAGCAGCCTGCAGTTCGGCCAGCGCGCCATGTCTGTCATGACCAAGGCGCGCGTCAACGAGGTCATGGACCCCATGCAGTTCGTCGGGGAGCTGGAGGAGCGCATCAACCGGGCCGAGACCGCGCGAGAGATGATGCAGAAGGCCCTCTTCTCCAAGCAGGAGCAGCTGGAGGCCCTGCGAGCCACCGTCGAGTCGGAGCACTCGAACCAGAAGCAGAAGATGCAGCTCATGGTGTCCAAGTTCAAGCAAATGCGGAAGAAACTGCACGAGGAGCACCGGGCCAGGAAGGAGGCGCAGGTGGCGGCGGAGAGGCTCCTGGGGCAGGTGACGGGGCTGGAGGCGTCGCTGCAGGAGCTGCGCGAGAACGGGGAGGCGCTCGAGCGGACGGCGGGGGAGGCCCGGGTGGAGCGGGACGAGGCGCGGCGGGAGAGGGACGAGCTGCGGGAGCAGCTGGACGAGGTGACGCGCAAGTTCGCGGCGGGGGAGGATCTGACCGCCAACCTGGAGAAGGACGTGGACCTCCAGCGGCAGTCGGCCAAGCAGACCGCGGATGAGCTCCACCGGAAGGACAACGCGCTCTCCGAGGCCCAGCGGCGGATCGAGGAACTGCTGGAGGCCAACCGCGTCCTGCGCAAGGTCAACGCGGAGCTCGAGGAGCAGGTGCAGGAGGGCGACGCCGAGGCAACGCGCCTCCAGGAGGACCTGTCGGGAGCCGAGTCCCTGGCGGCCCGCCGTGGGGACGACATCTCAAAGCTCCACGCAAAGATCCGGCAGTGGCAGGAGGCCGACGCGGACCGGCTGCGGAGGGGGCGGGCCGCGCGAAAGATCCAGCGGGCGTGGTCGCGGTTCCGCCTCCGGAAGCTGGTGTCGACGATCGCCGAGTCCCAGCGGGCGGCGCGGGAGAAGGAGCGGGAGATCCGGGACAAGGACAAGCTGGTGCACCGGGCCCGGGCCCGGAACCGCGAGTTCCTCCTCTGGGCGGGAGCGGGGCTGGTGCAAAAGTCCCTGCATATGGTTTCGGAGGCCGCGGAGGCCGCGTGCAACATGATGCTGCTCCCGGAGAAGGACCTGCGGAAGCACCTGCAACTCAAGGAGAAACAGCTCAACGCTTTCGCCATGGGGAAGGGCGGTGCGGCGGGGGCCGGGCTTGGGCCGTCGCACCAGCTGCTCATGACCCCCGGCCCCCACCGTGGGGCGCAGGAAAGCCTGGACGGGCGATCCAACTCGTACGGCGGGCACCATGTGGGGTACCGCGCCTCGCTCAGCGCCAACGGGTCCCCCGAGCGCCTGAGCGGCAGCACGCAGGAGCTCTCCCACGTTGGGACGCCGTCGCAAACGCGTCTGCTGAAGACCCGGACACCAATGAAGGGGTTGGGCGCCATCAGGGACATGTTCCGCACGCTCTCGGCAACTCCCTCTCGCCGGGAGGGCAGCGAGCCAGGGAACCACCCCTCGTACGGCTACGGTGGGGAGGGGCAGCACAGGAGGGCGCAGACACGGATGGCGGATGGGGCGCAGGTGCTCCGCCCGCCCGGGTTCTAGAGGCGGTCTTGGGCTCCGGGGAGCAGTTTGAAGCGCTACGTGCGGTACTTTTTCGGCTTCTGGAACACCTCGTCAGTGCCGGCCGGCCCGCGCTTCCTGGCGGCCATGGGGATCCCGAGACTGGCGTTCCGGAGGTCCGGCGCGCCCACGGTATCCCCGCCGCCCGCCCCCCCGTGGCGGGGCTTCCTGAGCGCCCCGCTCGTGTCCTCGGCCGAGAGGTGGGTCCACTTGGTCCGGGAGCGCTTCCCGAAGTCGTTGGCGCGGATTTGCAGCACCGACGGGAGGCTGGCCTTGTCAACCCCCCGGTCCCCACCCACTGCCTCGGAGAAGTCGCGCTCGTGGAGGATGTCGAAGGTTCCCGTGGTGCCCGTCTGGTCGTCCGCGTCCGTCATGAAGAAGGCCCCCTTGTGGTAGTACTTCTGCATGAACTTCATGCTCGCCCTCTTCTTCTCCCCCTCGGCCCCCTCCTCCCGCTGGCGCTCCCTCAGGGCCTCGAGGCGCTCCTCCTCCGTCATGTTCCTCAGCCGCTCGGCCTCCTCGGCCTTGCGCCTCTCCTCCTCCCTCTCGGCGTGCCACCGCCGGATCCTGCCCAGCTCCCTGCCCCGCCACGCCTCGAACTCGGCCTCGTCGTCGTCGTCGTCGTCCGTGTCGACCGACTCGAGGAGCATCGTCTCGTCGTCCCGCGCGTTGGCCTGCTCCTCCTCCAGGTGGATGGCCTCCGCCACCAGCTCCTTCGTCTGCTTCCTCCGCTCCTCCAGCCGCGCCTCCTCCAGCTCCGCGGCCCTCCTCTCGGCCTCCTCCAGCGCCGCCTTCTCCCGGGCCGTGTCCCGCTGCCCCCTCGGCACGAACACGGGTCGCGCCAGGCGCCCCGCCTGCTCCTCGCTGTCCTCCTCCTCGCTGTCCGTCTCGTACTCTGAGCTCGACTCCTCCTCCTCCGCCCCCGGCGCGGCCTTGGCCGCCGCTTCCTCCGCCTCCCTCTGCGCCTGCCTGGCCCGGATGGCGGCGCGCCGCCGCTCCAGCGCGTCCTCGTCCTCGCTCCCCTCGGGCTCCTCGCTCACCGCCCGCCGCTGCCGGCCCCGCTCCTCCTCCTCCTCCCGGACGCCCCGGTGCTGAGCGCGCGCCGCGGCCAGGTCCTCCGGGGCCCGCTGGAGCCGCGCGAGCCGAGGATCGCTCTTCCGGGCGACCACGACCGGCGCCTGCACCTCGGACCGCACCACCTCCTCCCCCTCCTCCCCCCGCCGCGGCTCCTCTGGGACGGCGGGGGCAGGCTTCGCGGAGAACCGGCTCTTCTTCCCCGTCCCCCGGTCCTTGTCCAGCCACTGGGGTGCACGGCCTGCGGGTGAAGCGGATGGCCCGTGGGAGCGCTGGCGAGGCGGGGCCTACGCGGGGCCGGGGGAGGGGGGAAAGGGGGGGAGGGCACGAAGCTACAGTCGTGGTACCGCGCATTGCATGCCTCTCGATGCCCCGCTACATCTTTTTTGTGGCATCTGAGAGCATTGGCTCACCTGGCCAGTACCGCTGAACGGTGGCGGCCTGCACGCGCCCCCTGTTCGCCTCCTTTTCAGAGTCGATGGGCTTGGCGACCCGACTGCCGTGTCCGCTCATGGTTGGACTCCCTCCTCACAAACAGCGCTGCAGTCCGGGGATATATGGCGTATTGACGCGTCAGCAGCTCGAAACAGGGGGTACCGGCGCCGAGAAGGCTGGGAGAGCTCTGACGAGGGGGCGGAGGGGCTCCTGGACGGTCAATGGTGCGAGGACCTATGTGCGAAGACGTCGGGGGCAGTGCCCGTGCGAATCTGCGCCGGGGTGATAGCGGCGCCCTATAGAGTGGCAGGTAGAGTCCCAGGCGTCGCGATGCAACGAGGTCCGGGCGCACCGGGCGCCATGTCTGACAACACCGGCGCCTCAGTCACCAGCCCGGCGGGAGGCCGGGCCTGTCAGGCCGTAAGGTGGCGCCATGTGGTCCCGGCGCACGGGTGTGGCACGTTTATCTGCCCCGTCATCGCCTCCGTCCCGCACCCAGGCTCGCGTTTCAGACCGGGTCTTGCTCCGCTTTTCCCAGGTGCCGACGCAGCAGCGCCGTCCGGTCCCCGAAGGCGCGCGGCATGCCCTCATCCCCAGGGGGCCTGCCGGCCCCGGCGCGGTTGTTGCGCATGTCGACCGCTGGGTTAAGGGACCCCATGAATCCCCTCACGGCGAGGGTCATCGTCCTCGCGAGCCGCCACCGCCGGCGCGCCTCATCCCCAGGCGCCTCTCGCAACCCGCTCTGGCTCCGCCGCGATACCCTCTCGGAAATTCTCTCCGTGTCCACCCCCCCCCCCTCGCCCATCGGGAGCACCCTCCGGCTCCGGGAGCTCGCCCCTCCCACCCCGGACAAGCGCACACCGCCCGGGTCGGCGACACTCCCCGCAAGCCCCATTGCAGCGCTGCTCTCACCGATGGGGGACGCACCCCCAGGCGGGAAGCTCGCAGGGCTTCGCGACGCTTGATCGTGCAGCTGCCCGCTGGAGACCACCCGGCGCGGGATGGGAATGGCAGCTGGGGCGCGCCTCTCTCCTCTGTGCACACCGGGCTGCTCGTCAGAGCGCCGCTGTTCCCATGCCGACCTGGCCTCCTCCATGTACCTGCTGTCAGGCACGCAGGGCCTCAGTCCTGCGGTCTTACGGCACAAACATGCCCGCTCAAAAAGAACCCGTTCCCGTACGGCGGCAAGCTCGGGCGGACGAGGGGGGCGGCCGACACGGGGTGGAAGGGGTTGGGGCAGCCTCCTGCCCAGCGACCGGGCTCCCGCCTTTGACAGTGAAGCGGGGCGGGGTGCTGACGCTCGCGGGCCTTCTGGCCCTCTCCACAACGCGACGGATCACCATGCCTATTCAGCGCGCGCGCCTATGGGAAGGAACACTTTTTAGGGCAGCACGTGGAACAACTCCCCGTTGACCCACCTACGCAAGGACTTGTTGCGCTCTTCTCACGCCGCTGCAAGGGAGGCGCCGAGGAGTGCGGCAATTTCGAGGAGGAGAAGGATCATGAGGATGGCGACGGGACAGCGGAGGCCACGCTAGCGACAGCTCAGATGAGGGCCCGGTATGTCAGTGCCAAGGAGTGGTGCGTTGCGAGCCAGCGCACCGTGCCGGGCAGTCGGGCCGACTCGCTGCGCATGACTGTGTGGCACACCCTGTCGGGCCGCGATCGCGGTCTCCGCTCCGATCCCAACCGAGTCGAGAGGAGCACCTTCAATTTATTCACTTCACCACACATTGACACCAGTTTGCGAGCGCGCCCAGCCCGAGCGCCCCCACGCCCAGCCCTGCGAGTCCCATGAGCGCTGGCGCCACG
>Ga0181583_10000285_pt1 | contig 35045 bp, 33 predicted proteins | sample 071ome_31_FD_132461 | JGI IMG/M metagenome (GOLD analysis project Ga0181583, IMG submission 132461) | Coastal salt marsh microbial communities from the Groves Creek Marsh, Skidaway Island, Georgia - 071405CT metaG (megahit assembly) | ecosystem: Environmental > Aquatic > Marine > Intertidal... | reverse complement strand
GCCCGCGAGCGCCGAGAGGTCGGGCATGCCGCCGGCACCGCCGCCGCCGCCGAGCGCGCCCGCGAGCGCCGAGAGGTCGGGCATGCCGCCGATCTTCCCGGCGAGCGGCCCGCTCATGAGGCTCATCGCCTCGCCGAACATGCGGCTGTGGTCGAGCTCCCCGCTGCCGATCTTGGCCGCCATCTTGCTCATGACGGCGGACATCATTTTGGGCAGGTCGGGCTCCCCGCCGCTCCCCGCGCCGAGGTCGCGCGCGAGCTCCTTCGCGAGCTCCCCGAGGCTCGTGCCCTCGAGCGACGCCAGGAGCTCGTCCTCGTCGCCGGCGGCGGCCGCGGGCGCCTCCGGGATCTCGAGGTCCGCGATGGCGACCCCCTCCGCGACCGCGTCCTCGACCCGCTCGATGTCCGCGACGGACGCCCCGACCGGGAGGCGCGCGAGGCCGGCCAGGCGACGGAGGTCCGCGCGGAACCGCTCCGAGGACGCGACGAGCTCCGCGAGCTCCGCGTCCGCGACGCCCGCCAGGACGCGGTCGCCGGGGGCCGGGTGGCCGGTCGCGGCGGCGCCGGGGGCGTCGCGGACGAAGCGCTCCCGGGGCTCGGCCGACGCGCGGGGCACGCCCGCCAGGCTCCCCTTGAGCGCGCGGTACCCCTCGTCGTCGCCGCGGCCCTTCCGCGCCGCCATGGCGGTGCGGGTCAGGTCGCGCAGGACGTCGTTGAAGCGGACGAGGACGGACATGCTAGGGGGATGGGGCGCTCCGTGGGTGGGGCCTTACGTCGAAGCCGAAGTCCAGGGGGGAGAAGCGGTACGTCCGCCCGTCCGCGGGGAAGAGCGCGCCGACCTGCACGTCGCCCCGCGGGTGGGGGACGAGCATCCACGCGAGCGCGCGGCCGCCGCCGGTGGCGCGGGCCCGCAGCGCGCGCACCGGCCCGCGGTACCGGTCGCGCCACCGGAGCCCGTCCCCCTCGACCTCGACCGCGCCCTCCCCGCCGCTGACGCCCAGGACACAGACGACGCCGTTCGCGCACGCCTCGCGGAGGGTCGGGACGGAGATCGGGCGGTCCGTCGCGCGGCGGAGGAGCTGCGGCAGCACGGCGTAGATCCCCAGGGCACCGCCCCGCCCCTCCGGCTCGTCCGCGGGGGCGTGCCCGCCGCCGGCCAGCGCGCGCCACCCCGGGCCCCCGTCCCTGCGGATCGGGCCGAAGGTGCGCGCGCCCGCGGACAGGGGCACGACGCCGCCCGTCCCGCAGCCGGGGACCGTCGCGGGGTCCGGGGGGCAGCCGCGGAGGAGGTGGACCTCCCGGCAGACGTCGAGGAAGTCCAGCGCGGGATCGGTCTCGACGGTCCCCCGGCGGACGCGGGCGTAGCAGACGCACCCGCGGACGGACCCGTCCTCCGCGCGCGTCGCGACGACGTAGGCCCCGCCGGACGGGTCGGCGCCGTCCTCCACCAGCGCGCGGAGCACGTCGTCCGGGTGCAGGCCCCGGTACGGGGGCGCCCAGAACGGGAGGGAGCGCAGCTGGGCCTTCTCGCAGATCTCGTCGACCGCGAGCCGCGTCCCGTCGCGGACGCGGACACAGCGAAGCATCGCGAGCCACAGGGACGTCGCGCGGACGGGCGCGCGGTCCCAGCACCCCTCTCCCCCCCGCGCGAGGCGCGACGCTGCGTCGGAGCCCAGGCGCATAAGGGTTCTTACACGGGGTCAGCAAAAGATGCCCAGCTGCTGGAGGCACGCCTACTCGCTCACATCCGGCGACGCCGCGGACGCGGCACCCCCCGGCCCCGCGGACGGGGTCTCCGAGGAGGAGTTCTCAGACGGGGAGGTGTCCGACTGCTCGCAGGATGACATCTTCGGCCCCCTGACGGGGGACGAGGACGAGACCCCGTTCCCGACCTCGGCGCGCATCGCCGTCGAGGGACGGGACTTCGTGTGCTACCGCGACACCGGGACGGCCATCTGCGCGAGCTCTCCGGAGCTCGCCTTCGCGCCCGTCCCGGGGGGCGGCGGCGAGCGCGTCCTCGCGCTCCCGCTGGAGCGCGACCGTCGCCGCCTCCGCGTCCTGCGCGAGGCCGACGTCGTCTACCGGGCCTTCCACGGCCCCGAGTCTGTACCGCGCGGGTGGCGCGTCGCGGGGAGCGGTCCCCTCGAGCGCCTGCGCTGCTACCGCGCCGTGGCGCCCAAAGACTACCGGTGGTCTCTGTCTTCTTAAACACACGCGGCCCGCTTCGCCGGATTACTCGAGCAGGCCTCGGTCTTAGCCTCGGCCTCGGCCTCGGCCTCGGCCCCTCGCCCCCGCTTCTCGCCGGAGACGGTCGGCTCTCGCGCCATCTCCTTGATCTCCCCGTTCACGTCACAGACCACCCGCGAGTGGTCGCTCGGGAAGAGGACGCCCGCCTCGGCCTGCTGCCGGCAGACCTCCTTCATGACCCCGCCCTTGCCCTCCATCAGGTCCAGCACACGCCGCTCCGGGTGCGTCTCGGCCGCGTTTTCCTCCGACCCGTCCTGGGACATGAACACGACGTTCACCGTCGGCTCCGACTTGGAGTCGGTGCGGAAGAAGCGCCGCGTGACCTGGTACATGTCGACCGTATGGTGCGTCGGGGAGATGAGTGCGGTCCGCGGGCAGTCCCCCCGCTTGTCGTCCAGGTCGATCCCGGTCGAGATGACCTTGGTGTTGCAGACGAGCACCCGCAGCGGGTCCTCCGGGTCCTGGAAGCGCGCCGTCAGCTCCGCCCGCTTCTCCAGCGGCGTCTTTCCCCAGACCAGGGCGACCTCGGCCGTCCCGTCAGCCAGCCCCTCCTGGATGATGGCGTAGGTGTCCTCGATCGATCCGATGTAGTTCATCCCGACCACGACGTGCGCCCGCGGCTCTCCCGCGACGATCCGTAGGACCTCGCGTGCGAACGTGTTGACCTTCGCCATCTCGAGCTTCTGCATCGCCAGCGTCAGCGCGCCGAGCCCTCTGCTCGAGCGCTCCTGCAGCTCCTGCTCCGCCTTCCGCAGTGCCCGGAGGGCGCTGCGGACCTTGCGGCGGTCCTCGGCGGCGTGGTCGTAGAAGACGTCCCGGACGAAGCGGCCCGACGAGAGGCCGCTGGGGGTCATGGCGCACCCGATGCGCGGGAGGACCTCCGCGACGAAGTTCTGGTAGAGCCAGCGCTCGCACTCGGCCTTGCGGGCCACCCCCAGCACGTCCGGGGGCGGGGCCAGGTGGGCCGCCTCGATGCCGAAGGTGAGGGGCGCGCGCTGCGCGTACTCCTCGATCCCGGGCGTCGAGACGGTGCCCGCGCGCACGTCCGATAGCGACAGAGACGACGAGATGACGCCCAAGACGCGGAGGTACGAGACCCACTGCCCGGCCTTGTCGATGGGCGACCCGGACATCAGGAGGACCCGGGACGGGTTGTCCGGGAGGAGCGCCTTCTCCAGGACGGCGCCCACGGCGAGGCTCTGCACCGAGGAGTTCTTGACGGCCTGGCTCTCGTCGATCACCAGGAGCACGCCCTGGCCGATGCGGTCCATGAGCCAGGCAGACGGACGGAAGTCCACCCTCGCCACGTCGTTCTCGTCCGTGTAGTCCCTCCGGACCAGGAGCTTGTGCGGGAGCACGCGGTCCCTGCTGCCGGCGACCCGCTTGCCGGCGAGCGCCGTGTACGAGATCGATTTGTTGATGTTGACGGACCGGTCCCGCATATCCTCCCACTTGGAGGTCAGCGAGGCGGGGCAGACCACGATGACGGGGAGTCCCAGCTTGGAGGCGACATACGAGCTGGTGTAGGTCTTGCCGGCCCCGAGCATGGACGTGTCCAGGGCGACCTGCCGCGTCTGGAAGCACTGGAGCAGGTCCTCCACGTGCTGCTCCTGCGGCCACGGGCGGGCGGGGTCCGGATTCCGGGATGTCCGGAGGGACGGAGACGGGGGCGGGTCCGGAGACGGCGGGGCGGACGGTACCTGGTAGTCTTTCAACGCGATCCGGACCATGCTGGCAGACAGTGGAGGGGAGAAAACACTGCCCCCCTCCCGGCCCCCGGTCCTCCATTTGAGGGATCGGGAAGTGTCAGAAAACAGGGAGCGTCTCGCCTGGTCAGACGGGTCGGACAGCTCGGACAGGGCTCTCAGACAGACTGAGCGTCCTCCGCCCCCGTTCGCTCGAGATGGCCCGGCGCGGGTCAGGGGGACTGGACCAGCGTGGCGATCTCCCGCGCGACGTCCACGGCGCGGCGCGCGTCTCCGTGCGGCGGTTCGACGAGGTGGACGGGGCGTCCGCGGTACCGCAGGCGCTGGAGGGACTCCTCCATGGCGGGCCACGCGAGGGGGGGCGCGAGGTAGACCCAGACCCCCTCCCCCGCGACCTCCGCGTTCGTCCGCTTTCGGAACTCCGTCATGAGGCCGTGGCGGTGGTAGTCGTCGAAATCGTCGATTCGCGGCTGGATCTCTGACCAGAACGTCACGGCGGCGGAGGTCTCTCGGACGACCACGGTCGCCGTGTCCCCTGGGGGGGAGGGGGCGTCCAGGTGCTCGCGCATCAGCGCGGTGTAGTACCCGTACCAGGAGTTGGAGGACGGGTTGCGGCACGCCCTACCATGTACTCCGCGGAGTCGGGACTGTGGGACGGAATCTACCCGTAACCCACGGAGCCGAAGTTTTGCGAGGGCTTCCAGGACTGGACGCCGGGTGGACTCGAGCCCCTCCACGAAAACCGTCTTGACCATTTCCCGTAAACGTACCCCCGCCCGGAATGTCTTCGTGGCTCGTCAGACGCGGTGAGTACGGACCACCACGGACCACCCAGGGGGAGGGAAGGAAGACTCCGGAGCCCCTCCGGCAGCTCAGGAACGAGCCCATCCTGTCCGGTACTCGCCGCGGGAGTGGCGCGCCGGGGGCTTCTAGGGTGCCCCCAAAAAAGGTGTGCCCAGCAAGTCATAGGAACCAGTCCGCGCCCACGCTGCACCACGGCAGGACCTCATGAAACTCGTAGACCCCCTCGATCGTGATGCGCTCGCACCCGTACAGTTCGAGCTCCCTCAGGCCGGTGAGCTGCTTGGCCAGGTGCGCGAGCCCGGCGTCCGTGATGTGGCATCTGGACAGGTTGAGCTCCCTCAGGCCGGTGAGCTGGGCCAGGTGTTGCTCGAGCCAGGCGTCCGTGATGTTGCACGCCTCCAGGTTGAGCTCCCTCAGGCCGGTGAGCTGCTTGGCCAGGTGCGCGAGCCCGGCGTCCGTGATGCCGCGGCCGAACGGGGCGCGGCGGCAGTAGGACAGGTTGAGCGACGTCAGCCCGGTGAGCTGGGCCAGGTGCTGCTTGAGCCCGTAGTCCGTGCTGTCGCACCCGGACAGGTCGAGCGACGTCAGGCCGGTGAGCCGGGCCAGGTGCTCGAGCCCGGCGTCCGTGATGCCGCGGTCGAACGCGTCGCCGCATTTGCCCAGGTTGAGCGACGTCAGCCCGGTGAGCTGGGCCAGGTGCTCGAGCCCGGCGTTCGTGACGTAGAGGAACCCGCGCAGGTCGAGCGACGTCAGGCTGGTGAGCCGGGCCAGGTGCGCGAGCCCGTCTTCCCCGATTCGGTGGCACCATTTCAGGTCGAGCGACGTCAGGCTGGTGAGCCGGGCCAGGTCCGCGAGCCCGGCGTCCGTGATGCGGCACCAGGACAGATCGAGCGACGTCAGGCCGGTGAGCCGGGCCAGGTGCTTGACCCCGGCGTCCGTGATGCGGTCGCACCCGTACAGGTCGAGCGACGTCAGGCCGGTGAACGTGGTCGTGATGTCTGTCAGCAACGCATCTGTGACACGCGGCCCCCGCACGTACAGCTCCCGGACGTCCAGGCGGGCCACGCGCATCAGGTCCCGGAGCGCCTTGCTGCTCTGGGACAGGGCAGCCCAGGTCCTCGCCACGCCCCGGTGAGAGCGCCCGCAGAGAACGAGGACGCGTCCCATGACGTCAGGAGGGAGATCCTCGAGTGTGACCGGGTTGACCTGCATGACGTACGTTGTTCCCCGGAATGTCCGTGACCGTGGCCTTGCCCCCCGTTTTTGCACCTGTTCGAGGACTGGGAAACGCGGGGACGAGGACGCGGCAGCTGTACGTGGTGTCCGCATGGTGGGGAGCACGCAGCGCGTGCGCCCGTGAAAAGAGACAAGCACCTTCACGAACGGCGCGTTCGACGGCCCGGCGGCTCGGGCTGGCGGGGCTGCTCCCTCAGGGGTGAGAGGTGCTCCCCAGGAGCTGTTCCGCGACGCCCTCCCAGGGGAGCCCCTCGAGGACGGCCGCCCGTGCCCGCCGCGCGATGTCCTCCCGCTCCGCCGGGGGGGCCGTCAGGCACCGCCACATGGCCGCCGCGACCTCCTCCGCGTCGAGCTGGGCGACCCAGCCCCCGACGCCGTCCTCCCCCCGGGGGGTGAAGACCCGCCCGCAGGGGCGCACGCCGTACCCGCGGTCCTCCCCGAGGACGCGCCCCGCGGCGTCGCCGAGCCCCAGCGTGAAGACCTGCGGCGCGCCCGTCAGTGCGTGCTCGACGGCGCCCAGCCCGAACCCCTCCGCCCCGGAGACGTGCAGGCCAGCGTCGCACGCGTTCAGGACCAGGTTCAGCTCCGCGTCACCGAGCGTCCCGCCGCCCTCGACCACGCGCACGGCCCCCGCGTGCGCCGCGGGGTCGAGCCCGCGCCGCGCGAGCTCCGCCCAGAGCACCGCCCCGAGCGGGAAGGTCCCGGTGGGGGAGAACAAGACCAGCCCGGGCCGGCGGACGCCCGGGGGCGGCGCGGCCGTCCAGCGGGCGTAGACCTCGGCGAACGCGGCGGCGGAGACGTCCAGGCGCTTGCGGAAGATGTTGGTCGCGGAGCAGAGGAACAGGAAATCGTCCTCCCCGTCGTCGTCCGTCAGGACCGCCGCGCGCGCGAGCCGGCGGTCGAGCGGGAAGAAGGTCTCCGGGTCGACCCCGTGGGGCGCGACGGCGACCCGCGCGCCCTCCGGCGGCGCGGGGAGCAGCGCGCGGATGCCCCTGGCGCGGTCCTCCGTGAAGACGGTGATGGACCGCAGCGCCGACAGGCGGGGGAGGAACGGGTGGCCGAGGTAGTCGCTCACGACGTCCAGGTAGGCGTGCACGGGGACGCCCGCGTCCCGCAGCGCGTCCGCGAACGCCGAGACGACGAGCGGGTCGTTGTAGATGAGGACGGCGTCGTGCGGGGTGTCCGCGAGGAACGCGGCCAGCATGCCGACGCCGAGCCCGCGCGCGTCCTCGGCGACGCCGGCGCGGCGCTCGCGGTCCGCGACGTCGACGACGGCGAGGGCGGGGTGCTCGGGCGGCGGGCGGACGTCGCGCTCCGGGTCGCGCTGCATGGCCCAGTACGTCACGCGGGAGACGCCGCGCAGGGCGGCGAGGTCCGCCGCGAGGCGCCCCCCGACCCGGGCGTAGCCCGTGCCCATGGACGGGTGCGTCGCCACGAAGAGAAGGCGCATGGCGGTCGCGGCGCGCCCCCCTTAGAGGACCCGCGCCGCGGCCCAGGTGCCGAGCAGCGCGGCGACCAGCGCCGCGTAGCTCCGGGCGAGGAGGAGCCACCGGTCCGGGACGACCCCCTGGAAGTCGCGGTAGGCCATCTCCCCGATGAGCGCGGAGAACGCCAGGACGGCGCCGCCCAGCACGAAGAGCGCGAGGCGGAGCGGGGGGCGGCGGATCGGTGCGGCGCGGGCGAAGCCGATGACCGTCACGCCCACGCCGGACGTCAGGAGCATGTTCCGCAGGGTGGACTGGAACGCGGCGTACTCGGTCGCCATTCGTGGGTTATCCGTCCAGATATTTTGCGGAGGCCCAGTGGTCCGCCACCAGCTCGGCGACGGTCCGCCCCCCCGCGGGGGCCCCGAGCCTCTCCGCGAACGCGGGGCTCGCCGCGCCGAGCTCGACCTCGCGGTCGATCCGGCCCGCGCGCCGCAGCGCCTCCGGGAGGCCCCCGGGGTCGTTCGCCGTGAGGAAGATCAGCCGGGGGGCCTCCGCGCCGGCGAGCCCGTCGATGGCGTTGAGGAGCCCGGGGAGGAGCCGCGCGAGGTGCGCCCCGGAGCGGTCGACGTCCTCGACGCAGAGGACGCTCGTCCCGCCCCCGAGCCGCGCGAAGGCGCGCAGGACGTCGTTGTCGTCCTTCAGGGAGGAGAGGTTCAGTGAGTAGACGGAGGCCCCCGCCCGCGCCGCGACGGCGCGGATGAGCGTGGTCTTGCCGGTGCCGGGGGGGCCGTGCAGGAGGTACCCGCGCGAGAGCGGGCGGCCGAAGCGGCGGTACCGGTCCAGGGACTCGGGGGCCAGGAACCGCGCGACCTCCGCGAGCACGTCCTCGGCCGGGACGTCGAAGAAGTCGGGGACGCGGTCCGTCAGGGCCACACCCTTCTCCCAGCACCCGTCCTCGTAGAGGTAGAGAGACCGCTCCGTCATGCGGACCCCGCGGGCCAGCGCGACCTCGCGGACGTACGCCAGGAGCGCGTCGGGGGTGAGCTCCCGCGAGGACACGCGGGCCTGGTGGCGGCGGGCGCCGCGCTCCCCGCGGGCGGCGGACTGGGCGTCGGGGTCCTCGACGAACTCGACGCGGACGTCCGGTCGCGGGCGGAAGGTCCCCCGCGGGACGAAGACCGTGTCGTCGTCGCGACCCGAGTGGGTGACGACGTCGCCGCGGCTCGTCCCCCCCGCGGCGGCGAGGCAGTGGTCTACCAGCGCGCGGTACAGACGCGAGTGGCGTCCGATGAAGACCGAGTCGTGGTCGCGGACGATGACGGTGCTCCTGCGCCAGCCGTCCAGGAGGCGGAGGGTCTGTTCCAGGTTCCCGGCGACGGCCCAGGTGACGAGGGCCCAGGCGAGGGCCGCGGTCAGGGACCCCCCCGGGAGGTCGTTCCAGGCGGGCGAGAGGGGCAGCATGCTACTCCTCCGGGCCCTATCTTACCAGCTCTTCCGCCGTAAGGGGGTCTCCCGCGGGGACCCGCATTACGAGGATGGCGACCGATTTCCTCCCCGCCGTGGTGATCGACTGCGGTTCCGGCCGCGTGAAGGCCGGCTTCGCCGGCGAGGAAGCGCCGACCGTGGTCTGCCCGAATCTGGTCGGCGTGCCCCGCGACCGCGCCGGCGCGCGCATGATCACCGCGTCGGTCGAGGCCCCGCGCTACGTCGGCGCGGAGGCGCAGGAGCGGCGCGGCGCGCTGAGCCTGTCGTACCCGATGGCCAACGGCATCGTCCAGGACTGGGACGGGATGGAGGGGGTCCTCCGCCACGTCTACGACCGCGAGCTCCGCGTCGCGAGCGAGGAGCGCCCGCTGCTCCTGACGGAGCCGCCGCTGAACCCGCACGCGAACCGCGAGCGCATGGCCACGCTGGCCTTCGAGACGCTCGGCGTCCCGGCGGCGTACGTCTCCATGCAGGCGGTCCTGTCGCTGTACTCGGTCGGGCGGACGAGCGGGATGGTCATCGACTCGGGGGACGGCGTGACGCACGCCGTCCCGGTCTACGAGGGCTACGCGATGCCGCACGCCATCTCGCGCATGGACATCGCCGGGCGGGACGTGACGCAGTACCTCGGGCGCCTGGTGACGGAGACGGAGCGCGGCGCGGCGATCGGCACGAGCTCCTCCCGGCAGGAGATCCTCCGCGACATGAAGGAGAAGCTTTGCCACGTCCGTCCGAGCGCGGCCGCCGTTCCTCCGGCGAAGGCGTCGGTCTACAAGCTCCCGGACGGCTCGACGCTCGAGCTCGGCGACCAGGCGTGGCGGGCGACCGAGTGCCTGTTCGACCCCTCCGTCCTGGGCCGCGAGAACGACGGCGGGATGGCGGGGCTGGCGGTGAGGTGCATCGAGGCCTGCGACGTGGACGCGCGGCGGACGCTCTACGAGGGGATCCTTCTCAGCGGCGGGACGACGCTCCTCCCCGGCATGGGCGAGCGGCTGGTGGAGGAGATCCGGGGGCGCTCGGCTTCGCGCGTGGCCACGGCGAAAACGCGGGTCTCGGCCCCCCCGGAGCGCGGGTTCTCCGTCTGGATCGGGGGGAGCGTCCTCGCGAGCCTCCAGTCCTTCGCGGGTTCCTGGGTGACGGCGGAGGAGTACCGGGAGTACGGACCGTCCGTGCTTCAACGCAAGTGCTTCTAGGGGGGCTGCGCCCCCTACCCCCGTCTGTCGGCCGTACAGTGAAAAACGGGGGGGGGTTGGTCCAGAAGGACATGCAACCCAAGGAGACACACCATCGGAACCATCATGGCGACCCACTCCTCGACGTTCCGCGTGGACGTGCCCGTGTCCACGGACTTCACCTTCACCTTCGACAAACCCGACTTCTACTTCGAAAACTACCTCGAACCGCCGAAGAGCGCCAAGGCCGCCGCCAAGGCCGCGGCGGACGCCGCCGATGCCGCCGATGCCGCCGAGGCTGTCGCCCGTAACGCGCAAGAGGTGTACGAGCTCTACAAAGAGAGCGTGGACAGGCTCTACATCGAGGCCACCGAGGCCTTCAATGCCGCCGAGGCCGCCATTGAAGCGGCCTACGAGGCCGAGGCCAAGGCCAAGGCCACCGGGACTGACGAGTGGGCCATTCAGTGCCTGGAGGCCGCGGCCCAGGCGGACGCGGACGCCGAGGCCGCGGACGCCAAGGCCGCGGCCTTGGCGTCCGCCGAGTCCAAGGCGGCCTCCGATGCGGTCTCCAAGCGCTTTGCGGCGATCTCGGCGCGGACCAAGGCTATTGCCGCCGAGGCTGCCTTGGCCGCCGTGTGACCGTACTCGTAGTACGCTATACTTTTGAACAGTACAGGTCCGGGGTCGCGGCGTACGCGAGTTCGTGGTCCTGGGGGGCCGGGGACCGCATCTGCCATGAGCCGAGACGCGCCGATGAAAAAGGATAACGATGTTTACCCAAACATCAACTCACTCCCAAACATCAACTCACGCGCCTCCTGGATGATCTCCTCGCGACAGGGGTCGGATCAGGAAGCATCTCTCTTCTTCGTGTACTTGCTGAGCGGGAGGGCTTCGAAGAACCTCTGGACCCATTCCGGGAACATGGCGAAGCCGGTGCCCCCCAATGTTTCCTTCAGCTCGGTCACGATCTTGGCGACTTCGTCGGCCGGGTTTTCGGCCAACTTCGCCCTGGCGGCGATCCAGCAGTGGAAGCAGTACTTGATCGTGTAGAACACGATCAGCATCTCATGCACGGTGCCGTAGGTGTCGGGGAGCCACCACCAGTACGTCTGCGTTCCCTCGGGAAGGAAGGGCTTCGTGTAGAAGTCCTGGATGTCGTTCAGGGGGAGCGTGGTCGCGAGGTAGCAGCCGACCAATTCGACCAGCTCGTGGAACCTGGGGTTCTGCTCCTTGAGGTACTGGATGACACGTCTCGCATCCAACCCCCCCAACTTACCTTCCGGGACAAAGGTCTCGTATTCGAGGTATTCGAGCCTCGAATGCATAGACCCACCGAATGTGGCCGATGCGCCAAAGGCTTTGTGGACGGCTCGGAGATCGAAGTCTGGGGTCTCCGGCCACAACTCCCAGACGGCCTCGCAGATGTCCTGGATTTGGGACGCACTTCGGAGCATCCCGAGGAGCTCCTCCACGGCACTCAGCAGGACTTCGTCCTGCACGGTACCCAGAAGCTTCTCTAGAGCTTCCCGAGCCTCGTCCACGGACTGCGACTGAGAGGTGACCGCCAGCCACAGGTACAGGAGCGCGACCAAGGCGCACCTGACGGCGTCAGGGTCGGTGTTAGACGGCATGTTGGCGAGTATCGGAGCGAGAGACTCTCAACTTTGTTTTCCCTCGAGCGTTCCCGTCGTTTTTTTGTCGGTTCCCTTCTCACAGGCTTCCAGCAGCTCCTGACGCGGATCCCTAGCCCCCCCCGTCGTTTTTTTTTCCGTGCGTCGACCGACGAGGTCCGAGCCGAGGCGCATCTCGGCCAGCGCAGCCGGCGTTCTCGAGCATGCGAAGCCGGCCATCCAGAGGTTTCAACCAATACTCGGGGCGTGCAGCGACCCGCTTGCCCCCGCGACTCCGACCACCACCTTGCGGGGGGACCGTGTCCGCGTCGCAACTACCGCGACCCCGCCGGCGCGTTGAAGCGTCCGCAGGTCATTCCTGGCGCGTGATCAATCCATCAAGGCGCGGACCGGGAGCGCGGCCATCTTGCGGCGCCAGTCCTCCCCGCGCGGCCGCCCGCGGACGTGGAGCCCGGAGAGGTCCCGCACGCGGCTCAGGGCCGTGTAGATCTGCCCGGGCGCGAAGGTCCGCACCCCTGCGCCTTGTGCATGGTCAGCGCCCACGCGAGGCGCAGGGGAACTGCCGGCGGCGTACGCGTACGGGGGTCCGCCCAAAGGTCACACGAGGGTATCGGGGGGGGTATCGGGGGGGGTATGGGGGGGCGCAGCCCCCCCTCCGAAGAAGCTCCAGGTCTGGGCGCCGCCCTTCTCCAGGGACCGGTAGAGGCGCGCCACGCCGTCCCGGTCCGTGCTCCAGACGACGACGTGGTCGAAGCCCGCCAGGTCCCGCCCGGTGGCCTTGCGCAGGTGGCGCGCCTCGGCGAAGAGGGCGCGCGCGCGCGCCCGCGGGAGAGTGTCGTACAGGAGCAGCTTCCGTCCGGGAAGGGAGGTCGCGAGGTCCCGGAGGCTCCGGCGGCGGACGACCCACTCCGTCGCGAGGGTCCCGACCAGGAGCGAGCCGACGGTCGTCCCCCTGCCCGCGTGGTCCCGGCGGCAGGTCGGACACCGGGCGTCCCCGCGGAGCCACAGCGCGCGGAGGCACCGGAGGCAGACCCAGTGCCCGCCGTCTGGGAAGCACGGCAGCCGCACGCGGTCCGGCGCGTCCTCGAGACAGATCGGGCAGACGTCCTCGCGCGCCGCCAGCTCCGCCGCGAACGGCGCAAACCGCGCACCCACGTACCCGAGCAGGTCCCGCAGGTCCTCCAGGGGGACGCGCGCGGGGCCGAGCGCCGCGACGTGGGAGACGATCGCCCGGAGACTCATGGGCGGGGGGAGGACGGAAGGCGGGATCTGGTGCATCCGGGGTTCCGTAAAAGGGCCGATGGCCCTACCTAGGACCCCGCGTCGAGAGGTCCAGGAGGGCGTAGGCTGCGTCCAGAATCCCGCGCACGTCGTGCATGCCGAGATGCGCGAGGAGGCGGAGGACCTGGGAGCGATCGTCGTTCTGGAGGGCATGGTTGAGCCTTATGATGAGGAAGGCGACCCCGTAGTTGACCCGGAGCGCCTTTCCCTCCGGCGGGATGAGGACGACGGGGTAGCTGTTGGGGTTGGTGGTCCGGGGATCGAGATCATCCAAGACCTTTTTGGCGGTCCGGAAGAGGGTGCCATCTACCTCCATCGTGCGTCCGAATTGTGTGCCTCCGGGGAGCCCCCCTCCCTTTTTTGGGATGACCTCAGAAGCCGCGGGGCCCCTCTTGTGCCTGGGCCGGGGTCTGGTCCCCCTTGTCCCTGGTCCCTTCCCTGGCCCCGCTGGCCCCGGCGGACAGGCCTTCCATGGCGGCGGACAGGACGAAGGACGTGCCGCCCCAGACCCAGAGCGCGGCCGTCCGGATGGCGGGCCAGACGAAGACGACGAGGAACCGCACGACGGCCTGGGCCACGAGGAGCAGCGCGTCGCCGAACAGGACGAGGATCAGCACGGCGGCGGCGAACATCAGGAGCGTCCCCGCGATCGTGCCCGGGACGCGCCCGAGGACGCGCGAGAGCCAGAACTCGTCGGGGGCGCGGAGAGTCCGGTCGGCCGCCGAGGCGGAGACGGGGGCCTCGCGGGCCCGGGTGACCTTCGTGTACGACTCGCGGAAGCCCCGGGCGAACGGGTCGTCCGGGAAGCGGGCGAAGCACGCCGCCCGGAGGGACTCCTTCCGGGGCCCCCTGTCGCGGGCGCTCCCCAGCGCGGCGTCGTGGCGCGCGAGCTCCTCACAGATGGCCCGCGCGCGGGCCCCGCGCGCGACGTTCCCCCGGCACGCCCCGCCCCGCCCGGACCGCTCCGCGCCGAGGTCCGCGGCGAGCGTCTGCGTGGGCTGGGCCTGGAGGCGGGCGTAGTCACGGCGCGCCTGGGACTCGGCCGCGACGCGGTCCGCGCGCTCCTTATCCGTCTCGACGTTGGCCGTCCGGAAACCGCCCACGGCTTCGCCGACATACTCCTCCTCCGTCATGCCGAAGCGGTGGATCCAGGCGTCGGCGCAGTGGGTCGGCTCCTCGCCGTACCGGCCGGCGAGGTAGAGCGTCTTGGAGACGCAGCGGTCGGGCCGGTCCTCCGAGAGCGTGTACCCGCTCTCACCGGTGACGGGGTCCGTGCGGACGTCGGGGATGTCCAGGGGGCCCGGGCATGGGGACAGGCACTCCTCTGTCGTCTCGTCGCGGACCCAGCGGTTCCCGAGGTGGTGGTTCGGGACGGAGATCCAGTCTCCCCACCGGGAGCTGCACATCTCCCCGAGCGGCACTTCATCCGCGTCCATCTTTGCCCCTGCCTCGCATTTTTAGTTCGCGTAGGGCCGGGGCCCGGAGGCCCTGACCGGAGATGGAGCGCGCGCGCGTCTACCAAAAGATTAGCTTCTGCGACCGCGCCGCGGACAACATCGTCGATGAGACGACCAAGCACCGCGTGCTGGCGCTCGCGAGCGCGGCGGCCCCCCGTCGCGCGTTCCACCACGGCTCCGCCGACCCGGCGCGGCTGAAGGAGGACGTCCGGAGGGGCTCCTTCCTGACGGAGCGGTCGATCGGGAACCCGTACCTGCTCGTGCTGTCGATCGTACACGGCGTCGAGTCGGCGATCTTCGTCGACCGCAAGGTCAACCGCGCCGGCGAGTACACTCTCCCACGGATGGTCCGCGCGAACCTCTTCTTCGCGGAGGAGGTCTTCCCGGACAACGGGGCCGTCGTCATCGACGGGGAGATGGTCCGCGTGCCCGACCCGCGGAACCCCCAGCGCGCGCGCGAGTGGCGCTTCCTGGTGAACGGCGTCCTGGGCGCCCGCGGCGACGACCTCTTCGCGCGCATGGCCGCGGCCGCGGCCGTGCTGGAGCGCCGGACGCGGACGCCACTCGACCCGTGCGTCTTCGAGTGCAAACGCATCTTCTCCGCGACGGCGGAGGGCGCGCGGGGCATGCGCGAGTGGCTCGCGACGCGTCCGTACCCCGTCCGCGGGGTCTACCTATGGGCGGCGACCTCGCCGACGCCGACGCTCTTCTCGGACGACCCGGGCCCCGGGGCGGGCGCCCGCGGCCGGCTGGAGAAGGGGCGCGTCCTGGCCGCGAGCCCGGCGTCCGTGGCCGGGCTGCGGCTGGCGGATGCGCCCGCGGAGGGGGAGGTCTCCGTCGAGGTCCGCTCGACGGAGATCCCCGACCGCTTCCTCCTCCCGGACGGCTCGCTGCTGGCCGTCCCGGGGGCCGCCGTCTCGGCGCTCCTCCGCGAAAAGTGGCGCGGGCGCGCGATCGGCGCGCCGCTGCGCCTGGTCCTCAGGGGAGGGGTGCCTGCCACACGCCCGGGGCCACCGGGCGCGCGTGGAGACGCCGCTCGTCCGTGAGGTCCTCCGCGCCGTCCGCGACGATGGGCGGCGGGGGCGGCGGGCGGAAGGCCAGGACCGACGCGAGGGCCGCGCACGCGACGACGGCCAGGACGCCGAAGCGGGCCCAGGCCACGGCGCCGGCGAGGACCGCGAGCGCGGCCGCGGCCAGGCGGTGCGGGGCGGCCCAGGGGACGAGCAGGAGCGCCACGATGGGCACGCCGTTCACGAGGACCCCGTACGGCCGGTCGGTGCCGCCGAGGCGGGAGACGAGGACGGTGGCGAGGATCGTGAGAACGATGGTGGGCATGTCGAACGGGGGGAGGCCGTGCGCGCTGGTGGCCGTCGCGCCGGCGAGGCTCGCGGCGGCGAGGAGCGGGGCGACGGCGACGCGGGCCCCGTGGACCCGGCTGGCGGGGAGGTCGAGGACCATGTGGGCGGGGAGGTAGGGCATACTTAGACGGAGGAAAAGCCTATGGGAGGAACATCGCCATGGAGACGCCGGAGGCCGTCAACAGGGCGGCGACGCATCCCGCCAGGAGCCAGCCGAGACGGACGGTATCCTCCAGGACCTCGGGGACCTCCTCCGTGCTCATTGTGTCTGCCGGGAAGGCGCGGCCCCCTTTAACCCCCCTCGTCCGGCTGGGGCTCGCGCTCGCGCATCTCCGCAACGAACTCCTTACCCCGTTTTTTCAGCCGGCAGACGGGGGTAGGGGCGCAGCCCCGGCGTCCTCGCCGGAAGTCCCGATGTCCTTCACTCGCACGCAGACAGGTTCGCGACACGTCGGGCAAGTGGCGGACCTCTTGAGCCACGTCGCGATGCACGCCGCGTGGAACGTGTGGCCGCAGGGGAGGGTCTTGGTCATGCTCTCGTGGCAGATGACGCACGTCTCCTCCTCCACGGTGAGGTTCCACAGGTTCCAGATCCGCGCCGTCCCGTCCCGGCTCGCCGTCAACACGGCGTCGCCGGACCGGTTGAACACAGCGCTGTACACCGGACCATGGTGCCCTTCGAGCACGGCCTTGGGCTCGCCGGTCGTGGCGTCCCAGATGCGCGCCGTCCTGTCCCAGCCCGCCGTCACCACGGCGTCGCCGGACCGGTTGAACGCGGCGCTGTACACCGCACCCGTGTGCCCCTCGAGCACGGCCTTGAGCTCGCCGGTCGTGGCATCCCACAGGCGCGCCGTCTTGTCGTTGCTTACCGTCACCACGGCGTCGCCGTTCTGGCTGAACTCGGCGCTGGTCACCCAATCCGTGTGCCCCTCGAGCACGGTCTTGCACTCCCCGGTCGTGGCGTCCCACAGGCGCGCGGTCTTGTCGTAGCTCGCCGTCACCACGGCGTCGCCGGACCGGTTGAAAGCGGCGCTGACCACCGTACCCGTGTGCCCCTCGAGCACGGCCTTGAGCTCGCCGGTCGTTGCGTCCCAGATCCGCGCCGTCCTGTCGGAGCTCGCCGTCACCACGGCGTCGCCGGACCGGCTGAACGCGGCGCTGTTCACATCGTCCGTGTGCCCCTGGAGCACGGCCTTGAGCTTGCCGGTCGTGGCGTCCCAGATACGCGCCGTCCTGTCGTAGTTCGCCGTCACCACGGCGTCGCCGGACCGGTTGAACGGGGCGGTGTGCACGTAATCCCCGTGCCCCTTGAGCACGGCCTTGAGCTCGCCGGTCGTGGCGTCCCAGATCCGCGCCGTCCCGTCTTCGATCGCCGTCACCACGGCGTCGCCGGACCGGTTGAACGCGGCGCTGTTCACATCGTCCGTGTGCCCCTCGAGCACGGCCTTGAGCTCGCCGGTCCTGGCGTCCCACAGGCGCGCCGTCCAGTCCCGGCTCGCCGTCACCACGGCGTCGCCGGACCGGTTGAACACGGCGCTGTACACCGTACCCCTGTGCCCCATGAGCCTGAGGACAGGGTTCTCCGCCGAGCGCTTCCTCTTCATCTCCCGTGGCATGACCTTGTGCGGAGTCCTACTATCAAAAAAGAGGGCCCCCCTTTTCCTTCCTACCGCCCTCAGACGAGGCTGGAGCGCATGTGCCAGAAGAGCAGGGCGAGCGCGGCGGGGTAGCCCACGCGCGCGAGCGTCTGCTGGAGCCCGTCGAGGTCCTGGACCCACTCCTCGACGTAGAAGGCCCCGGCCCAGTGGATGGCGAGGCCGATGGAGACGAGCACGGCCAGGGACATGTAGCGCTTGAACTCGGACGCGCCGAAGCGGCCACCCCGCGGCGCGGGGAGGTCCGCGACGATCGGCGCCGGGGGCTGGGGCGCCGGGGGCTGGGGCGGGGCCTGCGGCGCCGGGGCGACGGGGGCCTGAGGCGTCGGCGCGGGGACGGACTGCTGGGGGACGAACGCGAAGCCCCCCCCCGAGGACGCGGGGTCCGTCGCGTCGATCGGCGTGGCCATCAGCGGCTGAGAGATGAACGCCTCCATTCCTCGCGTATGCCGCCGTGGACAAAAAAAACGAAGACGGGGGCATAAGACGGTGGAGACACCGGTCGGCATGGACACGCAGCTCACGCGCACGCAGGAGCGACGGATGGTCCTCCCGTTGGTCCACGGGAGGACGGATCTCCTCCACTCGATACGGAACATCACGGCCATCCGCATCGTGTCCTTCTTCTGGGACGGAGACGACGTGCCGTACGTCGGCGTCCGCGTCCCCGAGCTGGACCAGTCGCTCATCGCCCCCGAGATCCCGAGCCTCCCGCGCCACCTGATGGTCCTCCCGGCGCGGGACCCCGCCGTCCCCCCCGGCTCCGCGGACCTCTCCCTGCGCCACCCGGTCGCCTCGATGCGCAGCGCCTCGCTGGAGCTCTTCGTCCCCGACGGCGCCCGCGGCTGGGTCCCCGTCCCCGAGGGCTCCCGAAGCATCGCCGTGGCGGAGCTCACGTTCCTGGAGCCCGAGGAGGACCTGGGGGTCTGGGTGCCCGTCGAACGCAGGTAAAAAAAAATGACCCCCCCCTCACAAAATGAACGTATCCTTCCCATGGCAGCGCCACCCGACGGACCAGCAAGGAAAACATGTCGTCCACGACCCCCCTCGTGTCCCGCGCGGGCAAGCTCCCCACGACCACGACGAAGGAGCCCACGACGAAGGAGCCGACCACGGTGCCCAACAGCCCGGAGGACGAGCTTGCCGCGTCCATCCTCTGCGGCCTCAAGAGGCCTCGCGAGGGCTCCCCTGTCGAGGACGCCGCCGCCGCGGTGCTGCCGAGCGATGACCCGGAGGAGGACGAGGCCTTCCGCAACCTCATTCGCGACCTCAAGAGGCTCAAGAGGGAGAGGTCGGCGACGATCACCCCCCTCGAGTACGTGTGTGAGGAGTGCGGGGACAAGATCAGCCTCGACGAGAGCTTCTCCTACCCGTCCCTGTGCCGCGAGTGCCGGGCATGCCCGAAGGCGGCGCCCGCGGCGTCCGACCCCTGACTTTTTTCCACCCACGGACCTCTCCCTGCGCCACCCGGTCGCCTCCCGCGCCCCCCGCGGCGCGGACCAAGGGCGAGCTCCCCACGAAGGAGGAGCCGCCCACGGTGACGGTCTCCCCGGCGGACGAGCTTATGGCCGCGTCCGCCCTCCTCGGCCTCAAGAGCTCTCCACGCAGCAGGCCCCCGAGCAGGATGCCGCCGCCGCGGAGCCCGAGGCCCTCGAGCTCTTTCCTGTTCTCCAGGCGCGCCTCAAGGCGCGCATCCAGTTCATGGAGCAGCTCGGGAACCCGGATGTCGCGGTGGACTGGGACCTCGGCGCATTCGCGTTCTGGGGCTGGGGCAGCACCTATGCGCGGTCGCCTCGATGCGCAGCGCCTCGCTGGAGCGCCTCGCCGTGGCGGAGGTCACGTTCCTGGGTGCCCGTGGAACGAAGGTGAAAAACGCCCCCCACCTCTCCCCTTCCGCGGATTCGGAGAATCGAGATGGTGAATACGAGAGAAGAATACACTAAGAACCTCCGGTCGGAGGAGTCTGCGAAAAAGGAGGAAAGGATGACGAGGAAGGCCCACGGGATCTGTCCGCGCGGAACAGTCCGTGTCCTTGAGAGGAAGGGCAGCGCCTTGTACCTTGAGCACCACGGCCCCGACCTCTACAACTTGCTCAAGCAGAAAAAGGGGATTCTCTGCCCCTTCTTGCTGGCGAGGTGTATCCTGGAGACGCTGCAGGCGCTCCACCAGGCCGGGATCTTCCACGGAGACGTCAAGCCCACCAACGTGTGCGAGCGGGGCGCCGAGTTCCCCAACGGTTGGAAGTACGTGCTCATCGACTTCGGGCTCTCGGTGGACGACCTCGGGAAGTTCCCCCTCTCCCACAAGAGCTTCTCGGGGTACCCCTACCGCCCCTGTTTCTACCACCCCAGCACGGAGGTCTGGATCGCGTCCCTCCGGACACAAATCTCCGAGCTGGCCGCGCGAGAGATCGAGAGCCGGTGCGCTCCGCAGGAGTTCCGCCTGGACGAGGAGCTGCTGTGTCGTCCGGAGACGCAGGGCTACTGCGACCTCTACGCGGCCGCTGTGACGGTGCTCTACGTCATGTCGTATCTCCTTCTGGAGAATGGCGAGGAGTCTTTGACCCCGCGCGAGCGGAGTCTCGTCCACCTCTGCATCGAGGTGATGACCCCGCGCGCGTCTGCATCTGACTTCCCCACCTGCGCCTACTTCCTCGCCAGGCTGGCGAAGATCGAGACCTCGGGGTAGAACGCGATGGTGGCCGGGGGGGTCATCGGGGTCCACGGCCTCCTCCATGGCCCCGCGCCCGACCTCCCCGCGTGGATTCGCCTATTTTTGGTCAGGTGTACATCCCGGGGGGCGGGCGCGACGCCCCGCCGGCCTCGCCGACGCGCGCCGCGACCTCGCGGACGGTCGCGGCCGTGACGGTCACGTCCCCCCCGGCGGTGGCGTCGCCCGTCTCGAGCAGGCGGGCGAGGTTGGCCTGCCCGGCGATCTCGACGATGGCGCGGTCCAGGTTCCGGACGCCGGCCTCCCCCGCGCTCGCGGCCTCGACGAGCTGCGCGAGCGTGGCGTCGTCGATCCGCAGGCGCATGGAGTAGCGCCGCTCGGCGCGGGGGAGGAGGTGCCTCCGGGCGATCTCGCGCTTCTCCGCGGCGGTGTAGGGGGCGACCTCGATGACGCGCATGCGGTCGCGGAGGATGGGGTCGATCTCGCGGTTGAAGGTGAAGCACATGACGGCGCGGGAGAGGTCCAGCGGGATGTCCGGGAGGTAGCGGTCGCGGAAGTCGGCGTTCTGGGTGGCGTCCGTGACGTGGCACAGGAGGCCGGCGACCTCGCGGCCCTTGCCCTCCTCGGCGTTGATCTTGTCGGCCTCGTCGAAGATGAGCACGGGGTTCATGCACTTGGAGCGGACGAGGGCGTCCGCGATCAGCCCGGTCCCGCTCCCCTCCCAGGTGTACCCGAACCCGGCCAGCTGCGCGGCGTCCGTCATGCCCCCGAGGGCGATGGTCTGGACGGGCCAGCCCCCGAGGGCGTGCGAGACCCCGTGCATGACGAGCGTCGATTTCCCGACGCCCGGGGGCCCCTTGAGCCCGAGGACGGTCCCGGCGGGGCGGTCGGCCACGAGCATCTCCGCGACGAGGCGCATGATGGCGTCCTTGGCGGCCGCGTGGCCGTAGACCTCGCGGTCGAGGTTTTCGCGGACGGCCAGGAGGTGCGCGCGGACCCGCTCGGAGGGGTCGGCGCGCGTCACGGGCGGCGCGCGGTAGACGCCCAGGGGGAGCTGCGCGGCGCGCGAGATGCACCGGACGCTCTTCTCCCCGCCGTCCTCCTCCAGGCGCTTGAGGAGCATCGCCTTGATCTCCGTCGGGTGGGACCCGCGGAGGATCTGGTAGCGGAGCGGCGGCTCCGGGCGCCCTCCCTTCCCGCCGCGGGCGGACGCGACAGCGCGCTCTGCGTCTGCGATCGCCTGGAGGTCCTCGCGGGGGGCACCGCGGACGTACTCCGCCTCGCGGGGGTTGCGGACGGTGGGGCGCGCCTTCTTGCGCGGAGGGGGCTGGTCGCCGCCGTTGTCTCCTTCGTCTCCTTCGTCTCCTTCGTCTCCCTTCTGGTCCTGCACCGCGCGGCGGATCTGCGCGAGGATGGGGAAGAGGTCCGGCGCGGCGCGCGGTCCCGGGGGCGGCATCATGAACATGAGCGTCGTCGTCGGGGCGTCGTCACCGTCTTCGTCGTCGCCTTCCCCCGGGCTGCTCGGGACGGACAGGGACGGCTCGGGGGTCGTCTCCCCGGACGCGGCGTCCTCCTCGTCGGCCGCGTCCGCGGGCTTCTTGCGCTGGTTCCTGGTCCTCATCCTGGCCGTCGCGTTCGTTGATAGGGGGGGCCCCCCCGGCTTACACGTAAGCCCCCTTGCCCGGGGAGGGTAAGACGCGATGCGGCTGACCTTCACCCGGACCCACCCGCAGCCCCACGGCGTCGGCGCCACCGCGGGCGCGGAGCGCGCCGACGCGCTCCTGTGGGCCGCGACGCGCTCGGCCGGGGCAACGGACGTGCAGATGAGCGCGACCGGGGGCATGACCCTCGCGGACGACGCCGCCCCCACGGACCTCCCGGACCTGACGCGCCTGCTGGGCGCGGGCTTCCGCGCTCAGCTCGCGCAGGAGACGCCCGCCGGGCGGGACGCGTCCGGGGACCCCCGGACCCTCCGCCTGGTCCTGGACGTCGCGGTCGAGGACGGAGCCGCGGTCCCCGCGGCGGAGGTCCTGCAGGCGCTGGACGAGCTTGTGGAGGCGCACCGCCGCTGGAGGAACGACCGCCTCGGGCGCGGGCTCTGGTACTTCGAGGAGATCCCCCCGCGCGTCTTCCGCACGGTCGACGGGAAGGTCCAGTGGAACACGGTCCCCCCGGAGAAGACCTACGCCATGTACCCGCTACGGACCAACAAGACCCTGGACACACTCTTCGGTGACCAGATCGAAGCCATCCGCCGCCGTGCGCGCTTCTTCCGCGACCGCTCGGACTGGTACGCGGCCCGCGGGGTCCCGCACACGCTCGGCATCCTCTTGCACGGCGACCCGGGGTGCGGGAAGACCTCGGTCATCAAGGCGCTCAGCGCCGAGCTGCGGCGGCACGTCTTCAGCGTCCGGCTGGGGGAGCTGACGAGCCGCTCGCAGCTGCACGCGGCCTTCTTCTCCCCGCTGGTCCGGGCGTCGCGGAGCGCGCACCCGGCGTCCGTCGACGGTGCCGTGGAGTACGAGATCCCGACCGAGCGCCGCATCCTGGTCATCGAGGACGCGGACTGCCTCGGCGGCTCGCGCTCCGTGCTCCGTCGGCGCGAGGAATCCGCCGAGGGGGAGTCCGACCCCGCGGACGAGGGCATCCGCCTCGGCGACGTCCTGAACGCCATCGACGGGGTCCTGGAGACGCCCGGGCGCGTGCTGGTGATGACGTCGAACCGTCCGGAGGCCCTGGACCCCGCCCTCCTCCGCCCCGGGCGGATGGACCTCCGTATCCGTCTCGGGCGCGCGAGCGCGGGGTGCCTGGCGGCCATCTGCCGCCACTTCCGCGACTCCGCGGCCGCGTCGCCGGACGCCGAGTCCCTGGCGCACCTGGACGGGATGCTGACCATCGCTCAGGCGACGGCGTTTGCCATGGACACGCGGGAAAAGGATGAGCTGGCGGTCGTCCGCGCGATGGAGAGCGAGGCCTTCGGTCCTGCGGAGACTGTGCGGCCCGTCACGGGGACGGCCGTGTCGGAGTCGCCGGAACGGACTACGACGATAGGGTACCCTCACGAGGAGCGGGTTGTCCCCGACTCTCCGCTCTTCTTCTAGAACCGCCCGCATGTGAAAAACACCACCGTGGAGGAGAGCGCGAAAAATGGGGGGGTATCCCCCGTTCCCGCTACCTCCCGGAACAGGCGAACGCCAGTACCATGTCGAGCCTCACTTTGTCGTACCAGTCGAGTCAGACGAGTCAACGGTCCCCCTGGCCCCCCGAGGATCGGGTCACCTGGGAAGATGACTTTCCATCTCCACGCCCCTACGACGATACTCTCAAGAGACTCCGTTTGGTCCTCGGCCTGGACAAGGTGGTGATCCTTCGTCAGACCACGCTGTACGAACTCTGGTGGCCATAAGAACCGCCCGGTCAAGTGCGAGTGCTGCGACTGATTCAAGGGAGCCTACCACACGCCGGCCTTCTCGGCCGCGGCCCGGAAGGCCGCGATCTCTTTTTCCCACAGGGCCGTCTCGTGCGTCCCGGCGAGCTCGTCGATCGCGGTCCGCAGGCGCGCGGCGTCCTCCTCGAGGCGCGCGCTGCGGTCCGACGTCAGCGAGCTGATGGCCATGCCCGTCAGGTAGTCGAACGCGTCCTTCTCGCGGTCGAAGGCGAGCTCCTCGAGGCGCTCCTCCACGACGGCCAGGGGGACGCGCATGACCTGGACGTCCCCGCTGAGCACGGCGCGGATGTAGCGGACCTTGTTCTCGGCCACGCGCAGGCGGCGCGCGAGCTCCGCGAGCTCGTGGTCCTTGCGGCGGCGGTACATCGCGAGGCGGACCGCGGCGTGCTCGAGGAGGATGTCCCCCAGGCGCTCGTACTTGCGGACGATCCCGTGCCGGTCCCGGAGGTGGACGTTCGCCATGGAGACGGCGAGGTCCAGCCCGAGCGCGGCGCGGATCTTCGCCTCCGTCGGGACGGGCTGGCCGGGGCGGAGGCGGAGCTCGAAGTCGACCTCGTTCTCGGTCGAGTTGTTCCGCACGTCCGCGACGCCGAGCGGCCCGCCGTTCTCCGTCAGGAAGCCCTCGACGAGCTCCTTGAACCCCTCGATGGAGCGCGCGCGACCGTTGCCGACGGGGAGCTCGGTCACGCGGATGGTCCGCCCCTCGACCGCGGCGACGCCACGCGAGACGTAGCCGCCCCCCTCGCGGCGGACGAAGTCCCCGCGGAACCCGGCGTACCAGGGGAGCCAGTCCCCGTCCGCGACGGCGGCCGCGGCGGCGACGGCCGGAGCGGCCCGCAGGAGCTCCAGGAGGGCGTCGGCGTCGGGGCCGGCGGCGCCGCCGCCCAGGGCGTCGCGGGCCGCGCCGGCGATGGCGAGCGAGGCCGCCGCGACGTCGCGGGGGCGGAAGTTGCAGAGCTGGGTCGAGTAGCCCGTACCGACGCCCTCCGCCCCGTTGAGGAGGACGAGGGGGACGACCGGGACGTAGTGCTCGGGCTCGACGGGCGACCCGTCGTCGTCGAGGTAGCGCAGGACGTGCTCGTCGGCCTCCGCGACGAGCGTCGCGCGCCCGAGCGGCGTCATCCGCGTGTGGATGTACCTCGGGGCGGCAGCGTCCTTGCCGTTCTGGATGCGCGTCCCGAACTGGCCCGAGTTGAGCAGGAGGGGCACGTTCAGCTTCCCGGGGATGACCTGCGCCATGCCGATGATGGCACCGTGGAGGCTCGCCTCGCCGTGGTGGTACCCAGAGAGCTCGGAGACGGACCCGGCCAGCTGGGCGACGCGGACCTCGTCCTGGAACAGGCGGCGCTTGAGGCAGGTGAAGGCGATCTTCCGCGTCGAGGGCTTGAGCCCGTCCACCGCCGAGGGGATGCTCCGCGAGACGTCGTAGGCGCTGAAGTGCCGCAGCTCCCGGTGGACGAACTCGTCGATGCCGAACTCGGCCCGGGTCAGGTCGAGCTGGTCCTCCGGACGGTAGTCGACCGAGACCCAGCGCTTGCGGTCGTCCGCGAGGCCCTTGTCGAAGGCCAGGCGGAGGGCGCCCGTCGTCTCGTCGCCGGTGTGCACGTAGCGCTTGACGTTGCGGTCGAGCGCGCGGAAAACCTCGCGCGCCTCCTCGGCCGTGCTCGTCCCGAGCCCCTTGTAGTACTTGAGCTTCCAGGAGGCGGCGTCCGCTGCCTCGCGGCGGGCGGCCAGCCACCGCTCGAACTCGTTGACCGAGTAGAACTCGAGCGTCTCGCGCCCGCGGCGGGCCTTGACGATGGGCGTGACGATCGCGCAGACGAAGTCGGGGTTCCGACGGATGAGCTCCGGCGCGAACTGCTCCAGGAAGTTGACCACCAGGCCCTTGATGTGCGCTCCGTCGAAATCGGCGTCCGTGAGGATGCCGACCCGGCCGTAGCGCAGGCGGGAGATGTCCGTCGCGCCCTTGTTCAGTCCGAGCGCGCGCATGACCTCCTGGATCTCCTTGTTCTTCTCGATCTTGTCCGCCGTCGCCTCGCGGACGTTCAGCAGCACGCCGCGCAGGGGGAAGACGCCGTAACGGTCGCGCCCGACGACCGAGAGACCCGCGACAGCCATAGCCTTGGCCGAGTCCCCCTCCGTCAGGATGAGCATGCACTCGCGGGACTTGGGGCCGCCGGCCAGGTTGGCGTCGTCCAGCTTGGGGATGTTGACGCGGTTGACCTTGGTGGCCACCCGCTCCAGACGGGACGACGCCCGCGCGCCGACCGCGTCCAGGACGCGGTCCGCGATCGGGAGCTTCGCGAGGACCTCCGACGCGGCCTTGTCCGGGACCTCGGCGCGGAAGCCCCACTTGCTGACCGGGGTCGTGTGCGACTCCTTGCTCTGGCTCGAGAATGACGGGTTGTCGATCGTCGCCCGGACGAAGACGAACAGGCAGCTCCGGACGTAGTCGGGGCGGACCTTCATCTTGGCGCGCTTCTCCAGGAGCGCCGCGATGCCCGTCGTGAGCTTGCGGACGACGGAGTCAACGTGCGTCCCGCCGAGGTACGTGCAGATGCCGTTGACGAAGGAGATCTGCTGGAACCCCGTCAGCGTCTCGGGGGCGGCGACGACCACCTCGAGGCGCTCGTGCAGCTTCAGCGTGACGACCGTCTCGCCCTCGGGGAGGAACTGCTGGGCGAAGTCGCGCAGCCCGCGCGCCGGGACCGTCTCGCCGTTGAGCGTGACCCGGCACTTGGCCGGGACGCAGGCCGAGACGTCCAGGACCCGGCGCTCGAAGACGGCGTAGGCGTCGTCCGTCATGCCGTCGGACATCCCGAAGGCCGCAGCGTACGACGGCGTGAAAGTCACGCACGTCCGCCCACGGAGACGCGCGCCCTTCTTCGCCGGGCGCGCGACCTCGACCGCGGCCTCGCCGGCCTGGCGCATGCGGTCCGTCCAGCGGCGCTTGTACTGCTTGCGCGAGGTCAGATCCGTCGTCTCGACCTGGAACGCCTCGGAGAACAGGTTCGTCAGCTTGGACCCGTACCCGTTCTTTCCGCCCGTGACGCGGTCGACCTCGCTGTCCTTCTTGTCGTAGTTGGACCCGGTGCGCAGGCGGCTGAAGATCATCTCGACGACGGGCACGCCGGCCTCCGCGTGGACGGCGACGGGGATACCGTCGCCGCCGACGTTCTCGACCGAGATCTCGCCCGTCGCGCGGTCGAGTGTGACGTTGATCTCCGTCGTGGGGTTCTTCGTCCCGCGCGTGCGGACCTCCTCGTCGAGCGCGTTCACCAGGACCTCGTCGAAGATCTTGAGGAGGCCGGGCGGGAAGCGGACGGTCCGGGGGACCGAGGTGCCCGCGACGAACCAGGGCACCTCGACGGCGTCGACGGCGCCGATGTACGTGTCCGGCAGCTGACGGACATGGTCCTCGTCGCTCAGCTGACGGTAGCGCTCCTCCAGGCGGGCTCCGGACATTCCTCAGGATCCGGTGCTCGGGACTCCGGCGCGGGACAGGGGAACTGCCGGGGGGGGGACGCGCCCCGGGCACAAGAGGGGGGGAAATGGGGCGGGCATGTGAGGGTCATCGACTTCCAACTCTCCCCACGGGCGATGCGGCTCGTCGCTCCGCTGATTTTGTTTCCGCGTGCGCCCAGGCGGGGGCGGGGGCGGTGGCAGAGGTCCTCGGCCCGGTCGACGGTGGAGAAGCGGGAGGCAGGGCAAAAAACGGAACGGGGGGGGGACAGACAGGTTCCCCGTTTACGACACGAAGAGCTCGTCCTCGTCGACCACCGCCAACGCATCCATCATGCCCGCCAAGCAGAAGAAGACTTCCTCCGAGGAGGGGGACGACCTCAACTTCAAGAAGTCCACTCTCCTTGACCTCAAGGAGTTCTGCGCCAAGCACGGCATCGACCTCCCCGAGGGGAAGAGGGTCACCAAGACGGATGTCGCCGGGTTCATCCTGGCGCGCTTCCCGGAGGCCATCTTCGAGAAGAGGCTGACCGTCAACCTGGAGGAGATCGAGGCCATGTCGATCGACGACACCGACCACGGCTCCTCCGACGAGGAGCCCTCCGACGAGGAGGGCTCCGAGGAGGAGAAGCCGGTGCCGAAGAACTTCGTCAAGAAGCGCACCCCCAAGCGCCGTACCAGCGTCGCCGGTACGGAGACGAGGGGCGTGGCTTCCAAGGTCGCCGCCGTTGAGAAGCAGGCCCTGGCGACCGCTGTCGTCGAGCTCTTCCAGCGGATCTCGTTCAAGCATCTCCCGCTCCTGCTCCTCAAGACTGACCAGTCCGGTAGTCTTACGGGGGGCTGCCTCCTCATGGGGCTTCTCCTGAGGAAGACGAGCGTCGGGAAGCTCGGGCCCGAGGTCCTCTGGCGCAACCCCAAGGCCAAGAACCCGCGGAACGCGGGCGACAACGTGCCCGAGGAGACCTGGGAGGAGCTCAAGGAGTTCTTCAAGGAGTACCTGCCTGTTCAGGCCGCCGGCCTCCTCCTGAAGGCCTACAGGTCGTCCCTCGAGGACGACCCGGAGCGTACGGAGAGGGCCTTCAAGACCTTCGTGGGCAAGCTCATCGGTATCTGCGTCCGCGAGACCCTTGCCACCAAGGAGTACGGTCTCCCCGAGAGGACCAAGATCACCCGGAGTGTCGTCAGCACGATCGTCCGGGGGCTCTACCCCTCCCCCCCCCAGAAGGCGTCGGAGTCCGACAAGGCCATGATCAACCGGGTCGCCGAGAGCAGCGGCATTGACGTGAAGATGTCCCCCATGAAGGCGAAGGCGAAGCGCGCCGTCGCCGCGTGACGCGGCTCGTACCCGTACCAAGGGCATCATATGCGGTTGACCGCATGTGAATTTTGCTTTCGCGTGCTGCGTGGACCCCGAGGAGTACGGTCTCCCCCAGGGAACCAAGCTCGGGCAGGGTGCCGTGTCCGAGTCTGTCGGCAAGCTCTACCCCTCCCGCTACCCCTCCCGCAACAAGGCGTCGAGGATCTCGGACAAGGCCATGATCGAAGAGATCGCCAAGCGCATCGAGAAGAAGGTCGCCGCGTGACGCGGCTCGTACAAGGGCATGTGGAGGGGGTTCGCCTCCACTCATTTTGTTTTCGCGTGCTGCGTGCACGTGTCCCCCCCGGCGACCGGGGGCCGGCTGCAGGGGAGCCCGGTCCTGGTCCGTCCCGCGCAGCGGGCGGGCGCCTTCGCGGGCGGCGGAGAAGACGGGGGCGACGGCGACGGCGACGGCGTCTTGGCCGCCTTCGCCCTGGTCGGCCTGGGGCGGCGGCAGAGGTCCTCGGCCCGGTCGACGAGGGCGGACAGGATGCCCGCCTCGCGCAGGAGCTTGAACGCGATGCACTGCGAGGACGGGCCCTCGCGGACGACGTGCGGGAAGGTGACCGGGTCCGTCGACTCGTCCGCCTCCACGCTGAGGTGGCGGACGCCGCCGCACTCGACCCGCGCGAGATCCGGGAAGTGGCTCGTGACCACGACGCGGCACCCGTCGATCTTGGCCGTCTCCTCGACGAACGCCCGCACGATCGCCCCGCCCTCGACCGGCGGGGTGCTGTGCAGCGGCTCGTCCAGGAAGAGCAGCGCGCCGCCGGCCGCGCCCCGCGCGACGTCGAGCGCCCCGTGCAGCAGCCGGGTCTCCGCCTCGAAGAGCGACTCCCCGCCGGCGCCGGCGCCGGCGAGCGTGTCCCGGACGCGCATGTGGCTGGACAGGGCCCCGTAGACGTGCACCGCGCCGCCGCCCGCCGCGAACGCGACGCCCGCCGACTGCGCGGCGACCTGCGACGCCAGGACCGCCCGGAGGAGCGTGCTCTTCCCGGCCCGGTTCGGGCCCGTGACGGCCAGGCTGGCGTCGAGGCCCACGTCGGAGCGGACCTGCCCGTCGGGGAGCGCCGGGTGCCCCAGGCCCGCGAACCGCGTCTCGTCGGCGCCGACCTCGACCTCGCGGACGCCGCTCTCGCCGTCGGCGACGGCCTCCCCGAGGGCGATCATCGCGTCCGCGCCCCAGATGGCCACGAGCGCGTCCCGGACGGCCTGGCGGATCCCCGGGTCCTGCGAGGCGCGGTACGCGCCGACGAGCCCCCCGGCGAGCGGCGGGGCGACGGGCCCCTCGGGGAGGCGCGCCGCCAGGGCGCAGGCCCGGCGCGCGGCGTCCGCCCGGCGGGCGATCCCCCGCTGCGTCCGCCAGACGGCCATGGCCACGCGCAGGGACTGGTCCAGCGAGTAGGCCCAGACGCCCAGGTAGGCCGTGATCGACACGATCGTCGGGAGGATCCCGTCGGTCCGCGCGAGCCCGCGGACCATGCCCAGGACGAGGCGGAGGTAGGCGCCGAGCGAGAGCGGGAAGCGCCGCCGGATGGCGATCCAGGGCGAGACCAGCGCCACCAGCGGCGTCAGGGCCGTCACGGCGGGGAGGACCCAGCAGCGGACGACCAGGTTGGCGCGGATGGCCAGCGGGCGCTCGTTCATGAAGCGGAGGCGCTTCCAGTAGACCATGTCGAGCGGCCACGCGGTCAGGTCCCGCTCCCCGCAGACCCACAGAGCCTCGTCCTCCGCGCCGTCTTCCGCGAACGCGCGGATGTCCCGCCGGAGGTCGGCCGCCTCCGGGGAGGCCAGGAAGCGCCGCCGCTCCACGCGGTGCGCGATCTCCCCGGCGTCCGCGCTCGGGGAGGTCAGCAGGCGGCGGAGCGACCCCTGGCCGCCCCGGGTGCGGCACCGCTCCGCCAGCGGGGCCTCGGGGAACCCGGCGTCGGCGACCACGTCGCCGTGGAGCTCGGCGGGCACCTCGGGCTCCCACCCGAAGTCCTGGGAAAGGTCCTCCGGCTCGGGGCCGTCGCCCAGGACCTGCCCGAGCTCCTCCTCGACGGTGGCCCGGCGGGCGTCGCCGTCGCCGCCGGAGAGTCCGCCCTTCGCGCCGAGGGCGAGCATGTCGGACACCACGGCGATGGTCTCGGCCTCCATCCTCTCGGGTCGCGTTGCCGGGGTGGCCAAAAACGAGGCGCCGGAACGGACGCATCCAGTCGGCAAAAGGGAGATCTTCTCCGTCCGCGTGTCCACGAACGGGTCCGAGTCGGGTCAGCCCCCCGTAAGGATTCCACCCCGCGCGTTGGAAGGGCAGCCCGTTTTCTCGACCTCCGGGCAAGTACCGTATCGCGCCATGGACCTCGTCTCGCTCATGAACCGCGCCGCGTCGGCCCCGGGCGGGGCCATGCCCCGGGCGCCCAGTCTCAGCCTCGGGGAGAGCTCGGCGGCCGACACCAGCAGCGACTCCGAGAGCGACGACTCCGTCGCGCCGCCCCCCGCCCCCCGCAGGTCCACCAGCGCCGCCGCTGACGACTCCGACGAGGGCGACGACTCGAGCAGCGACACCAGCGGCAGCAGCGACGCGGGCCCGACGGCGCCCCCCGTCTTCCGCCCCCCGATCTCCTTCGGCGGCGGAGGCGGTCCCCTGTCCCCCCCTCCCATGCGCCCCGTCCTCCCGACCGCGGCCCCCTCGCCGTTCGCGCCGCCCCGCCCGCCGGCCGAGGACGAGGAGGAGAAGCGCGAGCTGCTGTACCAGATCGAGCGCTGGAAGTCCCGCGGGACGGTCATCCCGCGGGAGGTCTCGGAGCGGGACTCGCTGGCCACCGTCCGCACGGTCTACGAGCGGATCAAGAGCGACCGGAAGGTGGACAAGGCCGTGCAGCTGCAGGAGCACGCGCTGAAGGCCATCATCCTGGGCGTCGAGACGCTCAACGGGTGGTTCAACCCGTTCGACCTGGAGCTCGACGGGTTCTCGGAGCTCATCAGCGACAAAATGGAGAACGGAGACTTCGACGACGTGCTCACGGAGATCGCCGAGCGCGGCTGGGTCAAGAAGGCCGTCATGCAGGTCTCCCCCGAGCTCCAGCTGGTCTTCATGATCGTGTCGTCTGCCGTCGGCTTCCACTTCGCGAAGAAGGCCGCGGGGCGGGCCGCGGTCCCGCCCCCGCCCCCGCCTCCGCCCGCTGCCCCGAAGGTGGTCCCCGCCGCGCCCGCCGCGCCGGTCCGACCCGCGGCCCGCCCGGTCCGACCCGCGACGTCGGTCCCGCCGCGCCCGGTCGCGTCCCCGCCGCGCGTGGCCTCGCCAGCCGCCTCCGTCATCTCGGACATCGAGTCGGTCATCGAGGAGGCCCTCGGCGCCGCCGAGGTCTCGAGCAGCGACGTCGCCGCGTCCCGTCGCCCCGCCCCGGCGGACGACCTGATGTCCTCCCTGACAGTCTCCGACACGGAGATCCGGGAGCTGATCGACCTCCCCGTGCTCTGACGGGGGGCTCCGCCCCCCTACCCCCCAGGGGGCTCCGCCCCGCCGTCGCTTTTTCCCCAGGGAGGACGAACTGGGGGGCTGTTGGGGCCCCGCACCTCCCCTCATGCGGCTGCCGGGGCTGAGGGCCCCAGGGCCTGGACATACGCCGAGATGTCGTGGTCGTCGGCCGGCGAGCAGAGCACGTCGGCCACGCAGGGGAGGCACCCGGGGGCGGGCGCGATCGCCGTCGCGGGGCAGACGTGCCGGTTCCCCAGCAGGACGGGCGGAACCCGCGGGACGGGGTCGGCGGGGTGGACGTACCGGTGGAAGGCCACGCGGCTCTCCCGCGCGGCCCGCGCCAGGGCGCGCCCCCCCGGGCGGGGGGCGCCGAAGGTCACGCACTCCACCCGCGGGCCCGGGAGCGCGCCGGAGATGTCCACGGCCGCGATCGTGGCGATCGCGCCCCCGAGCGAGTGGCCGCACACGAAGACCTGCGTCGGGTCCAGGCGGACCAGCTCCGCCAGGACGCGGGTGCGGACGGAGGTCCACGCCGCCCAGAACCCGCGGTGGACCGCGCCCAGGGGGGTCCGCCGCCGGTAGATCCTGAAGTTGGTCAGCCAGTCGCGGCGGCTCTCGGACCCGCGGAAGCACACGACCGCGCCCCGCGTGCCGAAGCGCTCGACCACGACCTGCGTGTCCGTCTCGGGGTCCTCGATCAGGTCGGAGCGGATCCCGTAGACGCTCCGCGCGTGGATCGCCAGCGCGCGGTGGGTTGCCATACCCCTCCGTGCAAAATCCCGAGCGCCGTAAGAGTGGGGGGGAGGGGGGCGTATGCGCGTCTACCTGGTCACCACGGAGCGGGCGCCGGCCTGCCGGCGCGAGAACGCCGCGGCCCTGCGAGCGCGCGTGCGGGAGGTCCTCGGGGACGCGGCGGAGACCGAGGACGTCCTCGCGGACCGCCTCGGCGGGCGGGCCGTCGCGCACACCTGGGTCCGCGCGAAGGGCGCGCGCCCCGCGGTCGTGCTCGAGGACGATGCCGTGGTGGTCGACGAGCCCGGGTTCCGGCGGGCGCTCCTGCGGGCGCGGGAGGCCCCGGGGTCGCTGGACGTCGACGGGGGGAACGTCGCGTACCTCCTGTCGGACCGCCAGAGCGTCCCCGTAGTGGATACGCCGTGCGTCGTCAACGGCAGCGAGGCCCTGCACTTCCCCTCGATGCTCCGAGACCTCTCGGAGCACCCCCGGTGCCGGGGGTTCCGGCGGCTCGTCGAGGACGGGACGCTCGAGGACCTCCCCGAGGCCCTCCGCGGGGCCCCCGAGGTCCTGTACCACCGGGCGCGGCACGCCGACGCGGCCGGGGACGTCTGGGGCGCGCGGGCGCTCGCGGAGGACGCCTGCCGGGAGATGCTCGTCCGCCGGGGGCGGCTGGCCGGGGCGGGGGCCCTGATGCGGACGTACGTCGACCTCGCGCGGCGGGCGCAGAGACGCGGCGACGGGCCCTGATGCATCGGAGTCGCCGTCCCATACGACCATATGGTTGCTCTCGTCCGCCTGCCATGTCGCGAGCTTCCGCCATCCATGTCGGTTTGGGTAGGAGCGGGCTCGTTCGAAACGGAGACGGATATCATCACATGAGCCGCCGTTCGGGCGGAAGTGGACCAACCCTGGTCGATGCATGCCCGTAAGGACTGTGCCGCAATGATGGTATAATGATGGTATGGAGATCGCGGGGCCGTCTGCCGAACAAAGTGCGAACGCCCCCTCCCCGCCCGACAGGGATGCGGTCAATCGTGCGAAGAAGTGCATCAGGGATCGGAAGCTGCGCGAAACCGGTGAAGATCGTTCGACGAGGTATCGACAGCGCATGAATGCGGACCCGGAGACGCGGCAGGCATACCTCGCAAAGAACGCCCAGAGGATGCGTGAGTGGCGAGCCAGGAACAAGGAAACGCATTCCGAGTGGCGCAAGATGAACACCGCCACGAGGCGATGCGGCATCACCGGCCAGGCACGGGCGAAGGGAATCCCGCTCCGGATCCCGGATACGCACATCGACATGCTAATACGTCTGCCGTGCTACTACTGCGATTACCAGGACCCCCTGGTTCTCAACGGCATCGACCGGATCGATAATAACGAGGCATACACCCCATCCAACGTGGTGTCATGTTGCAAGTACTGCAACTTCATCAAGAAGGCAACCGACCCCGCCACGTTCCGCGACCGCTGCCGCCATATCGCGGGGCTCGAGTCTGCGCCGTCCGCCTGGCCGAACTCCCTCCCATGTACGACGTATGCCATTTACCAGTCACGTGCCCAGTCGAAGAATATCCCGTTCCATCTCGCGCGCGACGAGTTCGAGCGCCTCCGGAACGCCCCGTGCCACTACTGCCGACGCGCAGGACGTGCCGGCGGGGTCGACCGACGTGACAATACCGAGTACTCAGCAGAGACATGCGTTCCGTGTTGTACACAGTGCAACTCGATGAAGGCCGACCTCCCGGAAGCGGAGTTCCTTGCCTGCTGCGAGCGAATCGCGCACAAGTTCACCTCCACAAAGCTCGCGCGGCTCCCGCCCGTCCCGCGTATGCTCCTGGCCAGCGGGAAGCGGAGGCTTCGGCGCGAACCCGACCCGGTAGCCGACGTCGCGCCGGCGCCGGACGACTTCTCGAGGTATGCCCAAGCGGCCGATCTCGCGTGCCTTGGCCCGGCCGTCGCCAAGAAGCCTCCTGGCTACGTCCCGACAGCCGAGCTCGAGGCGATCGTCGTTGCCGCGGGCGACCGTGGCAGTCTCCCGGCCCTGAGCATGGCGTAGACGACGGAGGGTCCGTTGCTCCGAGTGCGATGGCGACCATGTCGAGTGTATGGAAAATGTGTTTTTTGATGTAGTTTCGCCGATCAGTTGCTGTACGCAACGCCGTACATGCCCCCGGTAATACGCGCGATGTTCACGTTACGGGCGTAGATACGGATCCGTGCGCCGGCGGCGGCGGTGAAAGACGGCTTGAAGTTAAGGGCGATCTCCGAGGCGTCGAGACGGGAGTAGTTGATGGACCCGGTGGGCTGGGTGCCCATGGTCTCGGGAGAGAGGCAGTGGGAGTAGACCAGGATGCCGTTGTCCTCGGGGATGGCGGTGTGGAACTTCTTGGCGGCCCAGAGGTTGAAGTACGAGCCGGGCATCTCGACCATCTTGTCGTGGCCGTTGAGG
>Ga0181583_10000283_pt1 | contig 35076 bp, 14 predicted proteins | sample 071ome_31_FD_132461 | JGI IMG/M metagenome (GOLD analysis project Ga0181583, IMG submission 132461) | Coastal salt marsh microbial communities from the Groves Creek Marsh, Skidaway Island, Georgia - 071405CT metaG (megahit assembly) | ecosystem: Environmental > Aquatic > Marine > Intertidal... | reverse complement strand
TTAAGTGTGCAGGATTTTCAGATACTACACCAACTACTCTATGATCTAATTGTGAAGTGCTTTGTGTAACTTCTTTGTCACCGCCTAGTACTAAAACAGTGCCTACTTCATAATCTGCATCAGCAACATAGTTTTCAGCCAAGTCAGCATATTCAGCGGCAGTTGCAGTACCAATAAGTTTTCTTGCTCTAATATCTGCATTAGAATCTCTCTGTGCAATAGTGTCAGCATTAGATGAAATAGAAGGTACTAAATTTTGAAGTTGTTGAGCATTTGTTGCTGTACCATTAACTACATTAACATTAATGTTTCCACTTCCATCTCTAGAAACAATAGTATTATTTCCAACTGTTGTTTCTGCTACTCTTGCTGTGCCGCCATCAACAACTAATTTTTCTGCTGTTGTTGATGTACCAGTTAAGTTTGCAGTAAGTGTTCCACCGACTGTAAGGTTATTAAAAAATCCGTTAAATGTTGTACCACTGCTGTTTACGTTACCAACAACATCACCTGTGAGGTTTCCTGTAACATTACCTGTAACATTACCATTTAAATCTCCCTCTACTAAATTTGCGTCAATGTTGTAAGTATGAACTGTTTGCCATTTGTTATTAATAGTTCCTAGTGTTCCAGTATTATCGTTTCCAGAAACAAACGCACTACCTATAAATCTACCTACATTTGTTATAATACTACCGTTATTGATATTAAACTTAATTGTGTTTGCAATTTCATTGCTTATATTAACTTCATCACCATTTGTAACATGCAGATGTAAGTCACTACCTGCGCCAATAAAGATTCCATCATCTGTGTTAATATTCACAAAATCTGCAAAACTTTGAATTCCGCTGTTCAATACAAACTGATTTGCTGGTGTAACTGTTCCATTTACAGTAAGAGCGTCAGCAGTTTCAGCAGTTCCCCAATATTTGATATTAGGATATGTTGTTGAACTTGCAAGGTTGAAACCTTTCTTAATAGCACTAAATCCCGGAATAGGATTAGCAGTACTATCTAATGTAAATTCTGATTGTGAAATAACACCTAAAACATTATCTTCAACAGTGACTTTTAGGATAGTTCTATCATTAGCACTTATGTCTTTAACAACTGCCGAAGTTAGTTGTGATACACCTTCTCCGCCTGCACTTACAGGACCAACTAGAACAAAATCACTACCGTTGTAAACATATAATTGTTGGCCATCTTCTTCCCACCACAGATCACCATTTGCTAAACCTACTGGTGCATTTGCTCCTGTTTCTGCTCCGCCTGCAATTCTAAATCTATTACCATCATAGAATTTAATTACTTTGTTAGCACTATCATACCAAACTTGACCTGCTAGTGGTTTAGGTGGTTCATTTGGACCAGCAAAACTTTGTAAAATATGTACAAGGTTTTCGTTAAGTACTTCGCCAAAGCCAGCATAATTTCTACCGATTAATCTAATATCTGTAGTTTCATCAATAGTACCGTCTGATACTACACTTAACTGTTGTCCGTTATAATTGTTAATAATATATGGCATCTTGTTCCTCTACAGTATTTACCTATTCCTCACCCATGCGTTTTTTAACTGCGGTTCTTAAGTCCTCTTTGCTTAAAAATTCATATGGTGTTCCGTCTTGTTTGTAAACTTCTTTACGAGCATTATTACGATCTCTTTGATCTTTTAAAAATGTTACCAATTCTGTAAATTCTGCTGTATTAGTAATAGCACTATTTTTATCAAGCATATCTATAATAATATTCATTTGTTTGTATAAAGGATATGTTTCTTCAATTGTATCGGCAACGTTTGCATCTAGCATTTCTTCATCAATAATTTGATCATTTACTGCAATATCGCTAATAACTTGTAAACTCCCTGTATCATAAGGCCCGTTCCACGTATGTGTTTGCGGGTCATAAGCAATATCTTTTAGATAAATTTCTCCAGTATTAATAATACTCTTATCAACACCAGCAGGAACAGCACCAATTAGTGCTTTGTTTCCTTTGTTAAACATTAATGTTACGTTTTCTTTTGCCATACCTTTATTCCCATATTAGACAAAGACTATACTTTGGATCTTCGTCCTCTTGTATTTTAGTTACCTCGTGCCAAGTATCAATCGGCATGTCGAACATTGCACCTTTCTTTTCTTGGACTAAATGTTCGTTTTCTTCTTTATCCCAATATTTAAAGTGCGGCTTACCTTCTGTTAAAAAAACAAGTTTAAACTTCCAGTATCCGCCTTGAGAATCTTGATGCCTTACTAAAAAATCTCCTGCTTTGTACTTGTTTATAACAACCTGACTACACCATTTCCTTTCGTCTGGAATAGTTTTCCAAATTGTTTCTACAAGTTCATCACTCATATTTCTTTGAAACAAAGAACTAAAATGACTTTCGCCATATTTTGTATTGTGCTGTTCTCTGCCTCCAGTTCCGCGAAATGTAAACTTTTCTTGTAATTCATGTTCTTTAACTAATTGCATAATATCGTCTACGTTTCCTATAAAGTTTTCTACTACATTAAAATCCATTTTTTTGTATCAAAGTCCATGCACTGCTTACAACACGGAACAAGTATGTTGTATCAACTTGTTTTTTGTTTAACAAGTCTGTGCTAGAACCTGCCCCTACAGTAATAACTCTACCACCAATGTAGCCAATTCCACTTTGTACTTTTGTTCCGTATTTTTGGAAGTACTTTAATTGACCTCTAGCATCTAATCCGTGATCAGCATAATAATAACTTCCTATAATTCTTGCTTCTGTACCATCTGTCAAATTATTTGCAGGTGCTAGCCTATTAAGTTGTGATAATACTTGTGCATCACTTAAACCTTTTGTATCAAGATAGAATTGAATATCCTGCGGAATTGATGATATTGCATTATCTACATATGTTTTGATTGCTTTTTGCGTTGGAATAATGTGGTCACTGTTATCGTAAAAAGTGCCGTCAGTGCTAAAATTATCAATAGTATTGTTTAATCTATCTTTAAACTGTTGTGATCTAACAAGTGTTGCTGAATTAGTTGCACCAATACTTACATTATCTATAGTGGTACTTGAAATACTGCCGCCTGTGATAATATTATTCGTAATATCACTATTTTGCACAGTAACTTCATTAATAATTAAACTTGATTTGTTTCTGTTAGGATCATTAGCACTTATTGCTCCTTCACCAATAGTACCTGTAGAAAATAAAACATTATCTGCTTGAAGTGTATTATTGACTGTAACACCGATATTACTAACAACAGGATAAGACTGAATTGTCATTCCTCCAGCAATTATAGTATTTGCATTAAACGTTTTAGTACCTGTAATAGTTTGGTTTTCACTTCTGTACATACCGTCATCTACATGAGCGGCAACTCCTTCAAATCTACCTTCAATACTTCCTGATCCACTGCGTCCTGCATCTGTTCTTAATGTTGTACCATCAATATCAAGTATGACTGTACCACCACCATCAATAACATTACCTGTATGGTTACCAACAGTAGCACCATTGTGTGTTCCTGATGAATTTCCAACATGAGTACCTACCATGTCGCCTATGATGTTTGCGTAAATGCTATCTGCATAGATATTTCTCCATGCTAGACTTGGACTACCTAAATTAATTTCATTGTTTGCATAAGGTAAAATATTTTTTCCGTTAATTGCAAATACAGTTTTATCAAAACCTGATCCGGTATAGTTTACACCAAAACGTAAAATATCACCTGTATCATTGAATACCGCAGGCTCGTCTGCATTAATAACCTTTAAACTCATTTCAAGTGTATTACCAATTGTAATACCACTATCGTTTTGGAAACTCCAAATACCTGTTACAATTTCATTATCATTTCTATTGGCCCACGTGCTTGCTAGGCGTCCGCCTAGTCTGTCTGCATCAGTTGCTGTGCCATGAAATCTTGTTGCACCAGATGTAATACCAGCACTGCTGGTTGTATTTAGAGAAATACCTCTTGCTATGTTATCAAAATCAGTTAAAGGTGTAACTGTTTGATCATTAGTAAATGTATCAGTTGAAATTACTGCTTGTGCAACACCGTCACTATAACCTATAACAACAGCATGATCTACACCACTTGTATCTGTAAGTTTTGCACCTTCCCATTTTGTTTTACCAAATCCTGTTACACTTTCAGGACCTACAAGAATATGTTGTGTATTTGTATTGTCCCAAATATATAATTGTTTATTTGTTGTGTCCCACCACATGTCACCTTCTTTTTGACCTTGTGGTATTTGTGTTGAAGGCGCAACTTGATTGATTGCAACGTTTCTCCATCTTGCACCATCAAAAACGCTTGGACGCATTTTATCAGCATTTTTGTCAAACCAGATTTGACCAATTAACGGTTTTCCTGGAGGTGTGTCTGCTTTTGCAAAATTTTCAAGTAGTTTTACAAAGTTTTCATTTTGTGCATCACCGTATCCACTTACGTTTCTACCAACAAGTTTTAAGTCAGTACTAGTATCTACAACACCATCTAGTAATTGTACTAATGTAGTTCCGTCTGTTTTGTCTATCTGATAAGCCATTATAATACTACTCCTGTTGCTACCCAAGTCGGTGAACTATCAAGTTCATAAATTCTTACTTCCGAACTAACAGCAATAGAGTTACCGCTAGGTGTAAATCCATTTGGAATTGTAACATCTTGCACTGTACTTGCACTACTTAAATTGCCGTCTTTGTCAACTGCTACTTTTGATCTTAAAATTACATTTGTTTGACTTGTGTCTGCTAACCAGCCTGCATCTGTGTCGTCATATGCTTGAATTGGAGTTGCCGCACCTGTCAAAGAAAGTGTTTCACATAATACTCTTGCTTGTGTACCTACTTCATAGTTTACTGGTGGTGCTAATTTTGCTAATTGTGCTACTACATAAGTATTAACACTAGGAGATGCTCCACTTACATTAATAGTAAACTGTAAAGTTTTGCTTCTTAATTCAGTATCGACATAATTTTTTGTAGCAACATCTTGATTAGCAGTTGGATCTTTTACTCCTTTAATTTGAGTTACTGGAGTAGACTCTTCTGGATCAAGTACAATATTACCTGCACCCCAAATTCTAAAATTCAAGTCTCCGCTTGAACTTACTGTGCTAATTGTATCACCGTTTATTTCAATATCATCAACTTGTAATTCAGTTAATACTCCAACATTTGTCAAACTGGAATTTATTACACCCGAACCTAAAGTTGTATCACTTAATACTAAATTGTCATTAATAGTATAAGTGTTACCTGTTTCTAAATTTATGCCTTGGTTATAATCCCAATGATTTGTTAGTTTATCCCAACTAATAGTATAATTTGTATTACCTTGTAGAGTAATACCGCCGCCATTTGCTAGATCATCTGTTGGTGTATTTGTTACAGAAAGTTCAATATTCTTGTCTTCAATTCTCATATTTTGGCTATCAATAAATGTTGTAGCACCATTGACTGTCAAATTACCAAAAATTGTTAAATCTCCACCTACTCTTGTAAGTGACGCAGTTTCACCTTCAAATATGTCTAATTGTAATGCTGAACTATTAATATCTATTGCCGTAACGATGCCGCCAGTTGTACTACTGTTTACTTGAACTTGAAAATCTCTATCTTGTAAGTTGTTCTTAAGGATTGTAACTTGACTTCCATCAATAAACTGTGTGTAGTTACTGTTACTTCCTATTGTGACTCCGCCGTTGTTAACAATACCAAGTGTTCCTGTTGTAATATCATTTTCATCTGAACGTAAAAATTGTCCAGGATCAATACCTGCAACTGCGTCTGCTGATGTTGCTGAACCGTGTATCTTCAAACCGTTTACTGCCGTGGATAAATTCAAACCAACTTTTACAGTAGCAAAACCGTTAATAGCAGTTTTAGGAGTGAATTCATATCTACTTAAAATACCAACTAACAATCCGTTAACAAACAATTTAGAAACAACACGACCGTTATTATTTGTGTCTGTTAAAGTTTCAACTACAAAGCCGTTTTCTCCTTGCTGTTTAGAATATATAGGTCCAGCAAGTGTAAGATCTACACCATCATAAAAATAAAGTTGATTTTTTTCGTTGTTAATCCAAAGATCGCCTAAAACTAGTCCATCTGGTTGTGAATCTTGTACTAATGGACCCCCTGTTGGTTTAAAAACCGATCCTGTATAAACTTTTAAACGTCCTTCAAACGTATCATACCAAATTTGTCCTTCGATTGGATTAGTCGGAGCAGTATTATTTGCAAAACTTTCTAGAATTTTTACAAAATTTTCATTTAATACTTCACCATAACCGCTAAACTTTCTACCGACTAAAGTAATATCAGTAGTAGTATTATCTACTGTACCGTCACCGACTGTAGAAAGAACTGTTCCATCTGTTTTATTAACTGTATAACTCATTATACTGTCGGCTCCCCTGATCTAATAATATAATTTAATGTCAAATATGGATTCATAACATTTAGGTTTTCATAAGGACCATTGCCTGAACCTCCTGTATATTGTGTACCACTTCCTACAGAAACATTATCTGTTTCGATAATTTCTTCTCCACCTGTTCCGCCAAGTGATTGTGCCGCCGAGTTAGTAACTCTTCCTGCTTGACCACCACCAGCATCAACTGGCACAGCAAGTGAGTTGTTAACTTGGTTGCCATTATCCATAACATCTAAACCTAATGGAAATCTACCACGTAAGTCTGGTAGTTTAAACGTACTTGGATTCACACCTGCTCCGAAAATATCGCCAATAACATCATATAAATCTGGATATAAACCAATACTTTGTTCAGATCCGTCACAAAGTAAATAACCTTTTGGCAAATCTGCTTGTGAAGTTACCGGACCTGCATATGGAAATACTGCTCCTATAGGTACAAGAGAAGCGCCAGCAAAGAAATCTGTTCTAGTAATTCTTTTTAAGCCTTGTCCAACTCTTGATACTAGATACTGATCACTGTTTTCATTATCTGTTACACTATCTTGTTCGTCAATAGCATCTTGAGTAAGTGTTACATTGAAAGTCTTATTAGTTCCGCCTGTTTGACCATCAAAACTAAATCCTGTTGAGTCAGCAACGTGTCCACTAATTTTAAAATTAGTACTTGCAGTAAGTCTATCTGCTGTACCATTAACATTACCGTTTACATCTCCTACAACTGTACCAACCAAACGTCCTGTGAATACCTCCGAATATACATTTGAAAATCTTCTTAAACCGTTTCCGTCTCCGGGGTCACCGCCTATTGTTAAGTTATTGTTTGTTGTTGGTAAAATAGCAATACCGGCGGAGCCGCCAATTTCACCTAAAACCAAATGTCCTTCAAAATTAGCATTTCCGCCTACATATAAATTTTTATCAATACCAACACCGCCACTTACTTTTAAAGCACCTGTTGTTGTACTTGTAGCATCTTGTGTACTTGCTAGTTGTAATTGATCTGTAAAGTGGCCACTTCCTGTAACATCAAGTGCAACTGCTGGTGCAGTTTGATTTACACCTACCCTCTTATTACTACCGTCTACAAAAAATACTGTTTTTGTTTCACCATCAACTGACGGAAAAACTTTTAATGCAATATTACCATCTGATATATTATTTTTTAGAACAACTTCATTATTAGTACCTGCAACTTCTAAACTACCAATTAGATTAGCACCAAATGTTAATCCACCATCATTTCTAATCGTAAATTCACCATTAGTAGTATCGTTGATATCACTTCTTAAGAAGTTATTTGCATTTACTGTTTCAATACTAGGTTGTGTTACATTCAATGCATCTGATTTTGTTGCTGTTGCATGTAATTTATTTAGAACAATACCATTACCATCAAAATCAGTATTTGAAATATTAATACCTGGTAGGATCTCACTGAATCCTTCAATTACCTGTCTAGGTATAAATTGATCTTTTGAAATAATGCTTATAACTTTATCATCGACATAGTTTTTAATTACTGTATGATTTGCACCTGTAACATCTACAACGTTCTCTGCTTCTGCACCTGCTTTCAACCCTCCGCTAAAATTAGGTCCTACCAACTGGAATTGAGCACCTGTGTATAGATACAGTTGATTATTTGTAATGTCTACCCAAATATCACCTTCTATCGCATTCTGTGGTTCTATAGAATCAACATGAACACCACCTGCTGGTCTCCAATTAGCGGCGCCGGCTGTTGAATCATTTATCTTTAATCTATTAGTACCGCTATCGTACCAAAGTTGACCTTCAATTGGATTTGCCGGAGGAGTAGCATTTGAGAAATTCTCAAGTAAATGCACAAAATTTTCAGCAATGGCTTGACCATAACTAGGTTCGTTTCTACCAATTAGTGTTAATGACGTATCAACAGTATTACGACTGTTATCATCGATTGTAATCGGAACCTTTTCGCCACTATTTGTAAAATTTACCGTATATGCCATTCTTTAAATCTCGCTTAAATTTGTCAAACTCTGTATTCTAATTGTATAATCTATCTGAATTAATCTATTCAAACTTTTTTGTACTGGATGGAAAATAACATGTGTAAGTAATCTACCTGCATTTGCACCGTTAGGTGTGTATGCTTTTAATCCAATTTCGTCAAAAACATAGTTTCCATCTAAATCAGTTGAATTATCAAATGCTTCTTGTCCGCTTGGCTCACCGTAATCAAGCAAACAACTAATTAAGATATCTGTATAAGTTGTACCAAGTGTATGTCTTGTTTCGATAAAGTTTCTGCTTGGATCAGTATTATTAACGTTGTTGTCATCTACAGTTTTATAGTATGTTTGATTATATAAACTTGCATTAACACCTGAATTATTTGGTGTTAAGTATGTAATGATACCAGTAGGATCAACAGTAGTTGCTCCATTACCAAAAGCCATTTCAACAATATTACCTCTTCCTTCGTTACCTAACGATTCAGCAAGGCTAATACTCATGTTTTCGTAATGAATAGCATTACGTTTGTTAACGTACACTTTGTCGCTTTTAGGGTCAAATATCTTGATATGACCTTCCATATGCACACCTTGTGTTTCGTTGGGTTTTTTAGTTTCCATTGTCTCTTTCTCGTTACTTTGTTTTGACATCATTTACTCCCTAATATTTATTACAGGTAAACCACTGCTTCTCTCAAGCAAGAATTGTGCTTCTTTGGTGCGTGATCTCTGTAAAGGCTCGCCGTTAGATGCCGTAGACACGCCATTTTCGTACCATATGTTACCTTGTTTTTGTATTACTTTTAACTCTGTTCCCACTTGAGGTACATCTCTTAATACTAATTTATAATATCCTTTAGCATCGGAGTCATCAACAGGTTCTATAGTAAATTCTGGTATTTGTGTTACATCACTACTTGTACCTACACTATTTGTTTCGTCACTATCAAACGCAATTTCTACATCATGCTTTTTAATAGGATTATTAGTAACCGTTGGTTTTTGTAATTTTCTTCCGCCAACATAAACTTCAACTTGATTATGAGCATCTGCACTAGAACTAAAGTTAATAGTGTCTAAAACATGTACTTGTTTTCCGTTTGGTAATCCTTCTCTAATAATTATTTCATACTTGTTAATACGATCAGTGTAAGGAATAGTTTGATCAGGTCCTGCATCATAAACTTTTGTGCCTGATTTATGCACAGATTTAGACCCAGTTCCTAGTGTTCCTCTAGTAATCTGTTTTAAAGTGTTTCCGTCTTTTACGTAATATTCAATTCGTTCTTTATCTACAAATAATACACCAGGAATTCTATCTGCTGGGGAAGGATTAACAAGCACACTGGCATCTGAAACATAAATTTCTTTATCTAACAAGTTAAGATCTTGTGTTAGTGTAGTTGTGTTTTCTTTAGATATACGTTTATAGTGTCTTCTTTGTAACATATCCTCAAATAATGTAAATCCAATTGGATCGGAAGATACATTATCACTAAAACTAAACACTACAACTTTACTTTCAGTAGAATCATTAAATTTATCATCTAGTTGAATGTAACTATTATTGTCTAAAATTTTATAATCTCTATCTGCAACAAGTGCTTTCCTGTCAAGTTCTACCCAAACATAATTTGAATCTAATACAGGTCTACTTAATTGATACATTCCACCTGCTTGTCTGTTAAAAACTTCTTTTCTTAAAAGGTTAGCATCGTGGTTTGTAAATGTAGTAACCTTGATTTCTGCATTTGCAGGAATAGGATGTAATACTTTTACATATCCGTAGGTTGTACTATCTGTTTCATCAATTTCTGTATAGATTTCATATTCATGATTTCTTAAAATTGTAACAGCAATAGCATCACCAGCATTTAATACTCCAGTGTTAAATGTAATTAAGTTGGTTGCAGTATCAAAATTATAATCTCTAATAGCAGATAATTTTGCACCATTTAAGTGTACTTCAAACTCACCTAAAGAAAGAGTAAACAATTCATATCCAGGATCCTGACTAATGCTATACGAATTAGTTACACCGTTACTTGTATAATAAATTGTATCAGGTGCAATTAATCTTTCTCCATTTAATTCAACAATAGCCATAGCATGATATGGAGCAATATTACCCGGAAGTTGACTTAACCTATAAGTTGTAGAACTTCCATCATATTCTATGATATCTGTTTTTATTTCACTTACAGTTTTATCACCTGTGCCTAGAGCAACTATTTGAATTACTGAATTTGATGCCGGCGGTGGATTAACTATGTCAATAATAACACTACCTGTGTCGCTTTCTCGTAATACATAATCTTTTACTATTCCGTCTACTGTTACAAATGCACTTTTTACGTCATTATAACTTGCAGTCATTGCAAATTCGGTAGTCGAATTATCTCCAGTAAATGTTTGTCTTTCTACAATATCGCTACCACCAATGTTAAGTGTTTGAATTGTAACTAATTCACCAACTTCAGGTGCATCAACAAACGTTACTGTTTTATTCTGTATATCAACAGTGTAATCAGTACCATTTACTAGATATTCTCCTGCTACTGTTACAAAAACACTATCAAGTGTACCTGGTAATAAATTAAATGTGTATTCTCTTTTTAAACTATTACCAAAGTATCTAATTGTTTCGATTATCGGTGAGCCATCGGATGGTGCATTGTAAACATTTATTGCTATAGTATCAAAACACTGTCCAGGCACTACTTCTTCAGGTGCATGACTTGTGTCTGGTGTAACAAATCCGTCACCGTCTAAACTTATTTCTTCAGGTTTGGTTCCAATGGCAGTATCAAACCTACCATTACTAGTAGAAAAAGTTCCGCCACTTAATAATGTATCAAGATTGTTAACGTCTGTTGGTACTAGAGAACCATCTGATTCTTTTTGTCTAAACACTACAAGTGTTCCATCTGGTGCACCAACGTCCAATGTAAATGTATCGTTAGATCCATCACCTACTATAGTAGGTGTATTATTAGGATCTTGTCTTACACCATCAAAGTAAACATTTATTTCTTGTCCTGATTCAGGAACATATGGTAATGTAAATGTCTGGGTGCTTCCGTCTGCACGGAACGCATAATCTGTATTTGTACCAGAAAACGTATCCCAACCATGACTGAACCAAGGTAGTCCATCAAAGCCAACACTAATATCAAATTCTAAACCTTGTACTTGAACACCTTCATATTCAACACCAGTCATTAATTGTGCCGGATCTTTACCAAGCATGCCTGCTGTTGGTTGATAGTAGTAATCAATCCTATCTGTAGCCTGCATAAGTTCAATAGATTTTTTGTATGAAACTGTAACTTGAGCATTTTTACCCGGAGGTGTTAAAAATATTAAGTAACCTTCTTTTTTCTTATATGTTTTATCTGTAGTTGTAACTATACTAACATCAAAATCACTAATGTATAAACTTGCATCATTAATTACAATATCAATATCACGTTTATCAAGAGTAGGAAGATATGTTAACTTAAATTTAATTTGTCCTTCAGTTGCAGTAAATGTATCTGTTGCCTCTTGGGTTTGAATAACTTTCGAATTTGCAATTCTATCAAATTTCATGTTAACAGTATTAATACGTATTTTGTTGTTTTCTAAATTTGCATAACCAATTGCTTGTTTGGTGATATTGCCGCCACCTACAATAGTGACATTAGGAGACGTAATGTAACCTGCTCCAGGATTAGTAACAACTATTTCTCTTACCTTTCCTTGGCCTATGTTTGCTTCAGCAGTAGCATCTTCAACTCCGGTACTAGGTAGTGTAAAGTTACCGTTAGCAGACTCTGGCTCACCAAAATATTGTGGCCCTACTATATAAGGATAAACAGGATTGTCAACATTGTTAGAGTCAACTGTAACAAAATATGCATATGTACCTCCTGGATACTCTGGAGTATGACAATATCTAGCATTGAATTCATCTAGGTCGCCACTACCTTTTACATATTCATAATCTTCTACATACCTTCCATCTCTTTCAGAACCGTCTTCACGTAACGTTGTTCGTAACTGATAACTTGACTTCATTGTACGGATAATATTTTTATTGTTACCTGTTGGGTCTTCAAAAGCGTAAGGACCATATATAGGATAACCATCAAAAGCATAACCAATTATAGGACTGTGCTTTGTATCATCTTTAGTATATAATTTTTTTGGATCACTTACATAATTGTACACTGAATCATCTGTAATACCACTACCGTCAGTAAAGCCGTCTATAATTCTTTGATTAGCAACATCTAGTGTATATATTGTTCCGTTTCTTTTTTCTGTTACAGAACTGTTTGGATTATAAAAGACCACACCGTTAGTCGCGACACCAATTGCTTCACTATCTGCTGTGCTTTGTTTGGTTTCTGCAATTATTGGTGTGCGTGGAATTCTAAATACAAAGGATTGTGATTGAACCCCTGCACTGTCAAAACTATGCAAAGGTACACTAGAACTACTCAAGTAAAAGTAAGTTGCATCATAATCAAAATCAACAATACTATCGTATTGCTCTGTTTGCAGAATATCTGTTTTGTTATCTCTGCCTCCACTAATAATTACAATAGGTTTTTGTGTATAACCTGAACCAGGATCAGACACAATTACATTACCAACTGTAAATTTATAATTATCAAACCATTGCTTCCAAGGATCTACTGCTATCAGAGGATTAGTTATTTTAACAGTTTCAAATTTTTGTGTGATTTTATTGTAAACACTAGGAACATCAAAGTCAGTTACCCCATTATATGAATTTTCTAAATCATCATATCTAATTGTGTATTCTCTAATATTTGTTCTATAAGGTTTTACTTCTTTGATGTAATTTTCAATCAACGAAACGTTATCTGAACCGTATACAAGTTGTCTACCAAATCCACCAATATTATTTTTCAAATTGATAAAACTAGTTTTAAAGGCCCAATCTAAAAAGTTTTGTTCACTTAATGCATATTTTACACAATTAAAAAATAGTGTATTGTAGGCTTGTTTTAGATCGTCTACAAAAATATCTTCTTTTAGAACTTCAAGCAATAAGCGTGTTTCTTGTATTGGTTGCTCGTCAAACAAATTAATATCAAAGTTTTCTGCACCTGCAAAACCAAAATTCAATTGGCTGTAATCGTATAAGTTACTATTGATTTGTAATGTGCTGTTTGCTTTATATTTTAAGTCAAACCCGTACGAGAATGAACCTTCTCCGCTTACTGCTTCAAGGTACATTTTGTTGCCATCACCTGCATTATCAATTTCAATTATATTACCAACATCAGGAGTAATAGTATCTAATTGATATGGTGCTCCAAGTTTGTAATCTACGATAACATCAGTGCTGAATCCAGGAACTGCATAATCTTTATAAGACCAAAAACGTGAAACATCATAGGTTTGTGTTTGCGTTCTATTCCAAAGTTTTGTATTGATATTCCATTCGTACAAACTCCAATAGTTATTTGCTGTTTCATCAGCACGTATTAAAACCTTGAACGGTCTAATTCTTGCTGTGATAGTATTGTAATTTTTTCCTGCTTTAACAATTTCTACATCAACAACTTCTCCGTTGCTATTAATTGACGTTTGTAATTTTACACCTTCACCGTCGCCTGTAATTTGCACTTCTGGTGCAATACGATAACCATAACCTTTATTATCAATAGTTACTTTTGATACTTTACCATTTGTTAAAGACAAAGTTATACTTGCTTGTCTTAAATCTTGTGTACCTATTGTTGTTGTATCTTCAAAGTCATCTAAAGCAACATCATACTTACCTGTGCTAATTGCTGGAATAGGATCTTTACTAAACAGTTTTGTAATATTCTTGGTATCTACAATTCTATTTTCGCTCATAATACTGTTTGCATAATCTACAACAGTTTTTAGTGCTTGAAATCTATTTTTAAACATAGACTGTCTTGGTCTAATTTGAATACCATATTTTCTTTGCACCGGTAACTGCGGATCTGGTACAGCATTACCTTGATCATCAAAACCAACCAAACTATCAAAAAGTTTTTTATTCAACAATGAATTTTCTATTTTGGCTTGTTGTTTTTCTCTTAAAATTAACCATTCGTTATGTTCAGGTAAATCTGTTTCTACAGTTCTATATTGAACTGAAAGATGTACATCATTGTCGGCAAGTGTTGTTTTTAAATTACTAACTGAAATGCTGTTAGGACTTAATAGTTGTAAACTTTTAATTCCATACGCATCTGGGTCAGTAATAATATTAGAAACTTCACTACATGGCAATCTTCTAAAATCAACTTCAGGAACAATTACACTATTTCTTACCCAATAGTAATAACGTGTAGTAAAGTTACCTGTATTTGCATTGTAAATTCTTTTTACACTTACAGTATTGTCATTATATTTAGGTGTTCCACTAAATCCTAATGCTACACCTTCAGTAGTATCTGCAACTTCTGTCCATTCGCTGGGTAATAAATCTGTTTCTACCCATTCATAAATGTCAATGCTAGAACCAGGAAATAAACCACCCCAGTTATTTGCTCTATATTCTGTGTCACCTTGTTCGTACCATAAGAATTTAACTGAACTTAAATCCCACCAAACTTCTCCAAGATGGTCGTCAGTCCAATTTACGCTTGAATTGATTCCTACATCTGATCTATCACTTGCACTGTATACCGCAGGGTCTACATCGCTTTTGAATCTTATTTCAGACTCTGCAATATAAGGTATCTTTCCTTTTACTGGATCTATTGTTTCGACAAAGTCTTTTACTTTATTTCCAGATAAACTGTAAGTAAAGGTTTTATTAATCAACCAAGGATTTGTTAAATCTCCTTGTTTACGTTTTTCGTCCCAACCACTTGTTGATAATCTGTCGTATACAAACAATGCACCGGTATTATTATTGTCAACATTGTTGTAAGGACTTCCAACAAGAATACCCTGATCAACAACTTTTAATCCTTTACCGAAGTTGTCAAAACTTTCAACTGTTCCGCTTGTAAGTTTTTGCCCAAATACAAATCTTGTGTTTAATTTTTTATAAGAGTATACAGCACCACTACTAGGTGATTCGTCTGTAAATTTAGTAGAATTACCGTCAAAAGTAGTTGCAACTTCGTTGAAGCCTGATTGTGGATCATTTACATAGTTGTTACCAAATCTAGTATATGAATCTACAAATGCTTCTTTATATACGTCAGTTGTCATTGAAGTTTGTGTGTCACCACTTTCGCTATAAATTGCTAAATCATTTCCTTCAGAGTTTACAGAAACTGTAATACCAAATCTTTCTTCTTTAATTTGATCAGGACTTGTAATAATTTGTGCTAAACTATAAGTTCCGTCAGTTTGTTTTGTAAAGTAATACACTGCTCCACTATTAGTATTTGCTACATCGCTGAACGGAGCACTTACAAATAAGTCATTTCCATTAGAACTAAATTTTACTTGATAACCAAATCGGTCTCCTAGTTCTATATTAGATAAAGTATTTGCATTTAAAATTTGTTTTTGAGTATATACGTTGTTACTACCCAAAGTGTAAATTCTTACTTCACCGTTGTTTTTTGAACTATCGCCGGCCTGTTGCCATACTTCTCTGCCCGGCGCAGACACAGCAAGTATAGTCATATCATCTGACGCATCAATTGAAAAACCAAACTCGTCTCCACTGTTTCCGTCAAGTGTAGCATCTGTAGAACTTATTTCTAAATAACCAGTGTCGCTATCAAGGTCCCAATCAAGTGTGCTTCCGTCTGCTTGTATTTTGTAATCATAAAAGTACACTCTTCCTTTATTATCTAAATGTCCAGGAGCACCTACTGCTAATTTTGTATTTCCTAACTTAACGCTGAAACCAAAGTACTCGTTGTTTTTTGGTTCATGGCTGGCAATTATGTATTCGTTTTTGAATAATCCGTCTGCTGTATCTAATTTTGTTAGTTTTACAACACCTTGTTTTACATAAGGTTGTGGCGTAGCATTAAAGTCACCTTCACTTACAAAGAATCCATTTCTACTACTGTCGTCAACTGCTTTAAAATGATCTGCGTATGGTGCGCCAGCAACTAGTCTTTGTTCATTTGGTGCTATAGATAAACTATATCCAAACTGCGGACTTGCTCCAGCAATCAAATCGTCACTTATATTTTCACTTACAGCAAAGCCTTGTGCACCTTTAAGATTTGTTATACCTGTATTTGTATCTCTTCTTAAAATGTAAACTTGACCTTCATCACCAAATTTTGGTCCGGAAACAGCAATTAGTCTTCCGTTTTTGTTTGCTGTAATATTAAAGCCAAATCTTTGCTCTTCAACTTGGTTTACACTTCCCCACTTACGTTCTGTATAAGCATCAGTTTTTTCATAGACAGTCCATAAATTACTTCCGTTGTTGTCTATCCAAAGTTTTTCGCCTTTTTCAAATTGATCTAAAAGTTTAACATTATTAATTAAATCTGTTTCAGTAACTCTTACGCTAGACAGTTCAAAAATTTCTCCTGTTGAACTATCATCAGTCAACGTTATTCCTGTTTCACCGATATCAATAACAAACGTTGTTAAGCCTGTTACACTTACTACATTGTAAACACCATTAACTTGACTATCAAAGTTTTTAAGGACTACTAATTGTCCTGGAGAAAGTCTATGAGGCTTATCAGTATTAACTGTGTATAGTGATGATCCTGCTTCTTGAGCAACTGCAAGTTCTGGATTAATTATTCTAACACCCAAGGGCTGTACTCTATAAACATTCCAGTCAGTGTTTACATCTCTTGCGATCCAAATTGTATCACCTGTGTTTAAGTTAACAATATTTTCGTTAGTGAATAATTCATCATAATTTAAAAGTGTAAGTGTTACATCATCAATTCTAGGATAACCTGCTAATGGTAACTTTTGATAAAGATCAACAGTTTGTCCTTGATCTGGATCAATAGTTAATGTAGGCCAAATATTAACATTGAAGTTGTTTGGCTTAACAGGAATGTCGCTAGGTAACAACTTAATAATATTGCTACTAGATAGTTCAGTAGTTCGTGAATTTACAAATTCTATTGCTTGTGGATTTTCTACATTTAATTTTTCATCTAATGGAAATTCTATTTCATTGATTGTAGAATAACTTCCTAAACTACCTACTTTAAATCCCCATTCTTCTTCATATTCAATATTAGTAGGCACATTATCAATTGTAAATCTTTGAATTTTATCTACAGCGTTTTTCGTTCCCTTTTCTTTAATAAAACCTTGATAAAATTTATATTGTGCTGTTTCGTCTTTAACTAGATTATCAAGATAAGGTCTTTTCTGGTAACCTATCAAATGTTGTGCTAGTGCAGTTTTTGTACTATCAAAAGTTTCACTTTCTAAACTATAAAAGTCTTGGAATCCGTCAACTTTATAATCAAAGTTTGCATATAATTCTGCAACCGGCATGTTTCCAAGATATACCCAACTGTCAGTTTCAAAAGTGCTAGTACCAGGAGTAAACCTTTTAGCACTATAATATTTGTTTTTGTACTTGACAACATCACCTAAATTATAATCAACAAACTGGTTCCAATCCACAACTATTGCTTCATCAAACACAAAACCCGGACTGTATAAATCACCGTCCCACTCGTCAGTCTTAAAGCCGTTAATCTTAATACGCTCTTGTCTGTAACCACTTTCTTGATCGTATATAATATCGCCAAATACACTTTTATCATCGAACACAATTACATGTTCTTTTTGTACAAGGTTAAGTTGTGCGTAATATATACCTTCTTGTGTGTCTCTTGTTCTTAAACTAAATTTTCCGCTTTGTCTTGTTGTTGCAAAATTTGATGTAGGTAAAGCAAGTCCTTTGCTGTTCAATAAACTATATTCGTAGAAACTATCTAAAACATTATCTACTTGTCCATTCTGGAATGAAAAAACAAGTTTTTGTGCAAAAGGTGCAAGTGTTATAACACTACCTATTGCCCAACCTTGTGTTGTCCAGAAAAGAAATTCTCTACCAGAATATTCCCAATTTTGAACTTGTTTCAATTCAGACAAATATTCGTCAAAAACAAATCCTTTGCTTTCTAGGTACTTTCCATAACCTAAAAGAAAATTAAAAACGTCTTGTGCAGTATTCAAAATACTATTATAAGGTAATTCAGAAACACTACTTTCAAACTTTGTAGGTTTTGTTACTGCGGCGCCGCCCGACGTAGGTAAACTAGGAAGGCCTGCCCATTTTTCATTTTCAAATTCTGTTGAACTTGTATGATTTTCTTTTGCTCTATAATAGTTCTCTTCAAATTGTACCAACTGGCCAATACCATAAAACTTTGACGGTTGCCACACAACAAAATCTGCACTTACTCCGCCAACATCGATTCTAATATCGTTTTGACTAGAGATTGCTTTGTTGTAATTAAAATAAGGAGTGTACTTGTCATACCCTCTTATCAAATAACCATTGTTGACTTTTTCAACAATTACTCCTGAAATAATTGCTTTACCAATAGGATTGCTTGTACGTAATTGTATTCTATAATTTTCCGCAGGAAGAAATACACTATTTGTTTCGCTATTAGGCGTGTTGTTTTCTAAAAGTATTCTTAACTTATTTTTACTTGCAAAACCACCAAGTTTATAAACTACATCTAGTGATAAATTTTTTAAACTAAATTCATAAGAATCTAAATCTCTTCCTTGACTTTTTATGTAATCTGTAATTACTGCATGATAACCTAATCCTTTGTATCTTACATTATTATATGTTTGATCATTAATTTTAACAAAAGATAAGTCAAAGATTTTTCCTGTGTCTTTATATTTTAAACTATCAAATACAATCTCGTTTTGGCTAACGTCAAACAATGTTCCTAGATATTGTGCTGGTTTAAGCAAGATCATTGCTACTTGAATATGGAATGGATACCAACTACTTCTTTGCCATGCAGTTTCTGCCGGGGCGTGATCTCCAAAGACAAAATCATTGTCTACAGCAGGTGATACAAATTTCTGTGCAACATTGGTAGCAAACGGATCTCGTAATTCTCCATACTCGTCTACAGGAATATATTTTGTTAATCCTGGACGAGAATATTTTGAATTAATTTTAGTATTGTTTGGATCTTTAATTAATCCTTTTTCTAGGTCTTCCCAAAGAAGTAAATTTCCACTTGTGTATGGAGCAGGACCATATTCATCTTCCCACCATGTTGGTTTTTCACTAAAGCCTAACATTTCCCATGGATTGGTATGCGGACGATCAGTGTCGTAGTATAACTTGTAGATTCCTCTCCAATAAGCAGGCAATATTTTGTTGTTTTTATCATCAACCATTCTGCCATAATTGTATGAGAACAAATTAGTTTCATCATATGCGTTGTTAGTAATATAATCAACATCATATAGATTTGCCCAATACCCAAAATCATTTCTTAAAACATCATTAAACTCTTTTCTAGTGTAATCTGTTTGTCTAAAGGCACTAGGCATTTGATTTTTAATATCAAACACCTCTGGATTATAATTTACTTTAATGTTGTTGTAAATTCTTTTTTCAAGTTCTAACAATAAATCATCGCGGAAATCATTATAAGCAACTGTTATACTACCGTCATGTCCTTCTATTACCTTCTGTGGAATAGCATAGGTATTGTCTGTGTAAATCTTTGGTTGGAATTTAGGATACAAACCTAATTTTGTAGGAGTAAACGGAATAATATTTCCGGTAGTATCGTAATCTGCAATAACAATCTTATCTCCTACAGATAAATCTCTTTTTATTTCAACACTATTATCTACTGCATCAAATACATAATCTATATTGTGTACCAGTTGGACTTCATTTAGATACACATATACAGATCTATCTGAAATTGTAGTCATACTAAAATTATCTGCAATACCAAATATTTTTTGTAAACTTGTGTTAATTGTATATTGTAAAACATTAACAGTTCTACCAAATCCTGCCATATCTGTATAATAATGCGGATCTGTTATATTTTTGTTTTGAGATAAATTATAAAGAATTTCATCAACATTTTCTCTAACAGTGTCTTGTAATCCAAGTTCAACTGCTTTCTGTAAAAATTGTTCTTTAAATAAATTATATTTTAATGCATTGTCTCTAAATGCTTTAATTATATTACTGTCTTTGTCTACAAGAGAAAATATAGAGTTTACCATACTTCCTTTGTGTTTTAAAAATCTCAATCCTTTTGATACAATGTTAGGAATATCTCTAGCATTTGTTATTCCGTTCAATTCGCCAAGAAGTCTTTCATCATTTAAAAATATAGTTCTAAAATGATCTCCTATACTTCCTAAAGTGAATTGATTAAGATCGTTATTTTCTCCGTTGTTAACTAAATTAGCAGGCGGTTCATAATGTCCGTTTTCGTTTGCAACAACATCTGTTCCTGACATCCTTAAAGTTATTCTTGTGTTATTAGGAATAGTTTTATTTGTAACTAAAAATAAGTTGTTGTCAATAAGTTGTAAGGTAAAGTCTCTACCTTTTTTATAAATGTCACTATTATATTCTAAAGTGACATCTAAAGTTTCAAAATAATCTTTTGCATTGTTAATAGCAGTAACTTGGATTTGATTTGTTGCATTAATAATATCATTTACTTGTAAAACTTTTTGTTTAAGTGTAGCATTTTCAACTGTTTTCCATCCACTAGTATATTCATATTCAGAGATAGACTTATTTTTTCTAACAAAACCGCTACTACAATCAACTACTGTTGTTGTATTATAATTAAAATTATCTTTGTCCCAGTTGAAATCAAATAAAATATCACCAACGTTTGCAATATTTTGATATGTGATAGGAAATCCTAGAACTGTATCATTGTTTCCTTCTCCTTGCTGATAACTTACAATGTTATTACCAGCAAAAGTAGTTAACGGATAGACAGTTTCATTACTAAAACTATTTCCATTTTTATCAAATAAATCAAATAATGGTGCTTGATTCAAAATTGTTTTTTGTTGTCCTTTGACCCACTCTGTTCCATTAAAATACCAACTAGATCCTTTGTTACTTTTTCCTTGTACAGTAACAACACCTTGACCTTGTACAGGTACATCAACTTCATTAAGATGTAGATATTTTTTACCCTGGAAAGTTTCAAAACTAACTTCGTAAATTTTACCTTTTACTGTAATATCTGGATCAGCATTAAAAATAACACGCATTCCACTTTGTAATAGAGTTTCATCTACATAATAACCTATACTGCCTTCAACATCACTCATAGCATCTGTTGTTTGAGTATCGATTAGATCTACATTTCCTAACCCTTGTGTGGCAAAATTGTGTAACTGCAAACTTGCATCAAACTCAATAATTGGTCTTTTTGCTCTAAAGTTTTCATCTAAAAGAATAGTTGTGTTATTATATCCTGCGATTTTTTCAATAACATCTTTGTGGAACCATCTATTGTATCTACTCCAAGGATTTTTATCTAAACTGTTTCTTTTAATTGTAATATATTCTGGTGAGGTAGGATAGTTAGAAACATCATCAAATGGTGTCTCGTCAAAATCTTCTACATCAAATTCAAAGTCAAAATTTTGTGTGTATGTTTCTGGTGTATCTAATTCATCTTCAGGAATAAGTTCTATAGATGATCCTACACCTTCTACATACCAATTTTTGTTTTGATATTTCTCCGGAACTACTGTTCCTGTAAATCTAACTTTAAGGCCATTTGTAAATTCTACACCGTTAGCAGAAGTAAAGTTTACTTTTCCAACAATTTCTTTTTCTACATTAATTTCTACTTCATCTTCTGCATTTTTAATTTCTAAAATACCTTGCATTTCTTGATGATTTTCGCAAGCATAAAATAAATTGTCTGGAGCGTCTAATGGCACTGTAAAAATTATTGTACCTGATTCTGCGCCGTTGTTTTGAACACCTGTAGAATAAACTTCATCTGTGCCAGTAGTTCTAGCAGTTTTGATGTAAAAAGGATGTCCTGGTGCATTTACTTCAAATCTATAAGTTGCACCTCTGTGCAAAGTAATAATAGGATTATTTGTAAATCCGTTTGGAGTAAACACATAAGAACTAGATCCTGAATTAACAACAGAATATGTACTTGTTGTGCCTGTTAAAAATCCTGTAATTGTAACTGGACTAGGGCCACTAGGCAACCAATAGTATTGTCTGTAGTTGACAAACTTATCTAAATCAACATGAGGATCCCAAGTAAAGTAATCACTTTCAAAAAGTCTTGAATGATCATTTGTTTTAGCACCAAAAAAATCTAATTGATTAACAAGATCATCATAAGTTCCTGACCATTCTGGATTTCTAGTTATTTGATTTCTAATTACTGCTCCTGGAAATAAATTATAGTGTCTTCTATTTTTTGTAGGTTCAGGAATATAAAAATCATCAGGTTTAGCATTCTTTGCATTACGTGAACCAATAAACCCGTTTAGTCTTTTTAATTGACCTTTACTTATTAATGTATCAACTGTTGCACCAAAGAATTTTCTATTAGCCTCTGTACGAAAGTACATAGGTATTAGATCAATTGAATTTCTTAATTTGTCCTTGTTTTCTACATTAACAGGAACATCATCATTAGTACTATAAGCCATTAGTAACTGCTTCCTCCGCTAGAATAAGATCCAGATGATGTGGATGTAGTATTTGTAGTAATTGTATCACTAGATACAACGACATCTCCGTCTGTGTTTACAGATGTTGTAATTGCACCAGTTGCTCTAATATTTGTTTGAGTTAAACTTTCAATAATTTCAACTTGATCAACTGTTGCTGTGCTAACAAATATTTCGTCAGGTTGACTTGACACTTGGTATAAACTACCGAAACTCTGACTACTACTGCGAGGTACAATAACAAAATTTACCACATCTGGTACAAGTTGTGTTTGTACATAAGTTGCAAGTTCTGTAAAGTAAAAACTATCACCAAATTCCCAGAAGTCAATACTAAAATATTCGTTAATAGCATCAATCACTCTAGTTTTAATTTCATTATCACTTACAGCACTTGCAGGGTTTTTAACAATTTTAAATGTTGCTCTCAAACTCTCGTTCGCTGTTGACCCAAATAATTCTCTATATTTTGCTGGATGAAAAATTATTTCATCACTAATTGATTTTACTTTTTCTAGTGAAGGACCAAACTGCTGTTCTAATTGTACAGAAGTCGGTGCAATTGGTTTGCTAGACGATCCATTTAGATAAGTTCTAAAAGAATTATCATAAGTTCGTGTTAAAACATATAAATCCATAATATTTGTTTTACTAGGATCTAAACGTCTGTCATTCTCTGCATTGTGTATATATTGAAATTTAATTCCGTCTCTTCCGGGTTTAGCAAAGTAATCAGTTTCTAATACCAATGCTCCTAGTGTACTATCATAAGATTTTACAACATTTTCGGTATCACTGTAAAAATAAAATAATTGTCCATTAGCAACATTAGCAAAACTACTTACGCTTGTTTCCTTATCATAAATTAAAAACAAGTCTTTGCTTACTTTAGATGTTACTGCTGTTCCGCTTACATTCGTAGTTTGAAAAAATACAAATTTGTCTTTGTAATCATCTGCATTTAAACTATCAGGTTTAACTATGTTTTCAAAACTATCAGGATCATCAATCATTCCGTCATCGTCAGAATCATAAAAATTAACTTTGATTTTATTGTATTCACTAAAGCCGTCTGTGTTAATAACACTGCTTACAACTTCCCACTGATAATCTTTTGCTAAAATTCCATCGGCTACAGGATCTTCATTGACTTTCAATACCTTGATTTGATCTTTAACAACAGTTCCTGTACTTGGATCATAAACTTTTCCGCTAGGATCAGGATAGAAAGTAACTAATTTTTCACTTTCAAATCTATAGTCTAATCCTCTATATGTGATTGTGTAAGTTTCGCCATCAGTTTCAAAAAGTACAATCCAACTTCTATCTGCTTTTGTTCCTGTTGTATCTCCCTGTCTATCAAGGCTAAAATTACTAACTGTGTTTACATTTGCATTTGTAATTACTTTCCAACTTTGACTGTTTTGGTCATAGCGTACACCAAATGTCTTATATGCAAACGCTAAATCTACTATTTCTGTTTCAATATTTGTTGGTAGATTGGTTACAATATTTGGAATAACAACACTTGGAATAGCCAACGAAGGTATCTTTTCACTCAAAACAACAGGTCCAGTATTATCATCTAGTAATCCCACACCATTGTTACTACCGTCGCCAAATACACTTAATACTTTTGCCCAGATATAAGATCTTGTTGTTTTAGATGCAGTGCTTGTTAGTTCACCGTTTGGTAAAAAATATCTACCTGTAGGTGGCACAAATTTGATCATTGCATCTTCTTTTACAAATTTAAAATTATTTCCTGTAAAAGATCCTACAGTTACAGGAGCATCAGTTACAGTGTTTCTAAAATATCCAGTAGTGCTTGTTGAACTTGAAGTTGCATTAACCCAATCAATGTTCAAATTACCGATTGAAATATTAGGATACTTGTCGTAGTAAAATGCTTTGGTTTGTATTCCGGATAGTATAGGTTCAATATTATTTCTAACAATACCTAAAATATCGTTCCTTGTTGTAAATGTAAATGTAAAATCATTTTCAAAATCATCTTTGTAAATTATTCCGTCATCTGCAATCAAATTAGTTGTAGAATATTTTCCTGTTGGATCTTGAATATCAAACTGTCTACTAATACCACTGCTTACTCTGTTAATTGCTTTTGCTTTAACAATCTCTTGATTAGAAGTTAACGGCAAAGTATTATAATCTTCACCTGTTACCATTCTGTTTTGAGTGTAGTAGGCTTGTGGCGCTCTTAATCTAATATTTCCTGTTGATTCTGCAGGTGTAGCATTTGTAACAGTACTCTGTAATCCTAGTTGTACTGTTAATGTATGTGAAATACCATTCTTATTTGTATATGGAATTTCTAAAACAATACCTTGTAGGTCTGTTGGTCTTACAATATAACGTAAACCATTTGATGTTCTATAATATACTCTAAAGTTTCCTTTTGGTAAGTCACCAAAAGCACCGTCAGCAAAGTTTAAACTAATTTCGTCGTTGTCTCTAGTGGAAACACTGTAAAGTGTTCTAATGTTTTGTGATATAGAATTGTAAATTACATTACTTCCGTAGATACTATCTAGTTTTGTCCACAAATCTCTAAAGTTACCGTTCTGATCTATGCCCCATAACCAAACATCATTATTATTGATCCCTGGTACATCAATATTGATTACTTCATTGTTACTTGCATCATTTATAGTAAATGCACTGCTTTGTATTTGACCTTGTTTAAAATTCATAAAGAATCCTGTATTGGGAGAACTGTTTCCTCTTTTATCGTTCTGATAAATTATTCCCATAGGTCTGCCTGGTAGTGGTGTTTCTTCTGTAATAGTATTATTTTCTAATCCTGCACTTATGACTTCAAAATTTAAGGTTCTTCCTTGAACTGCTTTGTTGAAAGTAAACACAGGAACATCGTTGTTAATACTGCTAATTCTGTATTGATCTGTCTGTATACCATTAATAGTTTCAGATGCATTTGGCTTTCCAAAACTGTTTTGACTTGGCATTGTAGAATTCATAATGACATTAAACTGCTCTAACCAGTTATTATTTGCTGTGTCATTCCATGTTATAAGTGTATTAGAAAGGTTGTTGCCTAAACTATCATTTACAGAATCAGTTGTTTGTATAGCAGTAATTTTTAGTAAACCGCTTGCTGGTTGATTACGCTTTGGATTATAACCTACAAGTCTAGCCAACCGCAACACACTGTCACGTCTTTCTGCTGTTTCTATGAAGTTTTCACGTGCATTTAAATCAACTCTGTATGAAATACTTTGCCCTAAAAAAGCAATCATGTCAATCAACGCAAGATATTCACTGCTTTCAATGTAATCGTTGAATTCTTCGGGATAATTCTTACGTAGATAGTTGATCATAGTCCTACGAAGCGTAGGAAAATCATAAGAACTAAAGTCAGCATCAGAAAAAGATCGGTATATTTTGCTCCAATCTTCGTTGATTAATAATAAGTTTTGTCTATCACTGCTTGCCATATCAATATTTACCTTACCTTTAATGTACGCACATTATTTTACTGTGCTATTAATCCGTTATCTCTATCAAAGTTTAAACGCAATGTTTCTTTAATACTGTACTTTAGATATGACAGAGTAACTGCAATTTGTATTCCGTAGTCTTTTTCTACTATGCTTAATGCATCGACCGAAACACGAGGGTCGTTGTTTACTATAGTGCTAACATCTGCTGTAATAGCATCGCGTGTTTCTTGTGTTAGCGGTTCGTACAATGTATTCCAAATAATACTGCCAAATTCTGGATTGTTTATTTTTTCACCTTTTCTAATTTGGAAATGGTTCAAAAGGTCCTGTTTGATTAGGTTAATATCATATAGATTGTAATTTTTGCTGTCTGGATTGACTGTGCTTATACCTCTATAAATCTGGGTGTTTCTTCCAGTGTTACCTTTGTTAGTTGGATTTGGTTTTATTGTTAAGTCATTATATCTAGCCATTATTCAACCTCTCTATCTGTAATTTCTGGAGCACTGTCAATTGGAGAATTATTTTCGTGATTTACCCAAGGCTCGTGTGTAGGTATGCGTTTCATGATACTGTACAACGGATTATCTAATTGATAGTGTTTCCAATTACTCCATTTTTCTTCTGGTGATGCATCTTTGTTTCCATGTACATTTAAGTTTACAGGAAAAACAGTTGGTGTTGCTTGTTCAGTTACTGCTGGATTTGCACTTGCCGCACCAGGTAAATTTAGATGCACTGCTTCTGTACCATCAACATAAACAATTTTATCTGTTTTAACATTTATATTACCAGTTGAAGTTTCTAAACTTATTGCTTTACTACCATCACCAGTTGTGCCAACTTGTTCCCAAAAATCTCCATCTGGTGGTGCAACAAATTTAAAATCTTTTAGATTCTTTTTCTTGCAACGAAATGTTTTTAACTGACCACCGTCTACCTTTGTAACAGTATATCCTGGAAAGTATAATTGATCAGAATATATTTCTGCAAAAGTTGCTGGACTATTTGCTTTTAGATCTATTCCGTCTCCCGCAGTTTGTTTTATACCAAAAGAAGTATGTAAATCGTAGTTGCCTGTTTTTATAGTTGTATCTGCAAAGTTTGTATGATTGTGATTAAAACTTGTAACGTCAAAGTCTTTTACATGCAGAGAATAGTCTGTTGTAGTAAACTCTGTGTCTCCTCTAATTTCAAGTTTTCCATTTCCATTAACAATAAATGTATGATCTCCTCTAGTTTCAATTTGTGAATTAGCATTTGCTTTTAGATTAAAATTTCTACCTGCTTCAAAATTAATGTCTCTATCTGCATAAAAATTAAAATCTTGTTTTGTATGAATGCTTACGCTGTCTTGAGCAAAAATATCAATCTTACCATTAGAGGTTAATTCAACCCATGCTGTACCTTTAGAGTTACCGATATAAACAAAATCATCTGTGTCATTAAGCAATACTTGATGACCGTTTCGTGTTCTAATCCTTACTAAATTATTATCACCTTGTCCGTCACCGTCGTCCATTACAAAAACATGTCCACCTAATTTAGTTACTTTTGATTTTACTTTTTTTGGTCCAACAAGTTTTTCTGTAGTACCCCATTGACCTGGTGTACATATACCAAACAGTCTAGGTGCTGTTTCTCTTCTATAACTGCTTGTGGAAACTCCACGTTGAGGATCAGCAAGTAACCCTTGTGTTTTTAAAACATCTGCAAAAGGATGTATTGGTTTTTTCTTTTTGTTTTGATCTGGAACTTGTCCAACATGGGCTCTTTTTACAAATTCGCCCACTGGTAATCCATGTATAGGACTGTATTCTTTTATTGTTTGGCCATCTGCGGCTATATCGTCGCTTGCCGCAAAGTCAGGAATAGCATGATTCATATCTTGCTCGTGTACGGCACCGATCCAATAACCTTGTGAAATATTACCTGTATTTGATCCTGCTAGTAAAACTAAACCTTTTGTTCCGACTTGAGGAGCAGGAAACACCATGCCATATGCTTGTTGACTGTCTTCAAATTTTTGTGGATCTGTTCCTGATACAACATAATCTTTTACAGAATAAAAAGGGAACAAACACCTTACACTTACTTTTGCATTCTCACTCGATCTATCTGAATCTTGCGACCCAAGAAGTGTAACTAACAAACTGCCGTTCCTGTTGAAGTCAGTATTGCTTTCTACAATAGCAACTCTAATTGGACCTTCTGCTAATTGTTCTTCCGATCGCTGTTGTCTTTTTGGATTCTGTGCGTTTGCAGTAGATCTATTTGTGTAAATGGGCATTATCTAGGACCTCCTGTGTCGTTGCCGTCGTTTGCATCTTGATTTTGGTTTCCTTCAGCGCCTTCACCTGCTACGCTGTTATAAATTTTACCAAGTGTTCCTGATACGCCATCACTTACTGAATTTATAACTCCAGAAACTCCTTCTCCTACAGATGTAATTACATTACCTATGCCTGTACCTATATCACTTATGGTATCTACAACAAACCCGCCAGCATCTTGTAAAGTACCAAGTGCTTGTTGACCTAGATTTTCTTCTGCTTCTCCGTCTATAGGAACTTTAGGATCTTTATCTGCTTTTTGGATTTGATCATCAGGTGCATTTTCTGTTCCTGTTTTAGGTTCTTCAGCAAATACAGGTTCTTCAACCACTACTTCGTCTTGGAAATCACCTTTCTGATTTGGTAAACGTTTTAAATGCAAAACCTGTTTGAATATTCCTTGATCAAACGAACTGTCTGTTTGGAATATTTCAAAAAATCCGCCATATCTACTGTATTTTATTTTTTGTGTATACTGGCCATTTTTTAATTCATTTGCTGTTGGTGTATCTTCTGGAAATCCTATGTTCAATTTAATATACGGGACTCTATCAAAAAAGTTTACTTCTCCTTGATCAGTTTCTAATCCATCGCCGGTGATGCCTGGCCTATGTGTGTTTCCACTTCCAATCATGTAAACAGGATCCCCTACTATCTCTAAATTTACATTTATTAGATCTTTTGTTCCATCTGAATACATTCTATCATGTAATTGTCTTGCTAGTGTTCCTTGGTTGGTACTAGGTTTACCACTACCTTGATCATTATTAATTTCATCAACATCAACTTTTCGTGGCGCTCCGACCATGTTTGCCAATGCCTGAACAGAGTTAGCGTCTGGTAGTTTTTCATTCTGTTTAGGTTGGTTATCTGTGTTTGACGCTTCTGTTGTTTGCGATCTAACATTTGTTCTCATTAAAAATAAATTGTTAAATTGCAGATCTAAATTTAAGATGTCTAGATTTTTTCCTGTAAAAATATAATTGTATTCCCTAACCACTCTCTTATACAAAGCATCATAATTCAGTGGACCGTTTTGTACACCAGGTAATTGGCTGTAATGCACTTGATAAGGTACAATCATATAATGAAATTCATAAACTGGTGCATTTTTTACTGTATCAAAACCAATTGTTTTTGACATCGTTTCGATTCTATACCAAGGCACCATTCCGTCTTTTAAAACTTGAGACCATTTTGATTGATTTGTGAATAGTTCTGTAACATATGCACTGTCTAGTATAACTCTGTGAATTAGATCTGTTAAACTTTTTCCTTTTCTAAACTGCCAAGTTGATCTATTTTTTCCAAAGAATACAACTTCAGTTGGAGGAGAAGGAGTATTTTCATTGTTTTTAACTTCTTCTAATTTTTTCTTATAATCATTAACTGCTTTTCTAGCCTCGTTTTTTGCTTTGATTGCGTCTTGCAGTGCTTGATAGTTCTTTGCCCAATCTTTTCTTTGAGAATCAGTTGTTAAATTATCTGGACTAAATTTTCCATTTACTAGATATTGTTTTTGCCATGCTTCTAAATTTTCCTGTTGTATTGTTGCTAAACCTTCAGCAGTTTGTGCGGCTGTTTCTAATCGCTTTAATTCCTCTAGATAAGGTTTAAGTGTTTCATTTCTTTTGGTTATTTCTTTTTCAAGATCAGGAACAAAATACGAATCACTGTATGCTAGTTCACCAGTTTTCATTCTACTGGCACTCAAATAATTTGAATACGGAGTTAAACGTTTTCCTTTAGAAAGCAATGCTCCTTGCTGTTGACCACTTGCATTCTTTTTTTCATCTGATTCTTCAAAATATCTACCTTTTAGTTTGTCTAGATTTGATCCACTGTACGAAACCCATTGGTCATAACCTATTTCATCTAAAGTGCTTGGAAAAACTTCTCCTGCACCTGTTGAAAATCCTTCCGTGTATTCGTCGTCATATTCATCATACTGTGTCTCACCGAATTCTGTGTAACCGTCTTTGTCAAATCCGCTATCGGCTTTACTATATTTGGCATATGCTTTAGGAAACCATATACAATATCTGTGAGGCAAATTCGCCTCTACCTTAATTTTTTTTCCAGCACCAGACTGGGCTAATCCAATAGCACGTTGTTGTTCAGCACTACTAGTTTCATTTGCTTTCTGTTGTTTGGTGATTTTCTCAACTTCAAGATTATGTTCTTTGAATAAATGAAGTAAAATACGTCCTACGCTTGGTACATCTACTTCAGGACCTTTAATATTTTCTCGTAAAACCTGTGTAGTTGGGTCACCTACTTCTGCACCCAATCCTTTAAACTGAACAGCATATGTTGCTCCTGCTTCAGTTACGCTCATAGAACTGTTTGTAATAGCAATTGGAAAATATCTTGTTGTTCCAGGAATAATTACTGGAGGAGAATCTCCAGCCTTTCTACCAATGAAACTGCAAACTAAAAGATAACTTGCACTTGTATAATTTTTGTGTCCTGCAAATTCACTTGCAAAGTATAATTCTTCATAAAAACCTCCCACACCGTGAGGCTCAACGACTTGAAACGAACCTTGTGTTAAATTAGTGCCTACATAATTGCCCACTCTAGTAACATTTGTAAATTTTACATCTTCAATAAAAAGATCTTTCTTTTTGTTTGAACCTTGTTTCAAAGCACCAGATCCTTCGTTAAATCTACCGTCTATCATTGTTTGCTCACCTACCGATGCCGCAAAATCACCTGTGTCAACATTTCTTTCTTTAATATAATCTTGCCCTTCTTGGCTGGTAATATTTTGATAGTAAAACGAACTAGATCCAGTATTTCTATTGTAACCACCACTTCTTAATATAGTATAAAAATCTGTGCTTTCTTTACCCCATTGTCCGTTACCGTCTGCGTGAATTTTACCTTGATAGGTGCTAGGGTTTGATTTTTGAAAAGGACTTAAACTTAATAATGTAAAAATAGCGTTGTACGAATTGTAGTCATGTAAACGGTTGTATGGTTTTCCATTAAAAAAATCCTTTGATGTGTTTGTTAATAGATCGCCTTCACCTAGTTGTCCTAAATAGCCTCTTCTAATTACATCATCTTTTGATGGTGGACCCATCATATCTAAATCCATATCTGCTGAACTTAATCCCAAATCATTTTTATAGTTTGAAATTAATTTTGCATTTTTGAATTGAGATATTTTTCCAAGAGACATATATTAATCTCCTATTACACTGCGTAATAAACTCAAAGGAGGTAATTTAATTTCTATACCCGCAACAAAATCAAAAATAGGATCATCAATTATGTTAGGATTTCTAGCCTTAAAAACCCACCATAGTTCAGGATCACCATATAAGTCACTTGCTAATAAATCTGGTCTATAATTATATTGTGCTTGAAGAACAACCTGTGTATCACTGTCGTTTTGTGGGATACGTCTATAATCTAAAATACCTAAAATATTATTTGATTGGTTAGTTGATCCGTATATGCTTCTTTTAGAATATTTTGCCATTAGATAAATCCTTTACCTCTTAACTCTCCAGAAACAAAAGTATCCATAGAAAACGATGCTTGGTCTCTTCTGCTGAATGCTGGTAAACATTCTATTGTAAATTCTGATCTAGTAGGAACACTTGTTCTACCACCGCTAGGGTCGTCAACTTCAATATAGTCAACATCTTCGTTAAGTGTATAAAAGAATTGTGAAATCACAATTGGCATGTCGTTAAACATGTAATCACCGTATCCGCTTAATCTTAAAACAGGTGGCGGAGCACCTTGAAAACTTGATTCACCAAAATGCATTTTTGTACATGCTCTCAAGGCATGCATAGCACCCAAAACATATCTTCCATCACCTTCATTTTGTGCAGAAAAAGTTGCAACAATTGATATACTTTCAAGATTGCTGTTTTGATAAGCATGGAAGGCATAATTACTATGTGTAGGTTGTATTGAATTATAAGTTGCTCTATGAGTCATAACAATTTGTGGTGTATAAGGAAACACAACTCCTCCGTCACCAGACTGTCTTAACCATTCAGCAGGACCTTGTAGATAGTATTGAGGTATTTTAATTCTTACTCTAGAGTCTTGCCATGCACCTGCACTATTGATACCAAGTAAGTTGCCTATGAATTCAGCGCCAGGAAGAACACCTAAACTAGATAATCTTTGCAATCCAGGTGCTAACCCAGATTGTTCAACAAAACTACTCGTTATACCACGTCCTAGGTCTTTTGCGCCTTCTACAATGCTTGTACCAAATTTACCTGCATCAAATCCATCTGTAATGAATTGTCCGCTTTCTGCTTCGTTACGTGCATTACTGCCGCCACGTTGCGGGTTTGTAAATTCGCTTACTGTAGGACTACGGCCTCTTTCGTTTTCATATGACATATCGTTTTGGTTCCTTTTGGTACAAATATTTATTGCAAAAATTAACTACGTAGTTTATAATACTATTTATAAATGGAGAAAATCATGAGAAGAGTAAAGTATCTTAACAATAGAGACTTGCTAAAGCAGATTCACAAGTCAAAAGTCAGTTTTAGTTCGTTTACAGACGACGAATACGCACAGTTTGACATTATTTTACCAAGTTTAGAAAAAGTAAACAGATTAACAGTAGCAGAAGCAAAAAGAAATAGAGCATCAAGGATTGGCAAGCAAGCCTATGAAGATGCACGAGAAGCCGGTGATAAAAAGACCAAATTAGCAGATGTAACACCAGATTGGCGTAAAATTGAAAAAACAGATTTAGTTTTTAGAATTATGACATTTGATCATATTCCCAAAGATTCAACAAGAAAACGTAAAACTAAAACTATAGCAGATGAACACACTAAAGTAAACTTTCCACCGTTTCAGCATTGGAAGTACGATGAAAACGACAACTTGATTTGTGTTGGTAAAAGTCACTGGCAAGGAGGTATGCAAAATGGCAGTTTTAATAAAACACACGGACGTATTACAGAAGAACTAGGAAGAATGTTCCTAAAACTTGCTGACAGATACGGAACACGTTCAAACTGGCGTGGTTACACATACAATGATGAGATGAGAGCACAGGCTGTGCTACAACTTTCACAAATTGGTTTACAGTTTGACGAAAGCAAAAGTGAAAATCCGTTTGCATATTATACTGCCGCAGTTACAAACAGTTTTACAAGAGTATTAAACATAGAAAAGAAAAATCAAAACATTAGAGACGACATCTTGCAGGAAAACAATCTTAATCCTTCCTTTACTAGACAGAATGAAAATGTGTTTAAAGAGGACAAAGAAAAACTTGCGGAGTTTTATAAAAGTATTAGACGTCCAAAAGCAGACTATTAAGGTTGACAAACTGTATAGTTTTCTCGTATAATGTATTAGATTAGTATAAGGAAAGGCATGGCACAATTATTCAAAAAGGCCGCAGTGTTTACAGATATTCACTTTGGACTTAAATCAAACAGTAAAATTCACAACGATGACTGTGAAAGATTTGTTGATTGGTATATAGAACAAGCAAAAGCAAACGGCTGTGATGTAGGAATATTCACAGGCGATTGGCATCACAATAGAAGTGCGTTAAATTTAACCACAATGGATGCTAGTTTGCGTTCACTGGAAAAACTAGGTAAAGCATTTGATAAGTTTTACTTTTTTCCAGGCAATCACGATCTTTACTATAAAGACAAAAGAGATATCCACAGTGTAGTATTTGGTAAACACGTACCAGGTGTTACTGTGGTAACCGAACCACAAGTAATTGATGATGTTGCTTTGGTTCCTTGGCTAGTTGGAGAAGAATGGAAAGAAGTTGCTAAACTAAAATGCAAATATATGTTTGGACACTTTGAACTTCCTAACTTCAAAATGAATGCTATGGTTGAAATGCCTGACACAGGAGAAATCAAAGCAGACGATTTTGCTAACCAAGAATTGGTGTTCACGGGCCACTTCCACAAACGTCAACAACGCAAAAACATCTACTACATCGGCAATGCCTTTCCACACAATTACGCCGATGCTTGGGATGATGAGCGTGGTATGATGGTGTTAGAATGGGGAGGTGAGCCCGAGTTCATCGATTGGCCAGATTGTCCAAAATATAGAACTATTCCATTAAGCAGATTGCTTGATAAAACAGAAGAAATACTTGCACCTAAAAACTTGTATTTGCGAGTAACACTAGATATT
>Ga0181583_10000272_pt1 | contig 35705 bp, 29 predicted proteins | sample 071ome_31_FD_132461 | JGI IMG/M metagenome (GOLD analysis project Ga0181583, IMG submission 132461) | Coastal salt marsh microbial communities from the Groves Creek Marsh, Skidaway Island, Georgia - 071405CT metaG (megahit assembly) | ecosystem: Environmental > Aquatic > Marine > Intertidal... | reverse complement strand
TGCCTCAGAAATCGTCCATCACATACTTAACACTTAATATACCTAACAATCGCATTCCGCGGATCTGGAGCCTCGACGTCTATGGCCGATACAACGTGATCGGTGGTGGTTCGTTGTATATACAACGTTGTATATACAACGTTGTATGGGATCTGTAGTGCCGTTGTCCAACCTAGCCACCAACACACACTTTTAGCTTTTCGCTTTTCTTGCACACTGGCAGTCTGAGACTGAGTCAATGAATCGGTTACTAGAGCTGTAGAGTAAAGTGGAAGTACAGGAAGTACACCGACAAAACAGTTGGAATATATGGAAAATACTGAATTGAATTGATATGGATACTGTACAATTGTATGGATATGGATTGATATTGATATCAATACCACAATACACAGTGTAGCACTTAGATATTGGATCTCAACTGTTAAGGTCTTGGTGGATGTCATTTGTGACCAAGCTTTAATATACGAGGTCCCCTTGTCAGAACGAAGAACGAAATGGCGGCTGAGCACCCACCTCTTCAATCGTCCACTTGTGCTCAACAGGCAAGTAGACGACTACGAACAAAGCACGTTGAGCCTGACGTGGTTACTTTCCAAACAACCGATCATCGTTTCGCAGAACATGAGTCGACAAGCTTGGTGTGACGAGTTTGAAAACGTCAGTCATGACGCCAACCATAACGGACTCTACAGCGCTCCCAAGCGGCAGCGAGAGGCCTCGTCTTCTACGAAAGCGGAGGGAAGCCCGACTACACGGGTGCAGAAGATGAAGTTATGGGCCAAAAATGGCGTGAGATGTGAAAACAAGCACTCATCCTACTCCGCACGGACAGTTACTTCTGAGAACACCCCCTCAGCTGAGCCGGCCCAAGTCGAGTGGAGTAGGATAAGCAATATCGGCGACACGAACTCCTCAAGTGCTGTTTTTAGCATTGATTTTCATCATTCTAAAAATTTAGCTGTTAGTGTGAATGCTAACTCTTTCGTGAGGGTTTTCTCGTTGAAAGAAGACAAGAGTGAGTTGCTGCAGAAGTTCACTTTGGGCAGTCCTGTTAGAAAGGCAGAATTTAGGAAGCACAGCGATAACATTATCATGTGTGGCAGAGGTAGTCTCCTAATTGGAGATATTGGAAGTGGTGTCATTGAGAGAGTTGCTTGTCAGCAAGAAATGCAAGTGAGTGGAGACTTTGCCCAGTCTCAAGATGGGGAACTATTAGGAATTTTGGGTGCAGGTGAGTTGAGTCTTGTGTCCTGCAAGAGCCGAACACGTGTCATGAAAATAAACAGTAGCAGCTCAATACGAGCATGCTTATTTTCTAATACAGGTAGAGAAGTCATCGGAGTCACAGACGATGGTCTTTTACACTCCTGGGATTTACGTACACAGCGCTGCGTGCAAACTGCCCAAGACTTTGATGATGTGAAGAGTATATGTGCGTCCTCAGATGGGAAGAAGTTTATTACCGGCTTAGGAAACGGTTTAGTTCACGTATACGATGGTTCAAAAATATTCACGGGCGATACACTTACGAGAAACCCACAGCCTCTTAAGAGTTTTTCCAGTCTTACAAACACTGTGTCGTCAATCAATATCAACCCTCAGGCCAACCTTGCGGTGGTTGCTTCTTCAATGAAACGAAACGCGTTGAGAGTGATTCATTTGCCATCTTTATCCATGTTGGATACGTGGCCGACGAGTTCAACGCCATTACATCACGTGACATCCGCTGCGTTCAGTCATACTGGGGACCGTCTTGCAATAGCAAATGCAAGAGGTTGTATCCTAACGTATCGAATTTCCCATCTTTCTTGAATGTAAACAAGTCTTAGCATGAAGACGCATACATTTCTCTCGATCCGTTTACCGTGATGCAACAAAGTCATATTTGTGTTCGTGACCTAGCAAAAAATGTTCCCAACTGGCCCAGCACTGCCTACAGTACGCTTCTCGAAGACATTAGAAGCCACTTGGACCTTGATGACATCAACTCGCGTGATTTTTGAAGCGCTTCTAAGCGTTGGCGAGCCGATAAGATGCGAAATTGGAGTGCAAAATTGCAGTACCGGTTTTTCTCCAGTTCAAGTAGGGCAACTTCAAGTTTCACAAGTGTTGAGCTCACTTGAACTTGCCGAGTGTGAAGAAGTGACTATACATTCGGGTTGAGTAAAGTGAACATAGTGACGGTTTGATATACAAGGCGCATACATAACGCGTACCTTTGATTCTAACAAGTGCTTGAAAAGAGTTATTTCGGTCGGCAGCATACAGCTCTCTCTCTCTCTCTCCTGATAGGTTGATTTGATAGACGAAACCTCCGAATAGTTGTCTCGCTACTAACGTGACTCCAAACTCTAAACTCAAACTGAGTTACTGAACTCAGTGAGAGAATCCCTCCGTTAACTGCGGCGGACACAGTCGTCACAACGCGTTTCTCAAGAGCTTCTGTGATTATTTACGGGAGACCGTCTCCCGGAGGCGAGAGTGAGCAGGACGGGTGCTATACATATTTTTCGCCGTTATTGCTTCAGCTTCTAAGGCAGTTCTGAAGGATATCAGTGAACAGTTCGGAGCTGCACGGAATATGCACGAACTGTACCAGAGACAGTTAAGGAAACTAAAAGATCTGAAACTTGCTGGTGCAGAGAAAAGCGAGTTAAGCGAGGCATCAAAGTATCTTCTTTCCATCAAACGTTCTTTGCGCTCGCAACGTAAAGGATCTCACGAAAGTGACACAGTGATGGCTGATAAGCTTTACCCACCTCCAACTCAGCTCCCTACTGATGGAGATGGTTTTGTAGTATCCTTTCATAAAGACGTCCTCGACGATGAGATATCCAAGCGAGAAGTTGTAGCGTTTTTTGATAAGTACGGTTTTGTGGTTTTTCGTGATGTTCTCACGCCTGAGGATTGTGAAGGAACGGCGAGCGAAATTCTTGACCAGTTGGAGTCACAGTACATGCTGTTTAGACGAGGCGAAATAGACACGTACTCCGCGTTATCATCTGAGACATACGGCCTTGCGAAAGAACCAGCGATATTTACACCACATATTATTAAGAATCGATGCAACGAGTACGTCGTTAAGGCGTTAAGGTTGCTGTTAAAAGATGAGGATATTCTGTTATCACACGACCGCTGGTGCTTTTACCGACCAACTAAGATTATGCGAAGTAGTGGTGAAGAACAAAACATACCAGAATGGAAGACAAGAAGTAGCTTACACTTGGACTTGAATCCATGGTTTTATATGCAGTGTGACACCTCATCATCCCAACATGTTCTCAAGTACCAGAGTCTTCGAGATTTCAGTAAAGAAATGAATAGTGTTACACATCAGAATGCTCCACATCTACAGGGAGTTTTATCTATAACAGACAATCGCATGAATGACGGTGGCACTGTTGTTGTTCCTGGTTTTCATAGCGTATTTACTGAGTGGGTGAAATCGTTGGGATCGATGAGAGAGTACATGAAACATAATAATTTAAGAACTAATCGACTTGTTTGGCGCGGGCACGGCGCTGGAAGCTTTAAATTTGCGGAAGAAGATCGTATCCATAGCTTGAAACGAAGAGTGACATTGCGAGCTGGAAGTTTCTTGGTTTGGGATCAACGCATCGTTCATGGTTCTATGCCAAACAGTAGTACAAACACCCGCATTGTTCAGTTTGTGAAGGCTTTCAGGAGATATGGAGTACCTAATCAGCAACTTGATGCAAGAAGCAAGTGTATTCAAAGGCATATGAAAGAAGCTGGCACATTAAATCTAGATATAACGACGGATGATGTACAACGAGTGCTAGGTCTTAAGTGAGCAGTACAGAACAGAAAACTGGGTGTCTAAATGATTCAATTTCACTCATCCAAGCTCCAGTTGTGCAGAAGCTCATGGTTTTGCTGTTTGTGCAACATAAGTGTGTCGAGTGTAACCAAAACATCACCTTGTAATGCGGCTTTTTCGCGCCTACATGTGCGGAGTAGTTCTGCGTGTTGATTCTTGAGCTGACCAGTAGGTGCGTGTACGTGTCGTGCGCTGAACACCTGATTCATTGAATCAATGTGCTTCTCTGTCGTCTTTAAAGTTCGAAGAGTCTCTTGAATACACATATCATTGCGCTGACGTTCATTCTGGTACTTGACTTCAGAGTTGTAAAGATAGTTCTCAAGGACACTACAGTCATGAAACTGCTCATCGTATGCATTTACGCTACGCTCGAGGGAACCTTCTGCATGTTGTATCTTCTTAACGTTCACGTGCGACTCTGTTGTTAAGCGTGATACATGGTCTCGTAAATTTAAGTGGAGCGCTTGTAAGCGTCTGCTAGCTGCCGACAACTCGGTGTCGAGGGTGACATCTACCTTCTGAAAAATGCTCACATCGCTCTTTAGCCCCAATTCGTAGATCAAAGTATTGTAATGCGTGTATAATCGCGCTACTGATGCGCGGAGTTCAGTCGATGTGAGCAGACTATCACGCTTGGCCCAATCTGTGCTCGGTGGAGTTCCTCCATGGACGTTCTGACGTTCACTGAAAAACTTTACATCAGTATTTGGCACGCATTCCTCTCGTTGGATACGAAATTCTTCGAGGTACGTATGAAGGGTCTCTTTGTGTTCCGCAATATATCGTTTCGTCAGTTCTAGACGCCGAAGAGCTTCTTCACCACGGTGTTCGAGCTCACTTCGCTTTCGCAAGAGTGCCGCCTGTGTACAGGCACTTTCCCGTAGTTTGGTCTCCATCCCTATGACATCACGCTGGATACATTCCAGCTTTGCATTTTCTGACGTCATAGTTTCTATTGATGGTCCTTCTCTCTTAACGACGGAATCTACGGACGAAAAGGTCATAGACGCAACTGGGTCAAAACCTCTCAAAAAATCTTGGTATGATACTTGTAGTTGTTCGTGTACTGATACAATCCCCGAGTGAGCCTTACGCGAGATGCGTGTGGACTCGTAGGACACCAAGTATCCTAACCACAAAATAGCCGCCAATACCGGATCATCTGTCCGAAAGGTTTTTTCAAGCACAAGAGAGGAGTTAAAGAAAGGACACTTAAGACTCCTCAGAGCAAACTGCATTTGTTGAGGTTCCGTCACGTCCGAGACATCAAAACTGACACCCACAAAACGCATCAGTGCACCAATAAAGAATGCAATATCATTTTGATGTAACGCTGTAGCAAAATAATCACTGGCCTGAAGCGCGGGGAAGTATTGGGAAAGACTGAAAGTCAAACGTTCCACACAAGCATTTACGTGCTCTCGATCGAGCAAAGGACGCAGATCAGCTTTCATACGCATCGTATTTCACTACTTTGAACTAGCGAGAGTCACCGGGAGTAGGAAATACGTAGAGCGCGCTTTGAAACTAGACTCGTCTTGCGAACCGTTGACAGTCGTACGCACGATGCGTTGTCAACTGACAGCCCGATAATGGTTTTCAAATCTCCATGCCATACGATAGAGATTAATGTGCATGAATATGGATTTTATTGGTTATTATGTTACTATCGATAGTATTATCGACAGTCCGAACATACAATATTTTACGATATGGATAGAAATAAAACCTCAGTATTTCATTTGACACAATAGAGGGTTTTTTTCATAAACATCTTTATCCTACAGCAGGTTATCCTCTCAGGTAGTAATATTACGAGTAGATATCGCTCTAGACGCGACGACGCGGAGCGCGATGAAACTTTGTGTGGATATCCTAAATGTTTCTCAATCTATTACTTCTTGTCGCGAAACTAGCCCGTAGAATCGGTATCGCGCGCGCTTTAAAAAAATGTCGACTATGGTCCGGAAGAGTAAGTAATTGTATGGGATACTGTGTTTGATGAAGTAATTTTTTGTACAACCGACACCAGGAGTTCTCCGTTCCTGCCTTCTTTTGAACAGTTGACGTTGCGCAGGTGGCATGCGCCGGCGTGTATATACGACTGACACTACAGTATCATCAGAAGAAGATTCATATGGTGAATCGTTAGAGGACACGGAGCAGTCTTGGATATCGTGGTTTTGTGGCTTGAGAGGGAACGAGTTGTTTTGTGAAGTGGACGAAGACTACATCCAGGATGATTTCAACTTGAGTGGACTCAGTTCATCCGTACCATACTATGATTATGCACTAGATACGATACTAGACATCGACAGACCCCGCAATGATATCACCGATCAACAGCAAGAACTCGTTGAATCAGCAGCAGAAATGCTCTATGGCCTGATCCACGCGAGGTATATACTCACTACAAGGGGTATGACAGCAATGCTCGAGAAGTATAAACAAAATCATTTTGGAAGATGCCCTCGATTTCTTTGTGCGAACGCACCGTGCTTACCGGTGGGTACATCTGATATATTTCGAACAGCAACTGTGAAGATATTTTGCCCAAAGTGCAAGGTAAGTAGGGTGTTCAAGCAGCACTGATCCCAGCTTACGACTTCGGTAACAGGATATTTATTTTCCAAGAAGTAAGCACCAGGGTAATACAGACGGAGCCTACTTTGGCACCACGTTCCCGCACTTGTTCCTGATGAGTTTCAGGCACCTTCAAATATCCAAACAAAGTGATACGTACGAACCCCGAATTTTTGGTTTCAAGGTAAATTGTATGATAGATGAACGCGTCAAGACATAATCTTGCTTTGCCATAGATTAGAGAACATCGGTAGTGCGCGAGAAGCTGGTGGAAATACATAACTAGATATTATTAAACGTGGAGTACAGAAAACAGTTGAACGGACATCTTGCCATTTCATTCCGTCGCTGTGGCTTGAAAACATGACTCTGGTGGGAGAGAGGAGGTAATTCGATACATCAAAAGCGTCCGCGATTACCACGAGCGTGTCTTCCGGCACGCCCCCGGCCATTTGATCGACCAGAACCTCGACCTGACCGACCACCGGGAGTTCTTCCACCGCGTGGTCTACTAGGACTAAGACAAATCAGTACCATGTGGGAGTTAAAGAAAACACATTTACCCAGCTGAGTTGGTGAAACGCTCGATCGGTAGAAGTTTATCGGAACTTATGTAAAAAGTTGCACCTTAAGCGGGAGGTGAAACATTGAGACAAACAACTGCTTGGTGAGTACGTACCTTTCTCATATGAATTCGCCTGGATACCTTCCAGTAATTTGACCGTAAACATCTATGAATGTTCAGAGTAATCAGTCACAAGCATCTATCATATCCTACCATTCCATCCACGGGACCAAATATTTCCTCAATTTTGCCGACCTGGTACAAGAGTCAGTGCTCGGTGAAGTTACCTAGAGTGCTCAAAAGACCTGGGTTTTATTCTCGAGGTAGATTCCACCGTTGAAGTAAGGTATCTAATTAAAAAATGGTCAGCACAGTGCAGCGTGACTCGACATCAGTACTTGCCCTCTTGTTTGTAGACTTGCACACGATTTCTCCTTCACACGCGTGTAAAAGAGTTCCAATTTCTGAATAGTAAAGTGAGAAGCGACATTGATGAAGTAGAGGGCTTTAGGTCATACCTTCAATCGTAGCCGGGGGACCATCATCGCGAAACTGCCCTCTTCCACGCCCACGACCAGCCCCGGAAAATCTTGGTACACCTCGTCCACTAGCATTCGAGCGACCAAAAGTGCGACCTCCTCTGCCAGCCGGGGGGCGCATGTGGCGAGACTTTGATACGTTGAAGACGGATGTTTGGTGCTGATCCACGTGTTGGTAGGACTAATGTCGCTGGCCCGTGCGTACCAACTAGATGCTGTACTCGTTCTCGTAGTATCTGAATGCAGCGCTCGCCGCCGCCACGTCTCCGTTCCTTGCTCGTCTTGCAGAGTCTGTTTCTCTTGTTTATCGAACTAGGATATGGCGAGGTTGACATATACAACGTAGTCGACTGATCGGATTCCCAAAATCGGACTCAAGTAGGGAGGTGCTGGGCTGCCTAGATTTAATAACCTTGGGCTGCTCGTCCCTCCGCTCCCTTTTTTTGCCCGACTCGCGGTACCGCGCGGGTCGTCGTCAGTAGTTAGGTAAATGCGGCGTGTTATACTTCCTCTGATTATGTATTGTGATGAATAATAAACTCTTTACTCCTCTTACAAAACCTATGCTTCTCGCGTGTCAGAGTGGCGCATGCATTCACTAGAGATGCGACAGGGTCGCACCCCGGACAGCGTGCACAGCGAATCTAAGCGGATATTCCTTGACCCTGTTCCGGTTACAAACCGTCAACAGCCTTCGTTTTGACAAAAGATTCTCTAGTCACGTCAAAACAGTCCCCAAAATGTCACGTACAGCACCTGCTCGTATGGGCAAACAGTTAGGATCGACAAAAGGAACCAAGGGTCTTGGGCGATGGCCATAAATTAGCCAAATTACATCATCGACGGCTCTATCATACAAATATATTACTTCGAGCTCGTAGGCGATGTAGTTTCATCTGACAGATGGCATCTGACATACTAAAGTACGATAGTACTTGACACGTGGACAAGGATGGACAAGGACACACTTACACGTACGTGGATGCATATGATATCTAATTTGATATATGAAACAATGATAATGCTGAAGTGCGTGGTATACGCAATAATGTCGAAGGAACTCCGCTCTTAAAAATAAAAGCAGGAGTGGTCGAGCGCACCACCAACCTACCAGACAACTGGAGTCTAGCGCGTCGGCGCAAAACTTCAGACGACGCTAGGCGACCTAGGTTCCCAGGCGAAAATTCTCGTACCATACGGACACAACTATGGATAATCAGGTAGCAAGTTCCACGTTCATCGAACGTCTGCGTGATTGCTCAAGCCAAGAAGAATATGAGGATCTGTACGGTCAGTCGATCACTGAACCGGCAAGTTTTTGGGCTAAAGTCGCGTCCGAATATCACTGGCATAGCACTTGGACTTCGGATGTGATGAATTTTAACTTCAATACTGATATAGACAAGGTCCATGTCTCTTGGTTCTCAGGAGGGAAGACAAACGTGGCGTGGAACTGCATAGAACGCAATATTGAGAGAGGCCTTGGTGAACAAACTGCGTTCATATGGGAAGGTAATGACGTTGGCGAAGAATCAAAGAAAACTTATCTCCAACTTCAAGAAGACGTTAATCGTCTTGCTAACTGGCTCAAATCTGTTGGTATTTCAAGAGGTGATGCTGTGGTAATCTATTTGCCCATGATCTTAGAGCTTCCAACTGCTATGCTCGCATGCGCGCGCATAGGTGCAGTTCACTCTGTTGTCTTTGCCGGGTTTTCAGCTGAGGCACTGGCGCAGCGCATCTCTGGGTCTGGTGCCAAAGTGATTCTCACGTGTTCAGCAGTCATGAGAGGAGCAAAAAGCATTAACTTGAAGTCTGTTGTGGATGAAGCTTGTACTCTGAGTGTGGAGAAGGGCCATGAGATCGATCACTGTCTTTGTTTTGTCAACGAAAGACTTCCAGGAGAAAACTTTCTCACACAAGAACGCGATAAACACTGGCAGAGCCATGTAAGTAAACAGTCTGTGGAATGTCCGACAGTCTGGTTGGATGCTGAAGACCCTCTCTTCATGCTCTACACTTCTGGTTCTACAGGCTCACCTAAGGGTGTGCTCCATTCAACGGGGGGCTATATGGTGTACGCAGGGTCAACGTGTGCCACCGTATTCAAAATGCAGCGTGGAGACGTTTTCTGGTGTACCGCAGACTGTGGTTGGATAACAGGCCACACGTACTTAACCTACGGTCCCCTCCTGAATGGAGCTACTTCTGTAGTATTTGAGGGAGTTCCAACGTATCCCGATGCTGGAAGATGTTGGCAAATTGTAGATAAATACAATGTGAAAACTTTCTACACCGCACCGACTGCCATCAGGGCACTGCAGCGCTTCGGAGACGAATTTGTCCATCAATATAAGAGAAATTCTCTTGAGATTTTGGGTACTGTTGGAGAACCAATCAATCCAGAAGCTTGGCAGTGGTATTTTAAGGTGGTTGGTGGTGGACGATGTCCGATAGTTGATACTTGGTGGCAAACAGAGACGGGTGGACACATGATAAGTCCCATTCCATTCGTAACAAAACAGAAACCAGGTTCAGCAAGTCTTCCATTCTTCGGAATCGAGCCAGTTCTGCTGAACGAAGCTGGAGAAGAGCTAAATGGTGAAGCAGAGGGCTACCTTTGTTTCAAACGACCATGGCCTTCGATGTTTAGAACACTGTTTACGGATCACAAAAGATACGAAGAAGCATATTTTTCCATGTTCAAAGGTTACTACTTTTCAGGTGATGGTGCCAAACGAGACTCAGACGGGTTTTACTGGATAACAGGTCGGGTAGATGATGTTATCAATGTCTCTGGTCATCGAATCGGAACAGCTGAGGTAGAATCAGCGTTGGTCACGCATGAAGACTGCACAGAGGCAGCTGTTGTAGGCATCGACCATCCTGTGAAAGGGCAGTCGATATATGCTTTCGTTACTCTTCGTGAAGGTTGCATGCTGACGGATAGCACAAGGAAAGCCTTGGTGAATTGCGTTAGAAGTATCATAGGACCATTTGCTGCCCCGGACACTTTGCAGTTGGCTCCTGGTTTACCGAAGACGCGCAGTGGGAAGATCATGAGGAGAATATTACGGAAAATTGCCTCGAAAGAAGAGAACTCTTTAGGAGATACGTCGACTCTTGCTGATCCAAATGTGATCGAATCTCTCGTACGGCTACGAGACATCTAGATCTGCTTCATACAACGGTATCTATATCAAAACGATATACGTAAAAATTAGGTATTTGGCTCAATATAATGACACGTTCTTTTTTTTTCATTGTGAACTAGTCACTCGTGTCGCTGTTGCGAAGTTCGCCGCATGAGTTGCTGCGCTATCTAGACTAACACTACTATTGGACTCTAACTGAAAAGTTCGATGCATATTAGATGTCTGGTTTCTGAGATAACTCGTTCCTGTGCTCGTGATGACACACAAGTCAACAGAGGAGCCAGAGCCAAGATCATTTGTGATTCCAGCCAAGATTGACCTGACCACGAGCATCTTAGCAGATTCCATGGTCATGTTTTCAGTGTATCCTGTCTCCAACGTTGAAATAGCTGCAAGAGAACCGCTTCCCATGGCTGCGTAAGGTAATGCATCGGATGAACCGTGAGGGTAGACTGTAAAGAGATGTGAGCCTGATTTGTCCACGCCACCTAACACGAGTGCAGCTCCAATGTTTCCCTGGTAACGAAACAGAGTGCTTTTAAGGAGCGTTAGAGCACTTGTTACTAAACTCGCACGACCAGTCTGTGCACTGTGAAGATGAAGCTGCGACGAGATCAGACCTGTAGTAGTGTTAGCAAGAAGTCGAAAATATATGTATCACCTACCTGTAATCGATTCCGTATCTGCGGCAGTACCGGCTCCGCAACAAAATATATTTGATGTTATTTTGTGTATTTTTTCACAGTTCTTGTCCGCTACTGTATCGCCGTTCGTCGATCGCGTATCCGCGCCGAGGACAACCCCACCGTCAAACACCACTCCACAAATGGTAGTACCCGTCTTTGTAGCACCACGAAGGGCGTGCAGGTGCTTCCGTGTGTGCGAGAAGTCGAAACCATCCGCAGACATATCGTGCTATCACCGTGCCGCTACGCTGAATCCACAACGACTGAATCGCGTTGACTTTGTGCGTCTCAGAAAGTATCGTCAACCGACCTCTTTCTTGTTGCCAAGTTGTAGGCGATGCCCCAGGTATTCGAATTTCTATCTTCAAAAACAGACTACAAGTGTATAGTATATGCTGTGCTTTGTTTTACTGATGCTTGGGGGTCAGTATTATCGTGTACTGTGTAGTTTCATGATACTGTATGAAATAACACTCTACGGCCGACTAAGATTAGTCGGCCTAAAAAGAAATGCCGAGCAAAGTGGGAACCAACGCTGAAAGGAACAGCGAGCGTATTCTGTGGAGAACGACATACACGGACGACACAGAGTGCCACCGCCGCTTGGTGGTGTGCGCCCTTAATCAAAGTAGAAATTCGCTTTCAGTGTACAGCTACTGAATTGGCGACCTGCGGTCTCACCATGATCCTTGCTAGGACACAGTTCGGGGTGAGAGGAAAAGTGTACCTGATCTCGAGCAACAGAAGAGTTGCCTGTAGGCAAAGTGTACTTCGTCCTTCCCAGATCAGAAATAGGTGCACGCTCTATGACATTCGGATCAATTCACCTTGCACTTCGCGCCAAAGCTGCAATGCCAGACCTACACGCACACAAGCTCTCGCAAAGGAAGAGGAGCTCGATATTCAGGGGTATGGACAAGATTTCCTTAGAGCGCGGTTATCAGTGTTCTTGAGTATCTTGTTTGGCTATTCATGTTATTACTTAACTAGAAATAGCCTTACATTTACAGCTCCAGCGATGGTTGCCTCTCCTGCTCTCAATCTTGATATAACGTCGATTGGCGTGATCACTTCAATCTTTCCACTTTGTTATGGATGCAGCAAGTTTGTCAGTGGTGTCGTCGGCGATATGCTTTCACCAAGTTTAATGCTTGGTGGGGGGTTAATAGCGACTGGTGTTGTCAACATCGCGTTTGGTTTGAGCTCCACGTTGCCGCTGTTTTGTTTACTTTGGGCAACGAACGGCATTCTGCAAGGCTTTGGTGCACCGAGCTGCGCCAAAATACTGACGTCTTGGTTTGCTGCCAGCGAACGTGGGACTTACTGGGGTATGTGGAATATTGCTCATAATCTTGGAGGATTTATGGCACCTATTTTGGCTGGCACTGCTGCACGTACATTTGGTTGGAGTTGGGGTCTGTGGGCCCCCGGTTTCATAGCGGTTTGCATTGGGCTTGCTATAGTTTCCACGCTCAGAGACTCCCCTGAAGACAAGGGGTTCGATCCAGTAGAACCAGATGCGATAGCAGAAGTGATGGAATCGAAACAAGATATGGAGTACTCAAAACAGTCACCAAGTTTGCTTCAGAATCTTCTGTACAACGTACTTTCAAACCCCTTTATTTGGGGACTTGCTTTCACATACTTCTGTGTTTATGTCGTTCGACAAGGCATAACATCTTGGTCCGTATTTTACCTCATCAAAGAGAAGGGAGTGCTGGATGCAGGAGCAGCAGCAGTGCGTGTATCCGGGCTTGAGCTCGGTGGTCTTCTTGGCAGTTTGATAGCTGGCAAGCTAAGTGACTTCTTGATTGCAAAGTCTGATGGGGGAGCTGTTGGTCGTCGCATTCAAGTTGTGATGGTGTACCTTGTTGGCGTTGCTTTTTCTTTACTTGCTTTCAAGGCAGTCCCTGCGAGCTGGCCAGTTGTTCAAGCTATGATTGTTTTCATGATAGGCTTCTTCTTATACGGTCCTCAAATGCTCATAGGTCTCTGTGGCGCCGAGATCGTAGGTAGGCGCTCTGTAGGCGCCAGTGAAGGTTTTCTTGGCTGGATTGCTTACCTTGGTGCCGCAAATGCAGGAGTACCCCTTTCACTTCTTGTACAACAATATGGTTGGGAGGCCTTCTTTGCTGCTTTGTTGACCGCAACCATGGTCGGCATTTGTTTGCTTGTGCCCTTGGTCGATGCAAAGAGTTACTTGCAGCGTAAGAGCCAAAATTCGCTGCGTGAGGTGTGACAAAGTTCCATGAAACACTAAGCGTCTGCGATCTGATCGATCTTATCCAGCACGGTAACTGTAATAGTAGGCTTCCGTGCAAGTTGACACATACCAAAGAACTAATCAAATAACTACCGTAGCTCGTGCAGTACCACAGCTATGACATATTGTAAAACGGAGAAACCTTACCTATACATCCGCAATTTTGTGTTGGACGGACAACACAACGCACAACTATACCCCAGATATGGTTCTTGCCAGTTACCCTTGACGTGAAACTAGAGGCATCTGTTATGAAGAGTCGCTCACGAAGCAGTACGCGACGCAAGCACCCGCGATGGCACTTATGACGTTCAACCGAAGAACATTCGCTCTTCGTAGCGCGATCAACTGCACGCCCAACTTCCGACATCCGCGTAAAGCGTCACAGATTTGTGTTGCAACGTTACGACGTTGTAGGGCTGCTGGAATGAAGGAGCCTGTGGACGTAACTGGGAACGTCGAAACACACAAGTCTAGCGTGTATTCCGAACTGCAAGCGCGTGGTCTGATAGAGTCGTGTACAAATGAAACATTGCTGCAGGGCAAGGCGACCAAGCCACTGCGAGTATATTGTGGCTTTGACCCTACTGCAGACTCTTTGCACGTAGGAAACCTTCTTGGTATAATTGTTCTTTCATGGTTTGAGAGACATGGACACCACCCAGTGGCCCTCATCGGAGGTGCAACTGGTCGAGTAGGTGATCCCTCGGGTAAATTAAGCGAGAGACCAGTATTGGATGAGGAAACACTAGCTAGAAACAGTGAAGCCATAGCTGGTACCCTCCGCAAGATATTGACGATTTCTAATACTACGTCCGCGATCAAGATAGTCAACAATCTTGATTGGTACTCTAATATGGGAATTCTAGATTTTCTACGTGATATAGGCAAATATGCACGCGTAGGTACGATGCTCGCAAAAGACAGTGTCAAATCTCGACTAGCGAGCGAAAGTGGAATCAGCTTCACTGAGTTTTCGTACCAACTGTTACAAGGTTATGACTTTGTTCATCTGTTCAGATCTTGCGAAGTATGTGTACAAGTTGGTGGCAGTGATCAGTGGGGTAATATCACCGCAGGTACTGATCTCATGCGTAGGCTTGAACCCAGTGCAGATGTTTCTGGACTCACATTTCCTTTGCTTCTGAAATCCGATGGGACAAAGTTTGGCAAGTCTGAACAAGGGGCGATATGGCTTTCACCAGAACGGCTTTCTCCATACAAATTCTATCAGTACTTTTTGAACGTGGATGATGCAGATGTCATCAGGTTGATGAAAATGCTGACATTTTTGCCGCTCCCAGAAATTGTTATATACGAAGACTCCATGAAGGATTCGGGTTATGTCGTGAACACAGCTCAGAAGCGTTTAGCGGAAGAAGTAACGCGGTTCGTTCATGGAGAAAGTGAGTTACAGCGGGCACAAATTGCAACGGCAGCACTGAGACCAGGGGCGGACACCCACCTAGATGTCAACACACTGAGTGCACTGCAAGATATTGTTCCCAGTGCGTCTCTATCAGTGAGTGATGTTTTAGGAGTGAGCTTGGTGGAGCTAGTTGTGAAAGTTGGTCTACAACCGAGTAAGGGTGCTACAAGGCGTTTGATTGAGGGCGGGGGATTGCGGCTGAACAACACCAAGGTATCATCAGAAGAAGCAACTATACAGGAGGAAGACATAGTGGATGGCAAGTTGCTATTGCTCTCGGCGGGAAAGAAGAATAAGCTTCTCATCTCCATCGCGTGATTTTCTCGTCTCTTGTGGCTATCACATAACTTAGGGAGTCACAACCTGACTCACTGATCCCCCCCCGTGACTTAGTAGCCGCCAGTACAAATATGCCCGATCTCGTAGGTCTGGGTGTTCGTTCTTACTCGTAGCATATGTTAGCATTCGTTGAACTAAGCCTTTCACAATCTCGCTCGGACATTTGAGAAACAACTTAACTGTCGCAGTAAGTAGCTGAAGTTGAACCGTGACAGGTTCATCGTCCACGCCATCGATGAAACCTTGCACTATATCAACTACGTTGTCTATCCTTTCAGCATACTCGCCCAGAATCCATATGAGGGATTTTTTTGCTTCAGGCTCATCCAAACTCTCGAGGGACTGGCACAAAGGAGAAACCATGTTCTCATATTGATCTGGATAACGTCGCAATATATCTTTCATGACTATCATCGCTTCTTGTATGGCATAGTTGATCTTAGTATTGACCACGCTCAAGAGAACACCAACACAGCGGTTTGAGAATTCTGGTACAGAGAGAGCACAAGTCCCTATCGCACGTATAGATTTACGTGCGAATTCAATATCGATTTCAGCAGAATACTCTTTCAACTCGAGTAAAATATCTGAAAGGTTTTCTTGGTTGGCAAGCTTAACAAGCACTTCCAATTTTTCATATTTCACATATGACGGATCATTGTATTTACAGAAGAAAGCCTACATTTGTCATGGTAACTGAACAATAAATTTTAGCGAAATGTCGCACCTTGTAACTTTGTTTGAATGGAATCGCATGTTCTTTCAAAATGTTTTGGATGTTCAGTAAAGCGATAAACTGAATTTCAGCCTCCGCATTTAACATCGTGATCAGTGGTGGAACAATCCGTGTCAAGTAGGAACTTCGTGTGTACTGAACAGCTTGTCAGCGCATGATGATTCAAACATATCTTTTTCGAACCTCGAAATGGTGTAATTTACTTAGTATAAGTCGCACACATGCCAGAACCACAGCGTGGTTGACGTGCTGAAGCTTGGGTAGTACAGCATCGAATATTTTTTCGGCCTCAGCGGTATCTGAACAGATATAGACGGCCAGGCAGTCAAGTATTGTGACCTGGCCCCACCTAAAAGTTTGTTAGGTGCATAATTCGTGGGAAAGGGTTCTAGCGCACTCTGTACATGCATCCAGTGAAGAAAGTACTCTACTCAGAGAGTGACGATCAACTATACTTGAGTAGTCCCCTTTTTGAATTTCCGCCAGAGCAGCAATAGAATTCGCTATCACCATAGGGTTTGTATCAAGCACTAACGACTTTAGCTCTCGCAAGAATCCTCTATTATCGCCTGCTTAATGCAGATATATCATGTGATGAAATGAACGAACCTTTCAGACACGAGATCACCATCGATGCTGTATACCTTCGCGACACAAACAGCTGCTGTTTTTCGAACATACGGATCTGGGTCCTATCACAAACATAAGGAACTCTTCATCACTCTGTTAAGCTATACGCACTTGCAGTGCTAAATGTAAAGGATCGCACAAATATTCTACGATTTTTTCGACCCGAATGCACCCCATCGTTCGCACAGCAAGTGCACGTATCAGTGGGCTCGGATCCTGACTGTCCTAGAATTTCAGAGTGTAAGAAAAATGACACATGAACACAGAAGGACACACTTTGACGAAAGTATTAACCGCGAGGATGGCCAGATCCGGATTAGAGCGCGCATAATTTATTGCATACAAGTACACCAACTTCTTCAATTCGATGTCTTCAGTTTGCATGCAGTTTATAACGTCGGGAAAGAGTGAGCAAACGTCCTTGCCAACCGTCATAGCGGCGATTACTGTAAGCAACATTTAGTGTTCTTAACGAAACTTGCGTGATGAACTTACTTCTTTTCACGGTTGTCTTCAGGAGAACCTTATCGCTTGTCTTCAAATCTTGCCGCCATTCGGCGATTTCCCCTGAGCTGCGAGCTTTAGAACAAGTTTCTTGTACGATTACTTCGACGACCTTTTCTATTTCCGGAAAAGAACTTGGAATCGTGCGAACTCATGCTTTCGCGCTGCACGCCGCAACGGTTCGATGTAGCACTTGTCACACGCGTCGTCCCCCGGTCGCTCCAGTCGCGTCTTCTCCAGTCGCGTCCGCTCGCCTGTTGTGTGGGGCCATAAGCAACTTCAACAGCGAGCTTTTGCTTATTTTCACTATATAGCACAGTAACGGATGAAGTATTTATGAAAATCGTTAAACGGTCCCATCATGTAGAAACGTTAGGGAGTACAGCCTCTGCACTGCAGCGTAGACTGTCGGCACACGTGGACCTGCTGAGGATCGGCATCCGCACTTTTGGAGGTTGATCTGGAACCATAATGCACTGTCGCTAAAGCTGCTAGAAGCCATGCAGTGTCTCGAATTGAGTGCTCGAAACGCGAAGGCAAGAAAACACTCCCCAGGTTGAAGCCAACTAACAGTGATTAGACGTTGCGAATCGCGCGAGAGCGCCTGCTTCGAAATCCACCTACGAACAGGTAAGTATTATAGATGATTTGGGTATCAGCGTGTTGAGCGTACGTTAGTCAATTGCACATTTGTGAGCGAAGTTCGGCTTCGGGTGGTACTTTCAGCCCTGAGGAGTACTTTGCTACCTTGCAAACTCAACAAATCGGGGCTGTACTTCTTCGTGCAAGTACACTTACAAGCACGAGTGAATGTTTATTTGGGTACGCTCACTTCGACGTGTGTTTGCCTCATTTTTACTTCAAGATAATAGGGATATTTCATCATTCCTATCAGGCACTGTATGCATTTGTGATGAACAAAGTGCTGGCCGTGGTCGAGGGTACGTACAAGCACCGCATCACAGTCCGATCTAATGACACTTTACGGAAGTGAAAATCTCTGGCAGGCACCGCGCGGTGCTTTGGCGTTTTCTTTCGTCTGCTCTACTAAACTGTACGTATGCAACTTAGTTGTCAAACCGACAAGTTTTACGTGTCGCAGGGCTAGTTATCAAATCCCTCTGTTACAGTATATTTCAACTATAGCAGTAGTTCAGGTTTGTTCGAATTTAAAGGGACTTGAGTCGAGCTGAAAGTGATGGGTCATAGGCACTCAAGGATATCTGCTTTGATGCAGGTTGCGACAATTTTGAAAAGTTGAGAGTTCGCATCAAATGGCCAAATGACGTTTATTACAAGACAAGCAAGGTAGTGAGAAGATTACAATGTGTGAAGCCTTCATAAAATAATACTAGATAGGAGGCGTATTGTGCAAAACAAAATACGAAGACAGCGCGTTCACGTCAGTCGTAGGGATTGGTCTCAATTTACACAATACGGTATCATAATGTACTTAAGGTAGCATTTTCAATTTCTTTTACACCGTGAGCAGTTTCCAACCATTTGCGTAAATGAACTGATACGTGAGAATATTGAATTATTCAACCAACACGATGCGGTACATAATGCTCCTAAAGCTTGCACCAATAGGGAATACTTGCCGGTGAGTAGTTCATCTTAGCAAACTATTGACTTTAATTTTCAAGTAGCAAGTGAAAAGAGAGGTTATTGTTGCGAGAATACTCGGTATGTTCCTGGTTAACAGTTTGATGTTGAGTAAGTTCCGCGTAGAGCACTTTGAAAGACTACAGAAAGAGTTGGAAGAAAACGGTTTCCCTGGTGTACGGGTACGCAAACATATGTTCTCAATTTTCGTGATTAAGTTTGCATAGAATGAATACATATCACACTGGATGCATTCTGGATCCCGTGTTTCTGTCTCGGAATCTCTAAATAATGCGAACTCTAATGTTCAGCTCACTATCACTGGCCTCACCGACATGGGCATGCTAACTGCAGGTAATACAAGGCAAGAGAAGACATGAACTTGATGTATGAACGTGCACGAGTAGTGGACGCATATGGAAATATGTTTGAACTCCAACCCGACGGTAATAGTTTGGATTTTCTTGCTGGGATGATCAGAAAGAAAATACTTTAAGGCATTAGTCTGCTACGTGACTCCATACTTTTCAGTGAAACGTGTTCTCCACAAAATTTGCACACACTATTTACGGTTTTCATTTCAATGATGTCAAAAACCGATAATGATATTCCTGTGACTGAGTAGATTTCTTCGCCAACTTCTGCAAGCGTCAATGAGTCTGCTCCAAGTTGGATCATAGGCGTACTTTCCGACCCCTTGGTCTCTGGTAGTATCTTGTAAACAGCTTCACGAACTGCTTCAGTCACGGCAGCTGAAGATTTTTCAGAAACAGTTGTCTTTGCCCTTGTACTCTTCTCGCGCACAGAACTGGACGCAGATTCGCGAAGCGGGTTATTTATAGAATAAAATAGTAGATTATCTCTGGAACAGTAGGCAATGCCTGAAGGTTTTTCTCCCCCTTTCAGTCTTGGCGGCACCCCTTGAAATCGGGAGGTTGTACTATTTGTGAACGGTTCGTCACATTTAAGCCTGACGTTGACTGCATCAAAGAATTCGTGATCCTCTTGCTCAAAATATTGGGCGAGTCCTCTTATCGACGCCGAGCCATCCATCGCGCAGGACCGTTCGCTTTTTTTGTCACGTGCGTTTCGACAGTGTGAAACGCTTCGTTTGCACGAATTTCTTCCGCTCATATCCGATAAGCATCGCCATCGCATTCTCCTATTATGAACTGTAGAGCACGGTTGTATTGTTTAGGCTCATTGATATCATTGATATCAATACTCTACACTTCATAGGGGAATGAGATGTCGATGCTTATCGGATATGAGCTTATGAATGGCGTTGAGGGCAGGGCCCTGGTTTTCCTTGTTTCGCCTTACGCGTAGATGGTCTCTACCGAGATTAGATGCGTCAGTTTCTCAAGTGTTACAATCGCTAAAACCTGTTCCTCGCTCGTCCTAGTAGACTCACTCTTGGATCACATCATACCTTGAGTATGGGCTTTACATAGCACGGTCATATCATAGTAGATTAAGATGTACAATACGAGGTTTTATAAGAGATCTACAAATAGTCTCTCAATGCCATAAGTGATTTATGAATGACGAAATTTCGTCTCGTATTGAATTCAACTTGACAGAGATAAATTAATTTTTCCTATGGTGACTACCAGTACTGACTTTCTCTCCGTCTGCCTACCATATTATTGTACATCCTTCTCTTAAAATTGACCGAGGGCGCGCCCGACGAAGACCTAGACCAAACACTGACCTACCGAGTTGACGTTCAAGACGTCAGATTAGTGCCAGTCTACCGCACTACAGTGATACTGCGTGAAATAGTAAGATGCCATCCTTGCGCGGTGTCCTGATGCACGGTCTTGAACGTGCTTATCACTTGAAGCAGACTCCTTCAAAGAAGTCACCACTGAGGCAACACCACCCAACTCAGCGGGTAGCACGTGCTGCTAGTCTACTGACACGCAAGGAGACAACTCATGGCCCGCGCATGAACCCAAAGTCTTCACATTCACCGGCTAGTGCAAATCCTGGTACCTCTTACAGCGAGCATAAACCCAAAACACCGCCACCTGATCTCCCATCTTTGCTTCTTGATAGTCGCATCGTTTACGTTGGGATGCCGGTAAGTTAAACTCTCGCTTATATATTTCTTGCTCTAAAATGATCACTATAGCTAGTACCTGCTGTTACGGAATTAATTGTGTCAGAGCTTCTTTACTTGCAGTACACAGATGCAAAGAAACCGTGCTACATCTACATCAACTCCACTGGTTGCACACGAGCAGATGGAGAAGTCGTTGGATTCGAGACTGAAGCCACGGCGATCTACGATACTATGAAGTATATTGGTAATGAAGTACGAGAACATGAACAGTTATTTTGTATCGGCCTGACCACATAACAGATATATACTGTTGGAACTGGTGTAGCAGTGGGTCAAGCGTGCTTGATTCTTTCTGCTGGAGACAAGGGAAAACGTTTCATGACACCACATGCAACTGCGATGCTACATCAACCTCGTGTTCCTTCCACTGGAGAACGGCAGGCGACTGAACTAAACATCAAATGGCAGGAAACGCTTGCTCAAAAGAAAGCTATGTTAGCGATTTTGAGTCAAACAACTGGCCATGATGTTGGCAAGCTTGATAAGGTAAACACATAGCAATTATGCGACCAAGGCACATTAAGACTCTCTTAGGACATGCAAAGACCACTCTACATGACGGCTAATGATGCAATTCGGTACGGAATTGTTGATAAGATAGTGGAGCGTGATGCAGAATCGAAGACAATAGCTGATGTTATGAATGCATCTGAGTGGGATAATGCTGCTGGACTCGTGCAGAAGTCATTGTGATTGCGATTTCTAATGCAATGATGTTCGTTAAAACAGAGTATCGTACATTGTGTTCATATTACTGGAGCAATAGGGCCATGCAGACTGACAGCGGCTTCGGAGGGTATGCCGCTATGAACGACTTTTAATTAGATTTTAGCTACCATCCATGTCAAATAGCATCAAATTTCAGTTAAAGAAGTTATCTGTACGACATAGTGGACTTGCCTGTAGAGCGAGTCAAATCTTCCGTCATCTTGTTTTCGTCGCGGTGCGCGTCGCTGGGAGTTATCGAAACAAAAGATTTCACACTTTATCTTTACTTGCCTTAGAATAAATATTACTACACATATCTAGTACGAAGAGGAATGCATTGAAATGATCTGGCCCATGATCTACATGCCTGGAAAGCGCACACTGCGGCGGAACCTGGAATCCGCTACACATCCACCACGTCTGTCTGTCTGTCTGACCTCGAACGCAAGGTGTCAAGGAAATGCTTAATGGCTCAACTTGTACATGTAAAATGAAGCAATTAGAACCCCAAGAATTGCACCACAAATAACTTGTAACGGACTATGTCCCAACACTTCCTTGAGTTTCGTATTGCTCAACGGGGAGCCATGAAAAGTATCCGCCAAAATCTTATTGAGAACTTCCGCTTGTTTACCAGCATGACGTCTAACACCAGCAGCATCGTACATAACAATCAAAGTGAATGCTAGCGCCAAGGGAAAATAGACACTACCAAGCCCTTGCTGATGTGCGATTGACGTTGTCAGACCGACAACAAGTGAGGTGTGAGAGCTTGGCATACCGCCACTATCAAACATGACTCTGTGATCCCAGCGACCTTCACGGTAGTAAGCTGTAAATACTTTTGCAACTTGAGCGACGAGCCAGCTCAAGAACGCGCACATGAACACGTGGTTTCCGGCTAAGTCACTAAAAGCTGTGGACAACGATACACCAAACGGCACAGCTGAACAAAACGTATCAGCACAGTTTATCTTATGTTTTTGACTTTCGCCGTGATAGGATCCCGAATACAACGCGCAGATCCGTTTCGTGAGACGAAGTCGCTGAGCGTGGAATGTTGTCTTCCCTGGAATTGTTTGCAAGGACACTGCACTGTCATGTTTGACCTCAGTATCCGTGACGGGTATCGCTGTTGAGCTGCAAGTAAGTCGCAATGGAGACCTGACGACAGGTGATGTGATCATTCTAAAATGTGGGTGAACGTGTCCCGCTGAAGATCTACTGCGTGTTCCGTGCATACATTGCTGGAATGAGACAGTCTTCCGATACCTGGATCCTGCTGAGTACGAGCCACTCATGCGTAAAAAAGTACGTTGCGAGTCTGAGCGTGGAAGGGGACAAATCGTGGCCCTGTTCTTGATGTGTAGCGTGCACGTCGTGGTTTGACGTGTCGAGGCACACGTATCTGGTTTAGATACGGGTAGTGAGTGCGGATAGGACGCGAGTGCAGACACTGTTGTTCTTTGAGCAGATTTATTTGCCTCAGTAATATCAATCAGATGGACTTGATGTTACTTTGATATGGGTTTCAATATGTGTCATAGGGTGCGAATTTGGTTTGAATTGCACATTCAGGTAGAGAGGCATTTTTCAGAAACACGGTTTCTTTATGCGCAAATTTTGGGCTTTAGACGAAAAATATCGCTTATCGAACCTCAGTCGAAAAAATTAGAAGAAAAAATCATCGATAAAATTGAATTGCATCCACAGTTACTATCTAACGAGTCAAACTGGACTATCAGGTTCGAAGTGAAGCGGTGCTCTAGCGCAAACTCATAAGGGACTCTAACGAGCTATAATTGTACCCCGAAGCAACGGCCCAACAACTTCTGGGTTGCCCTGCTACGAAAGCAAGAATATGAAAACTTAGAACACAACGAGCAGTTGAGCGTGCAAAAGTATCGCGACACTATGGAAAGAGAGAAAGTAGCATCAAGCCGTTTCGCAAGGTACGTCTTCATTGGAGTTCAATTGTCCACTTGCTCGTTACTAAAGGCAAACAGCTCTCTCGGACTACTTACCAAAAAGTTCATGGCATTACTCAACGCAACATCGACAGATACTCTGGATCTCAATGAAGCTGCACTCGTGTTGCGTGTGCAAAAGCGACGCATATATGACATAACAAATGTGTTGGAGGGAATTGGTTTGGTTACAAAGATATCAAAAAATAAAGTGATATTACGTCTACCAAACGTTCAGTCGAAAAGCACTGATGGGACAAGGAAGGTAAGTACACTGGTCAAAACGCTGAAGCATTTGAACGACGTGTTGAATCACAGAAAGTTTCGCAATATGACAGCAAAGTCAAGGCACAGACTGAGTGTTTAAAAACACTTATTCGTGCTACTTTCAACGATAAACATCTCAAGGTTTGTACTACATTTTCCATGAGATATTATTCACTCAAATGTTACCTTTTAAGGTGAACACTTTCATCTCAGAGGCTGAAATAAGGAAGTGCAGAGAACTTACCCATGAACTCCTGGTCGCGGCGAGGGCCCCGGCTGGTGCAACATTACACGTGCCTAGTCCATTCATACATGACTATTCAATGCCACATTATAGAATTCTACTACTTTCAGAGGATCCTGCTCCATATGACACTGGGAATATCGAAATTTTCATAGTGTCTTCTGACGTTCAAGGTGCAGATAGACGGCTTGCTGCAAAGTATACATCAAAAGTGCATGCTGGACAACAGCACTCAGACACACGTGTAAAAATTGACAAAATTGATGAAGTGTACTGGATCGCTGAACAAGAATACCGAGGAGACGCGAACGTGAAAGATTTGTTTCGTGAAAGCGCATGAAAGGTTTAGGCCTCCTCAAGACGTGGGGCCCGTTTCAACTTCAAGAAACATGGAAAGGTTTCTCTCGAGGTGTCATTGGTGCACTGCACTTAGGAATGTATTAACAAAATTATCAATGTGCCTAACATTCAATCTTAACCGCTTTCTTGGGAAAACTGCTCAGCCATTTTTTTTAGGTTGGCGATATTCTCAGGGCCTGGTGGTGATGCTTACTTGGGTCATAGCTAAAGTGTGTTGATAGTGCGTACCAAGCTGATTCAGTACCCCGGGAAGAATATCCTCGATAGCTAAAAGCGACGTGAGCATGACAATACATAGAGATGTCCTGATGAAGAGATACCTTTGGTATTTGAAGGACCACTGACCACGTACGTGTTTGCAGGTGCAGAAGCTTGAACTACGTTCGTCGATCAATTGACAATGCATAATCATGACTTCAGCTACACGCACCTTTGGGATTCGCGAATTGAATGACGTTCTCACCCTGGAAAATGTTCACCTCCTGAATACCAGGTATGGTATTCATTTGCATTCTCTTCAAGCAGTTCTGCAGCTTCGTGTCATCTGCGGAGACGACTTTGTGAGCGGCCTTCTTCTTCCTACGAAAACGTTAAAGGGTCTACACAAGAAACGTTGTTTGATCTACCTTCGCACGGATCCCTTGCCACCAGTGCGGACGGCGCTCGCTAATCTTTGAAGACGATCAGCGTCCATGAAAAAAACCTTGTGTAAGCAAAAACGGTAAGTCTCTTGCGAAAACCAAGCGAACGTATTCTTCACTAGCACGAGACAGGACCGACTGTACCAAGGCGTTCAAACGCACCTTCACGCGGTTCGGAGACGCCTACTGCGGTGGTACAACGTTTCTTCGTCTTAGAACTTGGCGGCGCGATCTTTCCTGACGATGGGGCTTTCATCGTGAACTTTTTTTGGACGTGCCATATTTGAATATACAAATGAACTTTTTAATATCAGAATATGAAAATCATCGCAACTCCATACGCGTGTTGCGACAACCGCGACTCGCGCCGTCCTCACTTCCACACCGCGGCGAGTTCATCGCTGGGTTGAACTCGGGAAATTGAACCTGTAGTAGATTTGAACGCTACTAGCGTGGAATTGTTTCGACCAGCACTACCCGCGGTCGATAGCTATCCGATGGTGCGTCCGAACAGAGGCGAGAGAAACCTCAGCGGCGGATTCGTCGAACAGTCTCATCACTCGACAAGCCCGAAGGATTGGCTTCCACGCAAAATATCGCTCTCGTTGTTCATTACGCATATCGATTCCCTAGACTGACCTGACCCACAGTCGAGCAAGTTTTGGGGAGGGAGCGATAGCAGCAGCAGCAGCAGCAGCAGCAGCAGCGATGACAGCACCGACTACGATTCGAAACATTCTTCATCGGCTACGTCGTCTTCATACGACTCAAGTGAAGACTCTGATCAAGGTCCTTCCAAGTACGGTTACTCTTCGTGCCTCTGTTAGCTCGCCCTGCCCAGTTTAGCCAGAAGCCCTAGTGAGATTTAAGTACTGACCCCCTGCGTAGATACCTCGTTGACGACAGCTCGGACAGCTCTGAAGATGAAAGGAGAATCATACGAAGCTCGAAGGTATCCACCGTATCAGTGTTGGCATCTCAGTTGACTAAACCACAGCTTAGGAGAAACAGTTCGAGAACCTGAAGCAGAGCGCTACAGTGGTTAAGCAAGCAGTGGAAGCGCAAGATTGGACATCCTCTGTCAGTTCGTTAGATGCATTCTACAAGCAGTTTCAAAAGGGCTCACACCTTTCCATACGGACTGGTAGTAGCGTCAGATTGTTTGTACGTACCCTCGTGCAGCTTGCAGCAGAAACCGACTCTTTTTCACAAGAACAGGGCTTCAAGAAGCAAATGTCTACAACGCAAGCCAAAGGATTCAATTCTTTAACGCAAAGATTGAAGAAGCATTTGCGCACTATCGATCCTGCTGAAATCGTGGCCGCAGAAACTGCGATCAAGTCGGGAGCAGGAAGTGAGTCTGACAGTGAACAAAGTTCAAACGATGTTATTGGAAGAGAAACATCTTCTGTTGATACAGGAGAAAAATCGATACAGGATATAATGGATATGCCCAAAGAAGATGTGACTTTTGACATGATAGATGCGAAGGTTACAGAAATCGCTTTGTCTCGGGGTAAAAAGGGAGTAGACAGGACCCGAGCAGTACAACAGTTGAGCTACGTTCTCTCTCTCTCTAAATGTGCAGCGCAAGAAGTAGAGATATTGCTACATATCATCAGTGCTCAATTCGACTTGACTGGTAGTATGTCGACTTTCATGCCTGTTCCAGTATGGCGAAGCTGCTTGAGCAATGTTCTCAGCATAATGAAACTTCTGGAATTAAACAGACACATTTCACTTGTGGAAGAGGAAGAGTTGGTAGTGCGTCCCACAAATGATGAGATCATGGCTGGTGCAGCGGTGCAAATTCGAGGTTCTCTTTGTGCCTTTGCTGAGCGTCTGGATGATGAGTACACAAAGTCACTTCAGTGCCTCGATGCACACACAAAAGAGTATGTGAGCCGTCTACAAGATGAAGGAGGTCTCCTTATTCTCATTCAGCAAGTAATGAAGTTCTATGAGGAAAAATCCCAGTTCAAAGCTGTTTCAAATTTATCTTTACGTCTTCTTGAAAGAATTCACTGCAAAACAAACGAATCTTACGAAGCGCTCAAGAAATATTCGTTATCACGAGCGATGGCGTCGCCATCTGCGAACAATGAACAAAGCACCCCATATGATGATAAGGACAACGGGATCAATATATACGCAACTAGTTTTCAACTGAATACACTCATGGTATTCGAGAGGATAGAAATGCTCGCTGCCTTCATATACAAATTCGGAGACGAGCGAGCAAAAGCCCGCGCACTTCTTTGTCAAATTTTTAGTGAGGCACTTCGTGGTGGTCTTGAAGTTGCCAAGGAATTGTTGCTCATGTCTCATTTACAAGAGATAGTCCAGCACATGGATATCAGTACTCAAATACTCTTCAACAGGACCATTGCGCAACTTGGTTTGTGTGCATTCGAGCTTGGTAGGTTTGACGAAGCCGCTACCTACTTATCAGATCTTTTTGCAGGTGGACGCGTGCGGGAACTTCTAGCACAAGGAATAGCGCCCGCACGCTTTAATGAGCGTTCTGCTGAGCAAGAAAAACTTGAGCGCCGTCGGCAGACTCCACAGCATCTGCATATCAATCTTGAGTTGCTTGAAAGCGTCTTTCTGGTTTGTGCAATGCTCCTCGAAATCTCGGACCTAGTTCGTTTTCCCAAGTTTCGATCAGCAGCATGTAACTTTACTAGAATAGTTGAGCATCACAGTCGCCAACTATTCATGGGGCCACCAGATGGTGTACGTGACACCGTCATTTCTGCTGCAAAACTACTTCTCTCAGGGGATTATGAAGGAGCGTCTGGTGTTGTTCTCAGTTTGCCTGTTTGGAATTCACTTTTAGAAAAGAAAGATGAAGTGCTCTCTCTCATGGATGAACGCTTGAAAATAGAAGCGACACGCCTTTACCTTCATCAATTTGCAGAACAATATACAGCAGCCAGCACAAACGTTCTTGCACAAATGGTTTCAACGACTGAACCTAAGGTGTGCTCTGTTGTCAACAGTGTGATAGCGAACGAGGAGATTCCTGCTATGTTGAACAACGCAAGCCATTTATTGTTGTGGAAGCAGCGGCAATCTCAATTGCAGAATGCATCTAGCACTTACTCTGAGAAGGTGCTGGTGCTGCTTGACGCAAGCGAGCGAGCTTTAGAGCAGCATATTGGTGGGGATAACTCTACTTGTCGAGAGGAGGATGAACCTAGACGTAGACACTCTTCAAAAGGTGAGCCCGAGGAGTATGAGTCACGGAGATCTCGTACCGACGACCATGGACGGCGATACCTTCCAATCGAGCTAGAACGAGGTTCAAAGACGCCGCAACTCGATTCTTACGGCAACTTCTTTCGTAGAAAGGCGCTGCGAGGCGGAAAACGCGTCCATAAGTGAATCAGTCAGCTTATTAGCCTCACTATGACGTGTGGGTAGTGGCGTAGTGCGTTTGTAAATCTGACATTTGAGAAAATACCATTATTTAGATAACGGCCCGCTTTGGTGATCAGTTCGTGACACTTAGCGATAACCCCTCCTCGCTTATCTAAGTAAATGCAAGTCAATGCGTTTCGGGTGGGATCGCTCCACACAGAGCTGCCAAACCACCAGCAGAAGTCTAATGTCCATGGGACCACGTAAATGTGTAAATAATTTGACAGAGTTGTCACATTTCAAAAATTCTCCTGCACGCTCGATGTTGCTTAGTTTCATTGTGGTAAGAGTGAAGTTGCCCGGTCTCGTATTGATTTGGTTTACCATATTTTTAGGGTATCAGTGAGTCGCTACGGAAAGTTAGGGGAGCGGACGAACCCGTCTATCATGACAATGAAGCGATCGATCACGTTAGCTCGTTTCTTTCTGATATCGAAACACAAATCACCAGCTTTAACCTGTCTTCTTCGACCAAATCGCGATTTGGAGACAAGAACTTCAGGAGTTGGTTACAAATGGTGAAGAATGCCATACCAGGTGGCACACTCGCGATTGTCACATATGCGTAGTATTAATAGAGTATAGGTCTCATCGATAAGTTGATTCCTCGCGAGTCGCAGGTAGTGTTAGTGGAAACTTCTAGAAATAAGTCTAAACAGGTTCCTCATAGACGGTCAAGCTAGATCTTCAGGAGTACCTGAGCAGCAGGTGGGTTTCTTTCGTGAACTTGATTTTTTTACTTAATCAATTATTTAGTTTCGGTGATTCACAGCGTCTAGACTATGGAACAGGTCACGAGCTTAATTTCGTTGCCTTCCTCTGTTGTCTCGAGTTACTTGATATTTGCAAGGCACACCACAGACGCAAAGTAGTATCACATGTTTTCGAGCGATACATAACTATATCTCGTAAGCTTCAGCAATACTTTCGGTACATACTATCACTTGGAATCTCATATTTGTTTATTAACGAGCTCGTAGACTAGAGCCAGCGGGCTCGCGTGGAGTCTGGGGTCTTGATGACTACTGTTTCATTCCTTTTCTTTGGTGGGACGTGTCACTCTGACTGAACTGATCGCTGATATGGTGTCTAGGGGAGCTGCGCAGCTGAGAAATGAAAGCATTCCACCGACAGCAATTCTAGCTGATTCAAAAAATCCATTTGGCGGAATGTTTTTTGACAGTTGCTCGTATGTTAAATTGGTATGTGTATTGTGATTCAAGTTTCTACAGCTCGTCACAAATTCCCACATAGATCAAACCAGGGCCGCTTGCCGTTGTCTCGCCTCTTCTGGCGAGTCTTAGCACAGTCCGGACTTGGTCGAAGATTGAGGACGGTCTCCTTAAGATGTACTGTGTGAGTACTTACTGTCAAATGCCACTCACCTGAATTAATCTTTCAGCTTCTTTATAGGCTGAATGTCTCGATAAGTTCCAAGTGATTCAGCATTTTCACTTTGGCACACTTCTTCCTTTTCGTTGAAATGATGTAAAAGAACGCTTTGCGGAAAAAAGTTGTGCAGGATACGTACAAAGTTGAGGAAACACCACTACAAAAAGTCAGCAAATGTCAGTCTAACTTCATCGCCGAACACGAATGCTAATGTTGTTTCTTTTAGTGCTGAAATAAGCTCTGCGGGTACATGTTTACAACGATGTTACGGTAACTAAGTGTAGATATGACTAGCCTGGTTTGGTTGTGGGTTTGTATCTAGACAGTGGCGTTCTTCGAGTTCATAGATTGGTATCTTAGAGTTAGCTGCACTATTCGGGCAGCTGAGCCACATGCATTGGCGTCTACAGCCGGTGAATTGGAATATGTAGCTACGCTAGAAGCCCCGACATTGTTCGTCTTCCTCAACAACAAAGTAGAACCCAATCTGACTAACCTTCCAGCAACAGACAGTTCGTTCTTATCTGACCGCGTCGCTTCTCGGCTAGAGCTGACTGGTTCTAACTCCACAGCCATGGTAACCGGCTCGTATTTTATGAATCCCGAATCCGAGTATTCACTTGGAGCTTGAAAGATATCATCGAGTAGTATGCTTGTTTCACCAACGAGCTTGAATGCGGCTTTGTCCTCTATTTCATTGGCAACATGTTTGTTGGAATACCACTGTAACGTCAAAAACTGTCGAGAGACATCTTCAACTGAAAGTGTAACTTCTCGTGGGTTCATAAATTTACCGCCTGGTGACGCTCCCACGATTATCTGCTGGTGCATACCAGAATTCGAATCACCAGGCCAACGAATTCTCAGTGTCATTTCTGCTGGTGAGTCGATAGCACCGTCATGAGAGTGGAACTCCACGTGAAGAAGGCCTGCATTGACACGTTCAAAATCAGGGAGAGAATAGCCTGTTCCTGGAATAGGCACGGTGATGCATCGGGGCCAAACTAAGAAAGATGCTATCAATGCCTGGATGTATGTTTGAAGTGGTTGTGCAAGGCCAGGTAACAGCGTTATATCTCCACCAACCACACGAAGGTCAAAGTTAACTTCTGGATCTTCTGTTAGTGCGATTGTTAGGGCTCCAAAACATGGAAATACACCAATTAATGGCGCAAATATGAGACGCAGCGTGAACGTACATGAAAATTCTGTGAGTGAAACGGGAACGGCCAACGTATCTTGTGCCGCTCGTATTTTCAGCACAACGTCAGGGTCTCCGACCCAAGATACTTGTAAATCGATCTCTAGTGCTCCTTCTGCCTCTGAGTCATACACTTTGACTCCCTGTACCGTTGCCGGTACGCTTCCGAAACTAAATCTCTCAAACTGTATTGATGTCAAGAAACTTGGTCGTGTGCTTTTCAGTATCTTGTCAAGCGCATTCACTATCACAGTTGAAGTTGCTGCATCCAGGTATGGCCATGTTGCCTTTACAACTTTATTCAGCCAGCGCGACTGTTCAATGTCGTTCAAGTTTCCCGGTATTGTTGTTTTCACTCGCCCTGACAGTTCTTGTTCTATTTGATAAACTCCTGTGTTTTTGTTTTTCATTTTTCTTCGAACAGTGAAGTCTGACTGTTGAAATACAACACCCACGAGTATACCGGAAACAAAACCAAGAAGTGTAGGTAGAGCGGGTACTGCTAGACGATACATGGATTCGAACGTTTGACTTTTTGACAACAGTTCGTACGTGGCGGAGCCATCCAAAGCGGACGAAGTGAAATGTGAAGTCCGTCTTGAGTTTCTAGTTTGTTTCCTCACTTGGCTATTTTCGAGCCGTTGAGGGGGGAATCCTAGTTTGGCTCCTAATCCAGCGAGTGGGGGCATCTGCAAACTTTGATTGATGCTACGAGACTTCAGTTGAAATAGATCAGTTCCTTAAATTTACAGAAGAGCATTGCTCTGTTCGTGTGACCACGCACTCAGTCGACTCTTGGGAGACAGTTGCAGGATCTAGGCCTGCTCGTATCGATACAAGCTGATACCGTATTGGCGTATCAACGTATCAGACTATTTGTATGGGCAAACACTGTAAAATTGCCGATTTCAATACGTATTGGGAAATTCCTGATACATGTCACTTTTGAGCCCTCAATATGTAAGTTCGCGCTTTGTGACGTTCCAGCGCCGCGACGCCGCGCCCGATTGGCGTGAAAATGGTACGAAAAGAAAGACGAACGGCGCGCGCGCGAACGAGGGGGCGCGACCGGGGTTTAGGCGTCGACGGGGTCGCGCGAGTTTGAATCCTCACTCATGAGCACTTGCGCGCGGCAGTCGTCGACGCTCGATGTCGAGTGTCGATGAAGGAGGCTCGCGATGAGGAGCAGAGACTGCGAAGCGGGGGACAGCGCGGCGTGCGAGCTGCGCGGTGAACAGGCGAAGTTGGATTGGTGGCGCTGGTGATGATGACGCTGATGATGCTGGCGTAGGAGAGCTGACGAAAGAAATCCTGTCACGAGTTGACGGAAATTTAGACGAGTACTTGACAGATGCAGACGAGTTCGTCATGTCGCCACTTGCAAACGTAGAGAATCGAATGGAGATGACACTTGTGGGCAACCTCGATGAAAACGTGCGGGTGGAGGATGATGACTCTCGTCCCACTCGGGACAAGGCAAAAGGAAATGTTTTGCACAGTAGGCAGGTCGCAAGGCATTAGAGCGTTAAGACAAAAAGCGAAGTAGTAAGAGTAGAAGATTGAATCAATGAATAGACTTAGCGCGCGACGTACATCGGTTTTCGCGCGGTTCTCGTCGATTCGCCACCCTCGTACCAGCTCGTACCAGCTCGTACCAGCTCGTATCAGCTGTTTAATACTGTTTACCCATACGATCGGCGCGTTCGGACATTTGGCTGGTACCGTACTAGTACGCTGGTACGTACCAGGAAATTCCTGGTACGGGATTTCAAGCACCCCTGCCAGGATCACTCGCAATTTATTAGCACGTCAAGCAACCACCTACGTCTCGGCTTGTATTTAGATAGATGATGTCGAGATGAATGTCAGCATCCTTTTTTATCTATCCTTTTTTATGCCACGGATCATATCGCATCGAAAATACGGCATGCGAGAACGGAAAGAAAGTAAAATTCTCTAGCGGATGTGCTGCCTCGAGGAGAAAGACAGGAAAGCGCAGCCGGACTGTACGTCGAGCAGGGGTCGAAGCGAGGACTTCGCCAAGTGCGAACCATGGAGTCTCTTTCGTCCACGATGAAGCCCCGCGTTGCCGAACACAAGGTAGGACCGCGCACTTTGTAAAGGATGGGTCACTGAGTAGCTTGAAGGCAAGAAAACGCAGAGACGTCTCGTGTGGTTCTTTAATAGGAAAATTAGGACACGCAATGCGTCGCAAGAAACTATCAGCTGTGGAACTGGTTCAAATATATTTGGATAGGGTAAGTTGACGTGCAATTTCTCAATGCTAGCCTCATTCTCCCGTCATAGATAGAAACTACTGACAACTGGCTGGGTAGCTTTGTTGAAGTCAACGCGACTGCAGCCCTTGCACAGGTAAGACTCATAGCATGGTTCTAGAAACGCTACTCATGACGTCAGTAGGCAAAAAAAGTTGATGCGGATCTTGCGGTTGGAGTTCCGCTTCATCCTCTTGCTGGAATCCCAATTGCAGTGAAGGACAATATTTGTTATGACGGTGTCCCTACAACAGCAGGCTCTCAACTTCTTGGCAAGCATGTATCACCCTACGATGCAGACGTGATCTCAGCGTTGAAGAATTGTGACTGTGTATTTCTGGGGAAAACTAACATGGATGAGTTCGGGATGGGCAGCACTACCGAGACAGCAGCAGCTGGCCCAACTTCCAACCCTTGGAATCTTTCCCGTGTTCCGGGTGGTTCATCTGGTGGTTCTGCGGTAGCTGTTGCCTCACAGCTGTGTACTGCAGCTCTGGGTAGTGATACAGGTGGGTCTATTCGTCAACCGGCAGCATTTTGCGGGGTTGTGGGATTGAAACCAACTTATGGTGCCGTGTCTCGACACGGGCTGATAGCTTACTCCTCTAGTTTTGATACAGTCGGGCCAATCGCACAGACTGTCGCGGATGTATCATACATTTTCGATGCCATTCGAGCCGATAGAAATGTAAGAGTACAGAGGGATGCGAGTTTGAGAGGTTCAGACAGCTTCAAACCAACGTTTCAACGGGCATCTGACCTTGTGCTCAAGCCTCTGAAAGGAAAGCGCTTTGCAGTAATAGTGGAAGCGATAGAAGAGGGAATATCCACAGAAGTACGCAATAGTTTTTTCGAATCAATCAAGCAAATAGAAGAATTGGGAGGAGCCGTTGATGTTGTAAGTTGTGAGACTTTCCGACTTGGTTTGCCCGCATATTACATCATCGCAACGTCTGAGGCAAGCAGCAACTTGGCTCGTTATGATGGAATCCAAATGGGTAACACGAGTGATGACGCTTTAAATTCAAGTAATTCTCGCAGACGCTTCATGCTCGGAGAAGAAGTTCGTAGACGCATCCTCATGGGTACTTATGTATTGTCTTCTGGATACAGTGATGAATATTATACTAGGGCAAAGTGTGCTCAAAATGGCGTGCACAACGAACTCATGGGTTACTTGCAAGACTACGATGCACTCTTAACACCCGCAACGCCAGATGTGGCGTATAAGATGGGAGACAACATATCAAACCCTTTACACATGTACACAGGTGATCTACTTACTGTTAATATCAACCTAGCTGGGTTACCAGCAGTGGTGGTGCAAAGTGGACTTTGCCCCGTTGAGGATGGCGTGTTGCCAGTTGGTTTGCAATTCATCGGCAAACATTTCGGCGAAGCTCAGCTCTTGGAGATGGCTCACGTGTTTGAAACTACGAGATGCGTTTCCCTTCCTGAAGTCGACCTGTTCTCTTGGCTGTAGCCTCTCCGATTTTGTTTGTTAGCTTGTTCCAATTATCCAATTCAATAATCGTGCAATTTCCAGACTATTCCCCTACTAGAACAATCAGAACTACGCCAGGTGGGACAGGTATCCCCGCCGAGTCCCTGAAATGACCAAAACTGCATGAGGGGGTTCGCTCCGTCGTCCGCGCGGCAACGTCGCGCGCGGCGCCGTCGGTACCCCGTCCGGGGCGTTAGCGTCCCGATGCTACGTGAGGTGTACGGTTCGGTTGTAAATCATTCCCATCTAGAGGGAATTTTGTCGCGGCGAAAAAGAGCTCGCTTCAATTTTCCAACTTCATAGTTTAAGCGATCTCTTTTTCAGCCTAATTACGTCGTTTTCCCAAAAATTGATGGTACTCGGCGAGTACTACTCGCGGAGCTATGAGAAAAACGACGAGCACCAAGTCTGAAATGTCCAAAAAATCCCACTCTGCCACTCTTTAAAGTGGGATGAATCGGGGGGTAGGGGTGGGGGAAATTTTATCTGCAAGATGCAAGTGCAAAATAAAAATTGCAGACGCAAATTGCAGGTGTTTGGGGGCGTCTTGCGCAAGAGATTAGGGTTGGGCGCCCGCACACGCGGGTGTTTTACACGTTTTTTCAGGTGCCAGTCAGGGGACAGAGATTAAATAAGGTACTCCCGGGTGTGTACTGGTGTGTACTCCTTCTTGAGTCATGAACGGTGAGTGAAACCCGGTCGATCATGGCGTG
>Ga0181583_10000265_pt1 | contig 35806 bp, 15 predicted proteins | sample 071ome_31_FD_132461 | JGI IMG/M metagenome (GOLD analysis project Ga0181583, IMG submission 132461) | Coastal salt marsh microbial communities from the Groves Creek Marsh, Skidaway Island, Georgia - 071405CT metaG (megahit assembly) | ecosystem: Environmental > Aquatic > Marine > Intertidal... | reverse complement strand
TAAAAAACTCATGACTAAAATCTGATTTTTTAATAAAATGAAATCCTGTATAAATGTTAGGAAGATTGTTTTTTTCAAATGCTTTTCTATAATAATTGCTTGTAATAACTTCTTTTCTATATGAATAAGCTTTTGTTAAAAAGAATAAATCATAATTGTTTAAAAACTTCCACCACATATCTATATTTTGAAGAACTAAAGTATCAGTGTCTAACACAATAGTTTGATCATAAGGTGTTGCATGATATGTTTTCCATCTGTTATTAATTTGATAAAATGTATTATCGTTGTCGACCCAAGGTACAGGTATTATATTATCAAATAAAGAATTAAACTTAGGATCAACATCATCATTTGTCATGATAGATATTAAGATATCTTTATTTGTAACTCTAATACTCATGGCAGAAAGAATTGCTTGTTTAACAAATTCTTCACCTTTCGCATAAAATAAAAATCCTTTACTTGCCATCTAATATCTCACATAAACATCTGTTATAGCTAAATTTATTCATAATATGAATATTATGATCTTTCCACATTATAGGTGTATATTCACCATGATAATTTTCTTTTTCAACTAAAAATAATATTTCTTTGTTTTTAATGTTAATATTCCAGCAGATATCTTTATCAGTAGTGTAAAATAATTTGCCAGGCATTGGATAGGAAAAATTACCTGCAGTATATCCATTCATAATATGAATAGCAATACTGAAAGCATGATCATTTCTATATATAGAACTGTATATTTGAAAAATTGATCTATAATGATTCCAATTTTCTTGGATATGTTGCAGTAAATTAAAAAAAATCTTGTTTATTTTTGTTTTCCTAAAAAATACTACAGTTGCCCAATAAAATTTTACACTGCAATCACTTAAATATTTAAATTCTGAGTAATCTCTAAAATTAGCCAAATCATATGCTGTATCATATATTAAAAAATCATTATCTTGAGTAAAACAATGTTTATATAAATCATTAATTATTAAAATATCTGTATCTATTAGTAGTGTTTCGTCGTATGGAGATACATCGTATGCTAAAGTTCTAGTTTCATTTTTAAACTGTAAACGCTTTTTTGACATAGCCCCATCAAAATACGTTCTAATGCAATGATCTTCAGATTTACTCAGTGTTGTACTATCTGTTAAATCCTTTTCGTCCCACACAATTTGTATAATATTATCAAAAACTTTTTTTGCATCTGGAAAAGTACATTCTAAGTAAAAAATGCTATCAGTTACAATACTAGTAGGAAGATTTAAATGTGTTTTAGCTTGCTTTGCTAAAAAATAAGCTTGTTTTACATAATCAACATGAGAATTATTTCTAGCAAATAATAAAATACCTTTAGACATCCGTTCCTACTAATTTACCAGTTGATCTTTTAACCTTTAATAAATTATATTCATTTAGAAATTTATTACTTGCATTGAAATATAAGTCTAAAATATCATTGTAAAATTTTTCTAAATTTTCGATTAAAATAGGAATTTTATTATCATCAATTAGTACTAAATCTTCTTGATTTTTTTGTAACATGGTTGCACAAAAACAAATTAAATTTTGGGTGACTGTGAATTGTCCGCCAGCAAAATAAAAAATAATATTTTGATAATATTGTTCGATAAGAATTTTCTTTTGGTTATTAAGAGTAACCATATAATTAGAAAATTCAAGTGCTTTTTTTAGTCTTTCATCCATTAGATTAATCTCCTTATACTACATTAGTATATAGTATAATAGATTAATCGTCAAGATTTTATAGATTAGATTCTAAATTATAGGTAGGAGCAGGCACTGAAACATTAGAACCTACTGCTCGCCTAACTCTTATATAGCTAGACAAAGTTCCATTATTAGCCTCGTCAAAATTAGGATTCACACCAGCTTCGTCATTGTATTCAATTCTAAACCAAAGTTTATTAGTTCCTTCTCGTTTTGCTCTAATTTTATAATTATTTGCAGCATAAACTCCACTTCCAAGTTTAGACATAATATCTTGATAATTTACGCCTAAATCATAATTACCAATGTCGTATACTGTTCCAGAAGATCCAGTTTTAGTTGTTGTACTTGCTGTAAATTTTGTTGTACCTACAGCAGTAAACATAGTATTCCAATCTAAACTTTTCTGTTCAGTTGCGCCTGTTATTGATGCATAAAACCAAATTTGTCCGCCTGTATTAAAAAAATATCTTCTTGCATTTTCATTCGCAAATGTTATACTAATTTCATGATATATATTTGCATTCCAACCCGTTTTTGTGCTTGTTAAGCTAGTTTGTACAACACTTTCCATTTGATTATCATTAGCTACATCTCTATTATTTACAATAGTAGACATAACTGCATCATAATCCATCCATCCAATTGGAGTTTGCTTTGTACCGGCATCAATAATAGGATAGTTACCTTCATTATCTGCTACAATATCTGTCAGTGACGGTGAAGTATCAAAAATGTGCAAATGTGCTTTACGCATGTCAGAAAATAAATTATTTAGATGGACTGCTTGGATGGTATTACCAATTGATACTACACTACTAGTTAATGTTTGTCCATAACCACTGCTGCCACTTCCTACACCCATTACTGTTTCAATCTGCCCTTGCAGCAGATTATAATCAGAGGCTGTTATTTCTTTACCTGTAAATGCATTAATAAACGCCATATTTTATTTCCTTAATTTTTTATATTTAGTTCTTATTGAACAAAGATTTCTACTTTCTTGACACCTTCGTCTTCATTTGTTTCTAAAGCAGTTCCAACAATACACATTGCATGAGGTAGTTGTGCAGAACTAGTAACTGGCCAAACTGTAGCGGCACCGGCTGTAGTTGAGGTTACTAAAATATCTCCCTTATGTACTGGACCAACAACATTACATGGAACTCTTCCTTTTAATGCTATAGCTACACCCATAAGAGCACTATTCATTAAATATGCAGGATCTGTTGAAACTACTCCTGCTAATTTATAATCACAATTAATTGTAGTAGTAGTAACTTCTTTTTCTCCACCAAATACTAAAACATAGCCAGGATCATACATTTGATCTGGCAAATATTTTTCAGCTAAGTCAGCATACTGAGCTTGAGTTGCTGTTCCAATAAAATAATTGGCTTCGATATTCCTGCTAGCATCTCTTGCAACAATAGTGCTAGCAACATTTCCGGTAGTTGCTGTTACTGCTATACCATTAAGTTCTAAAGAACCTGCTGAAGTTGCTCTACCTTTAAAATCAGTTGCGTAAACATTTCCAAAAGAAGCCGATTCGGATCCAATATCAACAGTGTTTACACCGGTAAGATTGTTAACATCTGCATAGCCGGGCAATACAACATTTGCATTCAATCGCAATGGCATTTTTTGCTGAGACAAAACATTATTAACTTGAAAGTACATTTCTGTACCTTGTTGATTAGAAATTAATGCTTTATCATCATTTACTACTCTAATTACAATATCATTTGAAGCACCAATTGTGAATCCTGTATCTGCAAATTCAACTGAGTCTGAAAAATTAGCCTCTCCAGATTTAATAAACTGATCTGCTGCTACTCCTCCTAATTTTTCTGCATTACTTGCTGTACCATGGAATCTGTGTCCTGTGCTAGTTACACCATTATTTGCATTTACAGTATTTTTAAGAGTTATGCCTTGTCTAACTACATCAAATCCTGGATAATCAGGAGAATCTTGACCGCCTATTGTAAATTCATTTGAGCTGATTATATGAATGATTTCATCTTCTACAATAGAAACAATTACAGCTTTTGGAGTACCGTTTGTATCTAGAATTGTCCTACTTTGAAATCTAGTTACAGAATCTCCTACACCTTGTGGCCCTACTAAAACAAAACTAGTACCATTGTATGCATACAATTGTTCATTATTGTTATCCCACCAAAAATCTCCTTCTGCTAACCCTGCTGGAGCAGAGTTATTTATTTCCGCACCACCAGTAGTTCGCCATTTTGTTCCGTCATAAAACTTTAATTTACTATTTGTACTATCGAACCAAATTTGACCTGCAATAGCTTTTGGAGGTTCATTGCCTCCTGCAAAGTTTTCTAATAGAAATATAAAATTTTCATTTTGTATTTCTCCATATCCTGCATAATTTTTTCCAACTAACTTAATATCAGTAGTTTGATCTACAGTTCCGTCCTCAACTACAGTTAACTGGGCCGAATTAAATTTATTAATTATGTAAGCCATTTTGACACCTCTCCTTTAATTAAATATTGTCCTTGTTACATACGTCCAAATGTTTGCTTGTGCGTTAAATTCATATATATAACGAACCACGATTAATTGCACAGTCCCTGAAGTATCACTATTTGCTGCAATATCTTGGACAACTGCTTCAATTCCAGTTCCTAATTGGTCTCTAACTGGAATATAACTAATTTGTAAAGTTCCTGTATTATTAGTTTCTACGGTAACTGGTATATTTTGAACTGTAGCTGAATCATATGATGTAACTAGTATTTTTGCTACAGTTCCAGCTTCTACAGTACTAGCAGGTCTTAACAATTCAATCAAACTTCTAATAGAATTAATTGGTCCATCACCAATTGATATATCATTAGGATCGGTTAAACCCGTCGCATCTATTTGAAAATTTAACTGTTGTGAATTTACTAAAGTATCTACATAATCCTTATGTGTAGCATCAGTTAAACCTACTGGTGTTGCAAGTCCGGTTATATTTAAATTATTAAGTGTTACAGGACCTCCTACATTTATATAAAGTCCGGTGCCATTTATTCTTTGTATACTATTACCGTCAAAATATAAATCATCAATTGTTAATTCTGACAGTACACCGACTCTTTCTAAACTAAAAGCGTATCTTACATTAAGCTCATCTTTATCTAAAATTTTAGTTCCGTCTATCATAAAGCATGGCTGACTGTTAACTGGAGTAGTTGTTAAATTAAAGTTTTGATTACTAGACCATGCAGCATAACTTCTGTTCCATATTAAATCTTTAGATGAATTACTACTTCTTAAAATAATTCCGCCACCGTCTGCAGTTACATCGTCACCTTCTGTGCTATCGTCTAACAAGCCCAATTCAATATTTTTATCTAATACTCGCAATGTGGTTGTGTTAATAAATGCAGAATCACCTTGGACATATAATGATCCTCTTACTTGCATATCTCCATTTACATCCAAAGTATGCGTAGGAGCAGTTGTATACACACCCATATTTCCAGACGATGCATCAACATAAATTGGATTAATAAATGAACTACCTTGCCTTACTCTTAAGGCAAAATCAGCATTTATTTGTTGACATTCTAAAATACTTGTGTTACCAGTTACTTTTAAAACCACATATTCACTGTCTCCAACACCTACACTTAACCCTGCACTATTTTTAATTTTAAGACTTCCGATTGTAGTAGCATTTCCGTCGCTTGCCATAAAATTTTCAGCAGTTTTAATATTACCAACATCGTCTATTAAGCCTTTTGCACTTGTAGCAGTGCCGTTATACCAAAATCCAGAAGTGCCTGATTCATCGCTGCCACGTGCAACATTAAATCCTTTATACAATTTTTGTCTTGGTGGAAATTCTATATCATCAGGATCAGTAGAATACCCTGGTATTGCAAAATTTATAGGAACAATAAATGTCTCGGGGGAATATACACCATAAAGTTGACCACCTATAAAGAGTTTTAAAATAACATGCGTTATATTATTAGTATCAACTTGTGTATCAGTTTCAAAACCAGTTTTCCCTTGCCCTGCATTATATGTTGGCCCTACTAAAGTTAAATCCGTTCCATCAAAGAGATATAATCTATTATTTTCATTATCAATCCAAATATCTCCTGCAATTAAATTTGTAGGTTGCGAACTATTTACTATTGTTCCGCTAGCTGAGCGAAATTGTGTTCCGTCAAAAACTTTCAATTTTTGATCTTGTTTGTCATACCATAATTGACCTGTAAGAGGATTTGTAGGATTAGAAGTTGATGCAAAATTTTCTAGTAATTTTACAAAATTTTCATTTAAAAATTCTCCAAAGCCTTTGTAATTTTTTCCAATTAATGTCAAATCTGTTGTTGTTTCATCAACAATACCATCTGTTAAGTCAACAATTAATTCGCCATCAGTTCTGTTTATCCTATAACTCATTGATTATCCTTGTCCAGCATAAATTATGTAATTCATTGTTAAAAACGGGTTGATTACATCAAACGGTTGAGCTAAAGCAGTATCCGTCAAAATACTACCACTATTTGGCAAAGCTTGCCCTGCACCAGTTGCTGTAGGTGCATCATACAATACAGCTTCTAAATCATTAGGAGTACCTGGCAAATCTCTTACAGCATAATACTGATCTCCACTATCACCTCGTAAATTATGTTTATGGTCTGGTAAGTTATTTTTTTGAAGTGTAACTGACGAAGCTCCGCCAACTGCACCAATTGTATCTGCTGCTATTGTGGTATTAATATTTGCACTATTACCTCCCATATTGTCGGCACCTAAAGCAAATCTACCTCTCAAATCAGGTAAAGCAAAGTACCCTGTTTGCGGTATAGCCTTATATGTTCTTCCAATTATGTCAAATAAAGCAGTATAATCAGAAATTAAAACTTCCGCACCATCACACAACAACCAATTAACAGGAGCAGATAATCCAGCATATGGTACAATAGAACCTACTGGCAGTATTGGAACGGCTGCTAATAAATTTTGTCTTGAAATCTTTTTTAATCCAGTATTACCAGTAACTCTGTTAAACAAAAATTCGTCATCTGCTTGAGAAACTAAAATATTAGGCTTAGTTGCAACAATTTCATTTGATATTGTAGTTTGAAAGTTTTTTATACTGGTGCCAGTTTGCCCATCAAAAACAATATCATCTGCACTTACATCTCCGGTTATCCTAAAAGTAGTAGGAGAAGTAAGCTTGTCAGCAGATCCGGCCCTTCCACTTACTGTTCCGCTTACATTACCTTCTAAATTTCCTACAAATTTTGTTGCATATATATTTGCATATGGTAAAGTTTTTGCTCCTACATCTCTAAAATTACTTTGATCAGGTACTACATTATTAGTTTTTGTTTCTGCTAAAACAGTTAAAGAACCTCCAATATATACATCTTGACTTACAGAAAGACCTCCTAATGTTTTTATTGCTCCTGAATTTAAACTAATTGCATTTTCTGTACTATTTGACGAAACAGTTCCACTGGATAGTATATTTCCTGTTACATCCAATGCTTCTGCAGGAGCTAAATTATTAATTCCAACTTGTAAATCACTATCTATTCTTATAACAGTCTGAGACAATCCATCATTTTTAACTTTTACATCAATACTTGACCCTGCCACATTGTGTTGTATAACCCCGGTATTACCCGAAACTCCGATATTTAATTCTGCATTAATACCATAGTTTATTCCTACGTTATTCCTAATATTAATTGGATAACTTGTATTACTAGTTGTGTCACCTCTTAAAAAATTTCCTGCAGCAACAGTGTTATTATTAACAATCAAATTTTCAGCTTTTTCAGCAATACCATAATATTTAGAAACACCTGAACCTGAAATGTTGTTTGCGCTTAAATTAAAACCTGGATTAATTACTGTAAACCCAGGAATTTTTATTTTAGGAGTAAAAGAATTTGTACTAACTATTGCCATTGTATTTGCAGCAATTTGTACTAACAAAATACTGTAATTTTGATCATCAGTTCCTACAACAATATCTGCAGTAACACCTGTAACAAGTCCTTGGCTGAATTCTGGGCCTACTAAAACCCAACCGCTTCCGCTGAATAGATAAAGCTGTTGATTATCAGTATCTACCCATAAATCGCCTAATAAACTTTGATTTGCTTCAGGTGCAGTTTGTGCTTTCTTTAATCCTCCAGCTGAAACCCAATTTGTTCCATCAAATACTTTTAATTGTTCTACTCCTAAAGTAGAATCATACCATAACTGTCCTTCAACTGGATTCGAAGGCGCTGATGTTGCAGAAAAATTTTCTAATAAATGTAAAAAATTTTCTGCAATTGCTGTACCATACGCAGTTGTGTTTCTTCCTGGCAATTTGACACTGGTTTGTTGATTAATTGTATTGTCTTCAACGTTAATTGTGCCTTTATTAGCTTCGTCCGTGTAAGGTATTGTATATGCCATTTATTATCCTTCTATTATTCCAGATAAACTTTGAACTCTTACAGTGTAATCTATCTGTATTAATCTATTTAAGCTTTTTTGAACTGGATGGAAGACTACATGCGTTAAAAGTTTACCTTCGCCATTTGAGTCCCAACTTTTCAAACCTAACTCATCAAAAACATATAAACTATTAGCATCTGATGCTGTATCAAATGCATCTTGATTAGAAGGTTCTCCATAATCTAATAAACAAGTTATTAGAACATCTGAATAATTCGTGCCACTTACGTGTCTAATTTCAAGTTTGTTTCTTATTGGATCGGTATTATTAATACTTCTATCATCAACTACTTTTGAGTAAGTTTTATTGTATAATGCTGCGTTAGTACCAACATTATTAGGAGTCAAGTAAGTAATTATTCCTGTAGGATCAACAATTGTACCCCCATTACCAAAATCCATTTCATAAATCCATCCATTGCCTGCATTACCAATACTCTTTGCCAGTGCAACACTCATATTCTCATAATGAATTGCATTTCTTTTTTCTACTAATATATCATTTGACTCAGGGTCAAAAATTTTAATAAACCCTTGTATTAGCACACCGTTTTTATCTTGTATTTTATCTGTCATTTTATATCCCAAATATATTTATCTTGGTAATTCTACCGTAAACGCTCTAATAAATTTTGCTAAACCATTTTCGCTTTCTGCAAGCGTTTTGCCTTCATCATTCCAAATTTTTCCTAACCTGCGAACAACAAATATTTTTTGCTGCTCTAATGGAGTATCTAATAATACTAAAGTATTATTATCTAAAACAAATTCTGCTGGTAACGTTATGTCTCCTTCATTAGAGTCTTGGCTAACTTCTTCTCCTATACTAGCATACTTATCTCTATTTTCAGTTTCAAGTTGGTAGGATTGCAATGTTGTTTTCCTTAATCTTCTGCCTGCAACAAAAACTTCAAATTCATTTACTGAATTAGCTACAAAATCAAGTATAAATTGATTTGAAGAACCATCTCCAATATATGTAGATGTTACAATCTCATCTTTATAAGGTATAACAGTATCTTTACTTTGATTTGTAATTTTTGTTCCTACAGGATACGTATCTTTTACTCCAGTACCTAAAGTTCCTCTTCTTACCTGTGTAATTTTATTATCTTGTTTAATAAAATATTCTATTCTTTCATTATCAATAAACATAACGCCTGGTACAATATTTTGAACTGCAGGAGTCGGTAATAGGTTTTGATCGGAAATATAAATATCTTTATCAAACCAATTCAGTTCTTGAGTTAGTTTCAATGTATTTGAATTAGCCAATACATGATATTGCGTTCTGTTTAATATATCCTTAAATTGTCTAAATCCAAATTTATCTTGGAAATTATTATTACCAAAATGTATTACTTCAACACGATCATTTTCTTGTAATCCACTAATTATCTTTACTTTATCTCTTGCATCATTTAATTTATAATCTATACTAGGAGTTAACAAAGTATTGTTTTTTACAACCCAAGTGTATTGATCATCAATTGCTTTTGATGCTAACGGTACTAAGCCTAATTTCAACATTCTATATTCATACCAATCTGCTGTATTTCCATCAAATTCAATTACAGCATTTACATTTGATATTTTTATTACATCGCCTATTTCTAATTCTATATTAAAATCATTGATATTAATTTGTGTCTGCCCTGATCCTTCAATTGTCTTTACTTTTGCATTAGGATTAGTTGTTGGTAGTATAGTATTGAAAACAGGATCATCAATTCTAATATTATTTAAGATTACTTTATATTTTTCTCCTAGTTCCAATTCTGCTGTTAATTCAAAAACAGTTGTTATACCATCTACTATGATCACAATTTCACTTGGTATGTTTCCTTGACTCAATGGTGTTCTTTCTACAACATCAAAAGTACTTTTCCGCATGTTTAACAAATCGTGATTACTAAATTGAATTACCCTAACTACATCGTTTGGATTTAAAACCCTGTCAATATATAAGGTGTCTGGTGTTTTAATAAATTCATTGTTATCAAAATAACCAAATCTATATTCACCTCCTGATACAGTATCAGACTTCAAACCAACAATATAAACATCTAATTGATCTCCAACATTACCTACACCATCAACTAGCGTTATTAAACTTCCTATTTGATCATATTCGGATCCTTCTTCTACAAATAAACCTGTTGACAATAAATTCCATTGTTGTAAAAAGGTAAGTTCTTTATTGTTTAAAAATACTCTTATATGTTCTCTTTTTAAAGAAGTAACTGGTACTTGATACAATTTAAGTCTATATTCTCGTTGAGCTGTTACATAAAACTTTTCTGAATATCCGCTAGTTAAGACTTCGTCATTTACTGACACAATTGTAAACCATTCTAAAGGTTCTAAGAAAAATGGTGTTTGTGTTAGTTGGAATGTATTTTCATCCCCTTTTATAAATTCATCTACAAAAACTGAACTATACAGCTTGTTTTGCCCAATAAATAATGCATATTTTAAGATTTTACCATTAGGAATAGCACTTCCTAATTTTAATACAACTTGGTTATTATCACCTTGTGTAATTACATGATCAACGTCCACATAATCAACTACTGCCATTGAATTAATGTTCTCTGACCATATTATGTTTAAATTAAATTCAGTATCTATTCCGTTGCCAATTATAGTATCGTAATCTAAAATATTTTGTCCAGATAAATCAAACCCTATTATGCTTATAAAAGATTTATTAATAGGCGGTGTATTAAATATTACATTACCATCTTGAATTTTATAATCTAAATTTATGTAATTAGATAAATTATTTACTTTTACAAAAATTTCATTTACTGATCTAAAATCTTCTCCTATTGCAAATGTGTCAAGTATTCCATCTCCAAAATAATTTCTTGAGGAAATTTTACCCAACCCACCAACGCTTCTTTCAAAAACTTTTATGTCTAATGTATCTAATACTAATCCAGGCAATAATTCTTCAGGGCCTTTAGAATTTGCAAGAGTAAAAAATCCATCGCCGTCTACATTAATATCATCTGCTGCAATTCCTTTTGCATTTGAATAATTTAAATTTCCTCCTATTAATTCTGTATCTAACTGCACATTACTAGGAACAAAACTACCATCGCTTGTAGCTTTTCTTAAAATAATCTGGTCATCATCATCTACAAAAATTCCCCAATCTTGTAAAAATAATTCTTTAGTTTCTCCGTCGCCGATAATACTTTCTATTACAGCATTTGGATTTTTTACAAGTTCAGGATTTGATTCAAAATTCGGATCATCTAATCTAACACCATTTTTATACAAATTATATACAATGTCAGTTTCGAGTGGTTTATCTAATTCAATAACAGTTGTAGAGCCATCTGTGTTTATAATTACATCATCAAAAGTTGTATCATAAATATCATAATATCCTGTTGCGTAAGGGTCAATGTCCCAGCCCGAAGCAGCTCCAAAGTCAAAACTTTTTACTTCAACTCCGCCATAATCTATTCCGTCCATTAATTGATTTAATTCTCTACCAAAACCTGTTGCAGAAGCAGTATATCCATAGTTTATCCTGTCAACTGCATTAAATAAAGCCAAATCAATTTGATAACTAATTATTACAGTAGAATTTATCTCGGCTGCTTCTACTAAAATAATTCGTCCAATTTTCCTTACGTACTCCTCTGTTTTTTCTTCGATATTTTCATATTCATATTCACTTCTTAAAAGTTCTACATTATTAATTTTAATTGACAGCGTTGTTGTATCTAAATTAATTGGCCATTTTAAATCAAAAATATACTTAGAACCTGACCCAATAAATGTTTCTGTTCTATTGCGATTAAGACTACTATTATATCTTGTGTATCTATCAAATTTTATTGCTGTTTTAATTGACCTAGGCAATCCATTGCCTATAACTGCTAATAGTCTAGCATCAGTACCACTTTCACCGAGTGTACCTGATATTACTATTGTAGGCGGACTGATATATCCTTTTCCAGGGTTAATTACAACTATAGCTGCGATCTTACCTTCGATGCCTAAACGTGCTTCAACCTCTGCACCCGAACCGCCTCCGCCAACAACACTTAATTTAGGTGCGCTTTCATAACCCTTACCTGGATCTGCGATAGTGACACTCATTAATTCAAACCCTATTGTGTCTATCCACATTCTATCTGGGTAAGTTAAAATATTTCCTGCTCCAATTATATTATTATTAAAAACTGTAACTTTATAAGTGTCGATCCTGTTTGTAACTTTATTAATTTTAGGAGATAAATCAAAATCGCCTACTAAACCTGGTATAGCCTCTAATTTTTCATAACTACTAACATATTCTCTAATTTTAGCTTTAAAAGGCTTTACTTCGTTAAAATAATCTTCGTAACTACTTAGATTGTCGTTGTTAAATGTTATGTCTTCTCTTAATTCTCCTGCATTATGTTTAGCTTTGACAAAACTTGTTTTGAATAACCAATCAACTCTAGATTGTTCAGTCAAAATATACCTTAAACTAGCAAAGAATAATTTGTTCCATTCAACAAGTAGTTCGTCGATGAAAATATCATTTTTAATCGTACTAATAATTATCCTTGTTTCAGTAGACGGAATACTGTCATAAAATTTAGCATCGTAAGTTTCGCCGTCAAAACTTGATAATTCATTTGTAGTACTGTATAATCCGCTACCAAATTGTATCGTACCATTTTGTTTTGCCACAATAGTATAATTATCTAGCAAAAAATCTTTATCGTTTGATACTTTTTTATACAATACCCAGTTTCCTGCTCCTACAAAATTTACTTTGACTATTTCTCCTATTACAGGATCCTTAGTTTCAATCTCATAAACGTAGTCAACAGTATAATTAACAAAGGTATTAGAACTGTAACCAGTAGCGTACCAATCTATATAATCCCAATACAAATTTGTATTATACGCTTGACTTCTTATCCTGTCCCATCTAGATGCATTTGAATTTCTCTCATATAAAGCCCATTTTCCTTGTATAGTCTCATCCGTAATAACTAATACTGTAAATTTTCTTACTTCAATATATGAGTTTGATGTAAACCCGCTACCCCCATTTATTATATTAACAGCGTTTATTGTTCCTACTGCATTCAATTGTATTTCTAGTTCTAAATCTTGTCCTCCGCCATAAATGGTAAATGTAGGTGGAACTAAATACCCTCTACCAGGATTGGCTACAATTATGTTAATTACAACTCCGTCTCTAACAACTATATCTAAAACTGCTTGAGAAGCTTTTGCAACTCCTAACAAATTTAATTCTAAAGCAGTATCAACCGCAGTATCATAAAGTCTTGTAACTGTGCTAGGATAATTTTCTTGCGATGCCAATCTATACAAATTTTTTAAATCAGCTATTAAATTTTCTTTACAAATTCTATTAATTCTAACAAAAAATTGTTTTAATGCTTCTTCTCTATTTTTAAAAAAACTCTGTCTTGGACTATTCAAGATTCCATATCTATACTTTTCAGAAACTTTTATATCAGGAACAGCTCTACCAGCAATATCATAACCTACTAAACTATCTATCCATTTAGATTCTATATTAAGATTAGGAATACTAGTTTCTAAACCATCAGTAATTATTTGATATTGTGTATGTAGATTTAAGTTTTGATTTACATCTTTATACCATTGTATATTGAGGACAACATCTTTATCATTTAACAAATTATCACAATTATATACTGTAAAACTATCAGATGTAACTAAAGCAACAAATTTATAACCTTCATTCTTAGGATTGGCAATTAGTTTAGATACATCATATGCTGATAATGTTCTGCTATCAATATTAGGAACAATTCTTTTATCTTTGACCCAAAAGAAGTATTTGTTTTTAAAATTTTGTTTTATTGAATCATATTCTCGAGAATAAGAATATACAGCATTTCCATACCTACTTTTTCCTGATATTCCTAAAGTAATTCCTTCTTCTGTACCAGCTAAAGCATCCCATTGTGTAGGACTAAGCTCAGATGAAACCCATTCATACACGTCAATCGTATTAGTTAGAAAGATTGCTGACCAAAAGTTTGTAGAATACGTTATGTCTTCTTGATAAGGATAATAAAATTTTGCATTTGTTAAATCCCACCATAATTGTCCTACATTCTTAGTAGTCCAAACTTCATTTGGATTTAAAACTACATTTGTTCTACCATCTGTCACATTATAATTTGCAGGATCATAATAAGTTTTAAATTTTAAATTTTCCTCAGCAGGTCCTGGTATTTTTCCTTGTAATGGATCTATATAATCTAAATCAACTAGCTTTCTATTGGTTTTCTTATTATACAAAAACATTTTTTTAATTTTTTGCAAATCTACAGTAGATTTTTGCTGTCTAATCCGTTTATAAATATCACTGCTTTTTCTATAACTTATAACAGTACCAAAATAATTTGGATTACTTGCTACTAAAGGCAGGCCAGTGTAAACGTGATTATTCTTACAAATAACATACTTAGAAAATTCAATTACAGGACTAAACGAAGTTTCATACCGTAACGTATCTGCAAAAACATAGAAATTGCCTATTTTTTCATACGTGTAAACTACACCAGTATTAGTAACTTCAAATTTAAAGAATTGATTATCTGCATCAACTCCTTCTTGATAAAGTGTTTTAAACCTAGTAAATCCGTTATCAAAAATTGTATTCCCATTGTCTATATCTACATATTCATAAGCTTCAGCATTTACAGCTCCAACAATCAAACTATTTCCACTTACACAAACAGTTGTTCCATACAACTCACCGTATTCATTTTGTGGACTGTACAATTCTGTTAAAAGTTCAAATTTTCCGTTCAATTGATGATAAACAAAAACAATACCCTGATTAATCCTTTTCCTATCATCTAATGGTGCTCCTATTACTATTATACTTCCATCTTCGTTAATAGATATAGACTTACCAAACTCTATTTCTTCATCAGGAGCAACTATATTTTGTGACCATTGATAGAACCCATTATTGTTTCTATAAATAGAAACAACATTTGGCTCATTTAAATATTCTGCAGTTGTAATTAAAACTTCACCATTATCCGAAACATCAAATCGTTTTCCAAATCCAGTTAAAATATCAATATCTGGAATAGCACTATCAGCATTAATATCATCTAAAACTTTAAAAACTGTGTCATTTGGGATTTGACCAGTATAGTCAATTAAGGAGTCTAATTTAGTCCATTGGTTTATATTAAATTGGCCGCTTTCTACGTTAGTTATAGCCTGATATAATGTTCCTAACCCATTTGTAACTAGATATACAATATCTCCATATCTGTACTCATTTTCTGCAACAAACGAACCTTTAAATAATTTATTTTTTGCATAATCCCAACTATATTGCAAATTATTTTCTACGCCATATTTGACAAATATAATTTTTCCATATGCTTCTTTTAGAATTTCAAACCACGAGTCAGTAAAACTTTGATCACCAACTGAAGAATAAGAAAATTCACCCTTAAAATCTCCTGCATAATATTGAATTATTTCGTCAGATTCTGTAAGCTTTATACCTACAGTTTTTATGTATGTTTCTAAGCTAGATGTATTGCCATCGATACCTATGCTTGTAAAAAACGTATTATCAATATTATCAATACCTGTAATACTAAAAATCGTTACACTATCTTTATTCCATATTAAATTAACATCAACTAATAATCCGTTATCGTATGTCCTATAAATTTGTATTCCTGTGGCAATAGGAATTACATTTTGAAAGTCCCCTGCTGGTTGCGTCCACAATTTATTGTATCTTTTTGTAGAAGAAAATAATCTATACAAATCATTTTGGTAGGTTACCTTAACATTACTTCCAAACTTTCCTTGATTTGTTCTATTAGGATCTAATAAAGCATGTATGAATTCTACATTTGTTCCAAATCTTCTATAAATATAGGTCAATCCTTCGTTATAAAATCCAGATGCAGCACCTGTAGAATTGGCTTCTAGTTTAAATATTTCTTGCCAATCTAAATTTGTTGCACTAGGCGGTAGTGTAGACGTAGGAATACCTTGTACATCTTCATTTGAAAATATCCAATATTCCTCTCCTTTTAAATACGGATTGCTTGGAACTGCTAGATTTCCACCGCTTTCGAACACTATTAATTTTCCAATATCAGCCGGAGCATAACCTAAACTAATAGCTTGTACTTGTCCTAATATCCTTTGCACAGTGTAAATATCTGCTCTTCCATATGCATCATACTGGGGTGGATTATCTACTTCTAACATTTTTATTTCAGCATTGTTACCAAATAAATCTCCTTTACTCCAATTGCCAGTAATATTTTTTACATATATTCGAACATTATTTAAATTACGTTGATAATACATAACCTCTGCTTGAGCACCGGTTGTAACATCTTCAACAATTTGCCCTTGGTTGTAATCAGCTATTGTGCCTAAGGTAGGATTATACCTATATCTAGGCAATGGCTCAAATGGATTACCTCCTAGGAAAAATGTGTTTATATATTCAATATAACCATCCCATAAATCATATACTGGTGCAGATCGGTTTATTAAAGAATAAGGTATTTCAATATCAGTAGGTTCAACTAGATTATCTAATATTAATGTTGAGTTAGGTCTAGCTCCTAAATTTCCACTTTGGCTTCCTATCAAAATATCGTTTGTATTAAATGTTCCTATTACATTTGTGACTTTAATCTGGTTTGAATTAATTACTCCTTCAAATACTATGAGCGTAGCGCCTGTATTTTGCTGTGTTAAAACTTCTCCAGTTAAGACTGTAATTAAATTATTTGTTACTAATGTAGTAACAGTGTCTTTTAGATTGTTAAAATATACTGAAACTAAATCTCCAGAATTTAAAGTATCAGTTAGAGATTTAGGAGCTCTAACATAATAAAAATTTGATAAAATAGCCGCTGTTGACCCACCCGGTCCTGGAAATCCTTGCTGACTTAACTGGCCAATCAAACTATGATCCGTATTATTTGAATCTGTAACACTAGTTTTATAATCTAAAATATTATAGTAAAAGCTATTATTTCCAGTTGGAGTATTAATAACGTCTCTTACAACAAGACCCCTACCAGTATCCTCGTTAGTATCTCCAACAAAATAATCAGTTGCTGTTTGGATCATTACCAACCCGCCTAAAATACCAGTTGTATTAGTATCATCGTTAGTTGCTAATAGAACAAATTCTCCTACAAAATCTATGCCATCTATAAACAAACTGTCATCATCTACAAATTGACCACTTACTAAATTCACATATATAGTTGTAGCTCCATCTACAAACAAAGAATATACAACAGTAGCAGAACCAGATCCTGTAGTAACTACATCTCCTACTTGTGGAATATTAGTAGTTGTACTTACGTACAAAATCAACTGAACTTTCTCATATACAACATGTACTTGATCTAAATAAGTTTTATTTAAGTAAGGAATCGTGCCATTAAATGGTTGCCTATCTACGAGTTGTATTTGAGTTTGATTAGCATTTGTTAAAGTATTCCAATGCAAATATATTCCATCTCCAGGTGCTATACCTTGATAAACATCAAATGTTACCCTTACTAGAAAATGATCTGTTGTAATTTGAGTAAAAGGATAATTTCCTGCTATTAAAAATGGTATTTCTTCGCTACCATACTCATCTAAATTTAGTGAATATAATAAATCATTGTAATTTGTAAAGCTGTCAAATAATGATCCTTCAGCAGTACCTTTAATTTCTACTGATGCTTCCCAGTAAGCCCCGTTATAAGAGGCTACATTTCCAATAGCATAATCTTGATATATAGAATAATCACCTTTATACAATGTTCTAACATTTGTTGCATTCGGTGCTCCTACAATTAAGTACTTACTATCTTCTGAAAAAGAAACACTTGAACCAAATTTTTGCCCTGTATCAGCATATCCATCAGGTGGTTCTATAGTATCTAATAATTGAAACTGCCCAGTTTCAGATCCTCTTGAATATATATAAACTTTTCCGTCTCCGTCATTTGGAGCCCCTACTGCTAAAAATGTATTTCTAAAATCTGCTGACAATGAATATCCGAAATTAAGCTCATTGTCAACTATATACATTTTATTAAAATTAACATTAATTGCAGTTTTTTTGTCTCTTCCCCCTTTTGTTACATAATCATAATCTGGTATAGTTCCAACAAAATCACTACGTTTAATAGAAAATCTTAAGATTTTAGATGCACTAGCTAATCTTACATAAATTTTAGAAAATATTCCTCCAATTATATATTCTCCAGATTGCGTTGTAATTGGGCTTAAAGTTTGTATTCCAGATGTAGCAGTATCATCTATAAAAATAGAGCCTAAAACAAGTTTATCAGCAGACCAAGCAAATGTATAAGTAAAATCTACAGTTGCTAAAAATTCAAAATATTGTACTCCAGGTTCTAAGTTAGATATAACACTACCGACATCATAATTATTTTCCTTAACAACTACACCCCAATTATCATCTTGTATGTTATCAATCCAAAACTTTTGACCTAAACTAACAAATTCATTACTAACGTTATTAATTTCATTAGGTGACTTAACTCTAACTTGTTTAAATTCTGTAACTATACCAAAGGAATTTTCGAATTTTTCGCTAGCAATCACACCTAATAAACTCTCAGATATTTTTACAATAACCCTGGTTAGATAAACATCAACTACCTTAAAAAATCCATTTAGTTGCGATTCTTCAATCGCAACTAATCTAGAAGAATCTTCAACATCAAACAATTCTTTTTGTATTTTATAAATTCCAATTATATCATCTTTAGAAATACCTACTACCGTTTTTTGAAATGTTAATATAACTGTTACATTTTTATCGTCTACAGTATATCCTGTTAATTCATTTTCAACTTGAGTATACTGAAAAACACTCCAGTCTTTATTAAAATTTCCGATCCATATAAAAGAATCTTCTTTAATATCTGTTATATCTAAATCTAACAATCCGTCATAAGTTCCAAAAAGGTTGTCTACATCCGCTGGGTTAACATAACCTGCATTTTTTACATAACCTGTAGTAAATTTTTTAACAGGAAATGGATTGTTATTATAGTCAGCAGGCTTGACGTAAATATCTCCAGATTTTATTCTATAAATAAAATCTGTTTCATTACCGGCTATTTTGTCTGTTAATAATATAGGCTGTGGAGTTAATTTGAATTTTGTTTCATCTAAAATAACTTCTATTTCATCAAATCCCGATGATAAACCATACTGCCCATCTTGAATTCCCCATTCTTCATAAAATTCTAAACTATCTTTGTTAGAGCTTGCTAAAGAATCAAATAGTTTGTTTAATGAATTTTTTGAGCCTTTTTCTAAAATCATCCCTTGATAAAATTTATACTGAGAAACATCGTCATTAATAATATTTTCTAAATATTTTCTTTTTTGGTAACCGATTAAATGCTGCGCTAATTTCTGTTTATTTGAGTCAAAATTATCACTATCTAAATCATAAAAATCTGCAAATTGATTAATTTGGTAGTCAAAATTAGGATACAACCCTGCTGCAGGTTTGTTATCTAATTTTTTCCAGTCAGTAAAAACAAAAACATCTGTTCCAACTATTTTATTGTTAGCTGCATAATAGAACTCTTTATATTTTACAATATCACCTAAATTGTAATCTTTATATTGTGTCCAATCATTTATAGTTGCATCATCATATAAGAATCCTGGTATAACTAAAGAACCTGCCCAATTAGCTGTTTTATATCCTAATACTTTAATTCTTTCTTGCCGATATCCAGGTGCAGGATCATAAATTATATCATTAAATACTGTTTTATTATCAATAATGACTGCATGTTCGTATGTAATTAATGGTATACGCAATGCATATATGCCATTGCTGTCTAATGTAGATTCTATAGTAAAAATATTATCTGTTGATTTATTAATTCGCAAATCAGTAGCTGACAAAATTTTTCCATTAGCACCAAATATACTAATACCACCAAAAGTATTAAAAATGTTATCAACTGTTTTATCTTTTGCATTAAACTGTAATTGTTTTGCCGACGGGCTCAAAGTTATAAAAGAATTATAATCCCAATTTTGTGTTACCCAAAATAAGAACTTTTTAGCCATGTTTGACCAATCATACACATTGTATTCGTTAGTATCAAAATAATTATAAACAAAGCCTAATTCTTCTAAATATTTTCCATATCCTAACAAGAAATCGACTACCTCTTGATAATTTGAAAATGTAACCCCATATTCTACTGTTGTAGGGTATTCTCTAAATTTATTTCTAAAAAATGCATTTATACCACCTTTTGCTGGTAATGATGGTAATTTTTGATACAATTCTAAATTAAATGTAGTATTAGTCACATGAGTCTCTAAAACTCTATAGTAAACATTCTGATAGCTAATTATAGACCCTTGAGCATATTGTGTATTTGAATCCCATATTGCATAAGATTCGCTAACTCCTCCTACATTTACGCTAGGATCATTACTTAAACTGTAACTTTGATAGTAAGTAAAATAAGGAGATGTTAAATCATATCCTTTAATTAAATAACCAGCAACTCGTTTTTCTACAATTACTCCACTATACTTAATTTCATCAATTGGAAAACTTTTATTTAAAATAACGTTATAATTTTCTTCTGGAATGAAAACATTACCTTGATTTAACGGAGTTCTACTATCTAACAATAATTTAAATTTTTCTTTTTCTGTATAACCGCCTACTTTAAAAGATAATTGGTTTTTTAAATTTTGTATATTGTATTGGTATTGGGTAATAGACTTATAGGTTTGCTCTATATAAGCAATTATATAATTTAAAATGCCTTTACTTAAATTTTCTTTCGTAGGTAGCTCTACTGATCCTAATTGAACGAAGTTACCTATTGTGTTTTGACTATAAATAATTTGGCCTAAAAGATTTTTTTTCTGTTTAGATCGGTCAAATCCTGTCCCAAAGAATTTTGCTGGTTTGCATAATATAAAAGCTTTCATTAAAGCAAAAATATAATCACTAGTATTTTTCCAGGAAGATTCAATAGGCCCTCCATCTCCAAATTTAAAACTATTCCTTACATTAATACCTTGTATATTAAGCGCAACTTTTGAATCATTAGGACTAAGCAAATTACCAAACTCATCAACCGGAATCATATTTTGTAAACCAGGCCGGATATATTTCGTCTTTACAACAAATTTTGGATTTCTAACAATCCCTTGTTCCAAATCACTCCATAAAATAGTATTATTTTTTGTATAAGGTCCAGGACCATACTGCTGATCCCACCAGCTAGGTTTTTTATAAATGCCTAGCATTTCCCAAGGAGCAATATGCGGTTTGTCTGTGTCAAAAACAAATTTATAAAGTTCCCTCCAATAACCAATTTCTATTCTAGTATTATTTAGGTAATTTGAAAAATTATAATTAAACGTAAATGTATTATTGATATCTAAATAGGTATTTTCAGTGTAATCTAAACCAACAAGCCTAACCCATTCTAAAAAACTAGGCAACAGAGATTTATTTAATTGAGCTTTTGTAATGCCTGTAGTACGAAATAATCCAGGAATAAAATCATGTATATTAAAAAGTTCTTCGTCATAATTAATTTTTAAATTATTATAAATCCGTCTTTCAAGTTCTATGATTAAGTTATCTCTATAATCTTTAAAAACTATAGTTTTACTACCGTCATGACCTTGAATATATGCGTTACCAAGTGTAAATTCTTCATACTCTATTGTATCTTGCCCTGCATTTACAAAATTATTTGGAACAAATAAAGGTAAACTATTTCCTTTTAACTCTAGTAATAAAGAAGAACTAATTCCATTGTTTTCTAAATTGTATGCATCTGCTTTTTCTTTACTAGTAAAAACTGGATAAAACCAGCCTAGTTTTTGATTTTGTGTTGGTTGATTTGCAATAGTCCCATATACCTTATACGGTCCAACTTTTTCTGCAGTATTTTCTTTATAATCCAATAAAAATTCAGGTATAAAACTAGGATATAAACCTAATTTTGTAGGCGTAGGAGGAACAAAATTTCCTATTGTAGTATCATATTCTACTACTTCTACTATATCATCAACTTCTTTTGTTGCAGTTAAAACTAAAAATCCCTCATCATTAAAAGTATAATCAATACCATATAAAAGCTGTTTATAATTTATATAAACATTTACTGCACGTAAACTGTCTGTATTTAAATCATATGGTTGCCGTAGAGCAAAATAAGTTTGATCAGGATCTTCAATAACAAACGTAGAAACTATGCTGTTTAAAAAAGGTAAAGTATCACTTATTGTCCAAACAGTTTCTTTTCCTTTATCAATAGCTATTGCAGCAAGTATTTTATCAAGGTGAATTCTATCATTTCCTTCAAATCCTAAAGACTCAGCAGTTTCTAAAAAATTACGCTTGAATTTTCCATACTCTTGCCTAGCATAATCTATTGCTTTAAAAACATTATTATCATCATCTAATATATGATACAAGTAAAAATTAGTAGGAGCAGTATGTGTAATAAACTTTGTTCCAAATTGGACAACCTTTCCTAAATCTCTTAAATTACTTATACCAGGAAAATCTCCTCGAAAATTTGGTAAATTTTCAATAATAGAACTAATGTGTTCATTAATTTCTCCTAACGTAAAGTTTTCTAGCAAATCGTTATTTGGATTTCTTTCCAAATTATACGGAATTTCATAAAATCCTTGCCTATTATTTTTAACTACAGAACTATGTGTTTTTAAAACTATTACTGAATCTTTAGTAGGAACACTGTTTAAGTTAACAAATAATTTTTCATTATTAACAATTTCAAGCATATAATCTACGTTTTCTTGCAAAAATTTATTATTTAAGAAAACTTTTACTTTTACATCATTAATAAATCTAGCATTAGAATAAACATCTACTTCAAATTGCGAAGAAATACCATTTGCAACATATTGTCTCATTACAAATTGTTTACTATCTCCTACATGTTTTTCATAACCATTTAAATACTCATATGTTGTTCTATCTAAATATTTCCTTAATAGTCCAAATTTTGTAAAATACTGTAACACTTGATTAGCAGAATTAGTATAATAAAAAGAATCATTTACTAGGTCAAATCTAAATGTTATATCACCTACATTCTCAATACTTTGATAACTCAATGCAATACCGAGTTCATTATCAACTGTACCTGTACTTTCTAAATAAGAAAATATTTTATTTCCTGTAAACTGACTTGAAGGATAATAATTTAAGTCTTCTAAAGGTTGATCCGTCTCATCAAACATTGCAAATAATGGGGCTTGATTTACCTTTACTTTTTCTTGGCATTCCTTCCATGTATTATTTGTAAAATAAAAAAACTTACCTCTATACGTATTTCCAAATCTTACAAGAACTGTTTCGTCTTCCAATGGACTGGAATCTGCTGGTTCTCTTAACGTAATTTGTTTTACGTTATTAATTGTTACAAAATTAATTGTATATATTTTTCCTTTTACATTTACATCTGTATCTGCAGCAAAAAGCACTCTCATACCTTCACTTAGATCGATGCCATCTATATTATATCCTGTTGTTCCTTCTATATTAGAAAATATGTCTTTTGTAAAATTATCAATAAGATCTATATTTTTTTTATTAGCAGTACCAAAATTAAATAATTTTAAACCTTTCTCAAATTCTATAATAGGTCTTGAAGCTCTAGATGTTTGGTCTATAGTTTTTTCTTGCTTTGTTAGTTTTATTGATTGCTCAATAACATCTTTATGAAACCACCTATTGTACCTACTCCATAAATTACCATCTTGTGATCCCCTATTGATAAGAATATAATCTTTTGTGCTAGGAAATCCTAATGCTTCACTAAACGGATATTCGTCAAAACTAATATCATCAAAAGGCACTACTACATCATCTACAAATGATCCACTCACTGCTAAGTTTTCTTGATTTATTAATTGTATTTTATCGCCTACGCCTTCTACATAATACTCACCATTTGCATATTCTATCGGTGTAACATCGCCTGCAAATTTTACTTTAAATCCATTTGAGAAATTCCATCCTGCACTTGTAGTATAATACTTTTTTCCTATTATTTCTTTTTCTACATTTATTTCAGTATTTTCTATTATATCTTTAATTTTTATTAATCCTGATAAATTTGCATCATATTTAGAAACATAATATAATCTATCAGGCGCAACTTCAGGTACAGTAAATTCTAAAATTCCTTTTTCGATAAAAACTACGCTTATTTCATTACCTTCGTCATCATAATAAGTAATTCCTGTTTCGTATATTAAAGATGTATTAACTTGTTCACCTTCAGTAAAACTCGCTTCATTAGGAGGAATAAGATAACCTCCTGCATCATAAACGGTTCCGTCTAAATCATACAAATTTATATCATAAATACCAGATGATAATAAACCATCAAATTTTTCTATCAATATTGCTTGGCCAGGTGTAAAACTTTTTTTAGTTGCAAATGCAATAGGATGACTCGGAGTGTCTATTTCAAATCTGTATGTCTGACCTCTATAAAGAGTTATAGTAGGATTGTTAGTTAAACCGTCAGGAGAAAATACATATGATAAATTATCATCATTATCTTTTAAACTGATAGTATAAGTACTTTGAATTTCTTTTGTTTGACCTACAACTGTAACAGTTTCTGGACCATTTGGTAACCAATAATATTCTCTATAATTTATCAATTTATCTAAATCTATATGAGGATTCCATGAATAAAATTCCTGCGAATTAAGTTCACTATGATTTTCATAGTTACCATCTAAGGTTTTTAACCTGTTAATTAAATCGTTATAATCTGCATAAAAGGTAACATTATCTAATGAATCTTTGATTAAGGAAACTGGTTCTAATTGGTAATCTGCTCTTTGCTTAGTTGTCGCTCCTATGTAATTGTCTTGAGGATTGTAAGCTTTTGATATTTTCCTACCATAATATGAATTAATTTTTTCTACAACACCCGGTTTAATATATTGATCTAATGTTGCATTTAAAAATTTTTTATTAAATTCGGTCCTAAAATATTTGGGCAAAAATTTAATAGATTCTACACCATCATTGTCATTTATAGGTAAAGCCGGTTCTTGTTGATTATCTTCGTATGCCATAAATTAATTTCCTATTTTACAAACTCTGAATTCCAGTTGTTGATGATTGTGTACTTGAAAGTACTGTACCTGTAGCATTTATTTTGCTTGCTGTTAATGCATCTATAATTTCTAAATCATTAACAGTTGCTGCACTTATTAAAACCTCATCTAGCTCACTTTTTATTTCATATAAACTTCCAAAACTTTGATCTGCACTTTCGGGTACAATAACAAAAGTTACAATATCTGGAGACATTTCTTGTATAATGTAAGCAGCTAATTCTGAAAAATAAAATGTATCTCCAAATTCCCAGTTATCTAATGCAAAATATGTAGAAAATAAATTTATAACCCTACTTTTTATATCATTATCATTCAAGACAAGTTCGGGATTTTTAACTATTTTAAATTTTACTTGCAAAGAAGGATCAGCTTTACTACCAAATAAAGGTCTATATTTTACTGGATGATAAATTACTTCATCAGTTAATGATTTTGTTTGATTAATTTGATTACCAAAGTTAACATACAACTCATCAGAGCTTAAAGGTAAAGGTTTGATGTCTGTTGCACCAGTTAACCATCTTCTGTATTCTGTATCATATGTTCTAGTTAACATATAAACATCTATAATATTAGTTACACTAGGATCTATTCTAGTACTATCGTCAGCAGCATGAATATAATGAAATTTTAACTTATCTCTACCTAAAAACCCTTTATAGTTTAATTCTGCTTCAGTTATACCTAAACTTTTATTATAAGTTTCAAACGTATTTGTATCTATAAAATAAAATATTTGGCCATCATTGTACACACTTAATGCACCTAATGTACTTTTGTTCTGCTTTACAATTATTATATTATTAGAATTTTCTATGTAATTGTAATCTTCTGCTCCATCGCTTGTTAAGTATTTTTTTTGGAAAATATATTTTTCTGTAACATTTGTTTTTGGAGATATAACTTGTGCAAAAATATCTGGATCATCGACAACTCCATCATCATCGTTATCAAAGAAAGTGACCTGAATCTTCTTAGTATTGATATACCCTGTAGGATCTCTATATTCTTCTGTAATTTCCCAAAAGATATCATTTGTAAAACTATTAATCGAGTCTGGTCTATTATTATTATTTAAAATTGTAATTCTATCTTTAACTGTTTTACCAGTTAAGCTATTATATATTTTATCTGTACTGTCATAATAGAATCTAATCTCTTTATCACTTTCAAAAATATAGCGTGATCCTCTGTATTCAAGCAAGTACGTTTCAGAATCTGTTGTAAATTTTAACAACCAACTTGCGTCTAATTTTTGATTAGTAACATCACCTTCTTTACCAATACTAAAATCGTCTGTTAAATTCAAATTTTCGTTTGTAACAATTAACCATTGGCCTAAAGTTCTATCGTATCGTAAACCAAAAGCATTTTTTGCAAAAATTTGATCAATAATTTGTCTTTGAATGTCTGGAATAATTGTTGTTGCTAACGCAGGAATGATCTGAGTTAATTTTGCTCCATCTGGAATAACATCATTGAAATATACTGGCCCAGACCCATCTACAAGTTCAGTACCATTACCTATAACATTAATTGTTTTAGTCCATAAGTATTCTTTAGAACCAAAATAATTAGCCGATCCTAATTTAATTTTATTATCTGGTGTAAAATGATACCCAGCAGGTGGAATAAATTTTAACAATGCATTAATACGAATTAACTGTAGTATTGAATTAGTATAAGTTCCTAATGTTTGTTTCAACTCATTGACATTAACAAAATACCCAGTTGTTAAATTAGTGTCAGTTTCTACAGTTCTCCAATAAATTTCTAAATCAGTAGTATTAATTTCTGTGAAATTGTTGTAATAAAAATTACGAATTGATTTTTTATTAATGATCGGTTCTATAACATTTAATATAATATTTTCTATATCGGTTTGAGTAGAAAATGTAAATTTTTCTCTTTGGGTTAATCTTTCATAATATAGAACTCCATCTACTCCAAACAAATTAGTTTTACTGTACTTTCCTGTTGCATCAGTTATATCAAAATATCTAGATATGCCGCTTGCAATTCTGTTAACACTTTTTACTTTTACAATTTGTTGATTTGAAATTAAAGGTCCTAGTTGATAGTCTTCAGCTGTAACTAATCTATTTTGAGTGTAATAATTAGCAGGTGCCCGTAATTTTATGCTATTATTATCCTCAGTCTGGCTAGCATTTTCAATTGTATATTTCAAATCAAATGTTAAAGTTAACTTTTCCCTTACATTTGTTCTACTAATATAATATATGTCAATGCTTATTCCTGCAAAATCCCTGGGATTAATTACTAAATTTGCATTTGCACTTGTTCTATAATATATTCTAAAATTTCCTCTAGGTAAATCACCAAATACTCCGTCAGAGAATATTAAACTTATTCTATCATCAATCCGTGTTAATACACTATAAATATTTCTTACATTTTTAGATAAACTATTATAAATGACATTATTACCTTCTACTGCAGCAACTTTTGTCCATAATTCTTCCTCGTTACCGTCTGAATCTAATTTATACAACCAAATATCTGTATCATTAATATTTGTAGCATCTATAGCTACTGTTTGATTTGTACTTGGATTATCAATTATAAATGTACCATCTTGTAAGGATCCTTGTTTAAAATAAGCAAAAAACCCAGAATTAATGCTACTTGTTCCCTTATTATCATCTCTATATAATAAAGAAAATGCATTACCTGGTAATGGATCTTCTTCGTATATAAAATTATCAACAATATTTGCTGATACAACTTCAAAAGGTACACTTCTGCCATTTATGTTTCTTGTAAAAGTAAATTTAGGAACACCAGTAATAATTGAATTAAGAGAATATTTTTCAGTTTGAATACCTAATACATTACCTGAATTTGTAGGTTTTCCATAAACTCCATTTATAGGCAATGCTCTGTTTAAAATTTTAATAAATTGTTCATACCAATTTGTATTAGTTGAATCATTCCATACTATTGCTTGATTTTTTAAATTAATATTATTGCTATCAGTTATGCTTTCAGTAGTTTTAATAGAAGATACACGTAATAATCCATTTGCAGCAATATTTCTTTTAGGATTATAACTTAGCAATCTTGCTAATCTTAATACACTTTCTCTACGCTCAGCTAATTCTAAGTAATTTTCACGTGCATTTAAATCAATTCTAAATGCTAGATTTTGCCCTAAAAATGCAATTACATCAATTAATGCAAGATATTCTGTAGTTTCGATGTAATCATTAAAGTCCTCAGGATAATTATTCCTAAGGTAATTTATCATAGTTCTTCGTAAATTATCAAAATCATAGCTTTTAAAATCAGCATTTTGATAAGATTGATAAATTCTCTTCCAATCTTCTGCTACAAGCAACCTGTTTTGTCTGTTTGTTAATGACATGTTGTTCTCATCCTTATTACATATTTATTGGTATAATTAATGTACGCAGTTTAATTAACCAGTAAGCAATCCGTTTTTTTCATCAAATTTTAACTTCATTGTTTCACTAAAATTGTATGGTAAATATGTAAGAGTGCATTCAATTGAAATACCACTTTCATATTCATCTAAAACTATTCTATCAACATTAACTCTTGGATCATAATTTATAATTTGTGTTACATTGTTTATAATTTTATCTTTTAAAGTTGTTGTAAGTGGTTCAAACAAAACATCCCATAATATTGTTCCAAATGACGGATCGGAAAGTTTTTCTCCCTGTCGTATATGAAAATGATTTATAATGTCCTGTTTAATCAACTCTATATCAAATAAAACAATACTCTTCCTTGTAAGATCAACTGTACTTACTCCCCGATAAGTTTTTGTTTTGTCTCTAAAAGTTTTTGTTTTTTGTGATTCTTCATTTAATCTAATTTGTTGTATAACTGATTTTTCTAAACTACTCATTTTTTTCCTAACTACTTTTCTTAAAAGTATCTATAACCGATGGAAGATCTATTTCTTCTTGCTCTTTGCCTTTATTAGCTACTGCATCAGTCATGTCTGGTATAAATTTAGCAGGATCTAAATTTTCATGACTTTTATATGGTTCATGTTGTGGTATTCTAATTGGTATAAATGCTTCAGTAGCAGGTTCGGCTGACTTCGCTGCTCCTGCAGTTGCTGCTCCCGGGCCGTTCATATGGATTGCACCTGCTGTTTCAATATGTTGGCTACTTTTTATATTGCTGGTTCCTCCGCAAGTTATTTTGCCATTAGCTCCAACTTTAACTTGCCAATCAGCACCAGATTCCATTGATATTTTTGCACCTGCTTTTAGATTAGTATCATTTGCAGACTCAATATTAAGTTCTGCTCCTATTTTAATATTTGTATTTTTAGTGGTTTCTAACCAAAAATTTTCTCCAATTTTAAAATTTGTATTTTTTAAAGACTCAAAATATATTTCTTCATTAGCTTTTATATGTACATTCCGCATTGCTTCAAAATTAAAATCTCTTTCTGTTTTAATATTAATATCTTGTTCAGTATGCATGCTGATACTATCCTTAGCATAAATATCTATCTTTCCATTAGCAGTAAGCTCTATCCAAGTAGTACCTTGTGAATTAATTATATAAATTAAATCTTCTGTGTTATGCAATAAAATTTGATGCCCGGTCCTTGTACTCCATCTAGTTAATTCATTATGCAATAATTTAGGATCTCCACTTGTATCTCCTGCTTCTGCATTAACATAATCAGGCGGAGTTCCGCCATAATCTCCATTATTTCCTGCCGGAGCTTTTCTAAGTAACGTATGATCTCCATCATCCATTACAAAACTAGATCCACCTAACCTATTAAATGGAACTCGAGATCCACCAAAATCTTCTCCATAATTTACAGTAGGTCCTGCTTTGTCAGCCGGGCCCGGTGTACTCCATCCAAATACCATACTAGGAACTTCTCTCCTAGCACTTGATGTGTTTGTTCCTCTAATATGATCTTTTTCAATACCTTGCCTGATTAAACTATCATTGAAACTTACCAACATTTCTTTTTGATATTTTGTAGGATCTGTACCTGCATATTCGTCTTCTTTATTATATTCTGAAGCTGGTCCAAACCCTTCATAATTGTAAGATGTACTTGCTCGTCCAGGAATCATAAAATTCATAAACTTATCTTGAATACATCCTATCCAAAACCCATAAGAATAATTATTTTCAGCCATTAAAACTAAAACTTTTACCCCCGCATCAGGAGGTACAGCCCAAAACCCATAGCTTTTTTGTGTATATTCTTCGCCAGCATTAGGCGACACTCCATATCTAGGATTTACTCCGTAAAATGGACTTACATAATCACAAGGAATTACATAACCACTACCTTTGCTAGGATTTCCTGATTCCGTAATTTTCAAAATTTCAACTTCTAAGCGTCCCATATATTCAGGATCTAAATGACTTACTACTACCCCAACATATGGTCCTGTAGAAGTCATCCAACTTGGCTTAGCTCCCCGTGTCATTTTATTACGGGGTGTAGGACTTGTACTCATATAACCTCAAAGTAAGATATCTGGGGGTGTACCTAATTTACCCCCGGGTAGTTTGGGCAATCTAAAACTACCACCAACAGCTAAAGCAGCATTATCAATTTCACCTTGTTCCATTGCAGCAAAATCATTAGATATCTGTGTATCAGCTGGTAAATCGTAACCTATTTGATTTTTACGACGTATCAACTTTAATTCTTGTGTAAATATACCTTCATTAAATCGATGTGTAACCATGTTTACCCGATATAAACCGCTAAACGAAGGCACTAATTGTTCTTCACCACCTGAACTAAAATTATATTTGCCATCTTCAAGAAAATCTATAGGAGATTTAAAATTTACTAAAACGTCAACTTCGCTACGTTCATAATCCATTGTTCCGTCTGCAGTTATATTAATAGACACCGGACTTGATTCTGCTGAGTAGTTTCCCATGCCACTATCAGCTATAAAGTAAGGATCTCCCCATATAGTAATACTTGCCATAATTAAATCTGCATTGCTATTTGTTAATGCATAATTAATATTTCTAGCAATTTGTACTTTTGGATCTTCACCTTGAGATGTTCCTGCTGCTCCAATATTTGTGCTTATTGCTTCTTGTTGGACCTGGGTGGTTGCACTAGAAAAATTACCAGTGCCTGAAATATTTTTTTGCGGAATATTAGGTTTAGTTGGACCAAAAGGTTGATCAGCTTTTTCCGTTTTTCTAACAAGCGTATTTAGCCCACCGAAAGGGGTTATAGCACTGTAAAAAGCAGTATTAAATTTAATATCAAAATCTAATACATCATCATTTTTTCCAGTGTAAATGTAATTATATTCTTTTTGTGCTTGCATGGCTAAATTTTTATAGCCTGGATACGCATTACTAACTGGTGCATAATTAGAAATATGTGCTAAAAATTCTGTAACAACAAATACATAGATTAAAGGAAATCTTCCACCCAAGCTTTCTTGCTGTTCATCTGGTACAACGTAAACTTGACTATCTATTCTAAACCAAGGTATTAATCCGTTAGCATCAGGAGTTGCATCTGCTATTTTTAAACCGTACTCGCTTAACAAAATAAGTTCTTCTATCATGTCTTGTATAGTTGTTCCTGATTTAAAAGTAACTACAGTACCATTTTGTTGTATTTGTAATTGCCCTCTTTCAAAAAACCCTGGCTTATCTTCTTTTTCTACAAATTTAGGTCTACCAAAAGGTTGTTTTTTACCTGCTAAGTAATCGTTGACAAGTTTAGATTGACCTATACTGTTGACATTCGCTTCCGTTTCAGCATAATTCTTTGCTTTACTTCCTTCATCTCCTACTACTCTTGATACACCGACTACTTTTCCTATTTCAGCTTCTGCATCAGAATCAAACTCTGATGCAGAACTGCCTCTGCCAGTTTTATATAATTTAGCAACATCTATTGTTGCACCGCCTCCGCCACCGCTACCCCCTAATATAGTGCTGGCTGTCATCCTTTTATTACCAGTTTCTTTAGGAAATAAAATTACATATTGATCAGCCATTAATGTTTCACCTGCATTTTCACGTTCAGTTTCTCTATTATTAAAATGTGTTGCAATACTCTGTATTCCAGTTTGACATATTTCTAATAATGTTGATCCTTCTACTCTAATATCACTTTTCGATGCCTGAACTTGATCTGTGTAACTTATTTCGTGCCAAGGATGTCCTGAACAAGAATATTGACTTCCACTTTCTGTAACTTTAAAATCAACTTTATTAAATTTTAATGGATACATTCTACGAAGTTTTGTTCCGTCTACTCTGTCACCATTAATATCCCAACCTACAAAATCAATCGTAAGTAACCAACATGCAGTTAAATAACTCTTATATCCTGCTTCATTTGCTGCAATTGCTAAAATTTGTAAAAAAGTCCCCATACTGTAAGGTTCTAAAATATCAAATGAAACCATTGTTGCATTTGTTTGTTTTGTTTTAATGTTAGGACCAACAATTGACATTATTTCTAAATTATCTACAAAAAATTCGTATTTAAATTCGCCTTCATATGCAAGTGTTGTTTTTTTATCTCCTAAACCCCCACCTGATTTTAATATAACTATACCTGGAGGATTTTTCCTATAGGTCAAATCAGGATTATTTGTTTCGTAAGGAGAAAGACATCCAATGGTAATGATATAATTGTACGATGCAAATTCATTTAACTCATTAGGTAATGCATTAGGAGTATAAGGTCTTTCAAGCTCAGGAGGTGGGGTTACAGTTGGTGTACTAGCGGCACTAGAATTACTTGCAGAACTTTTATTTACGCTATCTACGTTTTCTCCTGGACTCGGAACATATATCATTTTAAATACCTAAAAATTTTCTTAAATTTCGTCCTTTTGGCAAGTATATTTCTAATCCTGCAACCATATCAAAAATTGGATCTTTTAACAAATTCATATTCCGCTGCGAAAATACCCACCATAATTTTTCATTATTATACAAATCAAAAGCAAGTAAATCCGGTCTATGAGTATATTTTTCTTCTACTGTATAAAGATAATCGTCGCTTTCAGCTGGTACTGATCGGATAGATAATATATCTAAATATTGATCATTAACTATCTTAGTAGAGTAATATAAACTTGAAGAATTATATTTTATTGCCATTATAAATATCCTACATTACCGCCAACATAGCCGCCTGAAACAAATTTATCTAATGAGAATTCTTCTACGGCCGCCCTACTGTAAACCGGAGTAACAGTTACAGAAACATTTGATCTTGTAGGTACATATGTACCGTCATCACTATATAAAGGTTTTACATATATATAATCAACATCCTGAGGTAAATCTATATTAAAGTTTGTAATAACTACAGGAACATTCTTAAAAATATGAGTTCCGTACCCATTTAATTTAACTATAACCGGTGGAGCACCAGCATTCGATGTTTCACCATATGCCATTTTTGTAACGCTTCTTAAATAATGCATAGAAGAAATCCAATATTCACCTTCTAAAGATTTTGTAACAGTAAAAGGCGAAGTTATTGTAATATTTTCTGTATTAGAGTTTTGATATCCATAAAAAGTATAATTACTATGAATTGGCCTAACAGTATTGTAAGAAGCAGTATTGCTAAACATAATTGTAGGTGTATAAGGAAATACAAAACCTCCTGATACTGTTAATGTATCATAAAATATTGGATACTCTTCCCAATCAACAGGTAAACTTAATTTTACCCTCCAATCAATTTTATCTCCTGCAAATGCAGCTACAGCCTCACTTTTTTTTGGTGGCTCTGCATCTTTTGGAGGTCCAATTCCAAAAGCTGATGATATAGCAACTTTTGCTTTGCCGAATTCAGATCCAATTGTTGCTTGAATATTATCAATTGGGGATTTTCCTTCTTGTCCTTCTCTTTTACTTGAGAAAGTTTGTGAAATTTGTGCAAAAAAACCAGACATTTTTTATCCTTAAATATTATTATTAATATTTATTGACTTATTTAAATACATATATTATAATAATAATTATAATTGGAGTTTTATGAGAAAAGCAAATTATCTTAATAACAAAGACATTTTACAAGAGATACATCTTAGTAAAAATAGCTTTTGCAGCTTTATAGATAAGTCATACCATCAATATGACGATATTTTAATGTCAATAAATCAAATTAACAATAATACTATAGAATCTGCTAAAGAAAATAAAATTAAAAGACTAACATCAGAAAACAAATCATTAACATTAACCACAAACGACATAAAAAAAAGTGATATAATATTTAGAATAATGACGTTTGACCATATTCCTGATGACCCTTCAAGGAAAAAGAATCCAAAAAGTATAGCAGATACAAAAGTAAAGATAAATTTTCCTCCTTTTCAACATTGGAAATTTAATGACAACAATGAACTAACTTGTGTAGGGAAAAGTCATTGGAAGGGAGATGTAAATACTGGCATTTTCTGTATGACTCATGGCATTGCTACAGACAAACTAGCACTGATGTGGATGAAATTGTGCGAAAGATATGCTACACGTGGTAATGTAAGAGGATATACTTACAATGATGAAATGAGAGGGCAAGCAATATTACAACTTGCACAGATTGGTTTACAATTTGACGAATCAAAAAGTCAAAATCCATTTGCATATTATACAGCAGCAGTTACAAACAGTTTTGTTAGGGTAATTAATCTAGAAAAACGCAATCAAAACATACGAGATGATATTTTGACAATGAACGACATGAATCCTAGCTACACAAGACAAGCAAACGACGAATGGGAAGTAGCTTTAAAAAGAGAAAAAGAATTCCAAGAAAACAATACATTCTAAATTTTTATGTTTAAAAAAGCAGCAGTATTTACTGATATACACTTTGGATTAAAAGGTAACAGTAAAATACATAACGACGATTGTGAAAATTTTGTTGACTGGTTTATTGAAACTGCAAAAGAAAATAATTGCGAAACTGGAATATTTTGCGGAGACTGGCATCACAATCGCAACAGTTTAAATCTAACAACTATGCAGGCTACCCTCCGTAGTTTAGAAAAATTAGGTGCAGCATTTAATACTTTTTTTATTTTTACAGGTAATCACGATTTATATTACAAAGACAAGCGTGATGTAAGCTCTACTGACTTTGCTAGACATATAGAAGGTGTAGAATTTGTAAACTCGTTTACAGAAATTGATGATGTTGCACTTGTACCTTGGCTAGTAGGCGATGAATGGAAGCTTATTGAACAATGTAAATCAAAATACATGTTTGGACATTTTGAATTACCGCATTTTTATATGAATGCTATGGTAAAAATGCCCGAACATGGCGATTTACGACCTGAACACTTCAAAAATCAAG
>Ga0181583_10000246_pt1 | contig 36924 bp, 34 predicted proteins | sample 071ome_31_FD_132461 | JGI IMG/M metagenome (GOLD analysis project Ga0181583, IMG submission 132461) | Coastal salt marsh microbial communities from the Groves Creek Marsh, Skidaway Island, Georgia - 071405CT metaG (megahit assembly) | ecosystem: Environmental > Aquatic > Marine > Intertidal... | reverse complement strand
TATCGGTTGCTGGGGCATAGGTCGAAGGGACGCCTGCAAATAGATTATATCCAAAGGGTCTGATTTCCTGATTATCCTCAATCTGATCTTCTATTGTGCCGCCTTGAGGGATATTTGTCATCGGGGTATTAGCGAAGTTAGAATTGGCCATGCCCCCAGATATTGAGCTGCTTAAAAAAGTTTGTTGAAGGCCTAATAAATCTTCTTGTTCTTCTAACTCTAGTGCTCGTTCTTCAGGAGTCGATAACTGAAAAGTGATTCCCATCTGACGTAACTCACCAAACCTATCGAGTTCATCGAGGTTTATACCGAGATCGAAAAGTTCTTGGGCCTTGCGCATAATTCTGTCTCTGTCGGATTCTTCCGCTTGCATTTGTGAGGATTCCGATGAGTCGAGCATGAAATTGTCAGCGAATGGCATAAAGTTCTGGTTTAGCTGACCTGATTGCATCTGTCCTTGCTGGAAGGCGCCTTGATTGACACCTCCCCGAGGAGAAACTGTCTGGGGTTGCGAGACCGGCGCTTCAAAACCCGAACTGTTGCCTATTTGCAATTGGCTGATCAGGGCTTGGCGTTGTGCTGGGGGAAGCTGATTAAATTGGGCGAGTTGATCGGGTGTCAGGTTGCTTAATATATCTGCCTGTCCATAAGCGAGAGGTTGAAAAATAAACCCAGCTACCACAGCCGCTGATAACGACAAGAACTTTTTTAATAACTCTCTAAAGTTCAAATGAAACAGGGGAATAGACGCTATTTGCTGAAGATTTTTTTTCATGTTTCTGCTCTAAGATATTTAGCCTTAATAAAAGCCAATGATGTTTTTTCTTATTTTAATAACAAGGTCTAAGTGCTTATTTTTGTTACAATTAACAATAGCGGAATAATACATGATCAAGTGTAATCCTTCCACTACTAATACCATTAACACCATTGGTACAATGGCGTAGTGAGGCTATTAAAGCAATTTTACCTCATTTTTCAGCTCGTTAATTTCTCGTTTCAATTCTTCGTATTCATTTTGCTTTTTAGATAGAAAGCGCAGGGTTACCATCGCTTTCTCTTCTATCCCTTTTGTGGTCAAAAGGTAAACATAGGCTTTTTTATTGGGACTGCGGCTAAAGTTGGCTACTTTGACTGAGCCAATTTCAATTAAAGCACGCAAACAAAAGTTCACCTTGCCTAAACTTACCCCTAGAGCATCAGCAATCTGACGCTGGCTCATTTCCGGATTTTCTTCCAGCAATTTAAGTAATTGATAGCGATTTTCATCGCTGAGGACTGACATATCAGGAATTTATTAAAAATTTAAATACGCTACCGCCCTACTCGGTCGAGCATAGCTGGTTAATAGACTCATCACGTGTTCATTCGGTGAACAATACTATCATTTACCGCTAAGTTATTAAAAAGATTTTTGAATATTTATAGGAATTGAGGGGCGGTTAAAGTTTAGATACTGCAGAGAGTGGGAGTTTTATCACCTGCTCACTACCCAGCATGGTTAACAGCAGATGTACTCGCTGATCACCATCCTGCTCTTTTACGATGGCCTCCCAGCCATTAAAACTGCCATCTATTATTTGGACCAGATCTCCGGGTTTATAGACTGACTGACTTTCACCTGTTTTATCTATAAGACCTTCAACGTTGGTCAATTGCTTTATTTGTTCAATAAGCTGCGTGGGTACCACTGTTGGCATATCTGAAAAACGCACCAATCCCACAACGCCTCGCGTAGAACGTATCTTGTGCCATTGGCTTGATACTTTATCCAGGCAGATAAAGAAATACCTGGGAAAAAGCGGCTCTACTACCTTGGCCTGTTTACCTTTACGTAACTTATAAGATTGCAACCGTGGTAAAAAGACTTCAAAGCCCTGATTTTCCAGATGCTCAAGTGCTCTGTATTCTTCTCGGGGTTTACTGTGGATTAAATACCAACTGGATGCCATTTGATCTGCTCTAAACTACTTTTAATCTAAGCCAAATTTATTGCGGTTTTGATGTGCTCATGGGAAAAACCCCTCTGCACCAAAAAGCGCTCACACTTCGCTCTTTCTTTAACATTACTGGTATTTATCACTGGAAAGCGTTTTTCTAAAGCCTGACGGCATAGCCCCTCCCAGTCATTTTCTTCACTATAAAGACATTCCCTGACTTCGCCAGAATCCAAGCCTTTACCATAGAGCTCTGACTCTATCTTTAAAGGCCCGAAGCCTTTATTTCGTCGAAAACGTACATAGGCATCCAGATAACGCTGATCTGATTGCAGGTTTTCATCCCTGAGTTTTTCCAGTGCAGGAAAAATATCTTCCTCTTGGAATCTGGCAGATAACTTTTGGACTAATTCTTTGAAGGAATGTTCCCGCCGCGCCAGCAAATCCATTGCGGCACGGCGAATAGCAAATTCAGGTTTTTCTGAGGTATCCATACTCACAAATTGCGAGCCTATTCTCCAGCGACAGCAACCTCGTCTGGTTCTTCGTCAACCTGCGCTGGTGAATCTTTTGGTTTGCCTGGCTTGGCAAGCAATAGCTCTCTGAGCGTCGTTTCAATTTCCTGAGCCACTTCAGGATTTTCTTCTAGATACTGGATGGCATTCTTTTTCCCCTGACCGATCTTTTCACCCTTGTAGGCATACCAGGCTCCGGATTTTTCCACCAAATCATGCTTAACGCCCATATCAATAATCTCACCCAGACGGGAAATCCCTTTGCCATAATAAATCTGGAATTCAACCTGTTTGAATGGCGGCGCCACTTTATTTTTTACCACCTTGACACGGGTTTCATTACCAACGACTTCTTCGCCTTCCTTGATTGCGCCGATTCGGCGGATATCCAAGCGTACAGACGAATAAAATTTAAGCGCATTACCTCCAGTAGTCGTTTCAGGTGAGCCAAACATAACCCCAATCTTCATACGAATCTGGTTAATAAAAATCACCAGGGTATTTGAGTTCTTAATGTTTCCCGTCATTTTACGCAATGCTTGTGACATCAGACGGGCCTGCAAGCCCATATGACTGTCACCCATATCGCCTTCGATCTCAGCGCGAGGCGTTAGAGCGGCAACAGAATCCACCACCACAACATCAACGGCTCCGGAACGCACTATCATATCGCAGATTTCCAGTGCCTGTTCACCGGTATCCGGCTGGCTCACCAATAAATCATCAACATTGACACCGAGATTGCCTGCATAGATAGGATCCAGCGCATGTTCCGCATCTATAAATGCACAGGTACCCCCTGCCTTTTGCGCCTCGGCAATAACCTGTAAAGTCAGCGTTGTTTTACCGGAGGATTCAGGTCCATAAATTTCAACGACACGCCCTTTGGGTAGTCCACCGATTCCCAGTGCTACATCCAGACCTAAAGAGCCAGTTGATATGGCAGGAATGGCTACACGCTCTGAATCACCCATGCGCATCATCGAACCTTTGCCGAACTGCTTTTCTATTTGTGCTAAGGCCGCACTAAGCGCTTTTTCTCTGTTGTTATCCTGCTCTGCCATTGATTTACCTGCGTTAGATATTGATTTATATGAAATTTCTATAATTAAACTAGGGTCTATCCGGTAAAATTTGTAGCTTTATTTCGACTGAAATATAAAAAAGATTTACGCGGTAAACTGGCAATAATTAAAGCAGATAAACTGTCCTTATTCAAAAGAGATTTTTTGTATGATCAGAATGAATCACGTAGAATCTATCGCCTCGTTTTTTGACTTTTCAGCTTTATAAAACTCAGCAGGCCACCTTGAATAACCCAGCTTCAGCACACACTCCCATGATGCAGCAATACCTGAAAGTAAAGGCCGAGCATCAGGATGAATTGCTGTTCTACCGCATGGGTGATTTCTATGAACTGTTCTACAGTGACGCTGAAAAAGCAGCAAAACTGCTTGATATAACTTTAACAGCACGTGGCAAATCCGGTGGCAATCCTATCCCCATGTGTGGTGTCCCCTATCACGCTGCAGACCGTTATCTGGCAAAGCTGGTCGAGCACGGTGTTTCCGTCGCCATTTGCGAACAGATCGGCGATCCGGCAACCAGCAAAGGCCCTGTTGAACGTAAAGTCGTCAAACTGATCACGCCCGGCACCTTGAGTGATGAAGCGCTACTTAAGGAGACTCAGGACAGACTGCTCTCGGCGCTTTATTTTGATGGCAATAAATATGGTCTGGCTTCGCTGGATTTAAGTGCTGGTCACTTTTCAATACTAGAGGCTGAAGATGAAAACACTTTGATAAACGAGCTGGAACGCATCAACCCGGCAGAGTTATTAATCAGCGAAAGCAGTCATTGGATCCAGACTATTGCTACCAGAACCGGTATACGTAAGCGACCTGACTGGGATTTTGATCTGGACAGCGCCATACGCTCACTCAAACAACAGTTTCAAACAGATACTCTCAACGGCTTTGGTTGTCAGGGTTTAACGAGCGCCTTGTCAGCAGCAGGTTGCCTGTTGCACTATGCCAAAGAAACGCAGTTTTCCGAGCTACCGCATTGCCAGGGTCTGCGGGTAGAACAAAATAACGACAGTCTCATTCTGGACAGTATCAGCCGCCGCAATCTGGAAATTGACAGTAATCTCAATGGCGGCAAGGAAAATACGCTGAGCGCTGTATTGGATCACTGTTCTACCAGTATGGGGTCACGCCTGCTCAAGCGCTGGCTGCACCGCCCTATTCGTGACATCCAGCAATTGCAGTTACGTCAGCAAGCCATCAGCAGTCTGATCAATAACTATCATTACGAAAGTATTCAAGCGTTACTGGCGCAGGTGGGCGATCTGGAACGTATTGTCGCCCGAATTGGATTACGCTCTGCCCGCCCCCGTGACCTGGTCAAAATGCGTGAAGCCTTTACCCTGCTTCCTGAGTTACAGGCTATTTTAAAAAGCATTGATTCACCTCAGCTGCAGACCCTGTCTCACGGTATTAGTGAGCAACCGGGATTACTTAAAGAGCTGGAGTCGGCCATTGAAGAAAATCCACCAGTAGTCATCCGCGAAGGTGGCGTTATTGCCCCCGGCTACGACAGTGAACTGGATGAATTAAGAAACCTGAGCAGCACAGCAGGTGACTTCCTGACAAAACTCGAACAGGAAGAAAAATCCCGCACGGGTATCAGTACGCTCAAAGTGGGCTACAACCGTGTGCACGGCTACTACATTGAAACCAGCCGCTTACAATCTGAACAGGCACCGGCTGAGTATATACGGCGCCAGACCCTGAAAAATGCCGAGCGCTTTATTACGCCACAACTAAAGGAGTTCGAAGACAAGGTACTCAGTGCTAAAAGTAAATCGCTGGCAAGAGAGAAACAATTATACGAAGAATTGCTGGATAAACTGGCTCTCCAGCTTAAAGCCCTGCAGGAAAATGCCTACTGCCTGGCTGAACTGGACGTATTGACCAATTTTGCTGAACGCGCGCAAAGCCTGAACTTAAACTGCCCTGAATTGAGTGCCGAAGCAGGTATTCATATCAAGCAAGGTCGGCACCCTGTTGTCGAACAGGTCATGGATGAAGCTTTTGTTGCCAATGACCTAACACTAAGCCCGGACACTAAAATGTTGATCATCACAGGCCCTAATATGGGCGGTAAATCAACTTATATGCGTCAGACTGCCATCATCGTTTTACTCGCCTATACCGGATGTTTTGTGCCGGCTGAGCATGCCATCATTGGTCCTGTTGATCGTATTTTTACCCGTATCGGTTCTTCTGATGACCTCGCGGGCGGGCGTTCAACCTTCATGGTGGAAATGACGGAAACGGCAAACATTCTGAATAATGCAACAGCATCAAGCCTGGTCTTGATGGATGAAATAGGACGCGGCACCAGCACCTTTGATGGTTTATCGCTGGCCTGGGCCTGCGCTGTCAATATCGTCACAAAAATAAAAGCCTTAACCTTATTCGCGACCCATTATTTTGAATTAACAGCTTTGGCCGATCAGTTCCCTGCCATCAGAAATGTACATTTAAATGCTACTGAACATGATAACGGTATCGTTTTCTTGCATAGCGTTGAAGATGGACCAGCCAATCAAAGTTATGGCCTGCAGGTTGCCCAACTGGCTGGTATCCCCGGGACAGTCGTCCAACAAGCCAAATCGAAATTAAAACAGCTGGAGAATGATGAATTTAAAAATACGGCTTCATCCTCTACCCAGCCCGACCTGTTTCCCAAGACAGCGCCACATCCTGCCATTGATAAGCTTCTGGAAATTGATCCTGACGAGATGACCCCAAAACAGGCGCAGGACTTTATCTATCAGCTTAATAAACTAGTGCGGGATAGCTAATTCTTGCTAAAATACGCGGCTTGAAAGGTATTAAGGAGACTCAAGATGACCTTTGTTGTTGGTGAAAATTGTATCCGTTGTAAACATACTGATTGTGTAGAAGTATGCCCCGTAGATTGTTTCTATGAAGGGCCTAACATGTTGGTCATCAATCCCGACGAATGTATCGACTGCGCCCTGTGCGAACCTGAGTGCCCTGTCGATGCCATTTATGCTGAAGACGAATTACCCGAAGATCAGGCCGATTTTTTGGAAATTAATGCTGAACTCAGCGAACAATGGCCAAATATTACTGAAATGAAAGATGCTTTACCGGATGCGGAAGAATGGGCCGATAAGTCGGACAAGAAACAGTATCTGGAGCGATAATTCAGCTGACTTTCAATTAGCATTTAGTAACTGTCATTTATCCTTATTTATCGCCCAGTAAGTAGTCAATACTTAAACCTTCTTGTTCCAGATAACGGCGCAAACGCGATAAGGCTTCAATTTGAATTTGCCTGACCCTCTCCCGGGTCAGGCCAACTTCTTCACCCACTTGATCCAAAGTACTGGATTCATAGCCATAGAGACCAAAGCGGCGAGCCACTATTTCTGCTTCTCTGGCAGAAAGTCGTTCAACCCATTTCTCCAGTCTTTTGCGTAAATCTTCCTTTTCCAGTATTTTTTCAGGGCTTGCATTCGCATCATCCGGAAAAACATCCAGTAAACTGGTGTCAGTATCGTTAGCCAAAGGGACATCTGCTGAACAAACCTCTATTTCTCTTCTTCTTAATTTAACTACCTGTTTAACTGGTAATTGCATGCGATCTGCCAGTTCATCATCACTTGGGCTTCTGCCCAGTTCTTCAGCAAGCTGACGCATGGCTCGAGCGCAGCTATTCATCTCCTTGATCACATGGATTGGCATCCGGATAGTCTTGCCATTATTCATAATGGCCCGATCAATGCTCTGCTTAATCCACCAGGTGGCATAGGTTGAAAAGCGAAAGCCCAGTTCAGGGTCAAATTTTTCGACCGCGCGCATCAGGCCCAGGTTACCTTCTTCAATCAGATCCAAAAGCGGCAACCCCCTGTTCAATGAGCGTTTAGCGAGCGTGACTACTAAACGCAAATTGGACTCAATCATCTGCTTTCTTGAATTATCATTCCCCTTTACAATTTCTCTCGCCAGCCTTATCTCTTCATTAGCCGACAACAAGGGCGTATGCCCTACCTCATTAAGGTATATAGTGGTTGGATCCAGCTCAGCATGACTCTGTTTTTCACTGTAACCAGATGCTTTACTGGACTTACCCACGAATTGATTTGCTTTTGATTTACTAGCTGCTTTTGACTTTCTTGAGGGCTGTTTTAAAGAGCTGACTTTCTGAAGCAGATAAGTCTTTTGCAGGCTTTTTTTATTTTTTGAAGAGAGTGACGGAGTGTCTTCTATTTTGTCCATTCCTAGACTCCTTTTCCAATTCACCAATCCCAATCTGCTCAAGAGCCTACACTTTCACCCTTCAAGCATGCCTCGTACTAGCACACTTTAGTATAGTGCGATTTCAATCCGTCGCTAATTTTTTTGTTTGATTTGGAATAATTTTATTAAAACCTAACGTGGCGGCAAATAAGCTTGCGGATCAACGGGGCTGCCTGCCAACCTTATTTCGAAATGGAGCATGTTTCTGTCTATACCTGTGGAGCCTAAATTGGCTATCTGCTGTCCTCTGCTGACCCTGTCTCCCTCATTAACATTAATTGAACTGTTATGCGCATAAGCACTTAAAAACTGGTCATTATGCTTGATGATAACCAGCTCGCCATAACGCAAAAGACCACTCCCCGCATAAACCACTTCACCGGACTCTGCCGCCAACACTGGGTCACCACTGTTACCTGCGATATCGATGCCTTTATTTTCATTATTATTACTTGAAAATGTGCCAACTATATTGCCTTGAGCCGGCCAGACCCAGCGTAACAGGCTGCTGTTTGTTTCTACTGGTCGAGTCTGGGCATTTCCTGTCGCATTTCTGCTTATGGTTTGTGTCTGGGTTTGACGTGTATTTGTGGCAGAACTGATAGCTGGCGTATTTTTAAGATCCAGGCTCAATTCCTGTCCTGGGAAAATAGTATAGGGTTCCCGGATATTGTTGGCCAAAGCCAGCGCCTGATAATCGAGATCATACATCCAGGCAATTGCGTAGAGGCTTTCACCTTCATTTACCCGGTGAATGGGTCCATTCCCCAAAATCACCGTTGTACGTTGTGAAGCAATATCCTCTTCGCCAAGTTCAACAACAGGCGCACGATAACTTCCGCTTGAACAAGCTGCCAGCACTGCTGTAAAAAGTGCTATCAAAATGATTTTGAAGCTTGCCGAATATTTCATCACGAATATAAATCACCCATCAAAACTAAAACGAGTCTATCAAAACCGCTATTCAATCGGCTGTGCTTGCTTTTCGAGAAAATATACCAACAAAAATCCAAGCAAAACAAGCAGGATAAATACAATAAAAAATGAGAATGAAAAACTGTCAGTATTCAGTTCCTCCGGCCACATGGAGTAGAGTGATCCAATTAGCACACCTAATAGAAAAATAAGTGTCTGGTCTCGCCAGTGCTTTAATAAATAAGCCAGTAATTTGGAGAAGCCAATCAACCCAATTACACAGCCGGCTATAAAAGGTAGCAGGATAAGCAGGTCAATATTCCTGACAGCATTCAAAACATGTTCATATGCACCTAACAACAACAAAATAAATGCACCTGAAATGCCAGGTAAAATCATGGCGCAAATAGCAATTGCGCCACTAAAAAAAATAAACAATAAATTTACCTGAGTTTCATTCTGGGGAATAAAGTTCAAAAGCACCGCCAGTAATATTCCGGCGAAAAAAACTAAAGTCCTTTGGAAATTCCAATGCGTAATCTGCTTTTTAATGTATAAACTGGAGGCCAGAATCAACCCAATAAAAAATGACATGACATGGGCTTCATAATTATCCAGCAAATAACTGACAAAATTAGCAAATAATATAGCGCTGCTAATGATCCCTGCAAAAAGGGTCAGTAAAAAATTACCGTTGATTGCTTGCCATCCCGCTTTAGGTCCATTTGCATAAAGAATCTTCAATGCATTTACATTGCATGCCTGGATGGAAAATATAAGTTCTTCATAAATATTAGTAATGAAAGCAATTGTGCCTCCGGACACCCCGGGAACGGTATCTGCAGCTCCCATCGCCATGCCTTTCAAATACAGCAATAACCGCTTTTTATTAAAAAACTTATTATCTGTCGTCACTTAACGCTTCACCCCTTCCAGCAAGGGAACAAATATCACAGGCTCAACGCTCTCCACTTCTACTTTGCCCTTAGTCTTTCTGCACACCTGCAATTCATGCTTTCGTGCATCCCCGACAGGAATAACAATCACGCCTTCTTCCGCCACCTGTTCAATTAAAGCTTTTGGAATTTCGGTCGCGGCCGCCGTCGTAATAATGGCATCGAAAGGCGCGTGTTGCGGCCAGCCATAACGTCCATCCGCACATTTTAACTGAATATTATTAATGCCAAGCTGGGCAAGCCGCTCTTTGGTTTTTTGCAGCAGAGGACTGATGCGTTCAATGCTGTACACTCGCTTGACCAGTTGCGCCAGGATGGTTGTCTGGTAACCGCAACCAGTGCCGAGCTCAAGCACACTTGCCCTATCTTCTTTATTATTTTTAGCCAAGGCGCTGATAACGATCTCAGTCATTCTCGCGACAATATAAGGTTGCGAAATCGTTTGATCAAAACCTATCGGCAGTGAGACATCTTCATAGGCCCGGTGAGCAAGGGCTTCTTCTATAAAAAGGTGACGAGGTGTTGTTCGTATGGCTTCGAGTACAGCTACCTGCTGAATACCCTGTTCTATGAGGCGTTGCACCAGACGCTCCCTGGTACGAAGCGAAGTCATGCCAATGCCTTCTTGCCTGATACTGCTATTCATATAAGTCTCTCATACCTTTTAGCTAAATTCCGATGGCCTTAGCTTGACCAGCTCACGCAAAAAAGAAGTTGCATAAGCGCCTTTAGCCAGACTGAACTCCAGCACAACTGTATTTTCGTCTTCTATTTTGTAGCTAAGATTTTCCGGCATGCTGCGCAAGGCTCTTCTGGCCTGTTTTAATCCAGCATCTTCCAGACCCTGTCTCATTTCATGTTCACTGGATAGCACTTCCTTTTCCAGCAAAGCACATAAACCCTCGGATAGTAATTCTCCTCCCCCCCACAATGGACCACTGGGATGAATATCTTTTTTGGCAAGCCTATCGTTTAAAATCTGGTCCCAAGCTGCCGGTTTAAAACTTGCAGAGGTACCAGCTAGACACATAAGATCACCAGCTATATAGCTATTCCATGTTTTGTCTTCAACTCTTTGAGACAAAACCTTGTTAAACAAATAAGCCCGTGCTGCAGAAAGATAAATACTGCGTTGATAACGGTCTTTAACTTTCAGTTTTCCAGAAAAAAGCTGCAAGGCTTTATCAACATTATCGCCATTAGCCCCAAAGCGTTGTTCCCCAAAGTAATTAGGCACCCCTTCCAAACTTACTTTCTGCAAGCATTGAATCAGGCTCTCGGCGCTGTCACTTAAATTACGCAGACGTATAAAAAACTGATTACTGCCATGACTTCCACGCTGTAATTTTCGTTTATTTCTTTGTATATGTTTTATCTGAATGTGCTCAGAATTTAATTGCCCTACATCACCCGCTTCTTTATTCCCCAGCTTCACACTAAACCATTGCTGAGTAATCGCCTGCTTATCTTTCATACCGGAAAAAGAAACATCCCTGCCTGGCAATCTAAAATATTGCATAAGACGCTTTTGTACGTTCTGCGTTGTAAGACCATCTTTTTCTACCAATAAAAAAAGATGCTCACCTTCCCCGTCAGGGTCAAAATTTAATACTTCCCTGACCTGAAAATCTGCGTTATGCACTTTATAGCTGGCAGTTAATGTCGGTTCGGAATAAGCATAAGCTAGCGCCTGCATATGCTTTTAGTTGTTCTGCTCTATCAATACAACGGCCTGCACAGCAATCCCTTCTCCACGACCTGTAAATCCAAGACCTTCACTGGTTGTTGCTTTGATACTGAATTTATCCAATGGCAACTGCAAGGTATCCGCCAGGGACTGTCGCATAGACTGCTGATAAGGTGCCAACTTTGGTTTTTCAGCGATAACAGTGATATCAGCATTAAGCAGGTGCCAGTTTTGCTGCTTTAAAAGCTCATAACAGTGCTGTAATAACAATAAACTGCTGACATCTTTATACATCGGATCAGTATCGGGGAAGTGCTGCCCTATATCTCCCAGAGCCAAAGCACCCAGCAAAGCATCACACAAAGCGTGACTTAAAACATCACCATCTGAATGCGCTACAAGTTTGTGCGTATGCGGTATTTCTACTCCGGCCAGACTAATATTGACAGCTTCCTGAGACTCAGAAGAAAAACGGTGCACATCAAATCCACTGCCAATTCTAAGCATCAACTTTACCTGCTTGTTCCAATAAAAATTCAGCTAAAGCCAAATCTTCCGAAGACGTTATTTTTATATTATCCCTGTGACCTTCAACCAACTTAACCGGCAACCCCAATGCTTCAATAGCTGCCGCCTCATCGGTAGCAATCTGGTTGGACGCTTTTACGCTGTTTAAGGCATCCAGTAGTAATTTAAAACGGAACAGTTGCGGTGTAGCTGCCAGCCAGTAGTCATTTCTATCCAAGGTAGACTTTACCCTAAGTGAGTTATCAGTCTGTTTTAAGGTATCTCTTACTCTGGATGCCAGTATGCCTCCTACCGGATTACCCTCCAGTTCATTAATAAGCTTATGAATATCTTCTGCTTTCACACAGGGTCTTGCAGCATCATGCACCAGAATCCAATCATCATCAGAGGCCAGAGTTTTCAGAAAATTCAAGCCATTGCTGACAGAATGCTGCCGTTCTTCGCCACCTTCCACTTGCAATACATCGGGAAAATCAGCTGACATCTTTTTAGAAAAATAGTTATCGTCCGGATGCAGTACCAGGACAATTTTTTCCAGAAAGTCCAGGCTGGTCAGAACTTCAAGAGTCCAGGCAAGCACTTCCTTGCCGTGCAATTTGATATATTGCTTTGGTATGGCCGCTGCCATACGCGTGCCAATTCCCGCTGCCGGTATGAGCGCCCAGTATCTGTGCTTCTGTTGACTTGATTGGATTGAGGAATCTGGCAATTTATTCTCTGCATGTATTTTTAAGATTTAACGGAATTGCACTGCCTGTTAAGACTAGTCAGCACTTGAGCTTCCCGCCGCGCTTTCTGCTGTTCTTTCTGCTGTTGTTCTTTCAACCGGTTGTTCTTGTTCAATAATCAGAAAGAATGTCTCGTCTTCTTCTATCAGACCCAATTCATTACGTGCATGCTCTTCAATGGCATCCATGCCGGTCTGCAATTCTTCTACTTCATTGACCAGAATGGTATTGCGTTCTTCAAGCTCCGCATTTTCGGTTTCCTGCACGCTTACCTGTTGCTCCAGGCGGGCAATATCAGCAAAACTGCCTGCTCCTATCCACAGACGGTATTGCAGAGCAATAAAAATTACTATTAATACAGCTATCAATATTTTCAAGCTGTCCCCTTACTTGTTACAGCTGTCACCAGCTCTCATCAGGCCTTTGCAAACTCCTTAATGCCCCGATAACTGGCTGCCCCAGCAAGTTCCTCTTCAATCACTAATAAACGATTATATTTTGCCACCCTGTCGGATCGGCATAGTGAACCGGTTTTAATTTGACCCGCCGAAGTGGCTACTGCCAGATCCGCAATTGTCGTATCTTCCGTTTCGCCTGAGCGATGCGAAATAACTGCGGTATAACCAGCCTGCTTTGCCATGTTGATGGCTGCCAGCGTCTCCGACAAGGTGCCAATCTGGTTAAACTTGATCAGAATCGAATTGGCCACGTTGGTCTCGATGCCCTGTTCAAGAATTCTGGTATTGGTAACGAAAAGGTCATCTCCCACCAGCTGAATTTTTTCGCCCAGCTTACTGGTTAAAATGCGCCAGCCATCCCAGTCACTTTCATCCAGGCCATCTTCAATTGAAAGAATTGGATACTGCTGGCAAAGCTCAGCAAGATAGTCCACAAAGGCTTCACTGCTGTATGACTTACCTTCACCTTTCAACTCGTATTGACCATTCCTGTAAAATTCAGATGCCGCGCAATCCAAAGCCAGACAAATTTCTTTGCCTGCTTTAAAACCCGCTTTTTCAATGGCTGTCAAAATGGCTTCCAGCGCTGCGGCATTAGAGGGCAAATTGGGCGCAAAGCCACCTTCATCGCCAACAGCTGTATTCAAGCCCTGTGCACTTAATACGGAACGTAAGGCATGAAATACTTCAGCACCGTAACGCAAGGCTTCAGAAAAAGTCGGCGCGCCAACCGGCTGAATCATAAATTCCTGAATATCGACATTGTTGTCGGCATGTTCTCCGCCATTGATGATGTTCATCATGGGTACCGGCATGGTAAACGCTGCATTTCCACCATCCAGTTCAGCGATATGAGCATATAAGCTCTGCTGTTTTGCCGATGCTGCGGCTCTGGCTGCTGCCAGTGAAACAGCCAGAATGGCATTGGCACCCAGTTTGGCTTTGTTCTCAGTCCCGTCCAGATCAATCATGGCCTGGTCAAGCGTGTTCTGTGCCAGTGCATCACTACCCAGTAGAAGATTTTTAATATCTTCATTCACGGCTTTAACCGCTTTTAATACGCCTTTACCCCCATAACGGGCTGGGTCTTTATCTCGCAGTTCAAGTGCTTCCCTGGAACCTGTAGATGCTCCCGATGGTGCACAGGCAGTACCTGTATGGCCGGACTCCAGAATCACATCAGCCTGTACTGTGGGATTACCACGTGAATCCAGAACTTCTCTGGCTTTAATGTCTTTAATGATTGTCACTAGCTTACTCTTCCCCTTTTATGTGTAATTCAATGTACTGAAAGTTATTTATTTATGCCGTATTAATTTAGGCGGTATCAATCGGCTCTTGAGATTTAATTAATTCATCGAGTGCTTTTATTTGTTGTAAAAATGCTTCTAACTTATCAAGCGGCAATGCGCACGGCCCATCACACAGTGCTTTATCCGGATTTGGATGCGCTTCCAGAAACAAACCTGCAATACCTTGCGCAATCCCTGATTTGGCCAGCGCAGTCACATCTTTGCGGCGACCATCAGCACTGTCTGTGCGGGCTCCTGGCATTTGCAGCGCATGCGTCACATCAAATAAGACCGGATAGGAAAAGCTTTTTAAAAGGGGAAATCCCAGCATATCAACCACCAGATTGTTATAGCCAAAACTGCTGCCTCTCTCACACAGCATCAGCTTTTCATTTCCGGCCTCCAGAAACTTGTTGATAATATGCTGCATTTCCGCGGGCGCCAGAAACTGTGCTTTTTTAATATTGATATAAGCCCGGGTCTTCGCCATCGCCACAACCAGGTCAGTCTGGCGCGATAAAAAGGCCGGCAACTGGATAATATCAACGACTTCTGCAACGGGTGCTGCCTGCTCAGGTTCATGCACATCAGTTAATAGTGGAACCTTATATTGCTCTTTGACCGCAGCGAGCATCTTCAAGCCCGCATCAAGCCCCGGGCCACGATAAGAATCTTTTGAGGACCGGTTTGCCTTATCAAAAGAAGCCTTGAAAATGTAAGGAATATTCAGCGACTTACAAACTTCAGAAAAAGCTGCAGCTGTTTCCAGCGCCAAAGCCTCGGATTCCAGCACATTTAAACCACCAACCAGAACCATTGGTGCATCATTGGAAATCGTAATTTCGCCTAACTGTAGTGCTTTTTGCATATGGTCTATACCGTTTAAACAGTAAAACTATGTTTGTTTGCTTTTTTCTAAAGCTGCCTTGATAAACCCCGTAAAGAGCGGATGACCATCTCTGGGTGATGAAGTAAATTCCGGATGAAACTGGCATCCCAGGAACCAGGGGTGCTCTGGCAGTTCCATAATTTCCATTAAATTATTGTCCATCGATTTACCGGAAACTTTCAGCCCTTTGGCGTCAAGCGCTTCTACATAATTATTATTGACTTCATAACGATGGCGATGTCTTTCTATAATGACATCCTGTTGATAACAGGATCTGGCTAAAGAGCCTTCCTGTAAACGACACTCCTGTCCTCCCAGACGCATGGTGCCACCCAAATCTGAATTCTCATCCCGGATTTCAGTATCGCCCGTAGACGTTGTCCATTCTGTAATCAAACCTATCACCGGATCAGCACAATCTTTATTAAATTCTGTACTGTGAGCATCCTTTAAGCCCAGCACATTCCTGGCAAATTCAATCACTGCAATATGCAAACCCAGGCATATCCCCAGATAAGGGATTTTATTTTCCCGCGCATACTGAACAGTCTTTATCATGCCTTCAATACCACGCTCTCCAAAACCGCCCGGCACAACGATCGCGTCTACACTATTAAGAACATCGGTGCCTTCTTTTTCAATCGTCTCAGCATCAATATAACGGGTCTTGATTTCTGTTGAAGTATGAATCCCTGCATGCTTTATTGCTTCAATTAATGATTTATAAGCATCAAGCAGATCCATGTATTTGCCAACCATGGCAATGACCACTTCTTTCTTTGTTGATTCGACCAGCTTGACCACTTCCTGCCACTCTGACAAATCAGCAGGTGGGCATTCAAGATTAAAACGTTCAACAACAAACTCATCAAGCCCGGTCGCATGCAGCAACAAAGGCGCCGAGTAGATAGTGGTGGCATCTCTTAAGGAAACGACCGCTCGTGATTCAACATTGGTAAACAAGGCAATTTTTTTAAGTGCCGACTCGGGAATTTCATGCTCGGACCGACAAACCAGCACATCCGGCTGAATACCAATTGAGCGTAAATCACGCACTGAATGCTGGGTTGGTTTGGTCTTGGTCTCGCCGGCAGTCTGAATATAGGGAACCAGGGTTAAATGCAGAAACAATGCCCGCGAGGAACCCAGTTCTACCTTCATCTGGCGAATGGCTTCAAGAAAAGGTTGAGACTCAATATCCCCGACAGTACCACCAATTTCTACCAGGGCGATATCAGCATCGCCAGCGCCTTCTTCTATTCGGCGCTTTATCTCATCGGTGATGTGTGGAATAACCTGAATAGTTGCACCCAGATAATCACCGCGGCGCTCCTTTTTAATGACATCTTCGTAAACGCGACCCGCAGTGAAATTATTTGCCTGACTCATGGTCGTGCGAATGAAACGCTCATAATGTCCCAGATCAAGATCAGTTTCCGCACCGTCTTCGGTCACAAAAACTTCACCATGCTGGAACGGGCTCATGGTGCCTGGGTCTACATTGATATAGGGATCTAGCTTGAGCATGGTCACTTTAAGACCACGAGCTTCGAGGATTGCCGCCAATGATGCGGAGGTTATGCCTTTACCAAGTGAAGAAACTACGCCACCGGTAATAAAAATATATCGCGTCATTTACAGCCCATCTTGATGCAACTTAGATGGAACTACAGGTTACCAGAACACCCTAATAACCACAATGAATATCTGTTCTTCGCCAGTTAATTTGTAGCTGTTTTTCTCCCACTTCTGCAGCCATTTCATGACAAACAAACAAGTCAGCTACTGCTGCCAATTTCCCATTGATAAAAAGCAATGGTAGCCGGTCTCGTAACCAGGGAGGGACAGCATAATCCTGATAGAGTTTCTTGAAGGCCCGTGTCTTTCTACCCACTGGTTTTGCTTCTGCTTGAGTACAGTCAAAGTGGATTTCCAGCTGATCGCCTTCCTGAAAAGAGACGCCGCCGCTTGCAGTAGTCTCAAGTTTAATCAGGCCGAGATTTGAACCAAGCTCAAGGTCTACATCCGGCTTGATAGTAAGCACGGATCGCTTGATTACCTCAGGAAAATCTTTCAATACATATAACTTGTCGGCAAAGCGCCGTAATTGCACAACGGTGCCTGCATGCTGCCAGCAAACCAGCGGTTGTGCATCTTCAGCAGCAGGAATAACTTCTTCGACAATACGTCGCAATTCTTCATAGCCAGGCATAGGAACAGCAAATGAGTCTGCAAGTAATTGAAACCAATAGCGTAATAAATTTCGTTGCCTGACAGGATCCTTCCCCTGCATTAATTTCAAAGGTAAAAATGACCTGATTTCCTCAAAGCAATCTCCAGCATCGACTCTAGCCAGCTGCTTTAAAAGCAGTTCTGACTCACGACTCAAGTCAGCGCTTCGCTGTATGCTAGCAGCTGCCTGAGGCCAGCGTTCTTTTAGACGGGGAACAATTTCCTGGCGCAGAAAGTTTCTGTCGAAACCTGTATTACTATTACTGCTGTCTTCAACCCAGTTCAGTCCGGCATTTTCAGCATAATCCCTTAAATCCTCTTTACTAGATTTAAGTAAGGGGCGCAGTAATGTAGCAGTCCCCAGCTTGCGTTCACCCGGGATTCCTGACAGACCCCTGGGGCCACTGCCGCGCAACAGGCGATACAGGACCGTTTCCAATTGATCATCCTGATGATGCGCCATCAGGATATAGTCACCCTCTTGCAGAAGTGCTTCAAACACGGCATATCGTGCCTGTCGTGCCTGCAATTCAAGATTGCTGCTCTGATTATTTATTTCAACTTTTCTGCATTCAAAAACAATTTTGTGCTGCTCACAATATTGCCGGCAATGTTCCTGCCAGCTATCAGCTTGTGGACTGAGCCCATGATTGATATGTATTGCGCGGAGTCGCTTAAGTGGGACAGATTTTAGAGCCAGACTGAGTAAAACCTGGGAATCCAGGCCGCCACTATATGCCACCCAGAATAAGCCCTTTGTTGTTGCAGATAAGTCAGATAACTGCCGCAGAAGATTCTGCTCAGCTAGACGCGCCATGCCTCATCAATCGCTTATAACGCCTTTCCAGAAGTGAATCACTATCCATATCGCGCAATTGCCTGATCTGTTCAAGCAAAACATCTTTCAAGCGGCTGGCGGTCAATTGCATGTCTCGATGTGCGCCACCCAGTGGTTCCTCGATGGTTCTATCGACTATGCCCAGCTCTTCCAGACGGCTTGAAGTCACCCCCATTGCTTCAGCAGCTTCAGCTTTATAATCCGAGGATTTCCAAAGTATCGTGGCACAACCTTCCGGAGAAATAACATAGTAGGTTGAATATTCAAGCATATTCAAATAATCACAAACGCCGATGGCAATAGCCCCTCCTGAATTACCCTCACCGGTAACCGTGGCAATAATTGGGGTTTTCAGTCGCGACATAAGCGCCATGTTTTCAGCAATCGCCTCATTGATGCCACGCGCTTCAGAATCCACTCCAGGATAAGCTCCAAGGGTATCAATAAAGGTTAGCACAGGCATTTTGTAGCGCTCCGCCAGCAACATAAGCCGACGTGCTTTACGATAACCCTCAGGTTTTGGCATACCAAAGTTACGCCGCACTTTTTCTTCTGTACTGCGTCCCTTCTGATGCCCGATTATCATGACAGGAATATCATCCAGATAGGCCACGCCTCCCAGGATAGATTTGTCATCTGCAAACAAGCGATCACCATGCAGCTCCTCAAACTCCGTGCACATATATCTAATGTAATCTTCTGTCTGTGGTCGCAACGGATGCCTGGCCAGCATGGAAATTTGCCAGGGTGTGAGGGAAGAGAATATTTTAGTGGTAAGTTTGTGACTTTTTTCCTGTAACTTTTCAATCTCTTCCGTGATATTCAATTTGTTATCAGCGCCAACCAGACGAAGCTCATTAATTTTCACTTCAAGATCAGCAATCGGCTGTTCAAAATCTAGATAATCAGGATTCATAAGTTACTACTTTTGCTATTGTAAATGTTTAATAACCAAGGCTAACACCTTGCTCACCGTAATGTTCCTTTAAACGATAGAGCAATTCATCATCAGGCTTGACGCGCCAGGATTTGCCAAAAGCAATTTTACCCTGCACACCCTCTCTTGCATAGTTAACAACCACGTTACATGCTTTGCTGTTCTCCGGCACGGCCTGTTGGGAAGCAGAATACACATAATCTTCAAGAATATGTTCCAGTTCCTCCAAGGCTTCAGCACAGAGTGTTTCCTGCTGCAAATTAAGGGTGATATGTCGAAGGCAGGCTTCTCTGGCGGCCTGAAAACTCATGATAGTTTTTGCTCTTATCTGCAAACTACCATCACCGGCATATTCATTCTGACTCACCACACCCTCGACAAAAATGATTTCATCTTTGCTCAAAGATTCTCTTACTGATTCATAAACTTCACCAAACAAGGAAACTTCGATACGGCCACTTTGATCATCCAGCGTTAGAATTGCAATGTTATCGCCACGCTTACTTTTTATTACACGCATATCATGCACCAGACCAATAAGCGTTTGCGCTGAATTATTCGGACGCAGATTAGCAATACGGTTTTTCGTAATCCTGGCAATCTCCGGCAAATATTCTTCTATGGGGTGCCCTGACAAGTACAGACCAAGACTTTCTTTTTCTTCCTGCAGGCGTCTCTGTTCACTCCAGGGGCGGATATGCCGATAATTTTCATACACATCTTCTGTGCTTGCTTCAGTCGGCACCAATTCACCAAACAGGTCATCAACGCCGCTTTCCTGAATACGTGCTGCCTGCGCTGCCGTTTTAATTGCCTCACCCATGCTCGCCAGTAAAATGCCTCTATCGACTCCTTTGCTGATTGAATCAAAAGCGCCGGATCGAATTAATGCCTCCAGAGAGCGTTTATTAATGACCGTCAAATCAACCCGTTTACAAAAATCAAAAAGATTTCTAAATGGACCGCTGGCTTCACGTGTGCTGATGATATTTTCAATAGGACCTTCACCCAGCCCTTTGATAGCACCAAGACCGTAGATAACATAAGGCTCACCCTCATCATTGTAATCTACGGTAAAACCATAACGGCCGATATTCACATCAGGAGCATTGAGCTTAAGTTGCATATGGCGACATTCATCCGCCAGCACGACAATCTTGTCTGTATTCTGCATATCTGCTGAAAGCACTGATGCCATAAAATGTGCAGGATAATGCCGCTTTAACCAGGCAGTCTGATAGGAAACCAGTGCGTAAGCTGCTGAATGCGATTTGTTGAAACCATAGCCGGCAAATTTTTCCATCAGATCAAAAATGGATTCTGCCTGTTTAGAATCAATATTATTCTTGGCTGCCCCTTGCAAGAATATTTCGCTCTGTTTTTGCATCTCCTCAGGTTTTTTCTTACCCATCGCACGGCGCAACATATCAGCACCGCCCAGGCTATAGTCAGCCAGAACCTGGGCAATTTGCATCACTTGCTCCTGATACAAAATAACGCCATAGGTATTTTTCAATACAGGTTCAAGCAAGGGATGGGGATAGGCAACTTCAGCACCATGTTTCCTGTTGATAAAGTCGTCGACCATGCCGGAACCTAAAGGGCCCGGCCGATATAAAGCCACCAACGCAACAATATCTTCAAAGGTATTGGGTTTAAGTCGCTTGATCAGCTCCTTCATACCCTTTGATTCCAGCTGGAATATTGCTGTGGTTTCTCCACTGATCAACAATTGGTAAACAGCAGGATCATCCAATGGTATCTCACTGATATCCAATGGTTTTGTTTTATCCTGTTGCCCAGAGGCTACCCGTTCAGCATTTATCATGCTGACTGCCCCATTGATAATGGTCAGTGTACGCAGACCGAGAAAATCAAATTTTACCAGCCCGGCTTTTTCCACATCACTCATATCATACTGAGTGACAAGATTGGAGCCGGCCTCATCACAATAAAGCGGCGTAAAGTCTGTCAACTTGCCTGGCGCTATGACGACCCCTCCTGCATGTTTACCAACGTTGCGCACAACGCCTTCCAGCTTAAAGGCCATTTCCATGATCTCTTCGGCTTCTTCGTCATTTGCCACAAATGACGCCAGTTGAGGTTCATCATTCATGGCTTTTTCCAGCGTCATACCCAGCTCAAAAGGCACCAGCTTGGAAAGCTTATCGGCCAGTGCATAGGATTTGCCCTGAACCCTGGCAACATCCCTGATAACACCCTTTGCAGCCATCGTGCCGAAAGTAATGATCTGAGACACGGCATCGCGACCGTAAAGTTCTGCGACATGTTCAATAACCCGGTCACGGCCATCCATACAGAAATCCACATCGAAATCAGGCATGGAGATACGTTCAGGATTCAAAAAGCGTTCAAATAGCAAATCATATTGAATGGGATCTAGATCAGTAATCTTGAGTGAGTAAGCAACCAGGGAACCAGCTCCGGAACCTCGCCCCGGGCCTACTGGGACACCGTTATCCTTAGCCCATTGAATAAACTCCATGACAATTAAGAAATAGCCCGGGAAACCCATCTGAATAATGATGTCCAATTCAAAATTAAGACGCTCCTGGTAAACGGCACGCTTTTCATCATCCAGCGCTTCACCCAGATTAAGCAAACGCTCATTCAAACCTTCCTCACTCAAACGCCGCAGGTAATCGTCAACACTTAAATCCTGGGGAACAGGATAATCCGGCAGACAAGGCGTACCCAGTGATAATTCAAGATTACAGCGTTTGGCAATTTCAACAGTGTTCTGCAGCGCTTCAGGGATATCGCTAAATAAGCGCTGCATTTCTTCACTACTGCGTAAATACTGGGTCTCTGAATAAAGTCTTGGGCGCCGTGGATCGTCCAGAGTACGCCTGTCATTAATACAAACCCGTGCTTCATGTGCTTCAAATTCAGCGGCTGTCAAAAATCTCACATCATTGGTTGCCACGACAGGACAATCAAACTCAACCGCAAGATCAATTGCACCGTGTATATAGGCTTCTTCTCGGGGGCGTTCAGTGCGTTGTAGTTCCAGATAAAAACTGTCTGGGAACACTTTCATCCAATATTCCAGGCAGGCTTTTGCCTGATCACTGTCCTCATTCAACAGTGACTGGCCGATATTACCGGCTCTAGCACCCGAAAGCGCAATCAAACCATCACTATATTCTTCTATCCATTGTGCTTGCGTGTATACTTTTCCACGCTTTTGTCCTTCTTGATATGATTTCGAGATTAGCTTTATAAGATTTTGATATCCTTCATTATTTTTTATAAGAAAAGTCAGTAGATGAGCATTTTTTTCACCCTGATCCCCGGCCACCAAGAGGTCACAGCCACAGACAGGTTTCAGCCCTTTGGTGATGGCACCCGAGTAAAACTTTATCAAGGCATAAAAATTAGCTAAATCGGTAAGCGCAACAGCCGGCTGGGCAAGCTCTACGGTTTTATTGATCAGTTCAGGAACCTTGATCAGACCGTCAATTAATGAATACTCTGAATGAACTTTGAGGTGTATAAATGAAGGTGATTCTGTCATATCTGCAGCTGTCTTGTCTGACGGCTAAGTGTAACGGGATTATCACCAAAGCAACAGGCAAAGCGACTCATTCTTTATAAGCAAGAACTGCTTTGACTGGGGCATAACTTCGCCTGTGCACAGGACTGGGACCAAATTTCTGCAAGGCTGCCAGGTGTTCAGCCGTCGGATAGCCTTTATGCCTTGCAAAACCATAATCGGGAAACTGTATGTGCAGTGCCTTTAAACAATCATCCCTATACACTTTAGCTAATATAGACGCTGCAGCAACCGATTGAATTTTCTGATCACCCTTGATCACAGCCCTGCATTTGTAGTCCCACTCGGGTGAACGATTACCATCAATATAAATAAAATCCGGTTTTAACTGTAAAGCCACAACAGCACGCTGCATGGCCAGCATGCTTGCCTGCAGAATATTTAAACTGTCAATTTCATTAACGTCTGCCTCAGCGATTGCATAAGACAGCGCTTGCTGCTTTATTTGTTTGCTAAGCTTATTTCTGGCAGTTTCACTGAGTTTCTTTGAATCATTCAGCCCAGTAATTTCTCGCTCTGGGTCCAATATGACTGCTGCGGCAACGACACTCCCTGCCAAAGGCCCTCTACCAGCTTCATCGACGCCGGCAATATATTTAAATGCTGATTCATCTTGCTCACAAAACAGCAATTTCAGCCTACCCCCTCACTGAGATTAAATTAAGTACTGCTTCAGCAGCACTGGCATTAGCATTTTTGCGTAAACTTTGATGTATTTTTAGATATTCCAGATTCACTTGTTCTTGTTTATTTTCATCTTCCAGTAAACTTTTCAGACTCTGCAATAAGTCTTCAGCATTCACTTCCCCCTGCACCCTTTCTTCTACAAGTTTTTTGCCTGCCAACAAATTCGGCAAAGAAAAATACGGAACTTTCAACATTCTTGAAATAAGCGCATAGGATAAGGCTGACATTTTGTAGCAGACCAGCATGGGCTTTTTTAACAACAAAGCTTCCAATGTTGCTGTACCGGACGCTATGAGTATTGCATCTGCCGCTGCCATTACTTCGCGTGAACGTCCATCAATTAGTTTGACCGGCAAGTTTTGAAAGCTGTCACTGACCAAGTTTTCAATCTGCTCTCGACGGGCGACATTCGCACAGGGAATAACAAACTGCAGTTGCGGCCAATGTTGTAGGCACAGACTTGCGCATTCCAGAAAGACTGGAGCCAGCCTACCCACTTCACCACCACGGCTGCCTGGCAACAAGGCCAATACCTGAGCAGAAGCACTAATGCCTAAAGCTTCACGCGCTGAGACTTTATCCACCTCCAGTGGGATCAAATCCGCCAAAGGATGCCCAACACAATGCACTGCTACATTATGTTTTTCGTAAACTGGTTTTTCAAAAGGAAACAGCGTTAACATCAGGTCGACTGCCTGCGCAATCTTATGTATCCGTTTACTGCGCCAGGCCCAAACTGAGGGACTTACATAATGTACCGTTGTAATTCCGGCCTGCTTTAGTCGTTTTTCAATATTGAGATTAAAATCCGGAGAGTCTATCCCTATAAAAACATCCGGTTGCTGCTTTAAAAAATAATGGATTACCTGCTTTCTGATCCTTAATAGTTCCGGTAATCGTTTAAGCGGCTCGATCAGTCCCATTACCGATAAACGCTCCATCGGAACCATAGACTGCAAGCCTTGCGCAGTCATTAACTCGCCACCAATACCTTCAAAAGCTATTTCAGGATACTGTGATTTAAGCGCCTGCATAAGCCCTGCGCCGAGAATATCACCCGAACTTTCTCCGGCTAATATTCCAATACGTAGCGTTTTAGCCATGTCATACTTTATCGAGTGATGCCTTTGGTAGAGCTAAGAACAGAATCAACCAGAAGCTGAATTTCGGGATGCTCGGCGATCATGTCCTGAATTTCAGATAGCGCCTGGTCAGTAGTTTTGCCATCACGATACAGAATTTTGTATGCCTGCCGGATAGCCCTGATAACATCTTTGTTAAATCCCCTGCGTTCAAGTCCTATGCTATTCACCCCTCTCGCAGCAGGTGGATTGCCATTGACAATGATATAAGCTGGCACATCCATATTGACGTGAGTCAGTCCACCGATAAAACTGTGGGCACCAACCTTTAAGAATTGATAAACACCTGAGTAGCCTGCAAGAATTGCCCAGTCACCAACTTCAACATGACCACTGACAGCAGCATTATTAGAAAAGATTGTGTGATTGCCAATAATGCAGTCATGCGCCACATGCGTATAAGGCATAAATAAATTATTGGAACCAATACGGGTAATACCCCCACCCACTTCCGTGCCACGATGGATATTGGCGCCTTCTCTTATGACATTATCGTCGCCAATTTCTAGCAGACTTGCTTCACCTTTATACTTCAGGTCTGAAGGATCTTCACCAACGGTGGAGAATTGAAAAATCTGGTTATTTTTACCTAGTGTGGTGTTGGATCTGATGACAACGTGTGAAGCAATTCTGCAATTATCTCCAATCACAACATTGGGACCAATGATAGTCCAAGGGCCAATTTCAACATTACTGCCGATTTTAGCACTTGGATCAATGATAGGGTCGGTAGCACTCATACAATAATTACACTTTTTCTTTACAGTCAGTATTATTCCTGTCGCTCAGCACAAAGTATCACAGCCTCACTGGCAAGTTGGCCATCAACACTGGCTTTACACTGGAATTTATAAATACCGCGTTTCACCGTTATGATTTCGGCCTCAAGATCAAGACGATCTCCAGGCACTACTGGTCGCTTGAAACGCACATTATCGGCGCCAACAAAATAATAAAGATAGCCATCTCTGGGCTTTTTTTCCTGACTCTTAAAACCCAAAACACCAGACGCCTGAGCCATGGCTTCTATTATTAAAACACCTGGCATGATTGGTTTATGCGGAAAATGACCGAGAAAGAACTCTTCATTGGTAGTGACATTTTTATAAGCCTTTATATATTTGTTAGGCTCAAGTTCCACCACTCTGTCGACTAATAAAAAGGGATAGCGCTGTGGCAAGTATTCTTTAACATCTTCGATAAGCATCATATTTCCAGTACCTGAACAAGCGAGACATTCGCTGTATTATTTATCTTTTTTAAAGCCTTTCATCAGTTTATCAAGCTGACGAAAACGCACGATATTCTTCTTCCATTCTGCAGTCCTGGAGAGCCCTGTGCCTGATGAGTAACTGCCTGGCTCTCTTATTGACTGGTTAACCAGCGTCATTGCTGTCACTGTTACACCATCAGCAATCTCAACATGATTGATAATGCCTACTGCACCTGCGATCACGCAATTTCTGCCTATTTTCACACTGCCCGCAATTGCACTACAGCCACAAATAACCGTGTCGTCCCCAATCTCCACATTGTGTGCTATCTGTACCTGATTATCTATTTTTACGCCATTGCCTATGACAGTATCATCAATCGCCCCTCTGTCTATACAAGTATTTGCGCCTACCTCTACATCATCACCGATTATTACCTTACCAAGTTGAGCGATTTTAAGATACTTGCCATTTTCCTGAGCAAAACCAAAACCATCACTGCCAATAACAACACCAGAATATATATGTGCCCGCTTTCCTATAACAACATCATGGGCAATGCTGACATTGGCCTCAATATAACTTGCTTCGCCAATCTGTACACCTGCTCCTATAACCGTGTTGGGTGCAATAACCACATTGCTGGCAATATCCACATTTTCGGCAATAACAACATTTTCACCAATAACAACATTACTGCCTAACTTGGCTGAGGGATCAATGCTTGCACTATGCGCAATTGAACTCTTATCAGAAGTTTTTGGTTTAAACAGGTGTGAAGAGCGTGCGTAACAAATATAAGGGTTCTCTGTGAGCAGCTTGTTACCCGAATAATTTACGGCCTGGTTTTTAGATAAAATAACAGCAGAGGCTTTGGTGTTAGATAAATCGGAATAATAACGCGGGTTGTGATAAAAGCTTAAGTCACCAACCCCTGCTGATTTTAAAGTGGCTAAAGCATGAATTTTTGTATCTGGGTCACCTACCAGCTCCGCATCCAGCAAAGTTGCCAGGGTCGCTAGATCATAAGTAACAAATGAAGATGAATTAGACACACTGCTTGGTTACATAATTGATGAAGAGTTATTGCTGCTCATTCAGCTTTTCTGTGACTCTGGCAGTAATATCCAAAGCGCCTTTAAAGAAAAGAGCAACTTCAGCTCTAAACACTATGTCGTAGTCTTCTTCTTCGACTACGTCACTAATCGCCTGGATAAGATTCGAAGAATAAGTCTGTTCAAAAATCTCACGTCTTTGCTGAACGATTGATTCAACACGCTGTTCAAGATACTGGTACTGAACGCCAATTTCTTCCAGCTCTTCTAGGATATCTCTTTGTTCAGCATCACTAAGCACTTCCGCATCAACGGAAAGACGTTCCTGCAAAGCAGAGCCTTCCTGAGCCAACTCCCTGATTCTCACCGAATCATCCTCAGTTTCTATGCTCAATTGCTGTTGAACTGCTGCAGCCAATTCTGAATTATATAAAGCAGCGGCCATATCCAGAATCGCGATTTTGGGCCCGGCAGCAGTGTCATCTTGGGCAAAAACATTACCAACCAGACTGATAGCAACTATTGCAATAATAAATTTAATATTTTTTTTCATTTCCAATCACACCTAAAGTAAATTTGCCCAAAACTCTAGAAACTCTGCCCGATATTGAACTGAAAAGCTTCACGTTCATCAATGATACTGCTATTGAATGGTTTAGAAAAGCTAAGAGTCATGAGCCCCAGATAACCTGTGAACCAGCTCACTGCGATACCTGCTGAATATCTAAACTCATCAAAGGCAAAGTTAGAACAATTGTTTTGCGTAATCTGCCTGTCAGTACAGTAACTTGAAAATACGTTTCCTGCATCCAGAAACACACTCGTCCTTAAGGTATCACGTGCTTCCAGTGGACCTAAGGGAAAAATAATTTCAGCCGTTCCTGTCATCTGAATATTACCGCCAAAGGGTTGCTCACGAACAAAGAAATTCAGGTTCTGAACATCGAGTTCATTAATAAAAACTGGCTGCCCTGCAGCATCAAAAACAGGATTGCCATTAGCATCTACTGCCTGCTCAAGCGCGTAAGCTCTTTCTGAAAATCGATTAAATTGTGCATTTCCAAATATATCCAAAATCAGGTTGCCATCGCTGTCTCGAAGTAGCTCCGTTGGCTGCTCCAGATATGAAAGTGCACTGGTACTTCTGGGGCCTAGAGTATTACGCTCAAAACCGCGTACAGTGTTTTGCCCGCCTGCATAAAAATTTCGGAAAAAAGGCAATTGCTGTGTACTGCCATAACCATCACCATAACCTGCCGTGCCCTCTAAATGAAAAATCCAGCTGGAAGAAAGGAAGGGCAACCAATTATTCATTGGCAGGTACGTTTCACCAAATAAACGCAGTTTATAAAAGGTCAACTGACTCCCAGGCACAGAAAACTCAACTGAAAAAGTTTCCTGATCACCTCCCACTGCATAAATACCGGCTTGGCGTAAATTATTCCTTCTCCAGTCCAGGGTTAAAGTCAGATCCGTGAACTTACTGCCTTCCCGGTCAACAAAGCCAGGTTGAATTTCTCTGAATGCTGTCGCAGGCAGCGATGAAAGAGGCGCTACGACTGCATCAGAAACGGGATAAACCGTACCATCATCGGCAGTAAATTCAGACAGACGTGCGGGTGTAACAAGATAATTTGTAATAGCCGGGTCAAGTGCCGGACTCCCTGCAATCTCCTGCACCGGCCCAAAGCCTGTTTCAATTTCGGTATTGGTAAGACCGAAAGCAAAATTTAAAGACTGGGTTTCGTTAATTGGATAACCAAAGCTTACATTGGCAGCAATCTGGTTTGTGCTATAAGCAGCCAAATTCAGTTCAGCATAATCCGACTGGGTATAAGACAAACCAAAGCCTCTAGTGACACCATCAACCGTATAAAAAGGATCCAGATATGAAAATTGGTAATTGGACTGAAAGGCATTGGTACTAACGCCAACACCTACCTGCTTACCCGTACCGAGAAAATTGGTTTCCTGTAGTTGGGCAGCCAATGTCAAACCTTGCACCTGCGCATAACCAACTGAAAAATTGATGGAACCAGACAACTGTTCTTCAACAATAAAGTCCACATTTACCTGATCAGTTACACCACCAACTTCTGCTGTCTCATACTCCACTGATGAAAAATATCCCAGCCTTTCCAATCGCACTTTGGATTGTTCAATGGCATTGGCAGAAGCGGGAGCTCCTTCCATCTGACGCATTTCTTGTCTCAGAACTTCATCAACAGTACGGGTGTTACCGCTGAAACTTATTCTGTTTACATAAGTTCGATTTCCCGGAATCACAAAGAAGGTGACATCAACCGTGCCCTCATCTTCGTTAACAATGGGGACTCCATTCACCTCAGCAAAAAAATAACCCCTGTTACTTAAAGTTGTTGTCATGGCCTCAGCTATTTGCGTAACCAAAACCTGGGAAAAGACTTGGCCAGGTCGAATAAATAACATCAACTGACTTAAAAGATTTTCATAACCAACCAGGTCTCCCGCCAGAGAAACATCGTTAATTCTATAAATTTCACCTTCGTCAATATTTATCGTGATGTATACCTCATCCTTATTTGGAGAGAGAGATACCACAGGCAAGGTAATATCAAAATTCACATAACCCTGATCCATATAAAATGACTGCAAACTTTCCAGATCTCCGGTTATTTCTTCTCTTGAATAACGATCATCCCCGGTAATGAAAGAGGTAAAATGTGTCTCGCTTAATTCAAAGATATCCAGCAATTCCTCATCACTGAACGCTTCATTCCCGACTATATTGATATGGACAATTTTTGAAGGGTCACCTTCAGTCACATTTATTTGGACTGCAACTCGATTCCTTTCCAGCTCTTCTACTTCAAGTTCGACACTGGCACCATAAAGCCCCTGAGCAACATATTGACCTTCCATTGCAATCTGCAAACCTTCAAGCACTGAAGGATCAAACAGCTCACCTACGGAAAGGCCAAGACTTGCAATATTCTCCATCAACACTTCTTCTGGAATTGCATCACTGCCTTCAATTTCAATACTGCTGATTGATGGTCTTTCATCGACACTGATAATTAGTTCATCGTTTGGTCCTTGCGACACCTCAACACCATCGAAGGAACCTGTTGCCATCAGGTTACGAATTATTTCGCCTACCTCAGCCTGTGTAATTTCATCGCCGATATTGACATTCAACACGCTAAATATCGTAGTAGAAGAAACACGCTGTAAATTCTCCAGATAGATCTCAGAAACAATGAAACTATTCTGGGCGAAAACAGCTGGAGAGTATGGAATAACCAGGAATAGAAATAGTGAAAGACGTCTTACAAATCTGAGCATAATATTAAATCTAGTATCTGGGCTACTGTTATTAAAGCAACCTGTTTATATCGTTATAAAAAGCAATAAACATAACAGACACAATTAGAAATATTCCTAATTGCATTCCCATAGCCTGAATTTTTTCTGGCACTGGACGGCGTATTACTGCTTCAACCAGGTAATACAATAAATGTCCACCATCCAGCACCGGTACTGGCAATAAATTTAAAATTCCCAAGCTAATGCTTAATACCGCGAGGAAGCTTAGATAGTATTCAAACCCAAAAGTTGCAGTCTGTCCGGCAATTTGTGCAATTGTGATAGGCCCGCTCAAATTCTCAACAGAAATCAGGCCTACGATCATTTTTTTGATGGAATCAATAATGAAAAAGGCGTTATCCCAGGTTTCGGCAAAAGCATAGGGAATAGCGGCAAAGGCTGAATAACTGACAGCCCTGTTCATCTCTTCCGGCAAAGTTGGCATAAGCTCTGGAACTTCAACGCCAGCACCAATGTAGCCAATGGTATTACCGTTATTATCAATACTACTGGCAGGCCTGATAGTAATATCCAAAACCTGTTGCTGGCGACGTACCTGAAGTACTAAATCCTGTTCAGGGTTATCCCTGACTATATCCACCCAATGCAGCCAGCCTGTGATTTCTAACTGGTCAACACTCAAAATTTCATCCTGGGATAGCAAGCCCGCTTGTTCTGCCCTGCTCTCTGAAACAATCTCACCAATAACTGCCGGAATATCCAAGCGGTATGGTGTAATGCCCAAGGCACCTAATACGTCAGGTTCGGCCTCATTAATCAGCCAGCGATCTAATCTGATATCAGCAGTATTAATCAAATCGCTGTCTGGTGAGATAAAACTTAAATGCAGGGTGCCACTTTCTCCCAGCCTTTCAAGCAAGGCGAGTCGCACTTCCTGCCAGGTTCTTGTTTGTTCACCATCGACACTGACTATTTCATCTTCACGTTGTAAGCCAGCTGCGACGGCAGGTGAATCTGGTGCAAGATTACCAATAACAGGAGCCACGCCACTTACCCCGGTCATGAACATTATCCAGTAAAGGACAACGGCTAAAAACAAATTGGCTAATGGACCTGCAGCGACAATTGCGGTTTTTTGTGGCAGTGTTTTATGGTTAAAAGCCCAGGCTTTTTCGGCATCGGAGATATCTACATCCTGCTCGCCAAACATTTTTACATAACCACCTAATGGCAAGACAGCAATTCGATATTCTGTATCCCCTCTGTACCAGCTGAAAAGTGATTTACCAAAACCGATAGAAAAACATTCTATTTTGACACCACAGCGCCTCGCCACCCAGTAATGGCCGAACTCATGAATGGTCACCAAAATCCCCAAGGTGACCAGTAATGCAAGAATATTAATTGAAAGGGTCTGTATAATTTCCATTAATTAGCTGCTGCAATTCAAATTTACAGGATCAATTAAACTTTAGTTAAACTTTGCGCCAGCGCTCTGGCCTTGTTGTCTTCTTCAAGTATTTCTTCAATACTGCTCACTGCCTTGTTTTCCAAGGCGTTCAGACATTCTTCTATGATAACAGGAATTCGGGTAAAACTGATCATTCTGTCAAGGAATGCGCCTACCGCAACCTCATTAGCCGCATTTAAAACTATAGGTGCTGAACCCTGAGCTGATGCTGCCAAACGACCCAATTTTAAACATGGAAATCGATCCTCGTCAGCATGCTGAAAACTTAATTGCCCGATATCACAAAGATTTAAGGTTTCAACACCTGCTGTTATTCTGTTTGGCCAGGACAAACCATAAGCAATGGGCGTTCGCATATCGGGATTGCCTAACTGCGCTAAGACAGAACCGTCTTTATAGTGCACCATGGAATGAATAACACTCTGTGGATGTATCAGCACATCGATACTCGAGACAGGCAGGTCGAATAACAAACTGGCCTCAATAAGTTCAAGCGCCTTATTCAACATCGTGGCGGAGTCTACTGAAATTTTCGGTCCCATTGCCCAGTTTGGATGTTTGCATGCCTGTTCAGGCGTTACCTGAGCCAGTTCAGTCGATTCCGTTTCCAGAAAAGGGCCACCTGAAGCCGTTAAAACAATTTTTTCAACTCCCGCCTGGCTCTGATTGCTAAACCTGCCGAACTCGTCTACCGGTAGACATTGAAAAATTGCATTATGCTCACTATCAATCGGTATAACTGGCGCCCCAGACTGTTTTGCCAATTGCATAAACAGCTTACCTGCCATCACCAGTGCTTCTTTATTTGCCAGCAGGACTTTCTTACCTGCCTGAGCAGCCTGCAAAGTTGGCAATAAACCGGCACCTCCAACAATAGCTGCCATAACACAATCATTTTCTTCATGACCAGCGACAAAATTAAGCCCTTCCAGCCCTTCTAACACTTGTGTTGTGGAACCTGCTGCAAGAAGCTTGTCTTTTAATTGCAAAGCTGCTGCCTTATCCAGCATGACTGCATATGCCACCTGAAATTCCATACATTGCTCAAACAGCAAATCCACTTGTGATTTTGCAGTAAGCGCAAAAACTTCATAATTCTCCCTATTGGCGGCAACTACCCTAAGTGTATTGACACCAATAGATCCTGTAGAACCCAATATGGTTAATGTTTGTTTAGATGAACTAGAAGCCATAAAAAACTAATTGAAATAGAACAGCATAAGAATATAAGCAGGTGTCGTTGAAACAATACCATCTATTCGGTCCAGAATGCCTCCATGCCCCGGCAAGATATTGCCACTGTCTTTTAGACCCCGTACACGTTTCAGCATGCTCTCAAACAAATCCCCAGTCACACTGAAAAATGAAACCAGCAGCGGTAAAACCAAGATCAACACCCAGCTTATTTTTTCTGCTGGCAGAATACTTTTGACGATAACAAGTAATACAAGGCAACTTACAATCCCTCCTATTACACCCTCCCAGGTTTTATTTGGGCTAACCAGTTCGGCCAACTTGTGCCTGCCAAAACGCCGGCCTGAAAAAAATGCGCCTGTATCAGCTGCTGCAACAAGCACAATCAAACCCAGAAAATAAACTATAAAATCATCATGCTGACGTAAATAAAGCAGCAACAACCAGCAAGGCAATAAGACCAGAATACCCATAAGCCCCAGACTATATAAATTATTCCAGTAACTGTTAAAACGTGGGTAGGTACAAATTAAAATTAATGCAAGAATCCAAAAAATCAGACTCAAGACCAAAATGACGGACAGATAATCCTGCAGCATGACATAGCTCAGACTACAAAACAGCATAAGCATGAAACAATACAGGCTTCGGCCAAGTAAACTGTTAATACCTGAAAGGTTTGTCCATTCCCATGCCGCCAATAAGGTGACTAAGCTGAGGACTACTAAAAAAAATAAACTGTTGGTAAAAAAAACAATAAGTAAAAGAGCTGACAAAAGTCCAATCGCGGTAAAAACTCTTTGCGCCAGCATGATTTACCCTTATGCCTCTACCTGCTCACTAAGCATACCGTAGCGCCGCTGCCGTTTTGCGTAGGAATCAAGCGCCTTATCTAAATCCTTTTCTGAAAATTCCGGCCAGAATGTTTCTGTGAAATAAAATTCTGTATAGGCAAACTGCCATAATAAAAAATTGGATAGTCGCTTTTCGCCACCGGTTCTTATGCATAAATCCGGATCAGGAATATCTCCGATTGAAATATAAGATTGAAACAAATGCTCATTTATTGCATCAGCTTTTAACTCTCCCTGCTCGACTTTCCTGGCAATATTTTGTGTCGCATTCACAATATCCCAGCGTCCACCATAATTGGCAGCTACATTAACGGTCAGTCCTGTATTATTTTTTGTTAATTCTTCCGCAAGTCGCATCTGACTTTGAAGCTTTGCAGGAAAACGTTCACTATCACCAATAAATTTAATTCTTACATTTCTTTCATGTAATTTATTGATTTCACGACGTTGCAATACACTTAAGAACAGCGCCATCAAACTGCTGACTTCTTTTTTAGGGCGTAACCAGTTTTCGCTACTGAAAACAAACAGGGTCAGGTATTCGATATTAAGATCGACGCAATAATTGGTAATGTTTCTAGCTTGCAATGCGCCGGTACGATGACCGGACAATTGAGAATTATTATGTTGTTTAGACCAGCGATTATTACCATCCATAATAATCACAATATGACGGGGTATTTTTTCTTGATCTGCGGATACTTCCCTTGACACTAAGCAGCCACCTTAGATTGCCAACAAATCAACTTCTTTTGCGTTATATTTTTCTTCTATCTTGGCGATATAACTATCAGTAATTTTTTGAATATCCTGCTCAGCTTTACGCTCATCATCTTCACTGATTTCTTTTTCTTTCAATAAATCTTTCACATGCTGATTAGCATCACGTCGAATATTTCTTAAAGCAATTCTAGCATTTTCAGCTTCATTTTTAGCTTGCCGGGTATATTCCTTACGGGTTTCTTCCGTCAGAGCTGGCATTGGTACCCTGATAACATCCCCGTTATTTGATGGATTAAGACCCAGATCAGAACTCATAATCGCTTTCTCGATAGGGCCCAACATCTGTTTTTCCCAAGGCGTAATCAGTAAAGAGCGGGCATCTTCGACGGTAATGTTAGCCACCTGCTGAATCGGTGTTTCCGCACCGTAGTAATCGACATGAATATTATCAAGAATACTGGGGTGTGCACGGCCTGTTCTGATTTTATTGAAGGCAGAATCAAGACTCGCCAGGCTTTTTTCCATCCTGTCTTCTGCGTCTAATAAAATTTCATCAATCATCAGAACCTCCTATGCCAAAATATTTACTGATCCAAGCCTTAAGAACCGGACTCGATCAATGTTCCTTCTTCCTCGCCTACCATAATGCTGAACAAGGCTTTCTTTTTATTCATATTAAAGACTCTGACAGGCAAATTATGATCACGACTTAGACAGATAGCTGTTAAATCCATGACACCTAATTTTCTATCCAGAATTTCATCAAAAGTCAGCCTGTCAAATTTGACTGCTTCAGGATCCACAACCGGATCGGCAGAATACACACCATCAACCTTGGTAGCCTTGAGAACAAGATCGGCATCAATTTCTATACCGCGTAAACAAGCTGCAGAATCTGTCGTAAAAAATGGATTGCCTGTACCGGCTGAAAAAATTACAACATCTCCAGCTTTCAAATGCCTGATTGCTGTACGACGATCATAATGCTCCACCACGCCACTCATCGGGATTGCTGACATTACACGACTGGGAATATTGGCTCGTTCCAAAGCATCACGCATGGCGAGCGCATTCATCACTGTAGCCAGCATACCCATGTGATCACCGGTAACCCGTTCCATACCTGCTTCATGCAAAGCCGCACCACGAAAAAGATTGCCGCCACCGATGACCATGCCAACCTGAACACCTATTTCTACCAACTGGCCGATTTCAAGAGCCATTCGGTCAAGCACTTTAGGGTCAATACCAAAATCAGCACTGCCAGTTAAGGCTTCCCCACTTAACTTAAGTAAAATTCTGTCGTATTTACGAATTTTAGTGCTCATATAGGCTATATAACTAGTTACTCTTTGTTTGTATCTTTCAATTGCTCGGCAACTTCAGCAGCAAAATCTACTACGGCAACTTCGATACCTTCACCAACTTCATAACGGATAAAGCTAACAATCTCAGCATTGCCATCCTTAACCAGTTTGCCGACTTTTATATCCGGGTCTCTGACAAAAGCCTGCTCGGTTAGCGTGACCTCTTCTATAAACTTCCTCAAGCGCCCACTAACCATTTTCTCCACGATATCGGCCGGTTTACCACTTTCTGCCGCCTGCGCTGTATAAATTTCACTCTCTTTACTTAATACATCAGCTGGGACTTCTTCGGCATTCACAACCATTGGGTTTACAGCGGCAACATGCATCGCAACGTCTTTGGCTAATTCCTCATCGCCTCCACGCAAACTGACTAAAACCGCAATTTTATTATTGGAATGCACATAAGAGCCGACAGTAAGACCCTCTTCAGCAATTACAGCAGCGCGTCTTATGGTAATGTTCTCACCAATTTTCTGCACCAGGCCCAATCTGGCTTCCTCCAGATCACCTTCCATCAGTTTACTGACATCAGATTCTTTGCTTTCAAAAACAGCGTCCAATACCTGTTTGGCAAAATTGGTGAAGTTCTGTTCTTTGGCAGCAAAGTCAGTCTCACTGTTGACTTCAACCATAACGCCGGCACTGTTATCGCTGGCAATTTTTACCAGAACCACACCTTCAGCAGCAGTGCGGCCAGCTTTCTTCGCTGCCTTCATGCCACTTGCCTTTCTCAATAACTCAATGGCTTGATCAATATCGCCATCCGCTTCCACCAAAGCATTTTTACACTCCATCATGCCCAGGCTGGTTCTTTCACGTAATTCTTTTACTAATGCTGCTGTAATGTTGGCCATCTTTTCGGCTCCTCTACTACATTTTATGTGTCTTTGCCTCATCTTTTTCCATTCCTGCCTTAGATTACAGGGAATGGAAAAAGTTTAAGCGTTGGATCAAACAGGCTCGTAATATCCGTCCGGATTAAGCCCTGTAAAAATTTTAAGCGTCGTCTTCTGCGCTTCCTTCAGCTTTCGCTTTAGGAGCAGCTTTAGCCTTGGCTTTAGCTTTTGCTTTAGGCGCAGCTTT
>Ga0181583_10000240_pt1 | contig 37111 bp, 31 predicted proteins | sample 071ome_31_FD_132461 | JGI IMG/M metagenome (GOLD analysis project Ga0181583, IMG submission 132461) | Coastal salt marsh microbial communities from the Groves Creek Marsh, Skidaway Island, Georgia - 071405CT metaG (megahit assembly) | ecosystem: Environmental > Aquatic > Marine > Intertidal... | reverse complement strand
GGCGGTTGGACTTGGTGCGAGAGTCACCATCCTCGACCGTTCTGTGGCGCGCCTGCGCCAGTTGGACGACCTGTTTGGCAGCGCCGTCACCACCCGTTATTCCAGTAAGGCGATCATCGAGGAGGTCTGCCGCAATGCCGATATGATTATCGGCGCTGTGCTGATCCCGGGGGCAAGCGCGCCAAAGCTGATCTCGAAATCCTTCCTGTCCGAAATGAAGCCCGGCTCGGTGCTTGTCGATGTCGCCATCGATCAGGGTGGGTGTTTCGAAACATCGCGTCCAACAACGCATGACGACCCGACCTACATCATCGACGGAGTCGTGCATTACTGCGTCGCCAATATGCCGGGATCGGTGCCGCTGACCTCGTCGGAAGCGTTGAACAACGCGACGCTGCCGCACGTTCTGGCACTTGCCGAACATGGGCTGGCGGCGCTTGACCGTGACCCGCATCTTGCCAACGGGTTGAATGTCCGTGGCGGCGAGGTGACCTATGACGCGGTTATTGAGGCCATGCGGGACACCGCCGCCTGACAGTCCGCGAAGATTCCTCCGAAGAGTGGCCGGCGTGTGATCGCGTCGGCCGCTGTTCTTTTCAGGTACCGCCGCTGTATCTCAATTGTATCTCAATCTGAAAAAAGGGGTTGACCGGCAGCGGCCATTCGCAGATAACTCGCAGCGATTTCGCCACCGCCATGTGACCGGAGCAGGTCGCCATCAGAGGCGGCGGAATTTATGGGGCCATAGCTCAGCTGGGAGAGCGCCTGCTTTGCAAGCAGGAGGTCGTCGGTTCGATCCCGTCTGGCTCCACCAAATCTTTTCAATGCCTTAGCCTGATGGGCCGGGTTCAAAACGACCGGTGTTTGAACTTTCCGGCAGGCGGTGTTTGAACATTCGGTCATTTGTCCAACGTTTCCATAGCTGCCCTTGCCAAGGTAGCGGTTCGGGTCGATCACATGCATGCAGCCCGACTTGCGGCTGTTCTTCAGGAACGCCTTCGAGACACGGGTGATGTATTGCAGGCTGTGGAGCCTGCCATCGATGTCGCGCACCCGCACCAGCAACCCACCCTGGTCGGTCATCTTCACGTCGTGCCCCTTTAGACCCTTTTCGGCCAGATACTCGCAATGATCGGGGCTGGCCCAGATGGCGTTCGACCAGGTGTTTCAGGCGCGTTTGGCGGTGGCGTCCTGCTGGCGCTCCAGCTCGGCCCGCTGTTCGGCCGCCTTGGCGTCCCATTCGGCCTTCAGCGCGGCCGATTGCCCGGTTCAGCTTTGGTCGAGACTGTCCATTTGCCGGCTTATATCCTGTGCCACGCGCTCAATCCTCTGGCGCAGCCAGATATGGGCAGGGTCATTGATGCTTCTTTCATGCCAGACCATATAGATGGCGACTGGATCGCTTTTGAAGGGGAGTGGCGCGACATCAAGACTTTTCAGCGTCCGCAGGCGCATCAAATTCATTTGTGTTGCGATAAGATTTGTACCCTCGACGAATGCTGGAATGGCATTGAAGTTGGAGACGGTCACCGCCGGCGGGCTGATCCGCGATTTGTCGACCTCATTGCTGGACCATATAGTCCAGGAGGTCTGGCCTTCCATGAATCGAACGCTCAAATGGCGGGCGTCATAATATGCCTCCAACGTCTTTGGTGCGGCGCCCACCGCAGCGTCGAAGAAACACATCATTTCGCCCTTCAGAATCGATTTCTGAAAAATATCGGGGGCCTCGGGCGGTATGGGGGTCAGTGCCAGATGGCAACGTGAATCGCGGATCCAGGGAACGCTTGGCTGGCCGGATGGAATGAATTGCAGCTCGAGCGAAATACCCTCGGCTGTCGTCTCGCGGAGTAATTGCGGGAAGATCAGGTCGCGCTGCATGTCATTCGCCGCGATGACGAACTGCATGTCTTCCTGCCGCGGGTCGAAGGCGCGTTGCTCGGTCATACGCTGCAGACTGTCCAGCGCGGCAAGGGCGGCTGGTTTCAGCGCAAGCGCGGTTTCGGTCGGTGTCAGACGATGACCGGTCCTGACGAAGAGCGGGTCGCCAAGTATATGCCGCAGCCGACGTAATATATGGCTCACGGCAGGCTGTGTGAGATCAAGTTTTTCCGCGGCCCTGGAGACTGAAGAAAATTCCAGCACAGTCAGGAACGTGCGAAGCATATGGCCGTCCAGATCCATGAAATTCCGTTTCTTCACCTTATATCTCTCCCCATTTGCGGTCCTGCGGTTGACGGCGGGACCGGCATGTTCAGGAACCTATCATATAAAAAAAATTAATATAAAATATAAATGGGCATGAATTGCCATTATCGTCATCGCTGGCATAGGGTTTTGGCGTGAGTGGATTTTTGGTTGCCAGATGAGGCTTTTTTTCAAGCATGCGTTTTGGCAAACGCTGATCGCACATGACGCAAACGTCACATGACAGGAATGCCGGGAGGCCAGAATGGCAGAGGAATTCGTTATCGCACCGCATATGCGGCTTCATGAATGGGTGGCAGTCGAGAAAGGATATTTCGACGATGAAGGGCTGGTCTACACACTGGAAGACCAGTTGAAATCGGCGACCAATCATGTCCATGACCTTGGTGACAGGGTTGGTGCCTATCAAACTTTCGAGAAAGGGCGTTCCAGCGATGTAAGCTGTGCCTGCCACTGGACAGTGAATGTGGCGGCTGCATCGGGCCATGGGCGCCTTTATGGCAAGCTCTATTCAGTGTCGCCCTGTGGCATCTTCGTGCCGGGCGATTCCGATATCAAGACGCCCGAAGATCTGGCCAATGTGCCGATCTCGGTCGGCTATCAGTCGGGAAGCCACTACTCGACCATCCAGGCTCTCGAGCCATTTCTGAAGCCCGAGGAAATCAACCTGTCATTTTCCGAGGGTTTGTTGTTCCGCCGTATGGAACACATGATTGATGGCAACATTCCGGCTGTCAGCCTGTTCAGCGGCCCCTATTATTTCATGCAGCAGCTCGGGTTCAGAAAAATCCTCGATACCACGTTCATCATGGCGTCGATGATCTCGGAAGATGCCAGCATCGGGGATGTGGAAAAATATTTTGCTGCTCTGCGGCGGGCGCAATCCGATATCGATCTGCGACCTGAACTCTACACCCATTATTATCGGGAGGAGTTTCCGGAACGCTTCAAGGACCAGATTGACACGCGGCTGTTCGGGCCGGGTGAACGACTTGTCTTTGAGGAGTATTCGAAGGACATTTTCGACCAGTCACGTGAGTGGATTGCCGAGAAGGGCATATTCGAGAATGGTCTTGGCAGGAGAGAGTTTGAAGAGGCAGTGGTTGTCTAGACAAACAGGATGTGGCGAGGGGGCAGAGCATACCCCCCGCTCTGGTCGTGTTTGTCGCCGGATCAGAGCCCGCTTTGCCGGTCCCGAGCATGGGGGCGATGGCCGCAGGTTGCGGTAAGCTGTTACCAAGTATGGACAATCGGGCTATGATGGTGGATGGTTGTGTTAAGGGACAACCGCGGTCTTTTTGAAGAAGAGCTTTTAATCGCAGGGGGGAATCATGAAAATCTTAAAAGTGTTGGCTGCAGGTTTGCTGGGCATTGCTTTTGCCGGAACTGCATCTGCGGATGAGCTGAAGCTCGCGCATTTTTCGTCAACAAAATACCACCTTCACAATGAAATGTTCCTGCCGCTCGCCGAAAAGATAGCTGCAGCGACGGGTGGCGACACAACCATTCGTGTCTATCCGGCCGGCGAACTTGGCGCAGGTCCGGTCAAGCAGTATGACCGTGTTCTGGATGGTGTCGCCGATATCGTGTATGCGCTGCCGGGTTATACGGCGTCGCAATTCAAGAAAACACTCCTTGTCGAGCTTCCGGGCGTGGTGCCGGGGAACAAGGACATCACCAGGAAGATGTGGAACAACATCGATGTCATCGGTGACGAGTTCCGCCGCACCAAGCTGCTGGGGCTTTGGTCCGCCGAGCCGGCAAAACTGTTGATGGCCGAAAAGAAAATCGAAAAGCTGTCCGATCTTGCCGGCCTGAAAATTCGGGTGCCGTCGAAGAATACCGGCCGTGTCATTGAGGCCTGGGGGGCAACCGCTGTTTCAATGCCGATCACGCAGGTGTACCAGGCCCTTGATACCGGTGTTGTTGACGGCGTTCTTGTCGACACATCGGTTTTGACAAGCTTCAAGCTTGGCGAGGTGGTCAAATATGTGACCACTGGCATGGACGGGTCCAACTCGCTTTTTATGCTGGTCATGAACCGCGACAGCTGGGAAGGGCTTGATGATGGGACACAGGCCAAGCTTGGCAACATGACTGGGGCCGAGATGTCGCAAGGCGGTCATATCACGATGTCGACTTCCGGCGTCAAGGCGTTGGAAAAGTGGGTGGCTGCTGGCGGAGAGCTGATCGAGCTTTCATCCGAGAGGGCTGCCGAATTCGATGCGGCGTCATCGAAGCTGGCGACAGCGCTGATCGCAGAACTCGAGGCTGATGGAATCAAGGCCCAGGAATGGGCTGACGCGCTCAAGAACTGATCTTGGTCTCCAAATCCAAAAGACACGGCGTCCAGAAACTTTCTGGGCGCCTGTTAAAAGCGCTCGCCGCGTTCAGCGGCGTGGCGCTTTTCGTCATTATGTGCCTCGTCAGCTATGCTGTTTTCCGAAGATATGTGATGAATGACCCGGTTCTTGGCGATGCCGAAATCGTCCAGATCGGCATGTCGATCGTGGTAATGATGGCAATGCCCTATGCGACTGCCAGCGGCGCGCATATCAGGGTTGATATCTTTGACCGCAAGATTGGTTGCTGGGGTCGGTTTCTCGGCGATGCGCTTGCACGGAGCCTCGGGGCCTATATCCTGTTTCTGCTGATCCGGAAAACCTGGGACAAGGCGCTTGACGCCCATGAATATGGTGACGTTACCAATATGATCGAAATTCCGGTCTGGATTGCCTATGGTGCGATCACGATCGGCATGGGTGGATATGCGGTTGTGCTGATCGTCCAGCTGGTGCGTCAGTTCCTGTCGGGGGTCAAGGATTATGAGTGAGACCCTGATCGGCTTTCTGGGCATTCTGTCGCTGTTCTTTTTTCTTGTCGCACGGATGCCCGTTGGCATGGCGCTTCTCGTCGTCGGCTTTGGCGGTATCTGGGTGATTGATGGTCAGCGGGTGGCGGTTGCAACCCTGTCCTCGGAAACCTACTCCTCGATTACCGCCTATAGTCTTTCAATCATTCCGCTATTCGTGCTGATGGGGAACATGGCTGGCGCGGCTGGTTATTCCCAGCGCCTCTACGAGGCGGCCTATGCCTGGATCGGGCGCTTGCGCGGTGGGTTGGCCTCAGCGACAGTTGTAGGCTGCGCCGCCTTTGCCGCGGTATCAGGCTCCTCGGTGGCCACGGCTGTAACCATCGGCAAGGTGGCATTGCCGGAAATGAAGCGGTTCGGCTATGGCGACGGGTTGGCGACAGGTTCGGTCGCGGCTGGCGGCACGCTGGGAATTCTGATCCCGCCATCAACCGGCTTTGTGCTTTATGCCATTCTCACCGAGGAAAGCATCGGCAAGCTTTTCATCGCCGGGATCCTGCCCGGCATTCTGCTGTCACTTCTATTTGTCGCGACCATTGCGATTGTGACATTTCTACGGCCCTCCGAGGGGCCTGCCGGCCCGGCCACAACGGCCCGTGACAAGCTTTTCGCTACTTTGCACTCGCTGCCGCTCATTGGTGTGATCCTCACCTCGATTGGTGGCATCTATCTGGGGGTTTTCACACCTGTCGAAGCGGCCGGCGTCGGTGCATCGATGGTGACAGCGCTTGCTCTTGGTACCGGCGCTGTCAAAATCAGCCAGTTGCCGGACATCCTGCTCCAAACGGTGATGATGACGGCGATGCTGTATCTCATCATTATCGGGGCGCATGTCTTTGGCCCGTTTCTGGCCCTGACACATATTCCGGAAACGCTGGCGCTGGAACTCAAGGCGCTTGGGCTTGGTCCCTATGGCACGCTTCTGCTCATCCTGATTGGCTACATCATTCTGGGAATGTTCTTTGATGGGCTGGCTATGCTGGTCGTGACGTTGCCGGTGGTGTTTCCCATCATATCGGGGCTTGGCTTCGACCCGATCTGGTTTGGCGTGATTTGCGTGATTGTGATCGAGATGGGACTGATCACACCGCCAGTGGGGGTGAATGTCTTTGTCGTAAAAGGCGTCGCCGCCAATGTGCCGATGGAAACCATCTTTCGGGGCGTGCTGCCTTTCTGGTTTGCGATGGCTGTTTGTCTGGTGCTGCTTGTGGCCTTTCCCGACATCGCGCTGTATTTGCCCGGTCGCATGTAATCCTGTCAGTTCGGCCCCAGCCTTTGGCGGCTGGCCAACCGCGCCGGTCTCAGCCGGACAGTGCGTCCTGTAGAATGCCGAGATAGTCAGCTTCCACTGCCGGTCTCGGATTGGTGGCTGAAAGATGGTCTTGTGCTGCTTTTTCGGCGATGGCCGGCAGTTGATCGGCACGCACGCCCAAGGCGGCCAGATTTGTGGGCAACCCGATGCCGCCGACAAACTCCGTCATCCAGTCATGAAGCTCGGCCTTGGGTGAAATGTTCATGGCGCCGCGAAGATCGGCAAAGGCGGCGTCTGCATGGCCTTTGTTGAAGCGCAGGATATGCGGCAACAGAATGCCGATCAGTGTGCCGTGATGAAGGTGTAATTCGCCAAGAGGGGTCGCCATCGCATGTGCGCCGCCAAGCGCTTTCTGAAGACACATGCCGCCCATCAGCGAGGCCATCATCATATGCCAGCGCGCCTCGCGGTTCTGACCATTCTCAACGGCTTCGGGCAGCCATCCTGCAGCCAGGCGGACAGCCTCAAGGCCGATCGCGGCGGCGGGCGGGTTGTCCCAGGTGCTGCAATAGGTCTCGATTCCATGGCTAAGCGCGTCGATGCCGGTGGCGGCGGTCAGGCGCGGTGGCAGGGACAATGTCAGCTCCGGGTCACAGATCACCAGATCGGCAACCATATTCAGGTTCACTGCAACCATCTTGGTGCCGTCAAGACGGCTCATTACACAGGCACGTCCAACCTCGGCCCCGGTGCCGGCAGCTGTCGGAATGGCGATCTGTGGCGACACCTTGCCAATCGTCGCCGAACCACCGGTCTTCACGTCATAGTCTGCCAGTTCTCCACCATGGCTTGTCAGCAGCGCCACCGCCTTTGCAAGATCGATGGGTGACCCGCCACCAAGGGCGATTACGCTGTCGCACCCCCTGTCATGCCAGATGTGCATACATTCGAGCAGCGACTGCTCGGTCGGGTTTTCAGTCGTGCGATCATAGATGGCCGGCGTATGTGGCGCGGCGGCGTCAAGCACGCGCTGCAGAATTCCGGCGGCGGCAATGCCGTCATCGGTGATCAGCAGCGGGCGTTTCAGACCAAGCCGCGTGATTTCATTGCCGAGGCCGGCAATCGCGCCAAAATCGAATTCGATGCGTGTCAGGTAGTTGATCTGCGGCATCAGCCTTCGGCTTCTATATAGATATGCTTGGTTTCCAGGAAGTCGTTCATGGCTTCTATTCCGTGCAGGCGGCCGATACCACTTTCGCGATAGCCGCCTGTCTCGACCTCGGCAAAAAGCCTGTTGTGGCTGTTCATCCACACCGTCCCGAATTTCAATTTACGGGCCATCCGCATCGAGAGATTGAGGTTATTTGTATAGACCGACGCGGCGAGTCCAAAGCGGGTGGCGTTGGCACGGGTGATGGCATCTGTCTCGTCTGTGAAACGCTCCAGCGAGACAATTGGTCCGAACAATTCGTCCTGCACAAGATCATGCTGTAAATCCTCGATCTCGAACATTGTCGGGCTGATGAAGAACCCGGAGGCCAGATCACCATCACCGGGTTTGCCATGCACCACCATGCTGGCCTCGTCTGCGGCACGATCTATGATACCAAGAAGGCGGGTCTGGTTGGCTTTGTCTATGATCGGGCCAAGTTCGGTGCCGCCGGTTCTGGCATCGCCAAGCCTGACCGCCCGGAAGGTATCGGCAAGGCGTTGCTTCATCTCATCATAGATATCGTCCTGGACAAGGATCCGGCTGATGCAGGTACACATCTGCCCGTTCAGGGCCAGTACACCGCGCCGGATTTCGGCAACGCTCCGGTCAAGGTCGGCGTCACTGAACACCACCGCCGGTGACTTGCCACCAAGCTCCAGCGACACATGTTTGATCGTGTCCGAGGCGTTTGCCATGATGACCTTGCCGGTCCGTGAAGAACCTGTGAACGAAATGACATCGATCTGCGGATGTGAGGACAGGACGGTGCCGACCTCGGTACCATGTTCATTGACGGAATTGACTATGCCGGGCGGGAATGAGGCGGCCGCGTCGAAGCAGGCCATGACGGCAGCGTTGGTCAGCGGTGTTTGTGGCGCCGGCTTGATCACCACTGCGCATCCTGCCGCCAGCGCCGGGGCGACCGACCGGACCAGCAGCGTCACCGGCGCGTTCCAGGGGACGATGACAGACACCACGCCGGACGGCTCACGCGTCATCAGGCTGAGTTTGCCCACACCGCTCTCGAATGTACGGCCGAACACATTGCGGGCAACGCCGGCGTAATAGCGGGCTTCACTGTAACCTGCCACCACTTCATGCCGGGCCTGCGCCAGCACCTTGCCGTTCTCGCGCGCCATCAGCGTTGCAATGCTGTCTGCCCGGCTTTCCAATATGTTGGCGAATTCGAGCAGCGCTGCTGCCCGCTGGCGCGGATCACTGGCCCAACTCGTGGTCTCGAAGGCATGTCGCGCCGCCATCACCGCCCGATCTGCCAGCTCGGCGGACCCGTTTGGTGCCGTGCCGAGGACTGAACCGTCGGAGGGGTTCTCCACATCGATCAATCCATTCGGCGCATCGGCAATCCATTTGCCGGCGATATAGTGATGTCCGAGTTCATATGACATTAGCGTTTCCTCATGTACCGATTGCCTTGTCAATGATGGCGACGGCGTCACAATCATCGGTCGAACCGGCCCAGGCGATAAAGTTGTCCGGGCGGACAAGAATGGCATCCGCCCCATAGGTTTCCAAAAGGCCGGCACCTGCCAGATCCAATATCTTGAGAGGAATGCCCCGCGGTTTTGTGGCGGCGTCGAAGCGCTGTTGAAAATCGGTATTTCCGGTCAGATCCAGCAGGGTGAATCCGGGGCCGAGCATATTCCACAAATCCTGTTCATCGGGGAGCGGTCGAGGTGCCAGATGATGTCCGGCCCTTGCGGCGAACTCATGCCGCCCTGTCGCGCCCGAGACAGCGCCCGTTTCACCACAGATGATCGGTGAGCCCTGATAATGCGGAAGATACTGCGTAACGAGGCTGTCATCACCACTGGCCCGTTGGTTCCACGCGGTCTCGAAGGCCGTCAGATCCCGTTCAGGATGATAGCTGTCAACAAAATCGCGGTCCTCGAGGATGGATTTCACAATGAAATCATCGCGGGTTGAGGCAAAGACCGGGTGGCGTTCCGCTGTGTAGCTGTCCAGCAGGCGCTCGCCGCCCCATCCGCTGTGACAGGCGGCCAGCTTCCAGGCCAGATTACGCGCATCCTCAAATCCGGTATTGATTCCATAACCGCCATAGGGGGGGTGCGAATGTGCGGCATCACCGGCGATGAACACATGGCCCTGCCGATATGTGTCGGCAAGGCTGAGGCGCAGATCCCAGAAGCCGACATAGCTGAAATCAACATCGATCTCGGCACCAACAGCGTTGTTCAGCAGTTGCTGAAAGTTGAAGTTCTCGCGCGTGGTGCCGGGGGGAACAGGTGCGTGAAAGAACCAGTTTCCCTCGAGGTCAACCCGGCCAAGAAACTGCCAATATCCATTCATGTCCGGGCTGATTGCATTGAAAATGGCCTTGTCGCCATAGATGGCCAGCCTTTCATCAAGCTGTCTTGAATTGAAAACAAGCAGGGCCATCAGCCTGTCATGCGGATCCACGGTCTGGGTGATGCCGGCAGCTTCACGAACAGGCGATCGCGCGCCGTCACAGCCGACAAGAAATGGTGCCGATATTGTCTGCGTGTCATCGCCCTGTGTCATGGTGATGTCCACCGCCACGCCATGATCATGCTGTTCAAGCGACTGGAAGCTCCAGCCGCGCATAAGGGTGATCTTTCCGGTTTCCGCCGCCCTGGTCCGCAACACCTCTTCGGTCCGATATTGTGGCAAGCGTTCATTCGTCGCCGCATAATAGTCAACGATCCGGGCGCGGTTGAACCATTCATAGTGATAATCTGACAGGTAATTGCCATAGGTGGCTACGCCACCGCTGCCATAACTTCGCGGGATCGGTGAGGCGGCCCGAATGGCATCTGTCACGCCCCAGCGGCGGAAATGCTCGCCGGTACGGGCGGTCAGGTTCTGGCCCTTCGGGACTTGCTGGATCGTTTCGTGGCGCTCCACGACGATCGTCTTCATGTCCTGGAGGGCAAGGTCAATGGCAAGGGCCATGCCCACAGGCCCGCCGCCAACAATAATTACATCTGCATTCATACTGGTGTAAGCCTTTCAGATCAGGCCTGTGATAGTCAACGTCTTATGACAGCTGCCAGTGAAATGAAGGCCGAGAGGTCTGCGGTCACGGATCTGCGCCACCAGAATAATCAAAGACAGCCATAGTTGTATACATCTCTAATCAAAATTGACGAAATAGAAGAAAAATTTTGGATTTTCTTGATTTTCTGTATACGTTTAGAATCTGCTAACCCGGAGACACCTATGACAAAGGACAGCCGTTCGACGAATCTCAGCATGAAGGCTTTGGCCGAGACGCGGTCGTTGATCCTGGGTGGCGCCTTTGCCCCTGGGGAGCGTGTCTCGGAACCGTTGCTCGCGCAGCGTCTTCATATATCGCGCACGCCGCTCCGTGAGGCGCTGGCCATGCTTGCGCAGGAGGGGCTTGTCGAACGGCAGGCATCTGGGCGTTGGCAGGTGTGCAGCTACACGATTCAGGATATCACAGATGCAATCGAAGTCCGTGGAACCCTTGAAGGGCTGGCAGCTCGCACTGCGGCCGAGCGGGGCGTTTCACAATCAATGCTGAGCGCCTGTCGGCGCACGCTGACAGGACTTGACGCGTCGATGGGCCTGTCCGGACCTGATAATTTTGAGCTTTATGTTCAACTCAACGCAGAATTTCACAGCTGGATGGCCGAGGCATCGGGAAGCCAGATCCTGATCCGCGAGGTTGATCGCGTTTGTCGGATGCCACTTGCATCCCCGAGTTCATTCCTGACCGGACAGGAAGACAGCGCCGCATTTCGCAAATCCCTGCTGATTGCGCACCATCACCACTGGACGATTTTTGAGGCTGTTGAGGCTGGTGAAGCGTCAAGGGCCGAGGCGCTGGCGCGCGAGCATGCAAGGCTTGCGCGGCAAAATTTGAATCTGCTTATGGCCGGCGATCTGCCGGCACGGGCCAATGTGCCCGGCTTGTCCCTCGTGAAATCCTGACCATTGCCGATAAAGAGGAATGCAATGAAAAATCTGACAGATGTCATGAACCGCCATGCCAATCCGGTTGCGATGCTCCGGAACTCGAAAATTGGAATGTATGTGTACCCTGTCGTGGCGCCGGAATTCAGCAACTGGCGCGATGAGCAGCGCGCGTGGCGTGACAGCGCGGTGTTGTTCGACCAGACACACCATATGGATGAATTGACGGTAGAAGGCCCACAGGCGGAAGCGTTTCTGGCCCATACCGGCATTAATGATTTCTCGAATTTTGGTCTGAACAGGGCGAAGCACTTTGTGCCGGTCACACCGGCCGGTCATGTCATTGGCGACATGATCATTTTCCGTGAGCGAGAGGATAAATTCATCCTTGTCGGGCGGTCTCCGACAGCAAACTGGCTCCGCTTCCAGGCGGCTTTCGGCCAATGGAATGTACGTTTGTCCTATGACCCCCGGTCCGACAGCCGTCCGGATGGCGAGCGCGTCATGCGTGGGCATTATCGTTTTCAGATCCAGGGGCCGGACGCACCGCAGATATTCGAAAAGATCAATGGCGGCCCCATCCCTGACATCAAGTTCTTTCATGTCGACTGGATCAATGTAGGCTCGAAGAGGGTGCAGGCGCTTCGTCATGGTATGGCAGGTGCGCCCGGTCTTGAAATCTGGGGGCCTTACGCTGACAAGCATTATGTCCGCTCTGTGATCATGGAGGCGGCAAGCGACATCGGCGTCAATCTGGTACCTGTCGGAAGCCGCGCCTATTCCACGAATACGCTGGAATCAGGATGGATTCCCTCGCCATTGCCCGGTATCTATAGCGGTGACGGGATGATGACGGAATATCGCAACTGGCTGGGAGCGGACAGTTATGAGGCGGTTGGCTCGATTGGCGGCAGTTTCGTGTCTGACAATATCGAGGATTACTATGTGAATCCCTTCGAGCTTGGTTACGGTTTCTATATCGGCTGGAAGAAGGAAGACTTCATCGGCAAGGCGGCGCTGACGGCGATGAAGGACGCTCCGAACCGGAAGCGGGTTACGCTGGAATGGAACCGGGAAGACGTCCTGAAGGTCATCGCCAGCGGGCTCGAGCAGGGCACACCCTTCAAATGGATCGATTTTCCCCAGCCAAACTATGCCTCATCCTCGGCTGACATGTTGATGCTGGATGACCGGATGGTCGGGATGAGCATGTTTAACGGCTACAGCTTCAATGAAAGGTGTTTCCTGTCGCTTGGCGTTGTTGATGCCGGGTGCGAAATCGGGGATGTGCTGACACTTAAATGGGGCGAACCTGACGATACCGGCAAGACATCCACTGAACGTCATCTTCAAACCGACATCCGCGTTCGTGTCTCGCCAACACCTTATGCTGCCGAGGCACGTGAGAATTATGCGGATAGTTGGCGCACCAGATCTGAATAGACGTCACAGGGGTGAGTGCGGGGCGGCACGGCCCGCGCCTTCGATATCATGACAAGCTGTCTGTTAATTCCGGGATTGCTCTCCGACACTCATGTCTGGGCGCAGGTGATGGTGGACCTTCCGCAGCCGGTGATTGTTGCCGAGCTGTTTGGTCAGGATCATATAACGCAAATGGCCCATGAATGCCTCGCGGCGGTTGACGGTCAAATAGCCGTTGCCGGTCATTCAATGGGCGCGCGCGTGGCGCTTGAGATGGTTCGGCTGGCCCCCGGGCGAATTGAAAGGCTGGCCCTGCTCAGCACTGGAATCCATCCGCTGAAACCCGGCGAAATGCAGCGCCGCGAGGAGATTGTCAGTCTGGCTTATGAGCATGGCATGGCCGCGCTGACAGAGCGTTGGTTGCCGCCGATGGTGCATTGTCCGGACAAGGATGTCATGGCTGGTCTGACCGATATGGTGCTTCGGATGACGCCGGATATTCATCAGCGGCAGATCAGGGCGCTTGTGAAGCGGCCGGAGGCGAAAGCCCACCTGCCATCAATTGCATGCCCGACATTGATCATGGTGGGACGTCAGGATGAATGGAGCCCTGTTGCCCAGCATCAGGAAATCGCCTCGCTGATACCGCACTCACATCTGGAAATCATCGAGGGGGCAGGGCATTTCCTGCCGGTCGAGCAACCGGATGCGGTGGCCGGTCGCCTGGTGCCATTCCTGACAGCACAGGATCAGAACAATTCGTGATATTCAGCCGACGCGCTGGAATGCTCGCGCATCATGGCAAAGGCGCGCGCGCCATCGCCGGTCTCCAGAGCCTTCTTGATGATCAGATGCTGGCTGTGGCTGACAATAATTCGGTTCAGGGACCAGCTGACACGATCACGCCCCAGCACCTCGCCAACGCCACTGTTCGGCATCACATTGAGCCGGCGAAGGCAGTCCTCGATAAAGGGATTGTCGCTTCCCTGCATGATGGTGCGGTGGAAAATCAGATTGGCGACGGCAAAGGCCTCGATGGCCTCATTGTCAATGAGGCCGCGGCGGATTATGGATGCTGTGGCTTCTACCGACTTGTCGAGCCGTTCCCGGTTCAGGGATGACAGGCCGATCCGTGCCAGCCGCTGTGCGGCAAGTCCTTCTAGCACGCCACGCACTTCGGTGGCGTGAAGATGGGCTTCATCGCTGAATTGTCTTGCCTGATAGCCACGCCCTTCCAGCTTGGTCAGCAATCCTTCAGCATGGAGAAGTTTCAGCGCCATGCGAACAGGTGTTCGCGATGCGCCGAGCCGTCTGCTGAGATCGCTTTCGGTAATCCTCTCATGTTCGCCAAAGGTGTTGTCTGTGATCATTTCACGGATCGCGTCGGTCACGGCTTCGTCACTGTTGTTTTGGCGGGCGGCTCCGGCAAGACGGTTCATTCTTTTGTCTCCTCAATATGACGATTCGGGCTTTCTGCTCTCATAAGGGATTCAGTGATGTTAAATATGAATTCAAACAATATCAATTTCAGAAATAATTTGAATAAAATTGAAAAAATGAATCCAATTATAAAAATAATGAGTACATCTTACGTGGTGGAAGCAAATCTACTTGCGCTGCATTTTCATTGTTCTCTAAGATTTTCTCCGCAATCAATAGCCAACCCGGCCAAACTGGATGGGTGGAAGAATTTGTTCTGGGAGGAAACTTATGCTGAAGACTGTGTTCAAGGCAGTTGCGATCGCCGCGTCGGCCTCGCTTCTCGCCTTCTCCGCGCAAGCGGCTGATGTAATCAAGATTGGCCAGGTCGCGCCAAAGTCCGGACCGCTTGCTGGCGGTGCCGCTGTAACCCAATGGCCAAATGTTGAATTATGGTCGAAGCAGGTCAACGCGGCTGGCGGACTGAATGTCGGTGGCAAGAAGATGATGGTCGAAATCATCGAATATGATGACAAGACCAATCCGGGTGAGCATATCAAGGCCGCTCAGCGGCTTGCCGAGGTCGACAAGGTCGATTTCATCATCGCGCCCTACGGCACCGGTTTCAACCTGGCCGCCGCACCCATCTACGCCAAATATGGCTACCCGCAGATTGGCGTGTCGGCCATTTCCGACAAGATGCCGGAACTGACGGCTCGCTACGACAACCTGTTTTTCACCCTCGGCAACACCACATCTTTCACCGAGTCGGTCGTCGAGATCCTGTCTGACATGCGTGCTGCCGGAACAATCGGCAATCGGGTCGCCATGGTGAATGTTGCCGACGCCTTCGGGATTGAGTTGGCCGAGGCCGCGCGTCCGCGGATGAAGGAAGCCGGATTCGAGATTGTCTATGACAAATCCTACCCGCTCGGCACACCCGATCTGTCACCCATCATCAAGGGCGCCAAGGACAGCAATCCGGATGCCTTTGTCGCCTGGTCCTATCCGCCGGACACGTTCGGCCTGACCGAGCAGGCGATCATCCAGGATCTCGATGTGAAGATGTACTACACCGCCGTGGCGACCTGTTTCCCCGCCTTCAAGGGCAAGTTCGGCTCGAAAGTCGAAGGTGTGTTCGGTGCCGGTGGCGTGAACCAGGATTCAGCCAGGATTCAGGAATATTTCAAGGCGCATCAGGAAATCACCGGCAAGGCGGCTGACGGCTGGGCCTCGGCCAATACCTATGTGTCGCTGGAAATTCTTGGACAGGCCATCGAAGGCGCGGGCACGCTCGACCGCAAGGTCGTCACCCAGTACATCAAGGATAACACCTTTGACACGATCATGGGCCCGATCAGCTTCGAGGGCCAGATCTCGAACAAGTTCTGGACCGTTGGTCAGTGGCAGGACGGCAAGTTCCGTGGCGTGAAATCCTCGCAGATGGATGGCGCCGCGCCGATCGTCGTCAAGGACGGGTGGAACTGATCAACCCAATCTGCGAAGTCGGCCGCGCAGGCCGTGGCCGACTTCCTCTTCGTTTAATCTGTTTTCCCATGGATCCGGTATGACGGCGTCTGGACATCGGCTCGTGCCGGCCGGGTTTCGTATCATGGGGTGAGGTGAGATGGATATCATCATCACAGGTCTTTTGCTTGGCGGCACCTACGCGCTGATCGCTTTCGGGCTGAACATGCAATATGGCGTGGCCAGGATCATGAATCTCGCGAATGGCGAGTTTCTTGTGCTTGGCGCGCTGGCCGCCTTCTGGATTTTCCTTGCAGATGCGATCAGCCCGATCCTGACGATGTTGATCGTGGCGCCGCTGGCCTTCTTTGGCAATTGGGTGATCTACAAGGTTCTGCTGCGGCCGCTCGTGCGGCGCGCGAAGAACCAGGGCCAGCTGGAGGTTGACTCCATTCTTGCCACTTTCGGGATGAGTTTTGCGCTTGTCGGGATCATGGTCTCGATCCATGGCGAGTACTTTACCTATTCCTATCTTGCCGAGCCGTTCGAGATTGTCGGCGAGACCTTTGCCCTGAACCGGATTGTTGCCTTCTGCTTTGCCGTCCTTATCGGCGGTGCGCTGTGGCTTTGGCTTTATTTCACACGCCCCGGCATGGCGATGCGGGCGGTGTCGGTCAGCACCGAGGCAAGTGGTCTTGTCGGGATCAATGTGCCGCGCATGTCGGCGCTGGCCTTCGCGCTTGGCGGGGCTGTCACGACAATGGGCGGGACGCTGATCTCGACCTTCATCACGCTCGATGCTTCCGTCGGGGTGATCTTCACGATGAAGGCACTGATCATCATCATCATGGGGGGCGTTGGCGATATCCGCGGCGCTATCGTCGCGGCGGTGATCCTCGGCCTTGTCGAGACAACGGTGGCGCGTCTGATTGACCCCGGCCTTACGCTGGCGGCGGCCTATGCCATTTTCGTTCTCGTTCTGCTGTTCCGGCCTCAGGGTCTGTTCGGGAGGAGACCGACATGAGCCACCGGTCTGATATCAAATCGCTGATCTGGGGCGCGATATTGTTGCTGCTGGCAGCCTGCGTGCCACTGGTGGCCAACGGTTACTGGATGTCGATCGCGCTGACTATTGCGATGTTCACGGTGCTGGCGACAAGCTGGGCACTATTTTCCGGCCCGACCCATTATATCTCGCTGGCCACGGCGGCTTTCTTCGGGGTCGGGGGCTATCTGGTCGGTACCGGAATGTCCGACTACAATATGGGCTTCTGGCCGATGGTGGCCATTGCGCCGATCGTCGGTGCGGTCCTGGCCTTTCTGATCGGCATCGCCACCCTGCGTCTGTCCGGGGTCTATTTCGTGATTTTCACGCTTGGCCTTGCCGAGATGATCCGGACACTGGTCTCCTGGATCCAGAACAATTTCACCGGGTCACGCGGGCTCTATGTGCTGACCGACCTGACCGAGGCCGATATCTACATCTATCTCGTGATCCTGGCGGCAGCGGTCTATCTTGCCGGCTGGTGGGTCAACCGCTCGCGTCTCGGTTTCGCGTTGCGGATTATCGGCAATGACGAGACAGTGGCGCGTCATGTCGGGATCAACACCGCGACATCGAAGGTGATCCTGTTCACCTTCTCCGGCTTTGTTGCTGCCCTGGTCGGGGCGTTGATCGCACCGCGCTACACCTATATCGAGCCGAATGGCGTGTTCTCTCCGGAACTCTCCTTCATCGTTGTGATCATGGCGCTGCTTGGTGGCACCGGCAGGCTGTGGGGGCCGATTGTCGGGGTGATCCCCTTCGCGCTGTTGCAGGAATTTATCAACGCCAACTACTCGAATTACTCGACCCTTGTCATGGGCATCGCCTTTCTCGTGATTGTCTATTTCCTGCCAAAAGGCGTTGTTGGGCGGATTGAGCAGGCGTTGGCCACGCGGAGGCGGTCGACATGGTAGCGACGGTTCTTGGCGTCACGAACGCAACAAAGCGGTTTGGCGGCCTTGTCGCCGTCAATAACCTGTCCTTCGAGGTCAGGCAGAACGAGGTGATGGGCATCATCGGCCCGAACGGGTCTGGCAAGACAACGATGATGAACCTGATATCCGGCGCCCTGCGGCTGAGCGAGGGCTCCATCAGCCTTGATGGCAGATTTATCAGTTCGCTGAAGGCGAACCAGATCAACCAGCGCGGCATCTCCCGCACCTTCCAGCTGGTGCGGGTCCTGCCGGGGCTGAGCGTGACCGAGAACTGCATGGCCGGCATGGTGTTTGGGCACCGCAGGCTCTGGGGTGATCAGGCCCGCTATGAGGCAGGCAAGCTTCTTGAACGTGTCGGGCTGTCTGGACAGGCGGCGGCGGCTGTTGGATCACTGACCTACATCGATCAGAAGCGGCTGGAGCTGGCGCGCGCCTTGGCCTCGAATCCGAGAGTGCTGCTTCTTGATGAATGGCTTGCCGGCCTCAATCCGACCGAGCTGCAGGAAGGGATCGACCTGATCCGGTCGCTCCGTGAGGAAGGTATCACAATCATTCTGGTCGAACATGTAATGGATGCCATCCGCTCGCTTTGCGATCGGTGCATCGTGATGGCGGCCGGTGCCAAGATCGCCGAGGGGTCACCCGATGAGGTGCTGTCCGATCCGGAGGTGGTGAAAGTCTATATCGGGGAGGATGTCTAATGCTTGAGGTCAAGAATCTTTCCGTCAGCTACGGCCAGCATCGTGCGCTGGATGATATTTCCGTGCAGATTTCGAAGGGCGAGGTGGTCGTCATCCTAGGTGCGAACGGTGCCGGCAAATCATCGCTTCTGCGCGCCGTTGCCGGACTTTCCGAGGGCCATTGCGAGGGTGATATCGGTTTTGATGGCGTGTCGTTGCTGGATCGCACACCAGACGAGATCGTCGCCGACGGGATCGCGCTCGTGCCTGAGGGGCGGGCTATATTCGGCGACCTCAATGTCGAGGAAAATCTGCGACTCGGGGCCTATAGCGATCGTGCGCGGGTAAATGAACAGGCGAATCTCGACCGGGTGTTGACCCTGTTTCCGAAGCTGCGTGAACGACGCAAACAGATCACACGCACGATGTCGGGCGGTGAACAGCAGATGGTGGCGATCGGACGCGCCCTGATGTCGGACCCGGCAATCCTGATGCTTGACGAGCCGTCGCTCGGCCTCTCGCCCCTTCTCAGCAAGGAATTGTTCCAGGTGCTTGGCCAGATTCGCGAGACCGGGCCGGGGGTCTTGGTGGTCGAGCAGAACGCCAAGCTGTCACTTGCCATCGCCGACCGCGGATACCTGATTGAAAATGGCCATATTGTTGGCGCGAATGACGCTGCCAGTCTGGCATCCGATCCGGCGGTGCAGGCGGCTTACCTTGGAGGCACGCCTGGAAAACGGTCAACATTGCCGCCGGTTGCAAAAGCACCGGCAGCGAGCCAGACATCTGTGGCCACAACTGCTTCCGCTTCATCTGCCTTACCGACAAGTGGCAAGGTCTTTATCACACCCGCTGGTCTGGGTGGTGGCGCTGTGGCTGATGCCGGCGCACTCATTGGCGAGAATCTTGGTGATCTTCTGGGACGGGCAAGCGCGGTGGCGCGGCCTTCGGTGCCGGCGCCGACAGCAACGCCGTCGCCCGGCCAGAAGGCCCCCCGCATCATAGAAATCAGACCGGAGTCGGAAATGGAGCCGGAACTGGCGTCGGGATCGATGTCGTCAGGCCAGTCAGCAATAGACCAGCCGCGTATTGACCGTGTGAACAATGACGACCGGATCGCCACGATGCTGGCCGATTTCGAGGCGGCCGCGCAGCAGGCACGACAGCCACGCCGGCACGGCGGGCCGTCATCATCGGCTGGCGAGAATGGGTCGATGCCGGTGTCCCGGCGTGACCTGCCGGAAATTCCGGTGTTTCGCAAATCTCGGGTTGCGGTGTTCAAGCGTGACAAGGATGGCGCGCTTGTGAAAGCAAGGGAGGTCTGAATGGCCAGATCATTTGACAATCTGTTTATCGGCGGCTCATGGGTGTCGACAGGGCGCGCTTTTGATGACATGAACCCGGCGGACGGCTCCGTCTGGGCCCGGGTTGCAGATGGTGACGGCGCGATGGCGGTGCGGGCCATTGAATCGGCCCAGGCCGCGTTCCACCAATGGTCGTCCCTGACCCACGCCGAGCGCGCGCATTACATGCTGAAGGTGGCGGACGAGTTCGAGCGCCGTCGTGATGATCTTGTTGCGGCGCTGCAGGGCGAGGGGGGTGGCTGGTTCGGCAAGGGGATGTTCGAGGCCGGCTATGTGCCGGAGGTGTTCCGCGCCGCCGCGGCGATGAATTACAACCCTGTCGGCGAGGTGATGCCATCCGACCATGGCAAGGTATCGCTGGCAATGCGCCGTCCGATGGGTGTCGTGACGGTTATTTCGCCATGGAATTTCCCGACGCTGTTGACAGCGCGGGGGTTGGCTTTCCCGATTGCGGCCGGCAATTGCGTGGTGCTGAAGCCATCCGAGGAGACACCCTTCACCGGCGGAATGATCTTTGCCGAGATTTTTGAGGCGGCCGGTGTCCCGGCAGGTGTGCTGAATGTTGTGACCTGCTCGCGTGAGAATGTTCCAGCCGTCGGTGACGTGATTATCGAGCATCCGCTGGTCAAGGGCATCAGCTTCACCGGCTCCACGCCGGTCGGTCGGGTGATCGCGGCAAAGGCCGGCGCGCATCTGAAGAAATGTTGTGTCGAACTTGGCGGCAAGGACGCGCTGATTGTCTGTGAGGATGCGGATATGGACCGGGCCACGGCGGCAGCCAATTTTGGCAGCTTCATGCATCAGGGGCAGATCTGCATGTCGGTCGAGAAGATTCTGGTCCAGCAATCGGTTTTCGATGAATTCCTGTCACGCTTTGTTGCGCGCGCGGCAAAGCTGAAGGTCGGTGATCCGACCGCCGACAACAGCCATGTCATCGGGCCGCTGATCAATGACAAGCAGGCCGGCAAGGTCAAGGAACAGATTGATGATGCGGTGGCCAAGGGGGCGCATGTGGCGCTTGGCGGCGGCGTCAATGGCAGATTCGTCGAGCCGACCATCCTCACCGGGGTGACGCCAGATATGAAAGTCTATGCCGAGGAAACCTTTGGCCCGGTCGTGCCGGTCATCCCCTATCGCACCGATGATGAAGCTGTGGCGATCGCCAATGACAGCGAATATGGCCTGTCGTCAGGCGTCATCACGAGGGACGAGTCGCGTGGGCTGGCGATCGCCGCCGCGCTGGAAACAGGCATGTGCCACATCAATTGCAGTTCGGTGAATGACGAGCCTCATGTGCCGTTTGGCGGGTCGAAATCATCCGGTGTCGGTCGGCATGGTGGACGCTGGTCAACCGATACGTTCACCGAGACAAGATGGGTGACGCTGGAACGCGGTGGGCGCGGGTTCCCGCCGGTATTCTAAGTGCAGGGAGGAACAGTGATGCAGGATACCGACTGGGCTGCCAAAGACTGGACTTATGGCAAGCTTCTTCGTGACAAGGTGATTGTCGTGACGGGATGTTCCTCCGGGATCGGCCGTGATACGGCAAAGCTGATCAAGCAACTTGGCGGAGATGTGATTGGCGTGGACCTTAACAAGACCGAAGACTATGTCGATGAGCTGTATCTGGCCGACATGTCCGACCGGCGCACCATCAAGGCGCTGGTCAACGCGCTTCCCGGCAGGATCGACGGTATAGCCAACAGCGCCGGCCTGCCACCCACCCGGCCGGCGGATCTCGTGCTGAAGGTGAATCTGGTCGGGTTGAAATATTTCACCACATTGATGATCGACAAGCTGAATGACAACGCCTCGATCGTGAATCTGGCGTCACTGGCCGGGTTTGGCTGGCCGCAGTCGATTGAAGCCATCAAGGCCTCGGAACATCTGGCTTTCGAGGATGTCGAGCGTTTTATTCATGATTACAACATCACCAATGAGGGTGGGCGCAGTTATTTCTTCAGCAAGGAGGCGCTTGTCGTCTGGACAATGAAGAACCGCTGGACCTGGCGCGATCGCGGCATCCGTATCAACGCGGTCAGCCCGGGACCGGTCGACACGCCGATCATGCCCGATTTCAAAAAGACACTTGGCAAACGCGCCGAGGAAGATTTGTCAGTCAATGACCGCCCCGGCAGGCCCGAGGATATCGCGCCTGTGGTGTGTTTCATGTTGTCCGATATGACCCATTGGTTCCGTGGAGCCAATCTGATGCTTGATGGTGGGATGTCCTCGCACATCTACCAGAACATGCATCAATTCTAACCCGAAAAGGAGAGAATATGATGTCCGCTACATCGATTATTCTTCTGGTTGTTGTCCTCGTCGTCATCCTTGTGGTGGTCGCGGCGTGGTTATATGAACGCGCGTCGCGCGAAATCTCACTGGTGCGAACCGGCCTCGGGGGACGCAAGGTCGTTCTCGATGGCGGGGTGATCGTATTGCCCTATTTTCACAAGGTCAGCCGCGTCAACATGCAGACGATGCGGCTCGAGGTTAACCGGCATGGAGAGCAGGCGCTGATCACCAAGGACCGGCTTCGTGTGGATGTAGGTGTCGAATTCTATGTGTCGGTGGAACCGACCGAGGAGTCGATTGCCCGTGCGTCGCAGACCCTGGGGCGGCGTACCTTTGAAGCTGACAAGCTGTGTGACCTGATCGAGGGTAAACTTGTCGACACGTTACGTTCGGTGGCCGCGCAACAGACCATGGACGAACTTCATGAAGGCCGCGGTGCTTTCGTGAAAGAGGTGAAGTCGGCCTTGACCGAGGAAATCCGTCGAAACGGTCTTGAACTCGAATCCGTGTCATTGACAGCCCTTGATCAGACGCCCTTCACCGCGCTCGACGAGAACAATGCCTTCAACGCTGTCGGCATGCGCAAGCTTGCCGAGGTGATCGCGAATTCCAAGAAGGAGCGCGCCACGATCGATGCTGATGCAGAGGTGTCGGTGCGGCGCTCGGCGATGGAGGCGGCGAAGCGGACGCTGCAAATCGATCTCGAGGAGCAGGAGGCGCAGATTGAGCAGGTAAAGACGCTGGAATCGCTTCGTGCGGTCCAGCTTGCCGAGATCGCGGCAAGCAAGGCGGAGTCTGAAATCGCTGCCAATGCCGCGAAGATCGAGATGGAGAAATCCATCCGTGCCAGCGATATCCGTCGCGAGGAGGAAATCAGCAAGGCCGAGATCGCGCAAAAGCTTGCCGTCCAGACAGCCGAACAGCAACGCAATATCACCCTTCGCAAGCAGAGTATGGACGAGGCCAAGGCAGAAGCCGCTGCCAGCGGCGCCCATGCTGAAGCGGTAAAGGCCGCCGAGAGTGTTGAGACGGCCAAGGCCATCGCGGCCGCCGAACGCGGTAAAAGCCTCGACATCATCGCCGCCGAGCGGGAGAGCGAGGTTCACGGACTTCGCAAGCGCGAGGCCGCAGACGTCGAGGCCGCGACGATGGTCACGCTTGCCAAAGCCCGCCTGCAGGCGGCGAATTCGGAGAGTGATGCCGAGAAAGCCAGACTTTCTGTGATGGCCGAGGAACTGGCGCTGAAAGCCCAGAATGTCCGCGCCATGAATGAGGCAGAGAACGTCATGGCGCCCGAGATTGTCGATCTTGCCCGGGACAAGGCACGTCTCGAGGCCTTGCCAAAGATCGTCGAGCAGATGGTCCGGCCCGCCGAGAAGATCGATTCCATCAAGATCCACCACATTACCGGAGGTGCGCTCGACAGGGGCGGGTCCGGTGGTGGCGGTGAGCCTGGTAGTGACCGGCCTCCGGTCAATCAGGCGCTTGATTCGATCATGGATATGGCGGTCCAGCTCCCTGCTCTCCGCAAGATTGGCGAGGAGTTGGGGGTGAGCCTTGATGATGGCATGAGCGGCATCGTCGATTCAGGGCGCAAGCAGAATCAGGAGGAATCGTCCTGATCGCCGATCACGACAGCATGTGTCAGGGCCCGAATACCGGCAGGGAAAGATGATGTTCAGCGCAGCCAGCAACGACCGTCCGGTCGTCACCGGAAACTATATCGACGGTGTCGCAAGACCGGCCGAGGGTGGCAGAACCTACGCCCTCCACAATCCGGCGCGACCGGATGAGCTTGTCGGGCACGCCGCATTGTCATCGATTGACGATGTCGACGCGGCGGTACGCGCGGCTCACGCTGCTTATCCGGCCTGGTCACGAACAAGCTATGCTGAACGTGCGGAGAAGCTGGACAAGGTCGCGGACTTTCTGGAATCAGGGCAGGACGATGTCGATTACCGCTCACGGCTGTTCTGCCGCGAACATGGCAAGATCATCAAGGAAACGCATATTGAAGTGTCACGCCTTGGTGACAGGTTCCGCACCACCGCTGCTTATGCCGACAGGCTGGCGCGCGACGAGATCGAGCATGGTCCGCCATTCGATACCATCATCACGCGTCAGCCACGCGGTGTGGCAACACTGATTGTCCCCTGGAACTGGCCGCTCTCGATCCTCGGTGCCAAGCTGCCTCAGGCGCTGATGGCAGGTAATACGGTGGTGGTGAAACCGTCTGAATTGTCGGTGCTGGCACCAAGCATGACGCTGCAGAAGATTGCCGAGATGTTTCCGCCAGGCGTGATCAATATCGTCACTGGCGATGCCACGCAGATTGGCGACAGCCTGGTGTCGCATCCGCTGGTCCGATTTGTGAATTTTACCGGTTCGGTCCGGATCGGCAGGCATATCATGAAAGTGGCGGCAGATCGCTTGACGCCGGTCACGCTCGAATTGGGGGGCAATGACCCGGCCATCATATGTGCCGATGCACGGCTCGATGAACAGGCCTTCATGAACATGTATCTCGGCACTTTCATGTCATCGGGTCAGATCTGTATGGCGTTGAAACGGCTCTATGTTCACCGGTCGCGCTATGACGAGGTTGTCGACGGGTTGACGGCTCTTTGCGACCGGATGGTGATTGGCGACGGTTTGCTTCCCGAAACCAATATGGGACCGGTGAATAATGCCAAGCAGTTGAAGACGGTGACTGACATGATCGGGCAGGCGCGGGCGAGCGGTGCCGAGGTGCGGGAATGCGGTCAGGTGCCGGATGAGGCGCTGTACCGCCAGGGGTATTTCCAGAAGCCGGCAATCATCCTCAATCCCGACCAGAGCCTTGATATCGTGCGCGAGGAACAGTTTGGCCCGGCGCTGCCGATCATGCCGTTCGACAGCGAGGATGAGGCGTTGCGGCTTGCCAATGATTCGCGTTACGGGCTCTGTTCATCGGTCTGGACCGAAGATCGTGATCGCGCCCTGGCCCTGTCCCGTAAACTTGAGGCCGGCTACACCTATCTGAACAATCATGGCCCGACAGCACAGGATTTCCGCGGCCCCTTCGGTGGTTTCAAGGATAGCGGCTTTGGTCGCAATCTTGGTTATGAAGGCGTGGTGCAGTTCCAGGGACACCATTCGATCTCCAGCGCGCCGGGATGGCTGTTCTGAACCGTGCCGGATGGTCTCTATCCGGCGGCGTCTTTCCTTGTGATGTCGGTCATGATACCGGGTTATGATGCCGGGTCATGATGCCGGGTCATGATGTCGGGTCGGCCTTGTTGTTTTGCTGGGCTGATTGGTCCATTGTGAATCTATAAAATCTAATAAAGGAGGAAACCATGAGAAAGATTGCACCCTTGTTGGTGGCAGGCGCAGTCTCTGTTGCATCCTGGACAGCTGCCCAGGCTGAAAATCTTGGTCTTGGGACGATGTCTCAGGGAACCCTGAGTTTCACGACCGGAACCGTGTTGGCAAAAGTGCTGAATGAGAAGACCGATCTTGAGGCGCGGGTACAGCCCAATTCAGGGGAGTCTGTGTTGATTCCGCTTATCAATTCAGGGGATCTGGATTTTGGCATTGCGAATGTTCTTGAAGCGCAGCAGGCCTCTTCGGGCACCGGTGTCTTTTCCGGCAAGAAGCAGGACAATCTGCGTATCGCAGCGATCCTGTTTCCCCTTCGCACGGCCTTTTTCGTGCATGAGGATAGCGATATCAAAACCCTTGCCGATTTGAAGGGCAAGCGTGTCACCGTCGGTTTCAGTGCGATGGGCACAGTCGATACGATTGCCAAGGCACTTCTTCATGCCGGTGGCGTGGAGCCTTCCGACATCAAGCCCGTGATGGTTCCCAATGTTGTTGTCGGAGCCGAGCAATTCCTGAACGACCGTGCCGACGCTTTCTTCTTTGCCGTCGGTGCGGCAAAGGTTGCCGAGGTGAATGCAGCGCAGCCGGTTAGGGTTCTTGCCATGCCTGATGATGCGGCAAGCATCGCTAGGCTGAAGTCACAATTCCCGGACGGCTATGGCGTTACTGTTCCGCCGCTGCCGAATTTTGCCGGTGTCAGCGCGCCGACGACTGTTCTGGGGTATGACAACACCCTGTTGACCGGCACCCATGTCCCGGACGCAGCGATCAGGAAGGTTCTGGACGGGATTGCGAACAACAAGGACGCGCTCGCCGGTGCCTTTCCGCTGTATCGCGGTCTGGATCCTGACAAAATCTACAAGCAGGACGTCGCAACCGCCTTTCACCCGGCAACAATTGCCTGGGCTGCGGCAAGATAAGCCGTCATACAATCGAGCTATCCGGTTGCAAGACCGGATAACTCGACGCTTGCAGGATCGGGTGGGCTGACCGTTGAGTGATATCGAGAAGGCTGTCGGCTGGTTTCGTGGCGCGATGCAACTTCATCTTGCGGTTGTAACGTTCGGCTGGCTTGCCGACCTTCCCGCGCGGAATGGGTATTATTTCTATCCCGAGCAGTTTCTGGCGCTTGCCGCTGGCTATTCGGTTGTGCTGATTCTGCTGTCCAGGGGGCCGGCGCGACCGGCCTTGGCGTTGCTGAATCTGGCTTTTGCCGCCACCTGCTATGCGCTGTTTACCTATGTGGCGGTCAACTATCCGATGCTCCAGCTTGATCTGGCGCTGGCACCGCCTTCGGCGGTTGTGCTTGGCCTGGTGATGATTATCGGTGTTCTTGAAGCGACGCGTCGGCAGACAGGATTGTTCCTTCCCGTTCTGATACTGGTCATGGGGGGGCTTGTCTTTCTGACTCCGCATCTGCCAGATTCTTACAGTACACGGCCGGTCGGCATATCGCGATTGATGGTTTATCTGGCACTCGACACGAATGCCCTGTTTTCGAAAATTCTCTACATTGCTGCTGTTGTCGTCGCGCCCTTCATTCTCTTTGGCGCCATGCTGAATGGGCTTGGAGGAAGCGCTCTTTTCTCGCATCTCGCAGCCAGAATTGTCGGCCGCTTTCGCGGGGGTGCGGCAAAGATTTCGGTTGTCGGTTCAGCGGCCTTCGGGATGGTTTCGGGGAGTGCGGTGGCCAATGTCGCCGCCGTCGGCGCCGTGTCAATCCCGATGATGAGACGGGCAGGTTATCGGGCACCAACTGCCGCTGCCATTGAGGCCATCTCCTCAACAGGCGGACAGCTTATGCCACCGATCATGGGGGCGTCCGCGTTCCTTATGTCCGAACTTCTCGAAATCTCCTATGTCGACATTGCGAAAGCAGCTATCTTGCCGGCGCTGCTGTTCTATTTTGCCCTGTTCCTTGCTGTGGATCTCGAGGCGCGCAAATTCACTCCTTCGGGTGAGAAGGCGGTTGACGCGGCACCCCCGGAAGGCAGCCCGGAAGGCAGGCAGGCGAATGTCGATTCACAGATCAGCGCCTGGGATTTTCGGTTCATGATCCCAGTGGGGGTGCTGATCTACTATCTGTTTGTGGAACGGCGCACGCCGGAGTTTTCCGGCCTTGCTGCCCTGTTGGCTCTGTTCCTGGTCAGTTTCATTGCACCCGGTGCGCGTCCAATGAGAACTGCCATGATGCTCGGCAAACAACTGCTGGCCGCGATGCAGGGGCTGGCCGATATTATCGTGCTTGCCGCTGCTGCGGGGTTTGTCATTGGCGTGCTGAACGTCTCTGGTCTTTCCTTTGTGCTGACGTTGCAAATTCTTGCAGCAAGCGGCGGAATGATTTTCGTCATGCTGCTTCTGACGGCGCTGTTGAGCATCCTGCTTGGTATGGGGATGCCAACTGTCGGCGTCTATATCCTGCTGGCAACGCTGATCGCGCCATCGCTCGTGGAATTGGGGGTGACGCCTCTCGCGGCGCATATGTTCGTTCTGTATTTTGGCATTTTGTCGATGATCACGCCGCCGGTGGCGATTGCGAGTTTTGCCGCCGCGAACATCGCCAACACGTCTCCGTGGCAGACGGCGTTTTCCTCGCTGCGGATTGGTATCGGCATATATGTGATCCCTTTTGTATTCGTGCTTTACCCCGAAATGCTGACCTTTCAGGACGGTGCAGATCTTTGGATGGTGCTACCGTCAATCATTGCCGTCATCATTCTTCTTACCGGATGTTCGATAGGCGCGTTGGCAGGGCCGATCAGCATCCCGGTTCGCGTTGTTTTGCTTGCTCTCGGAATGTTGCTGCTTTTCAATCTCCTTGCGGGGAATAATGGATTTGTCTCTGGTGCGTTTATTGCCCTGGCGATGATCTTGCTGGCGTTTCTGATCATAACAGGTCGACCGGTGGACAGGACTGGTGCTGATGACTGAACCGATACAACTCTACAGTGCCGAGATAGATGCGAATCCGTTTCCGGCCTACCGGCGGCTGCGCGACGAATTTCCCTGTTACTGGAGCGAGGATGCCGGGATATGGTTTCTGTCGCGCTATGACGATGTGGCAACTGCGGCGGTTGACTGGCAGACCTATTCCTCTCTCAGTGGCAATCTGATTGACGAGATCCCCGGGCGTTCAGGTGGCACACTTGGCACCACTGACCCGCCTCGGCATGACCGGTTGCGGCGCCTGGCAAACCATGCCTTTGCCCGAAAGAACCTTGGTGAGGTGATTGACCATGCCGAGGCGGTCGCCGACCGGGCGGTCGCAGAATGTGCCAGCCAGACAGAGTTTGATTTTGTCAGCTCATTTTCAAGCAGGGTGACCGTGGATACGATCCTGCACATGCTTGGTCTGCCACCACGGGACCCGGCGGAAATCAGATCGAAGGTGGTGCTGGCAATTTCGACCGACAAGGCTTCCAAGGGACGAAGCCGGCAGATGAATGACGCGTTTTCCGAAATCTCCGACTATCTGAAGGAGGCGGTTGCAGCGCGGCGGCGCGAACCTGCCGACGACCTCATCACCAGGCTTGCCGAGGCGGAAATCGACGGTGATGCGCTGTCGGAGCGCGAGATCGTGCTGACCACCGCCATGTTCGTGGTGGCGGGGGTTGAATCGCTGTCGAGCTTCATGAGTATCTTTGCGCTGAATCTGGCACAGATGCCGGACGTGCAGGACGCTCTGCGGCATAACCCTGACCTGATGAAGCCGGCGATCGAGGAGTCGCTGCGCTACAACACGTCGGCGCAACGTTTCAAACGGGTTCTCACACGAGATGTTGATCTGCATGGGCAGCGGATGCGAAAGGGCGATTTTGTCGTGCTGGCCTATGGATCTGCGAACCGGGATGATCGTAAGTTTCCTGATGCCGATATCTATGACCTGCACCGCAATCCAAGCGGTCATCTTGGATTTGGTACCGGCAAGCATTTCTGCATCGGAAATGATTTTGCCCGCATGGTGATGGAACGGTCGATGGGTGTGTTCCTTCAGACAATGCCCGATTTCAGCCTTGCCGAGGATCGGTTCGACTGGGTGCCATCATCGAATTTCCGGAGCCCGGTGACGCTTCCACTTGGCAGGTGATTGCGTCCCGCCATTTCGAGCAGGACACGTGGAAGTCGCGGCCAGCCCCGTGAATCCGGAAAGTCTGAACTCGCAGTATCACCAAAAATGCCGACGCCCATCTCTAAACTGCGACGCCACCAGCGTGGCACGGAAAAACTGGTTGGTGAGCATCAATCTGGTAACAAGGGGACGCTTTTGGGGCAGCTGCAGCAGACCAGCAGAGCCAACGGGATGATCGCCATCGTACTGGCCGCGACCCTGTTCGGCGCGGCGGGTGCCATTGCCCGGCTTCTCGTTGGCGAGAGGCTGACGGCAGGCAATATCGCCGGTATCGCCATCATCATTGCCGCGGTAATAATGGCATCCTTTGTCGAGGGCGGCGGAAAGACCGTAGCCGGGGAGTCAACCAAGGGCCGATCATAATGAAGAGACCGATTCTCATCGCGCTGTTTTTCAGTGCCACTTTCCTTCAGGCCGGGCCCTACGGGCTCACCTTTGTCCTGCCGCCGCTGTTCGCCGGCTTCAACGGCACTGAGGCCGATGTCGGCAACACGCTTGCCCTGACCGCCATCAGCACCCTGTTCATCGTGATGTTCTCGGGGCATGTCTCCGACCGGCTCGGGCGCATGCCGACCATCGCATGGTCGGGCGGCGTCATAGCCTTGTCCCTGTTCCTGTTCGCCACAGCCGCGGGCACGGGTGTCCAGATATATCTTGCCGGCATATTGCTCGGGGTGGGATGGGGGCTGTTCTATACCCTGACGCCGGTGGCGCTTGGCCAGATCATCAAGCCGGAGGAACGGGTCAGGTTCTTCACCCTGTTGTCGGTCTTCATCATGGCCGGGTTCGGGCTGGCCCCGGTGATGGGTTCCTGGGTTGAGCGCATCGGCCTCGGGCTGCAGGCCGCCTTCATGATCACGGCGGGGTTTTGCCTTGTCAGCGGTTTGATTTTCGCGGCCCTGGCACGCCCCTTCCGGCACCATATCGTTGCGCCGGTGCCCGCCGGCCAGAGTGACGAGCTGTCCTTCGGGCTTGCGGCCAGGGTCATGCGCACAGGCGCGGCGGTGCCGATCTGGATGGTGGGGCTGGGCGCCAGTGTGTTCGCGGGCGTGACCAATTTCCAGGCTGTCTATGCGGCCGAGAGCGGCTTTGACTATGCGGATTATTTTCTGACCTACACCATAACGGTCATCGCCTGCCGGGTGTTGTTCGCCGAATTTGTCGGTGGCAGGAACCCTTACGGGGTTATCTCGCTGCTGATGGTTGTCATGGCGCTGAGCGTCGGGCTGTTTCTGGTCCTTGGCGACAGCGGGTGGCTGTATCTGCTGGCGGCCACGCTGTTCGGCATTGGCTATGGGGTGTCCTATCCGATCGTCAAGGCGATGGCGGCGAATGAGGCGCAGCCAGACCTGATGCCCCAGACGATGCAGCTGTTCGGTCTGTCCTATTTCATCGGTGTGTTCGGATTTCCGTTTGCCGCCGGATGGATCATTGTCACGGCGGGTATCTTCGCGCTGCTGATGGTCTCGCTCGGTCTGGCGCTGGCCGAGACCGTGCTGGCGACCGGACGCTTCCTGGGAAGTCGGCTCAGTTCGGCCAGGGAAGGGAGTAGGTCTTCACATTAGTGAAGAATTTCATCGCCTCCAGCACGCCTTCCTTCACGCCATTGCCGGAATCCTTGACGCCACCAAAGGGCGACATCTCGATCCGGTAGCCGGGCTGTTCCCAGATATTCACCGTGCCGACATCCAGCCCCTCGATATAGTTCGTCGCCCGAATCAGATCATTCGTGCAGACACCGGATGACAGGCCGAAATCGGTGCTGTTGGAAATCGCCATCACCGCCGCGTCATCATCGGGAACGCGCACGATGGGCACGATCGGGCCGAAGGTTTCCTCCATCACCAGCTCGCTGTCATGCGGCACCCGGTCGATGACAATCGGTGGCAGCAGCGCACCGTCACGCCCGGGGTGGTAGAGGATCTCGGCGCCCTGCTTCTCGGCGGCGAAGACCCGCGCCTCGAACAGCGCCGCGGCGTCGGCATTGATGACACAGCCAAGCTGCGTGTCGGCATCCATCGGGTCGCCAAAGCGGATCGCCTTGGCCTTTTCGAGGATCAGCGGCACCAGATCGTCGGCGACGCTTTCCTGAACCAGAATGCGCTTCACCGCGGTACAGCGCTGGCCGGAATTGCCGGTCGCGCCGGCAACGGCGATGGTGGCGGCCTTCTCGATGTCGGCGCCCTTCAGATCGTTCAGGATAATCAGCGGGTCATTGCCACCAAGTTCCAGCGCGGTGCGGCGATAGCCTGCCTTCTCGGCGATCATCTTGCCGACCGGCACGCCGCCGGTGAAGGTGATGATGTCGATATCCGGATTGGTGATCATTTCATCCCCGATATCGGCCGGCATGCCGGTGACGATCTGGAACATCTCCGGCGGCAGCCCGGCCTCATACAGGATGTCGGCAAGAGTGATCGCGGTCAGCGGTGTCTGTTCGGTCGGCTTGCAGACCATGCAGTTGTTGGTCGCGATCGACGGGGCGATCTTGTGCGCGACCATGTTCAATGGATGGTTGAAAGGGGTAATTGCCGAAATGGTGCGGACCGGCTCGCGCTTGGTGAAGATTTTCCGGCTCTTGCCGTGCGGGGTCAGGTCGCAGGAGAAAATCTGGCCGTCATCCTGGATTGCCAGTTGACCCGCCAGTGTGAACACATCATAGGACCGGCCGGTTTCGTACAGCGAATGCTGCTTGCAGATGCCAAGCTCCAGCGTCAGCCAGTGGGCGATCTCCTCGCGCCGCTCGCGGATCAGTTCGGCCGCGCGGAACAGGATCTGCTGACGCTCATAGCGGGTCAGCTTTGGCTGATACGCGGCGGCGATCGAAAACGCCTTGCGGGCATGTTCGGCGGTGCCTGCCGGCACGGTGCCGATCACCTCGTCCGTATAGGGATAGCGAACCTCGACTACCTTGTCGGTGTGAACGGTCTCGCCGCCAATGCGCATGCCTTCGCGGCGGATGGTGTGGTTTGACATCTTGAAATTCCTGTCCTGTATCTGGCTGGTTCCGCGCTGTGCGGTGAGGGTGCTTGTTATTCTGTTCGCTACTGGGCCGCGGCGATCGATGCGAAGTGGAAAGCATCGAAATTGCGCAGTGCCGGTGCCGCCGGAAGGTCTATCTTGCGGTTGACGATGAAGGGCACTTCCTGTTCGGTCAGCCCGCCATGACTGCGAAGCGGCTCTTTCAAAGCCGCCAGATCATGCCGGTCCGCAGAGGTGCCGATGGTCATGTTTTCACCGGACACAATGACGATATCGCCGATCCGGTCGGCCGGTAGCTCGAACCGTCGCACCGCCTCATCGCGATCGATCACCAGCATGATGCCGTCGATCGTGGCCAGCCTCTCGCTGATCTCCGCCGCATCCGCCCCGTCGGGAAGATAGGCGGTGGCGAAAGAGCCGAGGGCGCCATGATGCACGACATAGGGGTCGGTGATCGGCAGGATCACCCGCGCCGCCGCGGTGCCAAGCCATTCATCAAGAAGATCCTGCACATAGATCACGGCTGGATCACCGGCCGAATCATGCTTCGGCTTCATGCCGTGATCGGCGGTCAGGACGATGGCCGCGCCAAGCCCGTCCAGCTGGCCGAGATAGCCATCGACCATGGCGTGGAAATCCAGTGCGCCCTGTTCCTCGGGCGCGAATTTGTGCTGGATGTAGTCGGTGGTCGACAGATACATCACATCTGGCCGCCATTCTGTCAGCAGCTTGACGCCGGCGGCGAAGACGAACTCGGACAGCTCACCGGAATAGACTTCCGGCACCGGGCGGCCAAGCCAGGCGCTGGCATCATCGATGCCGTTTGCGGCCGCGGTTGCCTGATCGGCGCGCTCGGAGGAAAAGCAGATCGCCCGGTCATCATCAAAGGACAGGCCGGCCCCGAGAAGGGCGCGAAGCTTGTCCTTCGCCGTGACCAGCGCCACCCGCGCGCCGGCATTGTAGTAATTTGCGAAAATGGTGGGGGCCCGCAGGAACCGCACATCATTCATCATCACCTCCTCACCTGTTTCCGGCTCGAACAGGTAATTTCCGCAAATACCGTGAACCGCCGGTGGCCGGCCGGTGGCAATCGACATGTTGTTCGGATTGGTGAAGGAGGGGATCACGGAATGGGCAATGCGGCTGGTGCCATTCTGCCGGATGCGTTGCAGATTCGGCATCAGCCCGCGTTCGATGGCGACATCCAGATAGGCCGGCTCGCAACCGTCAAGGCAGATCACGACCGCGCAGCATTTGGGGGCCTCATATTGGCGGCCATTGGTTTCGACTGAAGTGGTAAGTGCCATGATTTTTGTTCCGTGTTCCTGTCTGATGTCTGTTGTGAGGTTGTGATCGGTTCCGTCATCCGGAAAGTTTGCGGCGTTCGGCCAGCGCGTCTTCCGGCGGCGCTGCGTTGTCGACTCCCATCTCGGCAAGCGCCGCCGCAGCGGCGGCAACCACGCCCTGCATCACCGCGGCGTCCATTCGGCCGATACAACCGATGCGGAAGCTGTCGACGACGGTCAGCTTGCCAGGATAGATAATATAGCCTTGGCGTTTCATCAATTCATAGAAACGCGCGAATTCAAAGGCCGGGTCCGCCGGGCTGAAAAACGTCACGATGATGGGGGACAGCCAGCGTTTGTCGAGCAGCGTCTCGAAGCCGATATCCCGCATGCCGGCGACCAGAATATCGCGGTTGGCTGTGTAACGCGCGCCGCGCGCCGGCACTCCACCTTCTTCCTGATGAATCCGCAATGCCTCGATAAAGGCGGCAACAACATGCGTTGGCGGGGTGTAGCGCCATTGGCCGGTTTTTTCCATCACCGTCCATTGCGCATGTAGATCAAGGCTGAGTGAATGGGCGTTACCCTTGCTGGCCTTGAGAGCGTCGCGCCGCGCCAGCACAAAGCCGAACCCCGGCACGCCCTCGATACATTTGTTTGCCGAGGAGACCATCGCCTCAAAAGGAATGCTGTCCGGCTGAAGGTCAATCGCGCCAAAGGCGGACATACTGTCGATCAGCAATTGCCTGCCGGCTGCGGCCGTCGCGGCGGCGATCTCGGCAAGCGGGTTCAGAATTCCCGAACTTGTCTCGCAATGGATCGCCAGCACATGGGTGATTGCCGGGTCGGCGGCAATGGCGGCGCTGACCTCCTCGCCGCGCGGGGGCAGGTAGTCGCCCTTGTCGATCACCGTCAATTCGCGTCCAAGATAGCGAACGGTTTCGGCGGCGCGGGCACCATAGGCACCATTTGACAGCACGAGGATCTTGCCGTCACGCGGCAGAAACGTGCCAAGCATCGCCTCGACGCCAAAAGTCCCTGACCCCTGCATCGGGATACATTCATAGGCATCCGCCATATCGCCGAGAAGTGCCAGCAGCCGCCGGCGAAGATCGGCTGTCAGGGCGCGGAAATCCTCATCCCAGCTTCCCCAGTCGCGCAACATCGCGCGCTTCACCTCGATGGAGGTGGTCAGCGGCCCCGGTGTCAGCAGATATGGCTCACCCAGTTCGGGCTTCGGAAAGGGCGGGTTCCCATCTTTCATAGCGGCATCTCCTGGAAACATGGCGCGATATTGGCGTCAAGCCCGATATATGTATAATCTTCATTACAGATAGATGTATAAATAAAATCTATGGATATGTTGAATGCGGTACGCGCAGATCAGAGCGTTTCATCATGTGGCGCTGTGTGGTGGATTTTCCCGCGCCGCCGAGGCGCTTGGTCTGTCGCAGCCGGCGCTGTCGGAGCAGGTTCGTCAGCTTGAGGCGGCCTATGACCTGTTGTTGTTCCGGCGGCAGAACCGGCGAGTCGAACTGACAGACAGCGGACAGGAACTATTTCGTCTGACAAGCCGCTTCTTTGAAGGTGAGGCCGCGATCGGCATTTTCCTGGAGGGTGCCAGCACCAATTTGCGCGGTAGCCTGCGGATCATGGTTGATTCAACTGCGCACGCGGCCGGTCCACTGCGCGATTTTCGCAGCCAGCATCCGCATGTGCGGCTTGATATCAGCCATGGCAATTCACGCGATGTACTCGCCGCGCTTCGTGCCTATGAGGTGGAGATCGGTATTTTCGGCAGCCAGCCGCGAGCCGCCGACCTGACGATGGTTGAACTCGGGCTGTCGCCGATCATCGCCATTGCCGGCCCGCAACTCTTTGCTGCACCGCCAGGCAGCCTGGCTGTTTCCAGACTTGTCGATTTCCCGCTGATCTTCCGTGAACAGGGCTCGGAGACGCAGGTACGGGTGATGCAGGCCGCGCAGGAGGCCGGCATTGAACTGAAAGCGGCGATTATTGCCGAGGGACGCGAGGCGGTGCGCGACCTTGTTGCCGAAGGGTTTGGCATTGGCTTTGTCGCCGAATCGGAAATTGGCAATGACACGAGGCTCCGGCGGATCAGGCTGGACGGTGTCAGCCCGTCAATGCCGGAAACGCTGGCGCATCTTGCCGCCCGCACCGATGTGCCGGTGATCCGCAGCTTCATGCGCACTCTTGCCAAACCTGACATTCGCAACCTACAGTCGCGCCCGGATCCATAGAATCCGATTTGATGTGTTTTGTGTGCCGGTACTGTGAGGTCTGTTGTTGTGACGCGTCCGAATATCCTGTTTGTAGTGTTTGACCAGATGCGCGCTGATTGCCTTTTAGGCGCGCTGGGCGAATCGGTGGCATTGCCGAATTTGCGGGCCTTCATGGCTGACAGTGTTGCCTTCACCAACCATGTGTCGGTGACAAGCCCCTGCGGGCCGGCGCGCGCCTCGTTGCTGACCGGGCAATATGCGATGAACCACCGGTCGGTGCGGAACGGGACGCCGCTGCCGATGGACAAGCCGAATCTCGCGACCGAGCTGCGGCGCGGCGGTATCGCGCCGCTGCTCTATGGCTATACCGATACGGCCGCCGATCCACGCCATTATGATGCCGATGATCCGATCCTGACATCCTATGAGCAGGTGATGAACGGTTTCACCGAGGCGCTGGAGCTGCGGTTCGACGACAGCCGCACCTGGCGTGGCCATCTCGAGGCGATGGGCTATGACGTGCCGGCCGGAAACGATCTCTATGTCCCGACCGGAGATCGACCGGATGCGCCGGCGCTCTACCAAGCCGATCACAGCGATACGGCCTTCCTGACAGACCGGTTCCTTGAAGACCTGCCGACGCGCGGTGACGGCTGGTGCGCGCATGTCACCTTCATCAGGCCGCACCCGCCCTTTGTCGCGCCGTCCCCCTACAACAATCTCGTCGAGGCAGCGTCAATGCCGGCGCCCGCCGGCGGCATTGGCGAGGCATTCGCCGCCGCGCATCCTTTCAACGGCGCGGCCACCACCTATCGGCAGCCTCATGACATGGTGTGCGGGTTTCCGGATCTGGCACCGTCGCTGGAAACCACAGCCATGCTGCGCGCCGTCTATATGGGGCTGGTGGCCGAACTCGATCATCATTTCGGCCGTATCATCTCGCATTTGAAATCTCGCGGTCAGTATGAGGATACGCTGATCGTCGTGACATCGGATC
>Ga0181583_10000234_pt1 | contig 37483 bp, 25 predicted proteins | sample 071ome_31_FD_132461 | JGI IMG/M metagenome (GOLD analysis project Ga0181583, IMG submission 132461) | Coastal salt marsh microbial communities from the Groves Creek Marsh, Skidaway Island, Georgia - 071405CT metaG (megahit assembly) | ecosystem: Environmental > Aquatic > Marine > Intertidal... | reverse complement strand
GGTGGAAGGGCGCGAGCCGGGCGGGGCGGCGCTGACCATGGACCCTCCGACGACCGAGGCCTTGAGGGGCGCTGTTCAGGGCTTCCTGGACTCACCCCAAGGAGTCGAAACTGGCTCGAAGGACGACGTCCTTGACGTTATCGTGGCGTCCATTCGGTATGTCGCACGGGCGAAGGCATTTTCCACCCGCGTGGCAGCAGAGACCGCCGGGGCCTTCCCTCCGCTCCGCCACCCGCCCACCCGGTTGCTCGAGATTTCTACACGCGGACGTCGAGTGCCCGCGGCAGGTTCCCATCAATGCCGCCCCCTTATCCGGTGATGAATATGTTGGCCGCCTCTGCGGACCGTTTCTTCCGGGGATGAACGCGCCTGGTGGTCGCTACGACTCGCCCTCGCGTCCCTTCCTCCACCGCAGGGATGGCACCACCACCTTCGACCACCTGATCACGACCGTCCTCGGACCCTCGCTGGTGACAACAGCGGGGCACGTCCGAGCCCGCAGCATGCTCATCGTCGGGGAGGTACTGTGCCGTCACCCGGCTGCCGTAGACGACGCCGCAAAGCTCCACTCGTACGCCGAGTTCCTCCTCGACCGGATCGACTCGTCACGAGTCAGCCTCGAGGGGAGCCTGGTGGGTCTGCGGGGCCTTGTTCAGCGGTACCGGGACCCGTCGTTGACCCACCTCGTTTTCGAGGATGCCAAGGCTATCGCTGTGAAGCTCCTCACGCAAGTGCACCTGCAGTCGATCGCCTACGCCCCGCGTGTGGCGGGCTTCGAGCTCCTGCTGGTGCTGATCAGGGGCTATGGCAAGGCGCTGATCCAGGACGGTGTCGACGTCTTCGACGGGTCCATTACCGCCGTGGACCAGCAGAAGGACCCGCGTTGCCTCTTGCTGGCCACGCAGGTGGTCGAGGCCCTCGCCGAGCTCCCAGCAGAGGTGCTGCCGGGTGCAGACTCGGACGCGGTGAGGGAAATGCACGAGACCCTCACCATCTACTTCCCCGTCCGGTTCCACCCACTGCCGGGCCAGGAACTCACTCGTCAAGAGGTCGTCACGGCCGTAGAAAGGGCACTTACTGCGCTCCCCGGCTTCCGTGGGCATCTCGTCCCGTGGATCCTGCAGAAGCTTGCAGAACGCCAGGACCCTTGCGACTGCCTCCAGCTTCTCGCCACGTGTGTCGAGCGCTTCGGAGCTGGTCCGGACGAGATGGGGCAGCATGAAGACGCTCTCTGGGCTGCGGTGAAGCACGAGATCATGGCGGGCGCCAGGGAGGGCCTCAGTGCCTCCGAGCGGTCGTCCACGGCGGCTGGCATCGCCGTGGGGACCCTCTCCCGGTGCATCCGTGCAGGCATGCGTTCCTTCGCATCGAGAGCGCTGAATGAGCCTGTCATCGCTACCGAAATGGCCGACATCCTGCAACAGGCAGGGCACTGGGAGTACGAGTCGCCTGACAAGGTCGGGAGGAAGCTTGGCGCTGCTTGCTCCTTGCTCAGGGCATTGTGTGCGGCCACTCAGGAGAGTGCCGAGATGGCCATATCCAAGGCGACTCCAGTCGTCGAGGCGGCCGCCCAGACATGCGCGGAAAAGCTCTCTCTCCGCCCTCGCCAGTCGCTGGAAAGCATGGAGAGGGCTATGGGCCTCCTGGAGGAGTGCGTCCGGGGCATCCTGTCCCTCCCGGGGGACGACCGTCCCATTTCTGCGGATGCTGCTTCTGGGATCCTTCGCATCCCGCTCGGCATGCCTCTGGACGCGTCTGTCCGCGCGAGCGGGCCGCGCGCTATCGCGGCTGTGGGGGCTTGCGTCGAGCTGCTGGCCGTCGCTCTCCCGCTACTTCCAGGGCTCCCAGGGGCTGGGGCGTTCACCACCATGGTGTGCTCATCCCTCTCTTCTCTGTGCTCTTTGGGACTCGTGCCGACCCCTGAGCAGGAGTCCCGCATACCTGACGATGACGTTGCGTCTCTACAAGAGTCGGGACGAGCTCTGCAGGGCACCTTGGGGCGATGCTTCGCCGCCATGGACGGGCTCGGGGAGGAGTGCTCGGCCGCTTTGACGGGCACCCTCCACCTGGGAGCTGAATGCATGGGTTCTCTGCTCGGGGAGGTTGACTCCCAGTGGCCCGGAGACGCTTTTTACATGTGGATGTCCTGTCTGGAGGAGGTCGCGAAGGGCGGGGGTGGGAATGCGGGGGCAGCGACGGGACTCCTCTGTGACGTCCTGGTGAACGCTCTTGGCAGGGACCCACGGGAGCAGGAATCGATGGGAAGGACGCTCGCATTGGCGTCATCCATCGCGTCTGTGATGAGCTCAGGCCCAACACGGCCTTTGCACGACGCGGACTTTGTCGCGCGCGTCGTGGAGACCATGCACGCGGCTTCAGTGAGTGCGAGCGCCTTCTCCCGAAGCCTGCTCCGCCAGGTCGCATGCGTTTTGTTTCACGCGTGCCAAGGCTCGGGGGTATCCAGCCGCGCTGGCGCATCCGCGCAGAGGTGGTTGTCGGAAGGCGGGCTCTCTCCGGCGGCCGACGTCCCGGCGTGGGTCGTCGGCGCGTGCGCAGTGATGGCAGCCCACGCGGCAGAGGGCTCTGGTTCCGCGATGATCGACTCCCTGGAGGAGCTCGCTCTCCTAAGCGCCAACGCCTCCGTGGCCGGGGCGGCCTCCCAAGCGCTCGCCGTTCAGCTTCTTCACTCGAAAGCGCCGGACCGGGCTGAAGCGCTGGGCCGCATTTGCTCCTTCCTGTCGAAGACGGATGTGTCGGCCCGTGCGGCTCAAGTGGTGGGTGTCGTTGGGGCAGTTCTGGGGGCGGCTGGTGCGGAGGGCTGGGAGGTTTGTCTTGACACGCTGGTTGAGGGCGCTCGGGCTGCTGTCGCCGACTCTGTCGGTTGTCGCCGTGCGCAGTCCACGCTTGGCGCCCTCGAAATCATGTTCAGGGCCCAGGGTGGGCTTCTCGCCATCGGTACCGCAACACCAGGTGCTTTCCTCTGGCGCCAGCGGATGATCAGTGCTCTCCTCGCCAAGGTTGGCGCTGCCGGGCGGACAGACCGCGCGTGTGCCCTCTCTGCTGTGTGCGGGCTGGCGGGGTGCCGGGTCGAGCACGTTAAGGCCGAGGCCAAGCGCGCCTGGCCCTTCCTCGTCTCTGGCACTGCCGCCATCATCTGTGATGGGTCAACCGCCAGTGAGGCCGAGGTGCTTGATCTGCTGGGCATCATCGACGAGAAGTGGCCCAGAAAGGGAGACCTGGGATTCGGGGTGGTGCTCCGGGGGGCGCTCTCCCATATACAAGCGATCATTGCTGACAAGGGGCTGCGAGAGACAGTTGTGGTGGCAGCCGACGCCCGGGTCGGCATGGATCACCTGGCCGCCTGTCTCTTGCAGGCGGCTTCGTACAAGCCGTCGTGGGCTGTGCGTGCTCTTGCCCTCGAGTCACTGCGGCTGCTGGCAGACGGGGCACAGGCGTCGAACTTGTGGCACCGGGTGAGTGGGGTGCAGAGGGCGACCGTGAAGGGCATCCTGGCATCGCTGGACGACAACGCCAGGGAGGTCAGGCAGAGTGCCATCAGGGCGCGGGTGGCTTGGGAGTTAGAGTAGCATAACGCTCCCAACTCACGCTTCCACGCCCATGGGGGCTTGTCATTTTTTGAACCCCCAACCCGAGGGCGCGTGCCATTGACCGCACCATTCAAGAGATCGCTACATTACCATGCCCTGCCCCGCTGCATGCTGGGCCATGAACGCTCGAGCTCCTGCTGACTGATGTCGCTCTCAGAGCCGCTCTCGGAGCCGCTCTCCCTGTCAGCCTGTGGCTCGTCGCCGCTCGGCCGCGAGGAGACGTCGCTATCCTCGGGGGTCAGGGACGGGGGATGGGTGCGCCCCCTCTTCCCGGCACGCTTGAGCCGTACTGCTGCGACGACGTCCCTCACGACGCCCAGCACCTGAGCCCGCTTGGCGTGCTCCTTGAACCTCGCCCTCGCCCCTTCGTCGTTACCCAAGGTAGCCATATCGGACGGGCCGCCCTTCCTCAGGAGCATGGCGGACAGGTACTTGCGGCCCTTGTCCTTGACGCGGTGGACGCACAGTGAGGTGTGGATCTGCTGCTTCCCGTTGAGCAAGATTCTGGCCAGCACCCGAGCTGTCTCCACCGTTAGCCCCGCCTGAGCAGAGCTGAGAGCCTTGGCGATGCCAGCCTCCCCGACGAACCCGTCCACGTCCGACAGTGACCCGAGCGACCGCTCCAGGCGCTTGTAGTACTCGACAGACTCGGCCAAGTACTGGTCCCTCACCGCCTCCGCGAAGGGCCCCTGGTTGAAGTTCTCGTCCTCCCTGAAGAGAGCGCATGGGTCGGCCACAAACTCGCCGACTTCCTTCCTCAGCGCCGCCATCACCTCGGTGAACTGCGCCCGGGTCTTGCCCCCACCCTGGCCCACCCGGAAGAGCCTGTGGAGACCCTCCTCCGCGTCCTCTATGGAGACACCGCACCCCCCCCTGCCGGCGAGGGACTTAAACAGCTTGATGATGTCCCGCTGGAGGTCCTTCTCTTCCTCCTGCACAGACTCCACCACCTCCCCGGTTAGGATTTTTAGGAAGAGCTCGCAGTCGGCGTCGAACTGGTACTTCCATGCCCCGAAGACGAGGGAGTACCCGACCTCGGCGATCTGTCCTGGGGACCCGAACTTCGTCTGCAGGTAAGAGTACGCGGCATCCCCGAGGGTGTTTCCATTCCCGCCCGGCCCCCACATCTCCGGAGGCTTCCTCTTGGCGAGCCGCTCGAGGATCTTCTCCCGTGCCTGCCAGATCTCCTTGATCATCCGCTCCGTCTGCATCTTTGAGAAGTTGCGGTTGCGGGCCTTGCCAGCTGTGCGCAGGAATCTCGGCACGTGACTCGCAGAGCCAATGGTAGGAAGGATGTCGAGCGAGGCCGTCTTGCTCTCGGACACGAGCGTCGAGATCTTGCCGAGGTACCGCAGAACCACCTCCCGCTTCTCCATGTCCTGGCGCTCCCTCCGACTCCGGACCTCGTGAGCCAGCTTCATGCGCGCGTCCTCCAGCCTTGCCCGCTCCTTGACTGCAGCGAAAAACACGTGCCACGAGTCGGGTCCGGTCGCCCGATCTCCGCCGAGAGGAGAGGAAGGGTGGGCCCAGCAGCGGCGCGGACCAGGCGGGCTCACCAGCGTGCTGGAGGGAGCTCTCCACCTCGCGGTTCCTCTTGACCAGCCCGCAAGTCCTCTTCGCGAGCGCGACGACGCGGTCCCTGGTGGGGACGCGGGCCTGCTGGATAGAGTGCATGCAGGCTGGGGTGCTCATACCACTCCTCTCAAGGGCGCCGAAGAACTCCCTGTCGAGGACGAAGCCATCCTCAGTGCGCCCGCTGAGGAGGTCCACGAGTAATGTAGACACGCAGCCGCGCTTCGTGGCCTCCATGCAGATCTGCGAGACCTCCGTGCCCCCAAGGATCGTCTCGACGGCGCCCACGTCCTGGTCCAACAGCCCCTTGGACAGCCTCTCCCGCATCCCTGGGGCCCGGAGAGCACCAGCGTAGAAGCCAACGTGCGGCTTCAGGGACATCGGAATCTCCTCGCCGGTCGAGCAGCGTGCGAGCAGTAGCATGGCAACGAGCTCAGGGGGGTGGCTCCGCAGGCATGCCACTGCCCTCTCGATCCACGTGCCCTCAGCGTCCTGTGTGCCAACCGCCCCGTCGCCGTCATCGACCACGCCATAGCACGCCAGGCTTGGCCGCGGCGTCATGGCCCGCAGCCTCTCCCGCAGGTACTCGTTGTCGTCCACGAAGGCATCCATCTTGATCTCGAGGTCGCCCTTGGCAGAAAGCTGCTCCTCAAGCTGCTTGACCTGCTGCTGCGCGGCATGGAGCTCCCTGCACACGAGGGCGGGACACAGCGACGCTCAGCAAGCCACGCCGAAGCGCAGGACTAGGGTCTGCTGGGCAGGCACCCGACCCCGAGTCAGCCTGGGGACAGGCGTCGAGGGTGCCATTGCGTGTTCCTCCGGCCCCACCTCACCTCTCTGCCTCCCTGACACGGGCCCGCATCGTCTCGTTCTTCGCCTTCAGGTCGGAAACGACCGCGGCGAGCTTCGCCTCCTCCTCGCTGCCAGCCCAGTCATCCTCCGCCCCCTGGTTGGCCATTCCATCCATCAGCGTCCCATAAGTCTTGCGCATCGCGTTCCCCCGCGCCATCGAAACGGCACGAGATAGGGGGCCAAGCGCAGATCCCTCCTCACCACGCTGGGCATGACTCGCGGGAGCCCGGTGTGCGTGCCCCAGGTCACCCCTGCGGTCGCCAAGGCTGCAATTGCGGTCACCCGGCCTCCCAAAAGGGGTCGGGATATCCGCCTTGTACGGGTCGAACTGGGCAGTGAAGGGGTCTCCACCGCCTGGCCCACGACGTTGTGTCCCGGTCCTGCGGAGGAACTCTGCCATGCTTGGGCATCTCCCCTTGACCCCGGCGCCACTCTGCGTGAACGTGGACTCGATAGATGCGTGAGCGAGCTCCGACGCCACTGGCCGGCCGTGTTGCTGCGCGGGACGCCCAGTCTGGCCGGGGACAGAAGCTTCACCTGACTCGCCCACACGAGGTCGACCTTGAGGTTGCGGGAGACGTTCTGCCACCTGTCGTTTTGCGACTCGAGGAGCTCAATTGCCGACAGAAGTGCCTGGTTCTGGGCGTCGAGCTCGCCGTTAATGACCGCCATGGACCTCATGGCCCACGTGAACACCGCCGTCATCCCCGCCGAGATGAGATCGATCAGCTCCCCGCGCTCCGGGCACTCCAGGGAAGTCAACGCGGACACTTCGCCGACGGACGCAGTGTAGATCTTCCATCCGTTCTCGGCGTGCATGGCGATCCCCTCCACCGAGTCGGTGTCGACGGTGGCCCCCCCATTGAACTGGGCCACCTGGGACCTCAGCCCCTCTGTGAGGGCCCGCGTCTTCTCCGTCATCGATGCCCTCGTTCCCGTGCCCCTGCCGATCGCGAAGCCCCTCTCACTCGCACTTGTCGACCCGAAGGCCCGACGTGGGGCTGACAGCCCGCCCGAGGGGAGGAACGGGGCAGGCCTGGCCCCAGGCCCCGTGTGGGCGCTGCCAGCCCACACGCGTGGGCTCTGGTGCGAGACGTTCCGCCTGGGGCTGCTGTCTAGGTCCGGTGTCCTTGCGGAGACCTTGCAGCTGAACAGGTCCCGTTTCTGCTCCACGGGCTGCTTCAGCATCGGGCTTGAAGGGGCCCGGGGGGACGAGGGTACCGACCAGGGTGTTCGGAAGAGGCGCAGGGGGGAGCTGACAGTCCCAGGGCACCCAGAGGGGACCTTCGTTCCAGGTGCCGACCCGGGGCAATTGGGCGAGTCCTTCGCATGCGGGGCGTCCGGAACAGAATCGTAGAAACCCACTCTCCGTTCCTGCTTCCTGACCTCGACGGGTCCTTCTTTCCGTCCTGCGGGCCACGGGTTGCCGGTAGGGGGTGGGGACAGCCTTTTTTTTTGCGAAGGCTACTAGATTGTCAAGCGCTTTCTGAATCACTGGACCCGCGTGAGAGTATTTTTATCATTCGTCAAACGCACGCGCTGGACGGGTTTGAGATTACCAATCGTAGCGAACTTCACCTGTGTCGTTCTCGTTATGTGCCATTTTCACACCACGCCGTGGGCAACTGGGGTTAGCCTTCGCTTCTCTGACCCTGGCCCCGGCACTGAAATGTATATTTATGACATCATAGGATGCGCGCCTATGATGGGCGGGGCTATGTATCCGAGGATAGGACCCGGGGTCCGTGTACGACACAGCTGCCCATGCTGACTGACCTGTGTGGGTTGCTTTTTGTCGCTGGAATGTGTGCAGAGATGACGAGATGCACTCGGAGGGTCATCCCTTGTAGGTGGCGGTCGCTACCGGGGGCGCAGTTCCGACCCGGCCAGCCGCGTCCGGGGTCCAAGGTCGCGGCTGGGGCCCAAGGTCGCTGCCAGGGGGTAAAGCATTGAAAGGGACCCGCTGCAGTCGAGAGATGACCGGCATCTTCTGTATTTCATCGCGATGTTAGACGGTAACGGTCCCCAGGAGCTGCTCCAGAACATCGTCCACGAACTGTGCACGCCGATTCGGTTGCGGAGGCTGCATGATGTGCTCGGGCCACCGGAAGTTGTCCAGAAAGTCCTCCAAGTATACCCGGGTGACGTTTTTGAGGTCATACTCCAGACCCTTCGTCTCGGTAACGAGCTTCCTCTCCCTGCGCTCGGCAAAGAAGCACAGGACCAACCCGAAGATCCACGCGACGATCTCGGATGTCAGAATGTTGAGGACGATGCTGAGGAGGAAGCCGACCCCGTCGGGCTGCTCGATTTCGCCGCGGTCGGCCCTCCGCCGCATATTCCCGAAGATCACGCTGGGACCGATGATACCCATAAGGGTCGTGACAAGCAGCGCGAACATTAGGACGAACCGCGAGGCCCAGGTCTGGTATATCTCGCAGAGCCTGCCGCGCCCCGTCAGGCAGGTGCCGGCCGCAGCCTTCGTCAACACCAGCACGACCAGGAAAGAAACGGCACCGAACGCAAGAGAGAGCGCCTGGCTCCCGCCTTGCTCGAGGAGGATGGCAGCAAAGAAGATGTTGAGGGCCACACGGGTCATGATGACGAACAGGCGCTCGTTCCGCGTCAGGGCGTGGAACCGAGACGCGAAGCGCATGGACGTGAGCGTGCATGTGGCTGAGTTCATGACGAAGATGACGTAGTTATGCCACTTGCTGGTGCTCCACTTGACCCGCTGCCGGTACAGCTGGAACTGTACGAAGCGCTCCGCGATTGACCCCCACTCGCCGTTGTAGAACCCGTAAAAGCTGTTGGCTGACATCATATGCCCCCGCAGGACCATTTGGTTGACGAACCTGTCTACGATCGCCACATCCCCGAACTTGGAGAGCCCCGGAAGGGCCTCCTCAGTCTGCACCCACTCCCGCCGCAGGATGTACCCTGTGTTGGGGTGGAACACGCGGATGGGCATGAGGCGCGCGTTGTACCGCCGGTTACTGAGCAGCAGCTGCTCCGACGGGATCACCCACCCGTCGCTCCACCGGAGCGCCAGGACGAGCCAGACGTAAAACAGCTCCGTGGCCGCCTCGTGCCGGCAGAAGATGTAGGTCACCGGACTGACGAACACGATCGAATAGCAGACGAACGGGAAGAAGAGAAGTAAGGTCATGGCTGTGTTGTACAACACCAAGGCGCTCCGGAGCCTCCGGTTCTCCTTGGCCCGCTCTTCGAGCCCCTTCACGACCCATGTCAGGGGCCAGATCCAGTAGAAGCACAGGGCCAGAAGCTTGTACGGCACGTAGAGGAGGTAATGCGCGACAATGACCCAGAGAATGATGTACGGTCCCTGCAGCAAGAACTGAATACACGACCCCAAGCACGAAGGGGTCGTGTTGTGGTACTGGCTGTCGTACCAGGGGCGCCCCTGCTCATCGACATCACCTCGCCGGTCATCCACATCCGCCATCCCCATCCAGGCCGCCGCCTCGTCCTGCTGCATGGCGTTCGGGTGGGCGACGGCGCGGGCGTTCCCGTCCGGTGCCGGACGCGGGGCGCCTCCCGCATTGCCAGGGTTCTCCAGGTCCTCCCCCCCCGGGGGGGGCGGGGTAACTCCCTGGGCGGCGCCCGTGCCCGCGCCCGCGTCTGCACCCGCGCCAGCAGCAGACGCCCTGGGTGCGCCATACGGAAGCCGGATCCCCGATGCCTGTGGGCACAAACAAATACACTTCGTTTCGAGGGAAATGCCGGGGGAGGCGGCCGGGGGGGCGCGGGCGCGTCTACACATGGAGACCTCTTGCCCCCCTGTGGGTTGTTGGTCGCGAGGCTCGTCGGAAAATGGGCGATCGGCACGTGAAGTCACACCTGCACTGCCTGTGTCAGTTGCGCCAGCCAGCCAACGCTCCTGTCGATCGCCAGCTCGGGCGGAAAGCGGTCCCGGTCGCTTCCGCTTCTGTTCCGAGTGGTGATGGGTGGGCCCCGCTCCCCGAACTCAGGCTCGGGGAAGCGGTCCCCCTGTCGATTCCATCCGACGGGGAGGAACGCCGGCATGACCAATGCCTTTAATCGACGGTTATACGCAAAGAATTGCGCCAAGAGTGGCCCAATCGCCCTCCGATTTGCTGCGGAGTGCTCCAGATGTAGGGGACGCGGGACGCGGGGGGGCGAAGGTTGGACCGCCCTGTGGGGCTGTGATGCCCCGATTCTCTCGGATTTGGTCACAAAATACATCAACGGAGGCCGACGCGACGCCATTACGAGTTTCACCGGGGCTCGGAGTGGGCACCGCGCCGGGGCCCCCGAGGGGGGGGGCTCATGCTGTCAGAGACGTGCCCCACCCCGTGGAGACGACATCCCAGGCGTGGGGGATACCCGAGCGCGGCCCCTGCGCCTCAGGCGCGGCGGGTGGGCTCGCAAACGCCCACCCCGCTCACTCGTCGTCGTCAGCCCCACCCCGCCTCTGGGAGGCCACCGCCGCCAAGACGTCCACCTCGTCCCTGACCAGCTCGACCAGCGTCGCCTGGGCCCGCATGAGGAAGAGGGACGGGCTCTCCTCCTCCAGAAACGGGTCCGCGACGCTCACTGCCCCGGTCCCGCCCTCGAGGTCCCCCGCTGCGCCCCCCGGCGCGGGCTGGCGCTGTTCTGCCATGTCCGACACCGTGGAGCCCCCCTCCCCGCTGTCCAGCGACCCCTCGGCCTCACGCTCCTCGGCCAGCCGGGCGAGCACCCCGGCCACGAAGTTGGCGTTGCCCCACGCCTCCATGGAACCCTCCGTCCCGTCGGCCATTACCCAGGCCCAGCCGTCCTCGCTCGCCGCCCCGGGGGGGCGCGGCACCCCCAGCTGCGCGAGGGCGACGTAGACGCACCCAAGCCAGAGGGACATGAGCCCCGCGCTCGCCCCTTGCTCGACCCCCGCCACCGACACGAACCCCACCGCCGAGCCCTCGCGCAGGAGACGCTGACCGGGGCCCGGCTCCACCTCCACGAAGTCGCGTTCCCGGAGCATGGAGAAGATGCCCTTGGCCGACCACCCGCGGAGGTAGGCGTAGGTGGAAAGGCTCACGAAAGAGCGGAGGCAGAAGGGGGAGGCCATGGCCGCCCCCAGGAACGACATGAGCAGGGCGCACGCGGTGCCCCTGGCGTCACGGGTAGTGGGGTCCAGGGGGACCCCCGCGCTGTCCGTCGACTCCCCCATGGCATCGAGCACCTTCTCGATCACTACCCCCATCTCCTCGTCTGCGGGGCACCCGCGAGGCACGCGCGTCACCCGGGGGCGCGGGCGTGGAGGCCGTGGGGCCCGCCGCCTGCCGCGCGCTGGCTCGGCGGGCCGTCCTGGGGCGGGGCCGCTCACCGTCGTCCTCGTTCCCGGAGCCGAGGAGGTAGTAGTCGAGAGTGTCGGCGGGGAGGGAGGACTTCCAGGGCAGGGCCCCCACGGGGTCGCTCTCCAGGCCCTGGCGGGGGGGGTCCGCCCCCTCGAACGCGGCGGGGCGCTCGACCAGCCCGAGGTGGGTGACGACCTCCGCCGTGGCCACGACGATGCGGGAGATCTGCCGCATCATGTCCTCCCCCTGCGAGTACCGCTTCTGACCCCCCTCGGTGGCCACCAGCTCGTCCACGAAGAGCTGGTCAAGGCCCCGCCCCTCCCGCCACTGGCCCAGGGCCGCCTCCACCAGGGGGCCCATACCTGCGGCCCTCGCCTCCGACACCAGCCCCCCCCCCGGGACGGCGCCCGGGACCGCCTCGGCCCGCCCCAGCGCCGTGCACAGGTCCCGCGGCGAGAGGCCGAGGCGATCGCAGGCGAGGTAGACGACGGCCGTCCACGACGAGAGGATCTCCGTCTCGAGGGGGTCCATGATCTTGGCCTCCCCGGCCCCCGACGAGAAGGCGAGGGTGGACGTCTCGACCTGCACCTCGTCCACGGTGAGGCCCGCGGCGTAGCAGCAGAGGACCAGCTCGACCAGAGCCTTGAGACCGAAGATGGACCGGGCCTTCCACCCGAGGAAGGCCACGACCACCGAGCGCACGAGGGTCCGCGCCGTGCCCTCGGTCGTCCGCGTGGACTTGGTGCCCAGGACCCGCACGGGGCAGGGGAGACCCGCCCCGCCCTCTCTTGGGCCCGGGGCCCCCGCCGCTGCCCGTGGGGCGAGGGAGGCGCCCCGCACGGCGCATGGGCTGAGGGGAGCCAGCGGGGAGGTGCTCGGCTTCCCGGCGCAGTTTGGGCGGATGAAAGCAGCGCCAATGATGCCTTTCGACCTCCCCGCCCCAGAGCCCATCCCGGATGCCGGAATCATGGGCGTCGTCGCGTGCATCGGGCCGAAACAGTGCAAACAAACAGTGGGACGGAGCCCGAAAATCTGTCCACGCGCAGGGAAACGACACCGGGCCAGCCCTTGAATGTGACCCTCGCGGTACGGCGGTCCTGTCCAATTGGCACCTGTCGCATCACGGCGTTGAAACAACTCGGTCCGTCCCTAGTGTTGCACCGGCACCGTCCCTCATCTGGCGCGGCGAGCTTCACACGCGCAGCATCGATCTCTCGCCCAGGCAATTTCTCTCGCTTCCTACGTATCCCCGGCTTCGACGGAGGGACGGAGCTAGTCGTTCACCCCCCTGCGCGATACCCGGGACGCGAGGAGCTCCCCTCGAAGTGCTTCCGGTAATTCCCGGCCCGCTGCCCGCCACGGGTCCCGCAAAATCCCACACGTAACAGTATTACCTAGCGTATATGGCCACTATGTTTCAATCGCGGCCCACGTCGATGGCGTTGTCTCCAAGAAGTCGACGCTCTCGGCGCAGCAAAGACGGGAATCTCGCCGTCGTGGTATCTCGCGAATACACGTGCTGCTGCATCGTTGCGCCCTTGGCAGCCGTCGGCAGGTCGGTGCGTGAATACCGTTGCGTCCGGACGGAGCTTAATGCTCACCTCGCGCCTGGGCCGCAGGGCGCGCGCGAGGACCAGGGTTGAGCCGAGGCGTCGGGGGCCTTGTCCTTGGCAGTGGCCTTGGAGGGAGCCTCGTGCACGGGGCACGGGACGAGGCGGGGACGATGGGCAAGGACCCTGGGACGGGGGGCAAGGCGTCTCGCGGCGCCGCCCTGCTCAAGGCGGGACTGCGGGGGGCGGACGAGGTGAGCATCCGGGACGCTGCCCTGAAGGCCCGGAGTGCCCCCGAGTTCATGCCCCTGACAATGGTCGTGGACGCCATCTCGGGGGCCATCAAGCCCAAGGGGGAGGCGGGCTGCGACTACAACCCGTTGGACCGGGCCATCAACGTCGTCACGTCGCTACCGTACTGCGCTGTGGGGTTGCACCAGATGCGCAAGAGGGAGACCAAGGCGGGGGTGTTCTTCGGGGCGTGCATGGTCGCGACCGGGGTCGCGGCTGGGGCGTACCACGCGACGTGGCACCCGACGTGGCGGCCCTTCTTCCGCAAGGTGGACTACTGGACCATCGCCGTCACCGCCACCGCCCTCACCCGGGCCACCTACCAGAACGTGCCCCCCTGGGTCACGGGGCTCTCGTACTGCCTCGTCCCCTTCGAGCCCTTCAAGCTATCTCTCCTCAACAGTCTCGCGGGGGAGTGGGCCTTCTGGAGGCGGGCGCACCGGCGGAAGAATATGCGCCCCGCGTGGAGGATGCACACCCTATCCAGCGTGGCGGGGCTGGGGTTCTTCGGCCTGGAGGAGCTCCTGCCCAACGTCCCCTACATCCACGCCGGGTGGCACGTTCTGGCTGCCGTCGCGGCGGCGACCGCTGGGTCGCTCCTGGAGGACGTGGAGGCCGACTACATGGAGGTCAGGGACAAGCGCAAGAGCGTCGAGGCGCTGTTCCGGGAGAGGCGGGGTGGGCGCGACACCCCGGCCGCGCCCGCCGGCTTCGGGAGCAGTGCCACCCTGGAAGGCCCGCAAGCGCCGCTCTGCTGAGACGGGCCCGACGACGAGTTCGTTGAATGAAGCGGACTTTTGGGGCTAAGTGGCGTGGCGGCGGGCGATGTCTCCTCATCTCACTCCTCGACATTGCGAGTGTCGCCTCCGCGGCAGGGGAGCGCCGTCGCGCCGACCTCTAGTCCTTCTAGTCCGTGTCCAGCAGGGAAAAGCGCGCGCGCAGGGTCGCCGAGGGCAACGGGGCGATGGCGGGCGTGGCAGGGACTCCTTCTGAAGTCCCAAGTCCACGCACGTACCAGCTCACGGACCAGCTGCAGTACCGGAGCCTACAGCAGCTCATTGAGGACACGCCGAGCAGGTTGGTGCCCTTGACTTTGGGACCAGCCGCGCCGTCCTCGGTGCGCGCTCACCGGGCGCGTCGGCCCTGTCGCGATAGGGGGTTCGCTCCGCGTCATCCTCGCGACGTCAACTCTGCGTTTCTGCACTGCGCGCGCCTGCAGGAGGGACGGGATCTCGTGGGTCGAGGAGCAGAAGTTGAGACGGGGACTGGCCGAGTTCATCACTCGCGTGGGCCAGAAGCTCAACCTTTCAGCGCTTCCCCTGTCCGTCGCGATATTCCTGGCCCAGCACTTCTTCCTAGCCCGGTCACTACAGCGGAATGATCGGTTCGTGGTGGCGTGCGCGTGCGTCTTCCTGGGGAGCAAGCAGGAGGAGCACCACAAGAACCTCCACGATGTCATCCACTCGGCGTACCAGACGCGGCACCACGGGGACGCAAAGGCCATGCGGCGGATCAAGGAGGACAAGAACCTGTACGAGGACATCAGGGATAACGTGCTGATGGCGGAGCGGTGCCTGCTGTACATGATGGGTTTCGGGTTCCACATCGACACGCCGCAGGTGTGCCTCCTAGGTGCGCTCAACGATCTGGGCCTCGCCGGGGGGGCGGCCACCGAGGACGACCGGAACCGCTTCCTGTTCCAGCTGGCGTGGAACCTCTGCAATGACTGCATGCGGACCACGCTGTGCCTCCAGTTCCACCCCAAGCACCTGGGCCACGCGTCCCTCTACATGGCCTCGAAGATTGCCGAGATGCCGCTGCCAAGCGGCCCTGGGGGGATGCCCTGGTTCGTGCAGCGGGGGACTTCGGCGGGCGTGATCGACGCTATCGTAAGGCAGCTGCTCGAGTGTTTCGAGGACGGGGAGGCCAAGGACAAGCTCAACGCGTCGTCGACGTGAAGGGTACCTGTTCAATTAGTCTCCGTCGCCTCGCATCACACCTCCACAAACCCCGCATCTAGCCCTGCTCCCGCGCGAGCTTGCGGGCGCGCTGGTCCCGCTTCTCCTCTAGCATGGCCCTCAGGGTGCCCTCCGCGGCGGCGCGGATGGACAGGACCTCGTTCCTGGCCCGCTGGATGTCCTCATTGCCCCTCGCCTCGACCACCTCCCGCTCGAGTACCCCGAGGAGCTCCCTCCGCAGCGCCGCCTGCGTCTGGCCCGCGCTCTCCTCGTCCGCGCCCTGCTGGGCGACCACCGACTGGTCCTCCCGGAGCAGACGCAGCAGCTTCTCCCGGGCGTTGAGGGCCGCCCGCCCCGCGTCGCTGTTGTCGACGGCGTATTTGATGGCCATCTTCTCCCTGTGCCGGGCCTCGCGAACCTCCCTCTTGGCGCTCCGGGCGGCCTCCTTGGCCTCGGCCCTCTCCCGGGCCACCTCCCTCTTGGCCTTCGCCGCGACCAGCTCCTCGACCCGTGCCACCCGCTCCAGGGCCACCTTCTCCCCCTGGATACGCTCCAGCACCAGGTCGAGCTCGCCTGCCGCCTCGAGCTCGCCCACCGCCGCCCCCTCGGCGCCGCCCGCCCGGGCAGCTGCGTCCGAGAGGCCGGCTCCGGCGGCTCCGGCAGGGGCTGCGCCGCCGCCGCTCCCCTGGAGGCGCCCCAGGGACGCCCGCAGGCGGGAGGCCGCCTCAGTCTGGCGGCCGAGCTCGTCGCGGAGCTGGTCCATGGCCTGCTGGGAGGCCTCGAGGGCCCGGTGGGCCTCCTCCCGGTCCGCCACGGCCCTCCCGCGGTCGAGGCGCACGCGCCCGACCTCCTCCGCGAGGGCGCGCTTGGACTCCTCCAGCTCCTCGACGGTGCGCAGTGACCGGAGCAGCTCCTCCTCTGCATGCTCGAGGGCCCTCCCCACCGCGGAGCGCTCGCGCACGAGGACCTGGAGGCGGTCGCGGAGCTTGTCCCGCTGGGACTTGAGGCCGCGGTTGTCCGCCACGGCCGACTCGCAGGCTCCGCGGAGGTTCGTCAGGGCCTCGCTGACCTGGTCGTTCTGTGCCCGGGCCGCGGACAGCTGCCGCTCGCAGTCGCGGAGCTCCTCCTCGCGTGCGCGGAGCAGCCCGGTCGCTTCCTGGAGGCTGGACCTGACGTCGGCGGTCTCCTCGCGCGCGAGCCGGAGGGACGCGCGGGCCATCTCGGCGGCCCTGTCGAACTCGTCCTCGGCGCGCGCCACCACCGCCGCCACGTCCACCAGCTCGGGGCCTGTTGCGCCGCCGGCTGGGATGATGGCGAGGCTGTTCGGCCCCTCGGGGGCGCCCTCCCCGGGGTTCTCCGCGGGGGATGCGTCCTCCGACATTGTAACCTGCCTGTTCCGGGCCGCGATGGCGGCGCGGAGGGCCCTTGAGGCCGCCTGGCGGGCCTCGGACAGCTGCTGGGAGAGGCCCTCCACCTCAGCGGCCAGGGCCAACTCCCTGTCCTGGCTCTCCGCAAGGTCCCCCTCTCTCGCGGCCAGCGCTCCCCGGAGCCTCGCGACCTCCCCCTCGAGGACCTTGATGGCTTCCTGTGCGGCCGCCACGTCCCTCGCGGCCGCGGCCAGCTCCACCTCCCCGCGGGCGGCACGCCCTTCGAGGACGGCCCGCGCCTTGCGCGTCTCCTCGAGGTCGATCTTGAGGTTGCGGTTGTCCTGAGCTGTCTGATCCCGGTCGGCGGCGGCGACAGCCAGCGCCTGCTCCAGGTACGCCTTGTCCCCTGTGAGGGACCCCACCTGCTTCTCCAGTGCGCTGTTCCTTGCCCGGAGGTCCCCGCGCTGCTGGTCGAGGACGGTAACCTCGACCTTGGCCCCTCGCGCGTCCTCCTTGACGTCGGAAAGCTCGGCGACGGCGATCCTGAGCTCCGTCTGGGCTGTCTCTAGCTCGCGCTCACGCTTCGCGAGGGCGTCCCTCGTCTCCGACAGCTTGCTGCTGGTCTCGGACTGCTCCCGTAGCGCCTCCCGCAGCTGGACTGAGTCGGTGGCGATCCGCTCGGCGTAGTTCGACAGGAGCTGCTCGAGCTTCGCGAACGCGTCCGATGCCCTCTCCCCGGTGAGGCCGTCAGGGCCATCAACTGACTCGGGGTCCGAGGTAGGCACCCGGACAACGCCCCTCCTGCTCCCGGGCGGCTGGGCAACGAGGCCCTTCGCCAGCTGGGCAGCCCGCGAGGCGGCCCGGTCGACGACGGCCAGCTGCTTCTCGTAGAGTTCGACGGTCGTCCTTGCGTTGTCCCGCTGTGCCTCCGCCTTGGCGAGGCCGTCCTTGACCCTGTCGAGCTCCTTGCGGAGGACGTTGCTCTCGAAGACGACCTTGTCCGCCTTGACCTCGCTCGCCGTGGCTGCATGCTTGGCGTCCGCGAGCTCTTGGGTTGCCCTACGAGCCCGCGTCTCGGCGTCCTCGCGCCTAGTGGTGGCATCGGCGAGGGACTCCTCGAGGCGCTTCAGCTCCGACTCAGCGCCAATGAGGTCCCGGGCGCTCTTCTCTGCCCTGCGCCGCATCTCCAAGAGGGCGCTGCTGGCCGCGGCCCCCTCCCTCTCCAGCTCCTGGATCCGGTTGTCGCGCGCCTTGAGGTCCTGCTGAGCCCGCTCGAGCTTGTCGCGCGCCTCGCTGAGGGCGCCCGTCATCTCCGACAACCTCTCCTTGAGCGAGTGGACCTCCTGCTCGAAGTGCTTGGCGGCAATCTCGCCCTGCTCCACAGCGGCCCGCTTGGTCTTGAGCTCGGCCTCGAGGGTCACCTTCTGCTTGTGGGTCACCTCCAGCTCAGTCCGCAGCCGGTCGGCCTTGGCGGCGTGGTCCTCGACCTGGGCCTTGAGAGACGCCCGCTCGTTGCTCAGGTGCGCCCTTTCCACCTCCTTGGTCTTAAGCGTGGCGGCCAACTCGTCGACCTGGGCACGCGTACTCATGCCACTCAACTGCTGCGCGGACAGTTGCTCCCGGGCCTCCCGGAGCTGCTTCTGCAGGCTGCGCTCCGCGAGCTTGGCGTCGGCAATCTTGGTGGTCGCGGCCCTCAGCTCTGTCTCGAACTGCACGACCTGCTTCTCGGCCTGCATGAGGTTCGCCTCGAGCTTCCTCCGAATCCCCTCGGCGTCCGCTCCCTGCGACTTCAGGAGCTCAAGCTCAGCGGCACGCGCGGCCGCGGCCTCGCGGGCGGAGTTCAGCTCGTGCTCTGTCTCGTCCCTTTCGGCCCGGACGCGCGAGGACCAGTTACGCGACTCCTCCATCTGCGTTCGCATGGCCGACACCTGCTCCTCCAGCACTGCGCTCTTCTCCTCCGAGATGGCGCTGCGGCTCTCCTGCTTCATCGCCTCGCTCAGGCGGTTCTGCTCCGCCTCCCTCGCTGCGTGAAGCTGCCCCCGCAGCGCCTCGACCTCCTCGTTCGCCCGGGAAAGCTGCTCCTCACGCATAGTCAGCTTGTCCTGCGCGACCGCGGCCACACGAGTGAGCTCCCGCACCTGCCGCTCGACCTCCGTCACCACCCCGTGGGCTTCGTCCTCCGCGTCGGCGATGGAGGTCTCGTGGGCATCCGCGCGGGTGCGGCTGAGGTTCCCGCGGCCCTCCAGCGCGGTGAGGGTCACATTGCCGCGGCCACTGAAGACGTCGGGGGAGGGCTCCCGGGACGGGGTGAGCTCCCGGAGCGCCTGCGATACCACCTGGAGGGCGGCGTTGGCAGTGCGTGTGACGCCAACCACGGCATCGGCCGCGTCCGCGGTGACGGCGCGCTGTGCCTCGGCCAGCGCCTCCTCGTACTGCTTCCGCATGGCCTTGAGCTCGTCGGCCATGGCGTGCATCTCCTGGGAGGCGGCCTGGAAGCGCTTTTCGGCGCTAGCCCTCTCCGCCTCGGCCTGTTTCACGCGGTTCTCGTACTTGCTCTTGACGGCCGGGTGGATCTCCGTCTCCCACTTGGCCCGGAGCACCTGGAGCTCCCGTGCCACCGCGTCCAGCTGGTCCTGGAGCTCGGCCCGCGTCGCGTTCAGCTCCCCCTCGTGCCGGGCGCGGATCTGGAGGACCTGCTCCCTCGCCTCGGACAGGGCACGCTCTGCAGCCGATGCGCGCCCGTGGGCCGAGGCAAGCTCCTGCGCAACGCGCGCCTGGGCGTGCGCGGCGGCAGCTTGAGACTCGGAGGTGTCCCGAGTGAGGGCCTCGAGAGCCCGGCTGAGGTGGGCGCAGTCCTGGCGGGCGTCGTCGAGCTGGACGCGGAGAGAGGCAACCTCGCGCTCCAGGGCGTCGCAGGCCTGCAGGGTGCCCATGCGGTGGGCCTGGGCAGCCTCGGCCTCGGCGCTGCGTTCCGCCAGTGCCTCCTCCAGCTGCTGGCGCTCCGCCTCGGCCGCGGCACGGACCCCCGCCATCTTGCTCCCGAAGTCATCGACGGCGGCACGCAGCTCGCCCTGCACCTGGCCGAGAAGGGCCCGGAGCTGTTGCTCCCTTTCTCCGCCCTCGAGCTGGGCGCTCTTGATCTCCTGCAGCTCCCCATTAAGCTTGTCCGCCAGCCCCTCGAGCCACCGGTTGTCCTCGGACAGGGCTGCAATCTGCCTCTCGAGGGCGTCGTGTCCGGCCTCGTAAAGCCGACGCATGCGGGCGCCCTCCTTCGACTGCCGCTCCATCTGGCGCTCGAGCTCCGTCTCCCGACGCCGGAGCTCCTCCTCGCGACGGTTCAGGTCCTCCTCCCTCCGCTTGAGCTCGATCTCCTGCCGCTTGAGCGCCCAGTCCTGCATGAACTCCGTCTCCCTGCCGAGGGCGGGGCCTCCTCCGGGGCTCGCCGGGACACTCGCGGCCTGGATCGCCCGTGAGTGGTCAGCCACTGCGGATCGGCGAAACGAGATACAACTTCCGGCAATGGCGGGAGGGGATCGGCCAGCGGGCACGGAAACAGGCCGCAGCGAGGCGGAAAACCGTGGTTGTTGCTCCCAGGGTTGGAGTCGCTGCGACGCTTCCACACGTCGCGCTCTGCTGGATCCGTCAAGGGAACGAGTGTTGTAATATCGGTGTTCCTCGTATGGTCCTCACCAGGCGACATCTTGATGCCTCTTGTATCTGGACGGGAGGATCAATGGGTCGCCTCCTCCTAGCTGGGGTGTCTGAGGGGAGCCTTTTTCCCACTGCGACCGCAAGAGAGGGGAACAAACAACATCTCATCCCGTCTTTTGTGTGTTCCGGAACGAGTTACGTCCATGAGATAGAACAAAATCGCGGTATTTACCTGCGGCTTCGCCCGAAGCCCCTTATGGATGGCGATGTTAACTCAGGAAGACCTCACCGACAGGGCGAATCCCCTACGTCTTGGTGTGTGTTGAGGTTCCACGCATCGATAATACATAAGGTGTTCCACAGGACCAATGCTCGGGGGGCGCTCTCTCTCTCCCTCTCCTGAAAGTGGACGCTGTCAGCTGCGGGACCTGGCATCAGGGTTCATGACTGGCTACACCGTACACGACTGAGCTGCTAGCACCCAACCAGCGCTACCGCGCAGTGCGTGACGTCCGCGCCCGAGTGGGTCACGGCTCCCCCCTGGTGCGCGGCCATGCCGACGGAGAACCCCAGCACGCTCGCCTCGAGGACCACCACTCCGCTGCCGATCCCCTCCGCAACGACACCGCACTTCCGGCCCGACACATCCTTGCCGTCGCCTGCCGATGCATTGGACGGCGGGGCACTCGGCTCCATCGCAGCCCCCTCGACCCCTGGGTTCAGGGACCGGGAGATAGTGACACCCCCCCGGATCTCCGCCGACGCCCCGCCCTGGCACAGCACTCCCGCCCGCCCGCGCACAGCTGACACCCGCCCGGCCCGCAGCGAGGCCCGGCTCTGCGTCCCGGCGGTGGCGACGCCGCAGCCGTTCACCCCGACGACCTCGCATGCGTCGAGAGAGATCTCCCCGCCCCTCACGCTCGAGGCCCCGTTGCCCCCGCATTCCTTGATGGAGCAGTCCGCGGCCTTGACCACGCTTCGCAGACCCTCTGATGCGAGGCCGTCCTCGTGGCAGCCTCTCAGGAGCGCTTCCCGGACCTCGACGACCCCACCGTCGTCGCCCATGCACCCGACCCCGACGAACTCGAAGCGCGCCGCTTTGACGAAGGCGGACGAGCCGGCTCCCAGGGCGTACACCCCCACGTCGCCGCCAACAACCTCCCCGCCAAAGACCTCCGCTTCCCCGCCCTCGCAGACGACCCCTCCGACGAATGCCCCCCTATGCCCCCCCCAGACACCGCACCAGGACGTCCCACCGGCCCTCGAGCTGCTCCGGGCACCCGTCGAATCGGCCCGGGACGCCAGCCCGCCACCGACAGACGCCTGGGCGGCGCGGTGGTCGGGCCCCGGGCCTGCCATACTGGCGAAGGGGGCACCGCCCGCTCTCGCCGACTGCGTCGTCGGCAGCCGCCGTGGAGCTCCCCCGCCCACGCTCGGGTTGGGGCGAAGGTCGGTGCTTGCGCTCGACACCCTCCCGTGCTGCATCTCGCCCCCCGGGAGAGGGCGCGGGGTGGCCGCGTCCCTGTCCCCCAGGCGCGGGTCGGCCCCCAGCTCGCTACTCGGGTAGTACCCGACTTGGTAGCGCGGGCTGGGAATGTCGGCCTGGAACGCCTGTGCGCCGCTGAACGTCGTCTCGAACTGCCGGTATTCACGGCTGGGGGGGGCGCGCATCGCGGCGTACGCGTCGTGCGCCACTGCCCTGATGCTGCTGTCCGTGACCTTGACCCGACCTCCGTGCCGTGCCAGGACACCGTGGCCTCCGCAGTCCACGACAGCGGTGTTGAGCAACTCAGCCACGCCCCCGTGCTCGACCATCAAGGCGCGGCCCCTACAGCCGCGAAGGGTCGCCCCGGTGATGGTCGCACGAGAGTCGCAGGTGACGTACACCCCGTCCCCCTTGCTCCTTACCATCGTGGCGTGGCTCACCAGGGCCTCGCCCCCCGAGATCGCCACGACCCCGTGCCTCGCAGGGCCCTCGAAGAATCCCCCCGTGATCTCCACGCGGCTGCCCGCGCCATCCGAGACCGCAGCGCACCCCTGGCTCCCGGACACAACGCAGTTGACGAGCGCGCACTCGCCCCCGCTCTCCGCAAAGACCCCGCCGTTCACGATTCTGACCCCCACCAGCTTCACCCTGGCCGCAGGTCCCACCGCGCTGATGGCGCAGTGCACCTGGCCCCGCGGCAAGAGGAGCGTCCCGTTCCGCAGCGTCACCTGCTTGTTCGCCCACAGGCCCGCCGCAAGGAAGGCCGGGTCCTGCCGGGAGAGGGGGGTGGCCCGCACGGGGTGGACGGCGTCCGAGAGATGGTACGACCGGCCCCCGAGGTCCACCACCCCGCCCGCATCGAGCGCGACCTGCAGGGCCTTCACGCTCTGCGGGGGCACGGGGTCCAGCGCACGAGCCAGAGAGCCCTTGAGCACGTGAATCTCGGCCAGAGCCTCCTGGAGCCGCCTCTGGAGGGTGTCCATCTGGAGCATCTCTTCCCCCCGCTCGACCGCTGACGGCCCCGCACTCGCCTGTGTCGCCCCGTGGAACCCCGCCGCCGGCAGGGGGCTGCCGCGGCCGCTCCCGGCCAGGGCCAGGGCCAGGGGAGCGAGCTGTGAGCGCTTCGGTGTCGCGCTGTGGCCGACCAGGCTCTCCTCTCGCGAGAGCGACGCGTCGCGCCCCCGCGCCCCCTCCGCGGCAGCGCCCGCCGGGTCCCCCTCGGCCTGGCTCGCGCCACCGCCCCCCGGGTCCCCCTCGGCATACCTCGCGCCACCGCCCCCGTGACCGCTCGAGGCGCTCATCCGGTCACTCTCCGAAACGCTGCCCCCTCTTCCCGCCAGGCTGTCCCCCATCGGGCTTCCCTGCTGCATCGGACCAAGCGACGGGCCTTCCTGCTCGCCATCCCGACGGGGCGGAGGGACGGGGCCTCCCTCGTCCCGGACCGCCAGGAGTGGCCCCGGATTGTCCCCCGTCTCGTGCTGCGCCTGTCCGGCAAGAGGCGCGACGACCGACCCCACGGTAGCCTCAAAATCCCCCGGGTCCTCCTCACCCATGCCCTCGTCGACCTCCTCCGCGGGGTCCCGCGCAGCGGTGGGTTCCTGCGCGAGAATGTCATCCCCTCCCTCTGCGGCCGCACCGTCCCGCCCTGCAGGGTAGGGCACCGCCTGCTCTGGTGGCACCCCCTCTTCCGCCATCTCCACTCGACAACCCAACCCCTCCCGACCGGCCAGTCTCTCTCCCCGACACACAAACGGCACCCAGCTGAGTCTTCAACTGGACGCTGGCCCAATCCGTCACGCGTGGGGTGAGGATTACAGCCGGAAGACGCGGTAAGGGACTGTGGGAGATTCCTGCTTCCGACTTGGACGTTATGGGGGGACTCGCGTCCATGTCGCCAAGTTCTGACGCCGAGGAGGGACGTCGGGTGCGATTGACGGCCCCTGGTCTACGGGACACCTCGTGCGCTAGCCACAACGTGGCCCACATGTCGCCCCTGCCAGTCCCCCCGTGCCAAGCGCGAACCGACTTCCGAGAAGTTCTCGGTGAAGGGACCCTGGGGCGGCAGCAACGGTAGGACGGGGGCGTGTCGGTGTCAACTTCTGGCGTTATGCCTAAGTGTGAATGTGACTGGTCCAATCCGCTAGAGCAAGGACGCGACAAACTTTAAAGGTCGGGACAGGGTCAAAGCGGGGAGCCATGGGTGCCGCACCCTCTCATATCTCGGTAAGTAACATCGTCTCGTCCTCGGCTGCATGATCATTCGTGAGACCCTTCCACATAAATGCGCAACACGTGGGTGTGGGGTCCGTCGTGGTGCCATCACACGCTTCCTCGGCCCTCTCCTCCACCCACCGAGGCACAAGCCGCGCCCCGGCCCCGCTGAGGGACCGGCCGCGGGGGGTGACGAGAGAAGCGGCGGCCGTGACCTTGCCGCGGTCGCGCCGTGGAAGCGCCGCGACTCAGCGGGAGGCTCAGGCCCCCCCACTCCTGCAGCCGAGCGCGTGGCCGCCGGATGTGAAGCCTCGCGGGACGACCAAGATTAGACAGTGGAACGAGGAGGAAGGCAGGTTCGAGCCTGGGGAGAGGACCATTCCCACCAGCAAGAAGTGGGATGACAAGAAGGACGCAAAAGAGACGGAGCGCTGGGTGTGCCAGTTCATCCTCCGGGGCCACGACGAGGACGCCCGGCTCCGGGAGGCGGGCCAGACGGGGGATCTCCTCTGGGGTTACGTCGCGGAGAGATTCGTCGAGAGTCAGCTGTCTATGGGCCGCATTTTCTGGGCGAACACAGAGACGCACGGGAAGGACAACCTGACCATCTTCCTGGGGAACAGCCCCGCGGTGAACTTCCGGACCATCCAGCAGTGCTGCTCCTTCCACGCCCTAACGCGAGCGGAGCGTGCCGCCGTGTACTGGGCCCGCATCGCCCTCACGCTCTTCTTTCAGGGCATCTTGGTGCCGAGGGAGGGGGACCCCGAGGGGGACCCGTACCTGGGCTTCGCCTTCGGTCTCGTCTCTTTTGCGTACGTCTTTGTCCTCACCAAGATCGCCGCGGGCACTTGCTTCGACGGGAAGGGCGGCCTGCTCGAGTGGGTCCAGCAGACGATGTCGTGGTTCGCCCTCAAAAGCGCCGCGCTGATCGCGACCGTCCTCGCGATCGTCGGCATCACGATCGCCAACGATCGCGGCCTCCCGCCGGGCGAGCTCCTTCCCCGCGTCTACCAGGGCCTCGTCATCGGCGAGGTCTCCGCGCTCTTCGTCGGGATCGTCATCTTTTCGCTCAAGGGCACCCGGGAGAAGAGCCAGGCCATCAAGTTCCTCGACGAGGTCAGGAAGCTGCCCAACTCCCAGGAGGCCCTCGCCGTCCTGCCGACAGGCACCGCGTTCTCCACCGAGCTTGTGACCATGATGTTCTTCGCCAGGTTCCTACAAACGCGACTCCCGCACCTCCTTATCCGCGGTGCCAGGCCCCAGTCCCTCGCGGAGGCCCTGCCGCACGCGGCCCGCGGAGTCCTCGTGTTCCACGGGCACACGCTGAAGCGCGACGAGGAGCAGGGTCCTGGGGCCCCGGGGCCGCCGGCGCCCGCGCACCCCGCCGTCACCGAGAACTCGGGCGCAGCGTCCTCAGGGGGGGGGTCAAGCGGGTCATGAGGTGCCGCACCCCGGGTGCGGGCCGGGCCGGACCGGGCTGGGCCGGGCAGCTGACAGGCGGGCACACTTGAACGTTTCAGACAGACTCGCAGAGAGGCACCTCAGACAGGGCCTCTCTTGGCCTGATGACCTCCCAGCGCGCCCCAGAACCCGTTCTCGCCCAGCCTCGCTGTCATTCCACCCCGAAACTGGTCCAAGGGGAGATTCGTGGACGCGGTGGCGAGGGGTGGCGAGGCTCCCCAAAGAGAGAGCCCTTCATGGGGGCGGATGGGTTTCGTGAGCCGACTGTGAGCATCCGCGATGTGGGTATTAGCAAGCTTGTCCTCCTGGTCCTCCTGTACGCGATGCAGGGGGTGCCCATCGGCCTCGCCTTGGGATCCGTGCCCCTGATGCTCAAGACTGGTGGGGCGACACTGACGGACCTGGTGAGTGCCCCGCGCGGTACCATGGGCGACTCTCGTATATCTGTCGGGGGAAACGATACCAAATTACTCCACTGGTGACCCGAAACTCTGCTCTGATCAGTGCTGCACGGACATCTCGCCCCTCTTCTAGAACTGGGCGACGCGCCGCTTGGACAGCCGCAACGCGTCACTCTGGAGACAGACGTTCACGATTCGGGGCGGATACGCGGTGTTTCCTGGGAATTGTATCTGTATGAGCTGCCTGGAGCGCCGGAATTGTGATGTTCTGCGTTCCCGCAGGGTCTCTTCTCGGTCGCCAGCTACCCCTACTCGCTCAAGCTGCTGTGGTCGCCCCTCGTGGACACGCTGAGCATCCCGGGCATGGGCAGGCGTAAGTCCTGGATCATCCCCATCCAGATGGTATCGTCCGCGCTCCTCATCATGCTCGGAGGCGTCGTCGACAACCTGGGTGAGTGTCCCCCGCGTCCCCCAGTGCACCATCTCCACGGGGCGCTGGCCCAGCCTGAGCACCCGCCCTCAACCGCCCGCCGCGCAGTTAGCTCGGCGACATGGGATCACGAGGTGTCGACGATCAGCTCGTCGACCGTCTCCATCACGGCTCTGTTTACCGCGCTCATCTTCCTGGCGGCCACCCAGGACATTGCCGTGGATGGCTGGGCCCTCGAGCTTCTCAGCGGCCCGGCCGCAGGGTTTGCCTCCTCATGCCAGACCCTGGGCATGAGCATCGGCTGGTTCCTGTCGTACACCACTTTCCTCGCTCTCAACGGGGCCGACTTCTGCCCCAGGTTCCTGTCGTGGGCCCTCGAGTGCCCCGAGGGCAGCCTCGTCTCCCTCAAGACCTTCATGCGGGCGTCAGGGGTTTTCCTGGCGTTCGTCACCCTGGTCGTCGTCCTGTGGCCTGAGGCGCCACGGGAGAGCACCGACACTCCCCGCCCCGTGCCTCCCAGCGCTTCCTGGGTCCCCGACAGTGCGGTGCCCATGAGCCCTGCCGTCGGCAGCCGCAGCCGAGTGGCAGATGACAGGCAGGACCAGGGGACGCCCGTCCGGGGCTGGAAGCGCCTCGTCGCGGGGTGCGTGCCGGGGGGGGTCGAGGGGAAGAGCGCTGGCCCCGCAGGCGCCGAGGGTCGGGCGCCCGAGCTCGCGGGCGGCGAATCGGACGAGGGGCAGGCCGGGGGGATGGCGGCGGGTGGGATCGCAGGGGCGTACCGAGACCTGTGGGGGGTGCTGAGGCTCCCCGCCCTCCGGAACCTCGCCTTGCTGCTGCTGGTGTACCGGCTGCCCTTTCTCCCCGTGGAGATGGCCCTCAATCTGGAGCTGATCGAGCGCGGCTTCGCCCGGGAGAGCGTCGCATTCCTCTCCGTGGCGATGCTGCCGATTGAGATCCTGGCGGCGGTGGTCGCGGGGGCGATGGCGACCGCCAAGGGGCCGCAGTACCCGTTCAGCGTGGGGATGTGGCTCCGCTTCGTGACGGCGGCGGCCAACATGGGCGTGGTGACGGTGGCGGCGCACGTGTGCAAGGGGACGTGGCTTCTCGTCGGCCTCGTGATGGCTGGCACGGGACTCCAGAGCGTGTCCGGGACCCTCATGTTCACGGCGCAGGGGGCACTGTTCGGGCGGATCTCGGATCCCGACATGGGTGGGGCCTACCTTACTCTCCTCAACACCATCGCCAATCTGGGCTTCACCCTCCCGAAGCTCCTCATCTTCTGGGCAATGGACGCCCTCACCATCAAGCAGTGCAGCCTCGACGGGGCGCCGGGGGTGGAGGCGGCGGCGCTGAGGGCAATCTACGGCCTCTTGTCGGCAGTGGGGATGGGGTGGTGGATCGAGGGGCACATGCGCGACTGCGAGGCGGATGGGCAGCTCGTGGACGGGTTCTACGTCGTGGCCGGGCTGAGCCTGGTGGGGGGGCTGGCCTTCCGGTCGTGGGCGAACAGCCGTTTCGAGAAGATGGCGCAGTGCCCGGTGTCGGCGTGGCGGGCGTCCAAGGTGGAGGGCCCGTCCAGGGCGGCCAGCCGGACGGAGCTGCAGGGGGCGAACGGGAACGGGGGGGAGAAAGACGCCGCTCGGTGACCGACGCGGTCCCGAGGCATTCTGACGACCGGGATGTTGAACTCTCGGGACAGCCGAGCGCTTGCGCCCTTTTGAACCTCCCCCACCTCCTCCTCTGGCGAACCAGGACTACCCCGTGCCGCCGCCGGCCACCTGCCCCCGGCCCTCGCTCGGCCCAGCATGGGTCGGCCCGACGAGGCCGTCATCGTTTTGTCCGATAGCGACGACGAAATAGCCAACACCGCGCCCGAGAGCGACCAAGGGGTAGGGACCGAGCCGACAGTCGCGCCATTCTACCATGCGATCGTCGATGACGTCATGGAGGTGCGGAGCCCGGGTTTCTCTCCACCCCCCAGACACCCAGCAATCTTCCGCGAGCCCTCCCGACGCGCCAACGGGATAAATTGTGGTTTTGGTGATGTTATACTGCGTATTACGCCAAAAAAAGAGGTGAATGCGGTGATTTGTGGGGCACATCGCGACAAGTGATCCAGAATCGCGCCATCCCCCCCGAGGTTCCGCGCCGCAGGCGAACGGGGCCCTGGTCGTGATGGGTCAGGGCCTCGGCGCCCACAAGGTCGTGCCCCTCCTCTCCAAGCGGCTGGCAAAAGCGCGCGAGGGGGTACAGCCCCGGGAGGACGGCGCGGGGGACCCCCAGCAGCCCCCCTCCCAGACGGGGTGCGTACTGGTCCTCGGGGCCACGGAGTGGCAGCGGGACCTCCTGCTCGGGGAAACGACCCGGACCGAGTGCCGGCTGCAGGAGATCAGCGCCGAGGTCGTGGCGCAGGACCGGGCGAAGCTCTACGCGACGGACCTGACCCTCCTCGTGACCTCGCGCATCCTCGTGGTGGACATCCTCCGCGAGGCCGTCCCCCGCGGGTCGGTGGCGGCCGTCCTCGTCCTCAACGCCCACCGGGTCGACGCCGACTCGGGGGAGGGGTTCTGTGTGAGGCTGCTCCGGCAGTCTGGGTGGTTCCACGGGCTCGTGGTGGGGCTCACGGAGAGCGCGCCTGACCTGGTGTCGGGCTTCGGAAAGACGGAGAAGGCCATGAAGGCCCTCCACGTGCGGCGCCTGTCGGTCTGGCCGCGCTTCCGGGCAGAGGTCAAGGACAGTCTGTCCCGGCGGGCACCCGAGGTCGTCGAGATCCAGCAGGACCTCACCGCGTGCCAGAAGGCCGTGCAGGGCGCCGTCACGGACCTCGTCGAGCGGTGCCTCAAGGAGCTGCGCAGGTCTAACAAGATTGACGGAGGCGACCTCACCCTGCGCCGCGGCCTCCTGCGCAACTTCGACGAGTCCGTGAGGCGGCAGCTCCTCCCCGTCTGGCACACAGTGCCAAAGCGCACCAAGATGATCCTCTCGGACCTCGGCACCCTCCGCCGCCTCGTCGTCGGGCTGCTGAGGTACGACTGCGTCACGTTCCTCCGGTTCCTCGAGTCGCTGCGGGCCTCCGAGGCCCGGAATTCCCTGTGGCTGTTTGACGACGCCGCCTTCGCGGTCTTCGAGCAGGCCAAGAAGCGGGTGTTCCGGGTGAAGCAGAAGGAGGGCACCGGGAAGACGGGCGAGGCGGACCCGGAGGCCATCATCGAGCCCGTGCTGGAGGAGCCGCCCAAGTGGCAGGCCCTGCGGGTGGTCATGGAGGAGATCCAGGAGGAGAGGCGGAAGCTGTCCCCTGCAGTTGGGCGGGGGCAGGGGGGCGGGGGGGGCGAGGCGAGCGGGAGCGGCAGGGGCCGTGGCGGGGGCGCGGGAGCGGCCGCCCCGGTGCTGGTGGTTGCACCCGACTGGCACGCGTGCTCCCAGCTCCGCGCCGCCCTCAAGCCCGGCGCAGGGAGACAGCTGCTGGAGGACCTCTTCGGCGCATACCTCGAGTCCCATGTGAGGCTGGCCAAGAGGCGCAGGCCGAAAGGTGGGAAGGGCGGAGGCGGCCCCGCGGGCCCCGGCGCCCCCGCCCCTCCGACTGCTGACGGCGCCGCAGAGGGAGCAGAGAGCGCCCGAGTGAGGCTCGGCGAGGGGGACGAGGGCAGCGGCGAGGGAGCGAGCGGGGCTGGGGCCCGGGGGGGCGGGCAGCAGGGGGGAAGAGGCGGGGGCAGGGGCGAGGGTCGCGGCCGCGGCCGTGGCCGGGGGAGGAGGGGGGCCGGGAGGCTGAGCGACGCCGAGGTCCGGGGTCTCCTGGTGTCGGGGGAGGTGCCGGGCGAGAGGGAGGCGCTGATTGCCACCGCGGCGAAGATGGCCAGGCGCAGGAGGCTCCAGCAGAAGGAGGACCTGCGGGGCGCGCTCGGGAAGCGCAAGCGCTCAAGCCCGCACAAGGGGCCGGACTCCCGGGAGGGGGCAGGTGGGGCGGGCGGGGCGGCGGCGGCCGGCGGGGGCACAGAGGCGGGGGCCGAGGCGGCGCCCCTCCTGGACGGCGTCACCTTCTACGCCCTCGAGAGTCGGGACTTCGACGTGCTGTGGGACGTGGAACCCTGGTTCGTGGTCTTCTGCGAGCCCGACCAGGCGTTTGTCAGGCAGCTGGAGGTGTTTCGGAGCGAGAGGCAGGGCAGGCCGCTGCGTGTGTACCATCTGACGCATCCGGAGGGGTCGCTAGAGTCACAGCGGTACCTGGGCGCTGTGGAGAGGGAGAAGGACGCGATGCAGCGGCTGATCCTGGCCAAGGAGCGGATGGTGGCGCCCGTCGATGCGAGGGGCGACCAGATCATCCTGGGCCAGCGGTCCCTGGAGCAGGCGTACCAGGAGGGAGCGCTGGAGGAGATGTTGATGGCGTCGCGCAACAACGCCCTCACGCGCCAGGGGGGCCTCGCGGCGAGAAGGGGCGGCCCCGCCCGCACCAAGGTGGTGGTCGACATTCGAGAGTTCATGTCGGGCCTCCCCGGGGTGCTCCACCAGGCCGGGCTTCAGATCGTCCCCGTGACGCTCGAGGTGGGCGACTACGTCCTTTCCCCCGACATCGCCGTCGAGCGCAAGGCCATCCCCGACCTCGTCTCCTCCCTCGCCAGCGGCCGCCTCTACGCCCAGGCCCAGGCCCTGTCCCGCGAGTACCGGGTCCCGGTGCTCCTGATCGAGTTCGACCCGGCCCGGGCGTTCGCCCTGGGACCGAGCGACGTGCCCGCGGAGCTGGAGGCCGACGCGGTCTCGTCCCGCCTGGCGCTGCTCGTCCTCCACTTCCCGCAGCTCCGCATCCTCTGGTCGCGGTCGATGCACCACACAGCCGCCATCTTCCGGGAGCTCAAGGGGGCGCAGGACGACCCGGACGCCGAAGCGGCCGCGAGGGTCGGGGTCCCCGACGGCGACGGCCCGGACCCCGGGGTGGAGAACTCGAACTCGGCCGCGGTGGCCATGCTCAAGTCCCTGCCCGGGGTCACGGAGGCCGGGGCGCGGAACATTATGCGGGAGGCCGAGTGCCTGGCAGACATTCTCGACTTCTCCGAGGAGGACCTGTCCCGCCTGTTGGGCGGCGACCGGCCGGCCAAGGCGCTGCGGGATTTCCTCCACGCCACGTGCCCCGCCCCCTAGCGGAGCCGGGCAGGGGGTTCAAAAACCAACGCGGCACGCAGGGCACCGCCGCCCCGCTCAGTTGAGCGCCGCGGAGCCGTCAAAGACGAACTCCGCGGGCCCCGTCATGTAGATCTTGTTGTCGGACTCGGACCACTCGATGAAGAGGGGCCCCCCGGGGAGGTCGACTCGGCAGTTGCGGTCCACCTTGCCCTCGAGCACCCCGGCCACCACGGTGGCACACGCCCCCGTCCCGCACGCGAGGGTGGCCCCCGCCCCGCGCTCCCACACCCGCATCTTGACGTGCTCACGCGAGATGACCTGGACGAACTCGGTGTTGGTCCTCGCGGGGAACACGGCGTTGGACTCGAACTGGGGCCCCACGGTGGGGAGGTCGAGGGCGTCGACGTCGGCGATGAGCTGCCCGTCGCGCTCGTAGACGAGGGCGTGGGGGTTCCCCATGGACACGGCGGTCACGGTCCACTCGGACCCGGCGCACGAGAGCTTCTGCGCGAGCACGGTGCTCCCGTCGGTGGGCTCGAGGGTCGTGGGCACCCGGGACCCCTCGAGGATGGGCTCCCCCATGTCCACGCGGACCATGCCGTCCGCCTGGAGGGTCGGGACAATGAGACCGGCGAGGGTGTCGACCTTCTGCACGCCCTCCTTCACCTCGTCGCGGTCGGCGACGAAGCGGGCCAGGCAGCGGATGCCGTTGCCGCACATCTCCGGCTCGGAGCCGTCCGAGTTGAAGATGCGCATCTTGTAGTCGGACGTGGCGTTGTCCGCGGGGAGGGCAAAGATGACGCCATCGCCGCCACTGCGGGGCCGGGGGGGTGGGGGGGGCAGCGGAGTTCTCAGCGACGGGGCGCGCCGCAGGCCAGGGGAGGCCCCCCGCGCGGCCACCCAGGCGCCGTCGCCAGGCGGGCGCGCCGACTCACATGCCGAAGTTCCGGTCGCAGAGCTTGACGGCTTGCTCGGGGGTCAGGACAGGCTCCTCCTGGTGCCGGTTGTCCACGAGGATGAAGTCGTTCCCGAGGCCCTGGTACTTGCTGAACTTGACCGCGTGCTGCGCGCGGGGAGCAAGTGGCGGGTTTGGTGAGCGCCTGGATCGATGCCGAGGGGCATCGCTCCTGGTTGGCGCGGTGGCGCACGGGGGAGGCCAGAGGGGCCCCCAGGAGAAGGGACGGAATCCCCGTCGGGGCGTGCACTTGGGGACCGCGCGACAGAACGGCGGGTGGCCGCGTTCACGACACGGCCTTGGGTCGCTGCGCAGCGCCGATGGCCCGGGGACGCACCGCAGCCATGCCCGAGAAGCGCTGGGACTGGACCCGGGTGGAGGCGATCGCCGCGCTCTTGCCGAGGGCGAAGGTCATGGACGCCATCTTGGGTCGATCGACACTTTCGGGTGAGAGGGTCCGTTCTCTGAGGCCGGTCGCGCCTCGTCGCAGTTAAGAGTGGGAGCGTGGGGCACCGAAAAAGGGGGGAGACCCTTGGACGAGGTTCCGAGGCAGACCGGGGTCTGAGCCTCGCTCAGCCACCCCTCAGGGCCTTCCAGAGCGGACCCAAAACGGCGCCACTCGCGGACATGTCCCATACTTCCCGACTCAGCCGGATTCTGACCCCATCGCCTTGCGACGCGGCGCACCAAGCCCTCTTTCATTAGGGACCCCAAGCTCCAAAGCCGTCTCATCGAGCGTCATCCGGTAGCCCGGGATCCTTCAGCGGGCACCTGGACGCGTGCGAGATGGCCAGTGCGACGCTCCCGTCGGCCGCGCTCCGGACATCGGTGGTGGCGTGCCCGCGCAGGAGCCGTCCTCTCCGGACCCCCATCATGAGGGCTGAGCAGACTGGCACCCGCACCGCCGCTTCCCCGGAGGTGGCGGAGAAGAACGAGCCGGAGACGTTCGTCAGGCAGGTGCGTGAAGCTGCTGGACGGGGCGGGCAGGGCACCCCGCCTCCCCCCCGCCTGCGCCCTGCCCTCCGTCACCGGCCTGACCGCGCCCTGCTCGCCTCCGCCCGGGCCGCAGAAGGAGACACCGCTCGTGCTGGGCATCGTCGATGCGGCCACGGAGGTGCTGCGCGCTGCGGGGGTGGGGAAGGAGATGGAGAAGACCCAGAAGCGGCCGGAGATCGAGGACGGGCAGCCGCCCATTGCGGCCGGGGACATCGAGGAGCTCCTGCGGAGACTCGAAGCGGACTACCGCGAGCGGGCGTACTTCATCACGGGCGACATTGACGGGTCGATCTACGCCCCAGACTGCTACTTCGCGGACCCGACCATCAGTTTCCGGGGGCTCGAGAAGTGGCGCTCCAACCTGCGCCTCCTCGTGCCCTTCCTGATCAAGCCCCGGATCGAGCTTCGGGGGATCGTGCGCAAGGACGCCCCGTCCATGGACGCCCCGGCGGGGAGGGCCACGCTGCGAGCGCGGTGGAGGCTGGTGTGCGGGCTCAAGCTGTTCTGGAGGCCCGTTATCGACATCGAGGGGGCCACAGTGTACGAGCTGGGAGACGACAACACGCGCATTGAGTCCCATGTGGAGGAGTGGGAGATCCCTGGGTGGCAGGCCATCCTGCAGATCTTCACAACGGGGGACGCCTCGGTGCTCTGAGTGGGGAACGTGGACCGGGGCCGTTCAACCGGCGCTAGTCGAGGTCGTGGTCCGAGTCGTCCCTGTACACGCTCCTGTGCCGATTCCCCCCGTCCCCCTCGAGCGGCGAGTTGGGCGTGGCGGGGTGCTGCAGCCGCCAGACCTCGAGGACCCGCCCTAGTCCCACCTCCGCCAGCCCTTTCCTGGTCAGCGCCCGCGAGTGGTACTCCTTGGAGTTGGCCCCGAGGTCGCTCCCGCCCTTCCATGCCGCTGTCGCGGCCCCCTCCGCGTCCCCCCCTGCCACGGACACGTTCAGCTCCCAGCAGTCCGGCACGATCGACCGCAGCTCGGCGGTGAAGCGCTCGACGAATCCGGGGCAGCCGCACACACCCCCGCAAAGGACCACGTTGCTCCACAGCGCCCCCTGCACCTCGTTCTGGTCCGCCTCGACCGGGCCATGCCCCCCGCACGTGACCGAGGACACCGCCTGCAGGCACGCCTCCGTGATGCCGGCCTGGGGCATGCCGATGTCGGAGGGGCGGAACAGCGTCTCGGGTACCATGAAGCGCTCGTTGTTGAGCGGCAGCAGGTGCTCCTCCGGGGGCGGGATCGGGGGCGGCAGCCCGTCCTCCTCGGCCTGCTTGGCGGCGCGCTCCTCCTCCTCGAGATCGCGGATGTACCCCCGGATGTTGGACAGGCCGTCGGGAAGCACGAACTGGATGCGGAAGGGCGAGTCCCGTCCCCGGGAGGCCCTCAGGTCGGCCACCACGTCCGGGCTGACCACGCATGTGGCCTCCTTCACGCGGTCCATCAGGAAAGTCTCCTCCATCATATTGACGCTCCGGTACGACACCATCTCCTTCATCAGGTTGGTCATGAGCTTGCCCCCGACGTTGACCCGCTTGGTGTGCGCCCGCAGCGCCTGGCCCGCCACCACGGGGACCACGTGGGCGAACGAGTAGCCGCAGTCGACCACCAGCCCCGCCTGGAGGTCCTTGGCCGGGCCGGCCCTGAGGGTGGCGTTATGGTACCGGAGGGCCAGGGCCGGGGCGGGGGCGGCCACGAACGACGCGACCCCAAGGTCCTCGAACATGGACGCGCACATCTGCTCCTGCAGGGAGGTGAAGTTGAACATGGGCTCCGTCACGACGACGTGCGCCCCCTTGCACCGCACCCCGCACACGTCCTCGATGGCCCGCTTCCAGATGTCACCCTGGGCGCTCCAGTCGGTGACGAACCCCCTATCTACCGGCCGCTTCAGAGACTGCGAGGGGGAGGGGGGAGGGGCGGGCCGTCAGCGGTGCTGGCGGGAGGGCCGAGAGGGGGTCGTACGGTGCAGGGGCCGGGGAGGCGGGCGCGGGAGTGGTCGCGTGGTGCGCCGAGCGTGTACGCACCAGAGCGGCGATGTCCTGGCAATCGTCGATCTTGTGTGCCTGGTAGACCTTCTTGTCCGCCTTGCATCGCCCGACGCCGTTCGGAAAGACCGCGCGAGGCTCCTTCTCCCCCGCCAGGCCGAGCTTGATGGCGCCCCCGCCATTGTCGATGACAACCACCGGGTCCTTCATCCCTCCAGACGATCAATCTCGCGAGATGGCACCTTGGCCTCCACCGGACCCGCCTCAGAAAGAGGAGAAGGTGTCGCACGCGCTGGTTTCTCCCCCAACTTCCCTGAAAGAGTAATCGCGGCGTGCGCCGAGTTCAACCGGCCATGACCACGGCGGGCCTCCCGCATCGTATTTCTCTGCCATCCGTCATCGGGGAGGGCGGTCGGGCGGGCGACGTGCCGCGCCACACGGTCAACTTGACTTCAAAGTCCCGGGGTCGGACGAGGGAAAGGGAGCCGGGCCGGCCCGTCTCGCGGGCAATCTCTGCCTGAGCTGAAGGGCGGACAGCGTCTCCCACGCTATAGTAGACGCCAGGTACCGCCGTCACGCGCCCCCTTCCCCGCTTCACCCTCCATCAAGTCGCCGCAAATGCCGACCTTCAAGGTTACCCCGTACCTCGGCGTGGGCGCCGACGCGGACGATGTCCAGAACGGCAAGGCCCTGGGAGGTGAGCAAGCTCCACTACGCACCCTATCCTTCGCGTAGATCCCCCATCGCAACGTCGTGTCACGTCATCGGGCCACCTAAAAATGGAGGAGGGGGGCACAGGGTTGGGGCCCCCGGCACGCCTGGTCTGCTCAAGCGCTGTATTTTATCCTCTGCAATGCAATTAACACGTTAGATCGTTTGGAATCTACGAGGAAAACGTGACATATAGTCCTCGAATGCGCGGTCCTGGGTCACCTTGACTTACAGGACGGCCCTCGCTGTTCCGCCCGCGCAGGCGTCAAGTTGAACGTCACGGACGACGACAGCGACGTCACTCTCAAGATCAATGCTCAGGCTGGGTGAGAGTTCGGGAGATACGCCCTATTCGTCCTGAAATTGCGCACGCGGAGGTGTCGCTCGGGCTGGCTTCCCTGCCCCAGGTCCACCCTCGTTCCCACTGGTCTCACGCGCAGGACGGCGGCCGGCAAGGTATCCGACGTCAGCTACGAGGGCGCAGTCTTCGACCTCGAGAAGAAGGGCGCCTTCAAGTTCTCGCTGAGCGTCCCCTCGGGCGGGTCGGCCAACCTTGCCATGACCCTTGAGCACGCCGCCAAGGTGTGCGGGACGGACGTGGCGCTCAAGTACACCGCCACCGCCGGTCAGGACAACGGCGTCATCAGCGGCAAGTTCAAAGCGACAGACGACGTCGACGCCACCCTCGTGTACGACCTGGACCGCTTCTCAGGCCTCGACGTGAACAAGCTCAGCTGCGTTGTCAAGTACAACGTTGATGACGACACCCACGTCTCGGCCTCGTACCACGCGCGTAACAAGAAGTCGGTCGTCCGCGCCTCCAAGAAGGTCGACGACAGCAACACCGTCGAGGCCGCCGCTTTCCTCACCCTCGACGGCGGGTTCGCCTTCAACAGCGCCGAGGCCACCCTCACCAACGCCATGTCGGACGGCGACCTCCAGGTCCGGGCCCGCGTGGACGGGAGCAACAAGGTGTCGCTCGCGGTGAACAAGGAGTGGAACCTCGACGTGTGACGCGGCCGTTGAAGCGTGGCGGCCGCTCAGAGCAGCAGCTCGGCCACTTGCACGGCGTTGAGGGCCGCCCCCTTCTTGATCTGGTCGCCGCACAGGAAGAGCGCGAGGCCCTTCCCCCCCGGGACTGAGAGGTCTTCCCGAATGCGCCCGACCATGATGTCGTCCTGGTCGGTCGCGTCCAGGGGCATCGGGAAGCGGTTATTGGCCCGATCGTCTATCAACGACACCCCCGCAGCCCCCTCGAGCACCGCGCGTGCCTCCGCAACGGGGAAGGCCTCGTCAAACTCGAGGTTGATGCTCTCGGCGTGCGCCCGCATCACGGGCACGCGGATGCACGTAGCGCACACCGCGACGCCCGGCTCCCCCCAGATCTTGCGCGTCTCGTTCACCATCTTCATCTCCTCCTCGTTGTACCCGTTGTCCGTCATGGGGGCGTTGTGGGAGAAGCAGTTGAAGGCGTACTGGAAGGGGAAGATCTCCTGCGTCACGGGGTCCCCGTTGAGCACGTCCCGCGTCTGCTGCACCAGCTCGTCCATCGCCGCCTGCC
>Ga0181583_10000223_pt1 | contig 37824 bp, 26 predicted proteins | sample 071ome_31_FD_132461 | JGI IMG/M metagenome (GOLD analysis project Ga0181583, IMG submission 132461) | Coastal salt marsh microbial communities from the Groves Creek Marsh, Skidaway Island, Georgia - 071405CT metaG (megahit assembly) | ecosystem: Environmental > Aquatic > Marine > Intertidal... | reverse complement strand
CCGCCGCCGCCGCCGTACCCGCCCCGGCCGCGGTCGTCGCCGGCGCCGTAGCCATCACCGCCGGCCGGGGGGCCGGAGGCCGCGCCGCCGGCGGGCTTCTCGTAGGTGGTGCGGTTGGCGACCGTGTCCCAGTAGTACTTCTGGTTCGAGGCGCTGTCGAAGAGGGCCTTCCACCCGGGGGGGAGCCCCGGCTCGTCCACCTCGCGGACGGTCGACATGGTCGCCTCGGCTGCTGCGGTGCCTGGGGGGACCAGAGGGGGGCGCGGGGGGTCGGTTTCAGCTACACGTTGGCGGCAAGGCACGGGGGAGGACAACTCGCGCGGCGAAAAAAGGGCCACGGGAGGGCGCAGGGCCGCAGGGGCACCGCGGGCGGGGCGGCGCCCAAGGCGGGGGTGGGACGCGGGCACCGGGAGCGAAGCGCACCTGCCCCGGGGTCCGGAAGAGCGCGAGTCTGCGCCTCACGCACGCGAGTTCCCGGAGGGCCCTTGAGGGGGTCCCTGGGGGCACACGCAGCGATGACGAGGGCAGCCCCCCGCTCCCCCGCACCGGGAGAGGCAGCCGGCAACGCGTCCACGAGTTCCCTTATTGCGTCCCACCGGCTTTCCGACGGGACCCGGAGGCCCTTTGTCGACAAGCACGCCCGACCACGGCCTTGCGGACGCGCGAAGAAGACCGGCGCGCCCGCCCGCCGTTGCGGTCCACGGAGCCTGAGGACCCCACCACGAGGGCGCAAGCGCGCGCGGGCGGGGGCAGATCGGCGCCGCCTTCGGTAGTGACGGGTCCTCACTGCCGCCCGATCGGACTTGCGGGGCGCCGTTCTCTATCACGTGCGCCGAAGCGACCATGATCGGGCGGCCACCACGGGGCCTGGAAGGTTCGCAGCGCCGGAGAGTACGGCCGCCGAGCAGCGGTGCGCGCGCGTGCACGGCGCATATACTTGCGTATTATCGCGGCTGACTCGGGCTGGGCTCGGCGCGTGAGCCGTGGCGTCAGAGCGCGGGGGCCACCTCCCGCCCCTCGCGCCCTAGGGCCGCGGGGACTCCCCCAGTGGGGTACATAGGCACGCTGTGGAGCGTCTCAGCGAGGGGAGACGAATCCATCATCGCAAAGACATGGGGACGCCTCCCCATCATGCCGTGGACCCTCCCATGGAGGGCCACTAGGGTGGTGGGCCCGTGGTGGGAACCGCGGATCCGGGCCCTCCACTCCTTCTATTCACGTCGGCTCGCAAAAACGCGGGCCTTCATGTGTGTCACACTCACCTCCCGAACCGGTTCGCTGGTGGGAGAGGTGAAAGCGGGCGTAGATCCGTGCCTTAAAGAGCGTGCGCACGCTCGTCTAGTCGAGTCTCCTTGGGAAGTGTGCTCGAAAATGGGGGTGCACAGGGCGGCGCAAATCCTACCAAACGACCGGGATAGGAAGGCGGGGACGGGCGGGCCCCCCGCGGGCCCGCCCCTTCAGCGCCGTCTGACTTCCAGCGCGGTTGCTGAGTTCTCAGGAGCACCGATACTGTGCACCAACCAGGCAGCGAGAGAGGACGGGTGCCGGGCGCCCGAGCTCGGCGGGAGCTCTCTTCAAAGGCCGCCTCCCCGCCGCCCCCCGTCAGTGGGGCACCGGCCCGCCGTCGGGGATGCCCCCCTCCCCGTCTGTGGGCCGGTACTGGGTGAAGGCCATCACGATGGACAGGCCCATCCCGAACACGAGCCCCTGGAAGAAGCGCTTCGAAGTCCGGGTCTCGCAGAAGCACAGGATGGCCAGCCACCCCAGCAGGAAGCCGATCAGCAGCCCCAGGAGGAACTCGAGCTGCTCCCGCCCAGCAGTGCTTATCGCTGCCTCCGCGCTGGACACCCCGCCCGCCGCCCCTGCCCCCGCCCCCGCCCCCGCGGCCTGGCCCGCCCCAGTCGACGCGCCCCCGCCCGCCCCCCCGGCCTCGGCGGGCTTTGGGACCATGAGGACCGTGTGCCCCTCGCCCAGCCCTACGGCCGAGACGGCCTCGTCGTCCGAGAGGAAGCGGCCCTGGAAGAGCAACCGGCTCTTCATCACGTCGCATAACAGCTTCTCGGCGTGCTGCAAGCGCGGAAGACGGGAACACGGTGTCAGCGGAGAGCTGGGTCGCTCCCGGGGGCTACGAGGGCACCGTAGGGCACGGGACCAACAAATCCGGGGAGCCTTGACGTACCGCTGAGAGCGCGCGTCGTAGGTCCAGGACCGTATCCTCGGGCTTGACGAAGACATTGGCCGATCTCTCGTCGGCTGTCGTCTTCACCGTGAGCTGAATCGTCCCGTGCGGCCGCTCAGTCCCGCCCGAAGACGAGCCCCCCTGCGGGAGTTGCGAGGTGGCAGGGTAAAGGGTGTCCTCCCCTCGCCTGCAACACACGCGCGGCATTCTCCGTGGCTTCGTCAACTGTCAGGGACTACCGATCCGGCGCCGCACCTTTGAGCTCCCGGAGGCCACCGTGCGCTCCATCAAACCCTCCTCCACGTCGACTTCCTCCACACGACCCTCGTCGCTCTCCGAGCACGAGGGTCTCGCCCTTACATCCTCGACGTCATGCGAGGAGCTCGGTTCGACTAAACGCTCCCGCTCCCCCTCCAACTCCGAATCTTGGAGTCGAGGCCTGGTGTCCGCGCCCATGAGTGCCCCCTCCCCGGCTTTGCTTCGGACCCGCTCGAAGGCCCCGGAACGCTGGGGGCGACCGAAGGGAAGAACTGCGACCGGACTGCCCCTCACAGGGGCGGACGGTAGCTGAAAAAACGTGGCCGGCGGCCTCCTGGCGGTAGCCGCTACCATCTCGTCTGGCACGCGGCCCGGCCGAAAGCGCCAGACACAGAGGTTCTCTCGGGTTGCCCTCCCAAACTTTGGGAGCCCTTGGCGCACCCTTTCTTATGCGTCCCTACACGACCGAAGACCAGACTAACCCAATCGGAATCATGTGGGAGTTTTGGAGAAGCCATTTGAAGAAAGACGAGAAGGATGAGCTCAAGGAGCGCAAGAAGAAGAGGATGGGGATGTCCGTCGACCTGACTTCCCAGACGGCCAGGATGTTCTCGGCGCCGGCTGAGCGCGTGAAACAGATCTTGGCGGGCCTCGAGGACACGGAGGGTGCCGCAGACCACGTCCACTTCAAGGTGCCGCCGACCACGTCCACTTCAAGTGTCTCACCACGTGTTGGCTCCCCGAGCGACCGCGCTCCCCGCTGGCCCGCGCCGACGCGCCGTTGACGCTTCCGGTGCTCGCTTCGTCGCCGATTTCGTCAATTCCCCGCTCGACGAGGCCCGTGACCCTCCCGGCGCGGCTGGCCGCGCCGCTCGTCCTTGGCCGGGGCGAGCGAGCAGGGTTGGCGACCCCCCCGCCCCCTGCCCCCCCGCACCTCGCAGGACATGCGGCTGGCTGTTGAGTCGGACTCGGAGGAGGATGATGCCGGGGTGCCCGGGGACGAAACCGCCGGGCAGGGCCCGAGCGCGACCCCCGCGCGGCGGAAGCGGGTGTTAGTGGAACGCCACAAGCTGATCATCATCCTGGTTGGGCTGCCCGGGCGGGGCAAGACATTCCTCTGCAACAAGATCAAGTCGTACCTCACCTGGCTGGGACACCCGACTCGCCATTTCAACGTCGGCATGTACCGGAGGTGAGCGCCTCGACTCCTCGCACCGGGAGCCCGCCGCGGCGCCCCGTGGCGCCCGAGCCCTGACGGACAGTGCCCCTCCCGGCCCCTTGCGCAGGCACACCAAGGGGGAGGGGGAGGTGCAGAACGCGGCCTTCTTCGACTCGAACAACCAGGCGGGGATGGACGCAAGGAAGCGCGCCCTGGACTTTGCGATTCACGACATGCTGGACTGGCTGAGCGGGCAGCACAGCCAGGTAGCCATCTTCGACGCGACCAACACGACGCACGAGCGCCGCGACTACCTGCGCTCCTTCTTCCACTGCAAGATCCCATACCTGTTCATCGAGTCCATCTGCAACGACTACGACGTTCTGGAGCAGAACTACCGGTATAAGATGCTGTACAGCCCCGACTATGCCGGGTGCGACATGGAAGCGGCCATGCGCGACTTCAAGCTCCGGATCACCAAGTACGAGGAGGTGTACGAGCCGATTACGCAGGAGAACCTGCACTACATCAAGCTCATCGACATGGTCACGGGGCGGGGCCAGATGGTCCTCAACCGCATCTCCGGGTACATCCCGGGGAAGCTCGTCTTCTTCCTCATGCAGATCTGTAAGCACGGCCTCGCCAAGCCCCGCAAGATCTGGCTCAGTCGGCACGGAGAGTCGCAGTACAACCAGAGCGGCAAGATCGGGGGGGACTCGGTGCTGTCGGACCTCGGGTCCAAGTACGCCCGGAAGCTCTCCGACCTCATCATCGACCGCGTGCCCCTCGACCTGGACGGGAAGCCCCTGCCCGTGTCGGTCTGGACGAGCACCCTCAAGCGCACCATCCTGACAGCGCAGAACATCCCCTTCCCAAAGCTGCGGTGGAAGGCCCTGGACGAGATCCAGGCGGGGGAGATGGAGGGGATGACGTACAAGGAGATCGAGAAGGAGATGCCCGACGAGTTCGAGGCCCGCAAGCTCGACAAGCTCAAGTACCGGTGAGCGAGCGACGGAAGCGACCGCCCCGCCGATGCGCCGCCCCGACCCGCGCGCGGCCCGGCGCGTGACGCCCCCCTGCCCCTGACCCCCGCAGGTACCCGCGCGGGGAGTCTTACCTGGATCTGGTGCAGCGGCTCGAGCCCGTGGTGATCGAGGTGGAGCGGGAGCGGGAGTGCGTCTTCATCGTCGGGCATCAGGCCGTGCTTCGGGTCATCTACGGGTACCTCATGAACGTGCCGCAGCACGAGATCCCGACGCTCAACGTGCCCCTCCACACCCTTATCGAGCTCACCCCAAAGCCGGACGGGACCATGTACGAGGAGCGCTTCTTCATCGACGTCAATGCCGTGGACGCCGCGGGGGAGACGATCGGCGGTGTGCCCCGCAACGCCCAGTCCAAGCGCCAGTCCCGCCGCCCCTCGCAGCACGGCGGCGCCTCGCGCGAGGCCAGCCGCCGGACGAGCCGCGACGTCCTTGACGCGGCCGACCTGCTTCGACAGAGCGTGGACCTCGCCGGCCCAGAGTGCACGCCGGGGGCCTCCCTCGAGAGCACGGCCGCCCCGGCCCTCGTGGCGGGGACCTCCCTTTACGATTCTTCCGTCGCCCCCACGCCCTCCCCCGGCGTCGCCAACGAGGTCACCCTCCCGGTCCCGCAGCCCCAGCGCGCGAGCGCGGAGACCCAAAACCCCGTGCCCAGCAGCGTGGGGTCGGCTGCGATACCGATCCCGCGCCCCCCCCTCTCGGGTGGCCGCGCCACGCAGCCCCTGCACGTGGTGCCCAAGTCGTCCCACGTGGGCTCAGAGGACCTGATGGAGCACCTGACCCTCCTCGACCAGGCAGCCAAGGAGGCGCGGAGCCGCCACCGCGCCGTCATGGCCACGGGCGCCAGCATGCCCAACCTCCAGTCCCTGCACTCGCCCCAGCAGCCGGCCGGGGGGCTGGCGCACACGCCCCAATCAGGGCACGGCGCCCACCTTCTGTCTCAGACCGGGGCCCTGGCCGCGGAACCCGCCCCGGGCCTCGCGTCCCTGCAGCCCGCCGGCATGGCCCCCCGCCCGACCAAGTCGACCCTGGACCTCAGTCAGCTCCTCCCGGAGAAGCTCCCGGACGCCAACAAGGACGTCGTCAACAAGTACGAGGGCGGACACCCCTCAATCGCAGGGGGGCAGCCCGGGGGTGCGTTCGCCCACGCCCCGGCCGCATCGACGCCGGGGAGCCTGGCCGCGCCGCCGTACGGGGAGCCCGCGGGCGGGGGGAGCTCCACCGCCACCCCCCCGTGGGGCACGGGCGGCGGCGGGGGCAAGCCCGGGGCGGTCCCGGGGCACCGGCGGCAGGTGAGCCTGGGCGGCCAGGTCAAGTTTGGGCTGGACGGGGTCGAGTTTAGCGCCAAGGCCACCAAGCCCCACCGGGTGCACGGCAACACCCCCGCACACGGCAACCCGGGGCACCCGCTGCACCCGGGCAACTACACGCCCAACCAGGACCGGTCGCCCGCCAGCTCAGAGGACGGCCGGGAGGACGCGAACGCCGTGGAGCCGACGCAGAACATGTACTACGGGAAACCCGTCACGGACCACCACTGAACCTAGTGAGGGAGGGCGCCCCCAGCTGAGCGCCCGCTCCTTTCAAATGTCGGGCTGGCCCCCCCCGCCCTGCTTGCTCTTCCACAGCGCCGCCGAGGCGAGGTTCGCCGCGAAGTGCGCGACCACCGGCACGGCCACGTTGTGGGTGGCCAGCATCGCCGCCCCGTACGCGGCCCCCGCCACACCCGCGAAGGCTGCCGAGGTGCCGTTGCGGTTCCCCGTCACGTGCAGAGCACCGAAGACGACGGCCGAGACGCCCACCCCCCTCCAGTCCGGTGAGACGGCCGGCACGAGCGCGCCCCGGAACAGGATCTCCTCGGACAGCGCGGGCAGGAACGACACCCACGCCAGGTCCAGCCAGCCCAGGGGGCCGAGCACCTGGGTCAGGGAGCGCTCGGTGGCGGCGCGGTAGCTGTCCGACGCCCCCAGGGCGGCCACGCGGGCCGCCGTGACGGCGGCGGCCACGCCCAAGGCCACCGCGTAGTGCTCGGGGGGGAAAGGCTGCGGCACCGACGCGACCTCGCGGATGACGTCGGCCGAGTAGCCGTGCACGGAGGGGCCCGCCTCCTCCGCCAGTCGCCGCAGCACTGCCCCCACCAGGGTCATAATGCCCGCGGTGCTCGCGCACGACACGAAGATGCGCCCCCTCCCCACCACCAGCGGCTCCTCCGAGGGGGGCGGCGCCGGCTGCCCCGCCGGCTCTTCCCTTCCCTCCGGGACCCATTTCTCCTTCCGCCCCGAGGTCGAGGGGGCGGAGCCGGGGACAGGAGCCGACGTGGAGGCCGGCTCGTCGCGCAGGGAGGGCGCGATGGGGGGGGGCAGGGCGGAGTCCAGGTCCACCGTCGATGACGCATTCTGCTTCCTCCGCGCCTTTTTCGCCTTCTTGGCCAACGCCGCAACGCAGCGGCGAGAAGGGGCCGCTGGTTGGGGCAGAACCGCCCCGCGGAGGACCGACAATCCCATCCCTTCCCGTGCCTCGTCTTGTGATCGGTCCAGAATACGGCGGCAGTGGTACTCGGTCGCTCCATCAGTGCGTCCAGGGCCCTTGTCACTCGCTGCAGCTGCCCTCCGGGGGCGTTCCAGGAACTTCCTCCCTAGCGGTGCTATGCCAGACACCGTGACCGTCGGCCGGAAGACTGGCCTCGACCTGGAATCCTTGCGCTAACGCCGCACGAGAATCAATGCATCTCCCCGTTGAGAGCCCTTCTCGAGTGCAGCGCAAGCCATGGGGGACGGAGATGAAGACCTCCTCGAGCTCGCTCTCCGCGAAAACTTCGGGTTTCCGGCGTTCCGGGCTGGCCAAAGGGAGGCCATCAGCGCCGTTCTGAGCGGCCAGGACACGATACTGGTACTGCCCACGGCGGCTGGGAAGAGCCTGTGCTTCCAGGTGCGCTGCGGGACAGCACGCCCAGCAGGCGGTACCTCCGCCTCCTCGTCTGCCGCGGCCACGCTCGTCTTCTGGACCTCCCTGTGCCCCGCAGCTCCCGCCGATGGTCGGCAATCGCCACGGCTACGCCGTCGTCGTCTCTCCACTCCTGAGCCTGGCCAAGGACCAGCGCGCCTCCGCCGTGGACCTCGGCATCGAGGCCGAGGCATGGAACAGCAGCATCGAGCCCGCCCTCAAGCGCCGCATCGCGGGGGACCTGCAGGACGCGCAGACCACCCTCCGCCTGCTCTTCACGACCCCGGAGAGCCTTGAGACACCCGACCTGGGCGACGCCCTCCGCGCCGGGGCCGCGTCCGGGCTGGTGAAGCTGTTCTGCGTAGATGAGGCACACTGCGTGTCGCAGTGGGGCAACTCGTTCCGCCCATCGTACCTGCGCCTCGGCGAGGCGCGCGCACAGCTGATGCCTGGCGTCCCTATCCTGGCAATGACGGGGACGGCTACTGCTGCCGTCCGGAGGGACATGGCGCGGTCCCTGGAGCTGCGCAGCCCGGTCGTCGTCGACAGGCCGGCCAGCCGCCCGGAGCTGTGCTACGATGTCGTCTTCCGTGAGGCTCTGGAGCACGAGCGCAAGGCCACGGCTCGTGCCAGCGACGCGGACGAGGAGGAGGCGGATCCCACGTTGCAGGACCTCGCCGCCTTTATCGAGGCACAGGGTACAAAGTCTGGGATCGTTTACTGCGTCCGCAGGGAAACGGTGGACGCCGTTGCCCGCGAGCTGCGGGGTCTCGGGGCGGACGCCGCTGCGTACCATGCTGGGCTCGGCTCGTCCGACCGGGCCCGGGTGCAGGATCAATGGAAGAGGGGGGACGTGCAGGTGGTCGTGGCGACCGTGGCGTTCGGGATGGGTATCGACAAGTCGGACGTGCGGTGGGTCGTCCACCACGACGTGCCCATCAGCATGGAGGGCTTCCTCCAGGAATCCGGCAGGGCCGGCCGAGATGGCCTCCCGGCCATCTCCCGGATGTATGCCTCGCACGAGTCGCTCGAGCAGTCAGTGAAACTCGAGAGGAAGAGCCGGCGGTGGGGGGAGGAGGGCACGGACGAGGAGGCAACAGGGTCCATGGTCGGTTACGTCAGCGGGGAGGGGTGCAAACGCCTCTCGATCGCGCGGTACCTCGGGGAGCAGGGGAGGCGTTGCGCGGAGGTCGAGAACAGCGAGCCTTGCATCAGCTGCCGGGACCGCCAGCAGCACGCTGCGAACGTGCGGCGCTGGCAAAGCTACCGGAGCGCCTCGGGAGGGACGGGCGGCGTCGTCGGGGTAGCGTGGAGGGGGGTCGGGGAGCCTGCTGCCAAGCGCAAGAGGCCCCCTGCCCTCGGGGTCGTCCTTGGGGCCTCGAGTCTGTGGTGCAAGGGGAACGCCTTCGCCGTGGCGCCCCACGGCCCCACGGGGCCGTCGCAGGTACCTGCACTCAAGACAATCACCAACGGGAACAAGAGGCGCGCCTTCGTGCCGCCTCGAAGGATCGGGGAGTAGGGTCCCTACGCCGCCACATGTTCGATAAAGAAACCCCTTCTCGCCGGGCCCCTACTTCGCCCCAGCCGGCGGGCCTGCCCCCCCCCTGCCGCTAGCCTTCGGCTGCTCCTCGTCGTGGGTGCCACTCATAGGGTCTATGTTCTGCCCAGGGGCGGCGCTCGTCAATGCCCCGTGCTGTGCCATGTGTGTGACAGCACGCTGCATCTGGAGCGCCATGGTGTGGTGTTGCATCGCCATCGCAACATCCCCCGGGGCCGCCTCACCCCATCCGAGCCCTTGCAGGGCAGCCACGCTGTAGCCCAAGGGCGGTGCCACCCCAGGCTGCGGCACGCTGGCCCATGGGTCGAGGGCCAAGGGCATGACCCCCGGTCCCGGGGCAAGCCCCGGGACCACTATGGGTGGCACCCCCCACCCTTCCGCAGGGGAGACCCCCTCGACGGGGTCCTGCCTCACAGCGCGGCCCGCCTGCCTCGCGCTCACACGGGTGCCCGCTGGCACCCGGGCTGGCGGCGGGGTCGCCTGCGCCTGCTTGTCCCGTCCACCCTTGGCCTTCCCCGGTCCGTCAGCCCGGCCCCTCTTCATCGGGGGCGGCGCCGATGGCTGCTCCGCCGGGCGTCTGGCCCCAGAGCTGAGAACAATCCTGCTCGGGGACATGGCGACAAGCGCCGTGGGTGGCTCCGAGGCCCCCTGGACCTTTCGCTTCCGGTTTCCCGAGCTCTTCGGCGGGTTCTCAGGCACGCTTGGCCCCGCCCCGGCTCCACCGCTCCTGTCCTCTACGCCCGGACCCGCCTGGAGCGCCGCAACCTCGGCCAACTCCCCCTCGTCGCCTGCCGCGGAGGCCGGCTGGCTCGTCGCGGGCCCCGCCGCAGGCATCCCGCTGGCGAGGGTGTCGTTTGCCGGGTTGTGGATCCACTGCCCCGTCGTCCACTCGTCGGGGAGATTCATCCCCCTCCTCCGCGCGTCCTCGAGCCCCTTCTCGTCGACGTTGAACTTGTCGTAGGCCCTCGCCGCCTCAACCTCCGTCTCGAACCCGCCCAGGAACTTCTGCTTCCCGTCCTTGTACGAGTAGGCGCTCCACCGCCCGCTCTTGTTCGACCGAACGCCCTTGAACACGGGCTGGGCCAGGGCCGCGGCGCTGGGTCCGGCCACGGCGGCCACAGCGTCGATGATGCCGCTGTCGGCGAGCCGCTCGACCTTGTCCAGCCCCGCCCGGCGCCGCACCTCAGCGTCCCCCGTGTCAACGTCCTGGAGGAAGAGCTCGGGGAAGTTGAGCCCCCTGCTTAGTGACCACTGTAGCCCCCGCGAGTTGACCACGGCCTTGTCATACTCTCTCGCCGCCCTCTCGGCGCTAGGAAAGGCCCCGATGGACTGCTGCGCGCCGCTGCGGTACGTGTAGGCGATGTACACGCCGTCCTTGGTCGAGCGAACTCCTTTGTACCCGTTGCGGGGCTGCGTGAGGAAGCGCGACGCCCCGCTGAGCTCGTACTCCCCCCGCAGCGGGCCGATGCTCGTGTTCTCGCCCTGATCCAGCGGATCGAACGTGTTGTCCATGACTCGGAAGGCGTTCTGCTCGTTGTGCACGACCTGCCCCGGGACCAGCAGCGTCATCGAGTCGTACTCAGTGACATGACGCAGGCTCGCCGGCTTGACGTGCGGTGAGCGCCACAAATTGTCGAAGTTCAGACCGCGCTTGCGGGCCTCCACGGCGCCGTACCGGGCGATGAGGTACCGGTCATACGCGACGGCCGCGTCCTCGGGGGTGGTGCAGTGCCCGATCGGGACCTGCCGGCCGCTGGCGTACGTGTAGGCACTCCACTTGTTGGCGTGCTTTCGGACGCCCTTGTACGTCTCCTTCAGGATCGGGACGGGGATCTGCAGGGCATGCGTGCCGGGAGAGGAGTGAGCGGTGGTGCGGCCGGGGAGGGTGCGGGAAGGTGAGGCGCCGCACGGGGACGGGGGCACCCACCTGGTACGGCGGGATCGAGGACGGGAGCTCCTCGTCGTCCGGCAGCCCGTCCTTCGGTGCAAATGCCTGGATCGTCCACGACGCGAGATTCTCACGCACAACCACCGTCTCCACCTCGACGGCGGGGTTGCCACTGGCGGCCATCCCGCATGCGCCGTGGGGGCGCCGCTCTGGGAGAACGCGCAGGCTCCCCAGCAGGAGCTCACCACAACGAACCAAAGATTTGGCGTGCAGCGGGCGCGTGACCTGCCAGAGGCGCGTATATGTGGCCTACACGATAAATCTCTGTATTACTTTGAAGCTGGAACACATGACGCGGAATGGATTGATCTCGTCGGACGGTGGGCCGGCGAAGAAGGCCTCGTGGATGGTCGAGAAGCAAGGGAGGCCCGTATCCCGCACGACGCTCAAAAACGGCTAATATTTGTGTGCCGATCGGGTCATTCCACACGACTTCTGTCCCCCGGAGACGGCGAAGTAGGGAATGCGTGCCCAGGAGGAGCACTTGAGGCCCAAACTTGTACATAAGACGTGGAAGACACAAGTGGAGCTGACCGACTCGTGGCATCACGCCTCCTACTCGGTGTCAGCGGCACCAGGGCGAGGATGTCCCCGCTGAATAGAGTTCGCCCATCCCGTCTCCCGCGCACTCCTCCAGCACTGCGTTCCCGCTCCCCGGATCCTGCCCCCCGACACAACCACAACCTGCCCGCCCTGCCGTCCTAACGAAGCGCCCAATCCCAGGAGGACCGGTCGACTCGCGCGCGGTGTAGATAAGCGGAGCAGCCCGGAGGATGAACACGTTGTCGTGCCCGCGGATCGCCGCACCCAACGCGGGTGTGCTGTCCTCAAGGAGGACCCGGGTCGTCACGTTGGCAGCCTCTGGTAAGATGGCCGCGCCGTTCCTCGTCGTATCAGCGTACCTGGCGTCATTTGCGGCGTTTCGTTCCCGGACAGGGCTCGAGATCGTTCGACGAGCGCCGGAGCGGGATCCTTCGATCTCTTTGCCCCAAAACCCGTGGCCCCGGCCCGGGGAGGCGCGTGCCCTCCTCCCGTCACGAGAGCCAAACCGTGCGTTGACGCAGGCGGTGGCGGGAGCTCGGGCGGTGGCATGGGCGACGCGGTCTATCTCGGTAAGGCCATCGCGGAGACGGTGCTCGACCGGGTGGGCGGTGTGATCAGCGAGGGACTGGCCGAGGCCCAGAAGCGGGACGCCGAGCGCCGCAAGTTCTTCGAGGAGTTCGAGGACGAGGTCCGGGCCCGAGCCAGGGACGCGGCGCAGAGGGCCGGGGGCGCCGGGGCGCCCTCCTCGACGTTCGCCCCGCCCGCTGCCACCGGCGCGCGGTCAGCCGCCCCCCGGGGCCCCCCCGCCCGGGCGGTGCAAGCCCCCGAGGCCGTGGACGAGCTCCGGGCCGAGGTCGCCGGGGCCAAGGCCAAGCTCCACGCGATCAGGCAGGGTAAGCCCCAGGGCGGCGCGGGCGGCCCCGGTGCCGCGACCGACGAGTGATGTCGAAGCAGAGCCTCCTCAGTCGGGGGAGGCGGTGGGGTGGGGGTGGGCCCGCGTGTCGGGCCTGGCACCATCTCCCAGCTGCGCCCGGCGGGCCTAGACATGCATGCGTACGTGGGTGTTTGAATGCACGGCCCCCTCGTACCTCCAGACAACCGTGACGCCGCGTCGGGGGGGGCGGTCTCTGCCCCGGGTCCCCGGCGGTAGGCTGCCCCCCCAAGCCTCGAGCCCAGCTAGACGAGGGGCCCCTTGGGCGGGCGCGGGACGCCCCTGCCCTTGAGCACCGCGTTTAGCTGGTCGGCCGCTGCGGACAGCACCGGCGCGAGCTGGGACGCGACCGACCCGAGGGACTTGCCCAGGGCCATCGAGTCGTCCAGGCGCCGGGACAGCGCGTCCCACGTGTCCGCGTGCCCCTCCGACTTGTCCGTCAGCATGTACAGCTCGGTGGCCGTGTATACCCCGGCGAGGATAGCCCTCTTGGTGTACCAGTTGTGGTCGGTGGACGTGTCCCCCGCGTGCTGCCAGATGTCGTCCACCATCATGGCCATCTGCTTGAGTGCCGTGGGGGCGTTCTGGGGCTGCGCCATCACCCCCATGGCCTGGGGCCACGTGTCCATGTGCGGGCCGAGCATCTCGAGCCGCATCCGCACCGCCGCGCCCACCCGGTCCCGCACCCGCATCCCCCGCAGCTCCTCCCCCCGCTCGCTCAGCAGGTCGGCGAGGCGGCCGTTGCAGCGGTCCACGAAGAAGGCCACCAGGTCCCCCTCCCCCCGCGGCAGGATGCCCGACACGGCCGGCGACAGCCCGATGTCCCCAGCGCCCGCCACGATGGCCGCGTTCGTCCACCCGTGCGTGGGCACGTGCTCCAGCGATGCCCTGAGGAGGCGGTGGCGGAGGCGCTCCACCTCCCCCGAGGCCTCCTCCGCGGACCCGTCCTCCACGCTGCTCCCGACCCCGTCCGAGAACCCTGCTTCCTCCACCCGCCTCCGCACTGCCTCCATCCTCTCGGCGGCGGTGCCCTCGACCGCTGCCGCGCCCTCCGCCCCCCCCGCGGCGTCGCCCTTGGTAGACAGGGCGCGCCCGCCCGTCCCCGGTCCCCAGGGGGCGCCAACGGGTTGCCGCTGCGTCGCCCGCACGCCAAAGAGGCCCCGGGCGGGCCTGCGCCACGGCGATGTGTTACTTACAGGAACCGCCAGCTCGTTCGACGGGCCCGATTCCGTGTGCGCGGCGCTAGCGGCCCCTCGGAGGGCCAGGCGGTAGGGGGCCGTGGACACCTCCCCCACCACCGCCCTCGCACAGGGTCCTGCGGCCGCCTGCAAAGACCTCCTCATCATTGCGGTTTCCGGAAGGTCTAGCCGACGTGGCGACGCTTCGCGCCCACAAGTGCCCGACGCGGCGATGCTTCGCGCCCACTTCAGCGTTGGTCGGGCAGCGTGTTCCCGTCAGGGGATTCACGTCTCACTTCAGCGGCTGTCGGCGACGCTGATTGTCGCGGCTCATGACGGTTCGCCGAAACCTCTCGCGACCCATTGCCACCGTATCACCGCATCGCTCACACCTGCACGTGGCGGGACCCGGAAGCGATCCGGGGCCAGCAATTTCCCGTCCAGTCGGGATGAGCGGGGCGGCGGGGGGTCACACCACCCCTACGACACGAGAGGATGAGCCTCTTATCGACAGGTCGACTCTCTCTATCGAGTCGAACTTGAACCGGCGAAACGCGGCCAGGGATGGAGGTGAGAGGCTTCCGGTCGACCCTTGCCCCGGGTGCGCCGGGTCGCCCGGCACCCGCCCAAAAGACCCCCCCCCGCGCGCCCCCCTCGGGTCCCCTCAGTGTCAACGGGGGCCCGGGTCCCGCCCCGGCGCCCTGATCGCGGGGATTGAGAGGCTTCCGGTCGACCCTTGCCCCTGGTGCGCCGTGTCGCCCGGGACCCGCCCCAATGCCCCCCCCTCGCGCCCCCTCCCCGGCCCCCGCAGGCGGCGTCCAGCGCATCGGGCGGCTCCTGAGTGGAATGTTCAGCCCCGGGGGCGACCCCGATGCGCCCCATCCCCGGGGCGCCCGGGAGCGGTGGGTCCCGGAAGAGGAAGCCCGGTGGCTGGAATCGTGGCTGTTCCGGTACGTGGACCCGCTCGTGGCCCTCGGCTGGCGCCTGGCCCAGAGGGGCGAGGGCATGGAGCTCGACGACCTGTGGGACGTTGCCGAGGGGAGCGAGGCCGAGGGGCTCGCGGAGCAGTTCGATGCGGCCCTGAGGCGGTCCCGGGAGCGGCGTCCGGGTCCGCAGGGGAGCCTGGGGCGCGCCCTGCTCGCGTGCCACGCGGGCGTCCTGCTCAAGACGGCGGCGGTGAAGGTAGTCCACGACGTTCTAAACTTCAGCTTCCCGGTTCTCCTGCGGTGGATGCTCCAGCACCTTCAGGGGGGCGGCAGCCGCGCCTGGGCCGTGTTCATCGCCGTTGTGATGCTTGTCACGCTGGTGTGCAAAACGCTTGCGATCAACCTGTACTTCAACGACCTCTTCCGCCTGGGCGCGCGGGTTAAGGCGCAGCTCGTCCACGCCCTGTACAAGAAGGCGCTGCGCATCTCCGAGTCCGCCAAGGCCCGGCACGGCGTCGGGGGGATCGTCAACCTGCAGTCGAACGATGCGAGCAAGCTCTGGGACCTCCCCAAGTACATGCACATCCTCTGGTCCGGCCCGCTGCAGATCGCGATCGCCATGGTGCTCCTGGCCACCGTGGTCGGGCCAGTCCCGGCCGCCACGGCCCTAGTGGTCACGATGCTCCTCGTCCCGCTCAGCACGGGCGTCGGGAAGCTGCTCATGCCCATCCGGAAGCGCCTGATCGCGGCCACGGACGCGCGGGTCAAGGCGAGCACCGAGGTGGTCACGGGGATCAAGGCCATCAAGCTCTACGCGTGGGAGGAGCCCTACACGAAGCGCATCGAGGACCGCCGTGCCGAGGAGCTCGCCCACATGAGGCGCCTGAAGCTCACCGATATTGTCAACCGGATCCTGTTCAATGCGGCCCCGGTCATCACGACCATGGTAACGTTCGTCGTGTACACCAAGATGGGGTACCCGCTGACCCCGGACGTCGCGTTCCCCGCCCTGGCGCTGTTCGGCATGCTTCGCTTTCCAGTTTCCGTCCTCCCGAGGCAGATCATGCAGCTGGTCAACGCCAGCGTGGCACTCAAGCGGCTCCAGGACTTCATGGACGCGGAGGAGGTTGGCGACCGGAGCCTGACCCGCAGGGCGCCACTGGACCCGCAGCTGGCGATCCAGGTTGTAGGGGGCAGTTTCTCCTGGGGCTCCTCGGACGGCGGGGTCGCGGCGAGCGAGCCGGCAGCCGTGCTATACAACGTCGACCTGCCGGTCGCCCGCGGCCACCTCACGGTCGTGGTGGGGGAGGTGGGGGCCGGGAAGTCGAGCCTCCTCCAGGCCATCCTGGGCGAGCTCTGCACGCTCGAGGGCAGCGTTTACATGGAGCCCGGTGCCTCCGTCGCCTACACGGCGCAGGACACCTGGATCCAGAACGCCACCGTGCGGGACAACATCCTCATGGGGAGGCCCTTCGACAGCGACAGGTACCACATGGCGGTACGGGCGACGGCGCTCGGGCCGGACCTCGAGGTGCTGACAGCGGGGGACGAGACGGAGATCGGGGAGAAGGGGGTCAACCTGTCGGGCGGACAGAAGCAGCGTGTGGCCCTGGCCCGCGCCGTGTACGCCGACGCGGACATCTACCTCCTGGACGACCCGCTCAGCGCCGTGGACGCGCACGTGCAGGCGCACCTGATGCGTGAGTGCATTGGGGGCGCCCTCAGGGGGAAGACGCGCGTGCTGGTCACGCACCAGGTCCAGCACGCGCAGAGGGCCGACCGGGTGGTCGTCGTGGAGGGGGGGCGGGTCACGCACGTGGGGACATGCGCGGCGCTGCGGGAGCTCGGGGTGAGCCTCAGTGCGTTCTGCGACGCGCCCAGTGGCGAGCCTGGCGGGCGGGGGGGCGAGTCTGAGACGAGCGACGCAGGGGACCAGGGCCGCGAAAGCGCGGCATCGACCGACGGCGATGGAGAAGCCGACGGCGGGGAGGCAGGGGCGATCGCCGGGCCGGCGGCCTCCGCGTCGATGCCCCGCCCCGTCACCGCTCCCACAGAGGTCTCGGGCAGCAGGGGCGATGCCAAGGGGTACGGGAGCAGGAAGGGCAAACTGGTGCAGAAGGAGATCCGCCAGATAGGCCAGGTGAAGCTGGGCTACTACAAGACGTACCTGGGCGCATGGGGGACAGCCTACACGGTGCCCCTCCTGGCCCTGGGGGCATCCCTCCTGACGCAGGTGCTGCTGCAGGTCACGAACTGGTGGCTCAAGGACTGGTCGGTCCGGGTGCAGGTCGCAGAGGAGGAGGCCGGCGAGCCACCCGAAGACAACCCACTGGACACGCCGAGCGAGGACGCGGGGGACCTGGCCGTGAACTCGTTCTTCTACCTCTCCGTCTACAATGTCCTCTCTGTGCTCGCCATTGTCGCCACGGCGTCGCGGAGCCTACTCGTCACCCTGGGGAGCCTCACGGCCTCCCGCCGGCTCCACGACTCCCTTCTCGGGGTCGTCATGAGGCTTCCCATGAGCTTTTTTGAGTCGCAGCCTGCAGGGAGGCTCCTCAACCGCTTCACGCGCGATTTGGACAAGGTGGACATGGAACTCGCGGGGGATTTCGACTCGTTGGGGAATTTCCCGATGCAGCTCGTGGCCAACATGGTCATGGTGGCGCTGGTGAGCCCGCCCGTGGCCATGATCTTCATTTTGTTGAGCACCGTATACGTCAGGACCCTCAAGGTGTACGTCGCCACCTCGCGGGAGGTCAAGCGCATCGACTCGGTGCAAAACTCCCCGATTTTCAGCCACTTCCAAGAGACCGTGCACGGTCTCGTTACGCTGCGGGCGTTCGGGGCGGGGGAGGCCCAGGAGCGAAAGAACACTCACCTGGTGGACTTGTCCACGCGGGCCTACTGGCCCAGCACGGTTCTTAACCGGTGGCTGTCGACGCAGCTCGAGATGCTGGGCAACGTCGTCATCTTTGCCACTGCGGTCATGACGTGCGCCGTCGCCGGGCGCGGCGAGAGCGGCGCAGGGATGGCCGGGCTGGCCCTCAGCAGCGCTGTCTCTCTCACGGGCCTGCTCAACTGGGTGGTGCGCTGCGTCTCGGACGTGGAGGTGGACATGAACAGCGTCGAGCGCATCTGCGAGTACATGGAATTCGAGACCGAGGCGCCCGCGGTCATCCCTGGGGAGCGCCCCGCGGGGTCGTGGCCGGAGAACGGGGTGGTGGAGGCCAGGGACCTCATGGTGCGGTACCGGGAGGACCTGGAGCCGGCTATCCGCGGGGTCAGCTTCGCCACCCGGGCCCGGGAGAAGGTGGGGCTGGTGGGGAGGACCGGGTGCGGCAAGTCGACGCTAATGATGGCCGTCTTCCGCATCATCGAGCCGTCGGGCGGGACTGTGCTCATTGACGGCGTGGACGTGTCCAAGATTGGGCTGTTCGACTTGCGGTCCAAGCTCGCGCTGGTGCCCCAGGACCCCGTCGTGTTCAGCGGGTCGGTGCGGTCCAACCTCGACCCGTTTGGGGCGGTGCGAGACGAACAGGCCGTGTGGGAGGCGCTGGACAGGGTGCACCTATCCGCGGTGGTCCGGGCGATGGGGGGACTCGACGCCACCATCTCGGAGGGGGGGGGGAACCTAAGCGTTGGGCAGCGGCAGCTGCTCTGCATGGCGCGGGCGCTGCTGAGAGACTCGCGGATCCTCCTACTGGACGAAGCGACGAGCAACGTGGACAACGCCACAGACGCAGTCATCCAGCGAACCATACGGGACGCCTTCCGGGGGTGCACAGTGCTGACCATCGCGCACCGCCTCAACACAATCATGGACTACGACCGTATCCTTGTGTTGGATGCGGGGCGGGTGCTCGAATACGACCCCCCGCGGGTGCTCCTCTCTCGGGCGGGGAGCGCCTTCGCGTCGCTGGTGGGCGAGACGGGCGGTGCCAGGTAGGGGTCTGCCGTTGAAACGCCCGGGCGGGGAGCGAGAGCGGTCCGCTCTGCGCCGTCACCGGCGGTAGTACCGCCAGGCGACGAACCCGGCGACGGCCAGCACGGGGACGGCCACCAGCGCCGCGGTGGCCACTGGGGACAGCCCGGCCCCCCCGGCCCTCCGGGGCTCCGCCTTGTGCTGCAGGGGGAGGAGCATGTAGGTGATCACGGTATCGTACAGCTGGTCCTCGTGGATGACGCAGTCCGCCCACTCGGTCGCGTCCTTGGCCGCCACGTACTTGTTCAGCAGGAGGCCACAGACCGCTACGTTCTCCAACGGCGGCTGCTCGGGGGGGCTGTCGCCCCCGGCCTTGGCCGCCTTCTTCGCCCAGGCCTCCTGGGCCGCGGTGAGCTCGTGGGCATGGACGAGCATCCGGCCTGAGCTGGCCTCGAGGGACAGGTGGACCACGACGTCGTTCTGGTAGTCCCTGTGGCGGTAGCGGAAAACCCACTCCAGGTCGTCGAGGGCGGGGTTCGTGTCCCACCCAGGGGGAGGGTCCATGCGCCCCCACCGCACGTTCCCGCCGTCCCCCTCCACCAGGCCGTAGTCCGCCGTCACCATCAGGCAGTGCACGCACAGGGCGAGGTACGCGCCCCCCGTCTTGGTGTTGACCAGGTCAGGGCTCTTCACCGCCATTTCGAGCAGCTCGCTCTGCGGCATGGTGTCAAGGCGACGCGCTGCGACAGGGGGCGAAAGGGGGAGACTGTCGTCACAGTAAAACGCTGACGGCGTGAGACATGGGGAAACCAGGCGCGTGCGGAGAGGTTGGGGTCAGAACTATCAAACGCGTGGTTCCAGAATTCTCGTGCACCGAGTGCCCCTCGCCTTCTATATCCGATGCGCAGGCAGCGCGTCCTCGCGTTGAAAGGGCGCCCGCTACGCAGTGCCGTGCCCGGGAATGCGCACTACCTTGCGGCAATGCGCCCAGATGTGCCCCAGTTCACGTGGCACCACCTGACAAGTCCGTGGCATTTCGAGTCAGACGACGGCAGCTCCATCGAAGCGGCTCGAGACGACCCGCCTCGCCGAGGCGCGAGGTGGCAGGACCAGCGGACTTCATTCAGCTCACGTCGTCTGCGGGCGTGGGGGCCCGCCTCAAGCCCTCATGCTGCTGACGCTACCCCCGCGCGCGAGGGGGATCCCCGGCCTGCTGCCCTGCCGGGGGAGGGGGGCTCGGCCCTGGTCCGCCGCGATGGCGGCCGAGGACGCCCGCTTGGCGAGCCCCGCCGGGGCCACCGCCCTTGAGCCCCGCACCGACGGCTGTCTGCCCAGGGGCGCGGGCGCGCCGCCCGTGACGGCGCTGCGGAGGGCGTCGAGGCTCTCCCGGTCGCCCAGGAGGGCCTCGATGTCTTGGCGCATTTGGCCCCGCTCCCGCTCACTCTCGCGGAGGTCCTCCGCCAGCTGGCGGCACCTCCGCTCGGCGCGCACAGCCCGGGCCTCGATGCGGTCCAACTCTTCCAGGACGAAGCTCTGTGGCTGCCCAACGCGGTCTGCGCGGTTCCGGGCAGCCTGCAGGTCGGCCTCGAGGGAGCGGCAGCGCTCGCGGGACTCGCGGAGGGCAGCCTCCTGCCGGGCCGAGGTGGTCTCCAGCTCGTGGCACCGGGCGGCGAGGACCAGGGCTTGCTTGACCCTCCTCCGGACCGCGATGGGCACGGCACCCTCCAGGGCGCGGACGACGGCCGCGGGGCCCGAGGCAAGGCCCTCAGCCTCGGCCTCGGAGCCGCCGATTCCCCCCTGCCCCTGTGCGGCCCCCGCGGTGAGGATAGCGTTGTCGAGGTTGCTCTCGAGGAGCTCGTAGTGCTGCAACTTCTCCGTCGCCGCTTCCAGCCGTGCCTCGAGGTCCGTCACCCGCCGGGTGGCGTCGTGCTCCGCGGCGAAGAGCTGCTCCCGCAGTGTGCGCACCTGGTCGGCGTTCCGGTCCGCTTCTGCCTGCAGGGCCTGCACACGGTTGCCGCGCTCGGCGGCCGTCGCTGATAGCTGCTGCTTCTCGAGCAGCAGTATCTCCACCTTGCCGGCCAGCCGGGCCTCGAGGACCTCGGCCTCCTTGGCGCGGGCCGCGTTCCGCAGCCCGGCGTCCTCTAGCTGCTGCCGGGCGGCCGACAACAGTTCCTCGTTGCGGCGGGCCTCAGCGACGGCGCTGTCACGGAGCTCCCGGACGACGCGGAGCTCCCGGTCGTAGCCATGCTCCATCTCGGCCCGCACCCGGTCCACCTCTCGCGCACTCTCCTCCCGCAGCCGGGCGATCTCTCCCTGCAGCCGCACCTCGTACTCGGCCCGGTTGTCGCTCGTCCCCTCCACGAGTTTGTCCTGCAGCCGATCCCGCTGCTGCCTCAGGGCCAGCAGCTTGGCGGACCGCTCCGCTACGTCCCCCTCGAGGCGCGCCACCTGCGCCTGGAGCAACTCGGCCTGCTTGGTCAGGTGCGCCTTGTCCTGGGCCAGGAGCTCACCGCGGTGGAGGGCGTCCCGATGGGCCACGCGGAGGGCCTCGAACTCCTCCTTGGCCCGCTCCAGGGAGGCTGTATGGGCGAGGGCCGCGTCGTGCTTGCGCCGGAGCTCCTCGTGCTCGGACTTGAGCTCGTCGAACACGGCCCCCTTGGCCGACAGCACCTCAGCACGCAGGGAGGTCTCCCGCAGCTCCTCCTCCACCCGCTCCAGCCGGGCCTCGAGGGCCTCCACCTGCTCGTTGCAGTCCTTCTCCCTCGTCCGCGCACGGTTCTCCGCCATCGACTCGGCGCGGCGGGCGCGCTGCGCCTCCTCCTCAAGCCGCAGGCAGCTCTCACGGTCGGCTGCGCTGCTTTTGCGGAGGCGCTCGTTCTCTCGCTTCAGGTCAGCCAGGGCCTCGTGCACGGCGACGCGCACCGCGTCCGCGAGGAGCCGGTCCTGCTCGGGGATCTTGCACAGCTCCAGGTAGGTGGCCTCGGAGATGAAGAGGTCCCGCATCTGGTCCCGCGCCGCCTGCACCTGCACGTGGAAGGCCGGGCCGGCAGCCTCGACTGCCTCCTGCCGGCGCTGCAGCTCCGAGATCTCCCGGTGCATGACCTTGCGGAGGTTGTCGTTTTCTTTCTGCTTGGCCTTGAGCTGCTGGTCGTGGTGCGACTTCTCGATGCGCATCTTGTGGTTGAGGGTGTTGACGTGCTCCTCCAGCTGGGCAATGCGGGACTGGTACGTGCGCTCCAGCTGGGCCACGATCTCCGTCTCGCGGCCCCTCGCGTTGCGGCGCGCCCTATTGCGCACGCGCAGCTGGTCGAGGAGGGGCAGGTCCGACTCTCCGAAGATGTCACTGCGCGGGGGTGTGCCAAGGGGAGCGTGGTCAGCGTCAGAAGCGTTGGGGGCCAGCGGGGGGGACGGGCGCAGAGGGGACACCTCTGCGCGTCACTCACCTGGACATTATTGAGTCCGACTCGTCCCCGAGGCCCCACGACTGGACTCCACTGCTGTCGAAATCCCACTGCGCGCCTTCCGACGAATCGTCGCCTGAGCGGTTCCCCCGCGGGGACCCTGATGGGGGGGGGGCATGGCCGGTTCCCGATGGGCCGGCCTCCTCAGAAGCCATGGTCACTCCGCCGTCAGAATGCGGAGACAAACCGACTCTCCGGAGCGTAACGTGACGAAAATCACTATTTCAGGACCACGAAAGTATCACGCAGCGTGAGGGTTTCCGCGCACGTTCCAAACTTGATGAGGGAAAGCGGTACTCCACGCTCGGATAGGCTCGCAGCAGCGCAATAGTTCGGTCCACGCGATTCGTAGCGAGACGATGTCGCGCGTCACGGGAGGTGTGGCACGCTTCAGGGCGCTTCCGACAAGAAAGCTGCGCGATGGCGCGCCGGGGCCTTCGAGCGTTCGAAAACCTGGCAAATGCCAGTGGCGGGAGACTACCGCGAGCGGCGTGGCGGGTCGCAGGCGAGCCAGATGGCCCATCAGATCCGCGCAGAGTGCGGAGGATGCCAAAATTGTCCCACCTAAAACCTCGCTGGGTTCCACTGAGCTCGCGAATCTTCACGAGGCCCCTTGCTTCCGTGGGACCCGTCATGCCGCGGCCTGCTTTTGGCCACGCCATCGGCGTGGTCGACTTCTACGGTGGATCCTTGGTGCGTGTAGTCGCTCTATCGGAGAAATCGGGCCAAAAGTGCTCGGATACGGTGGCATGACCGCCTCCCGCGAGTCGGCATCGCCCCCTGTGCGCGTGGCCCACTCCCACCCTGCCCCCCAAGCTCCCGCAGGAGCGGACGTACTCAAAGCCGGGATGGCCCGGCAGTAGCTCGAAGGCCGACCCCTTCAAACCCAAGTCCGTGACCGCCCACTTGATGACCTGGGCAAAGTCCACGAAGAAGGAGAAGGGCGGCCTCGGCGGCGTTGCCAGGAGCGGTGTGGTGAACGGCCTCGTCAAGCCCCGCAAGGCACTGGCCCTCTTCCTGGACGCCAGCGAGGACCGGCTCTACCGCCAGGCTATCAAGAGCGGGAAGGTGGACCCCGACAAGCAGTCCGACGTGCGCGAGTGGATCACGGCGGCAGGGAGGAAGGAGTTCGCCGAGCTCGGGGTGGACCAGCGCCGACGGTGGGAGCGGCGGGAGATGGGGGAGAGGGTGGAGGCGTGCCGGTGCGTCGCTGCATGGACGGAGGCGCATCCGGGCTGTCCCCTCCCGAAGGGTTGGTCGCAGTACGCCGTGCACCCCGCCGTCCGCGCCATCCGCCGCCCGCGCACTGCACAGCAGCTGAGGAAGGCCGCAGAGCGGGAGGAGCGGGCCAGGCGGGAGCCTGCTGTCCCCCAGACACAGGTCGTGGGGGAGAACGGGGGTGACAAGGCGTTGTGGGAAGCCCGGGCGAAAGAGGACCTGGAACGCTTCGACGCCGAGTGCAGTGAGGCGGCCGTCGAGTGGGGCTCAGACGCCCTTTTCCGCCGCGACCTGGGCAACCTGCAGGCACTGGTGCGGGGGGAGGGAAGGCAGCGCCGGGCGGCCGGGAGTGCCGCCTGTAGTGGGAAGCGCAAGTCCAGGGAGCCGGCGGATAGCGAGGAGGAATGGGTCAGCGAGGAGGAATCCTCGCTGGCCATCTACACGAGCGACGAGGAGGACGAGGGCATCGCCTCCGCCCCCAGGCCCACCTCGGGGGGCCCCTCCCCAGCGAAGCGTGCCCGGGACGCCTCCGAGGTGCCCTCCGCGGCGCCCCCCGGGTGGCCCTCGGCGCCGCCCTCCGTAGCTAAGTCGGTCCAGACTCGCGTGACAAGGATGGCGCCTACGAGCACGCTTGACTGCCCGGGGGCCCCCAGTCCGCCGGCACACGCCGCGGCCCGGTCGGTGGGGACAACCCCTGCGCGGGGGCTGAGGACCGTCGTTCCCGAGACCCCCGCCCCAAGAGTGTTCAAGGCGCCTTCGCGCGCTAATGCACTCCACGGGCGGGTCTCGCGGGTCCCCGGAACACCGGGCGCGGGAGTGTCGACGCCTTCACGGCAGGTGTCAGTGGGTGACCCGTTCTCCACTCGGGGGGAGCCAAGCCCGTCCATGACGCCAGGCGTGGGGACGCGCTTCCGTAGGCGGGCGTAGTGAGCACGATAGTCTGGTACGAGCGAGAACGCAGCACAGTTTGCCAGGTTGAACTCTCAGATCGAGAGGCTCTGGCAGGGGACCCTGGGAGTCTCCCGGAGAAGCAGCGGCTCCTGGTCTAATATAGGCGATCCAGCCCCCTCATCTACCAGTAGTCGTACGGTTAAAGATTCATACTCGTCTCGCATAGACGGAATTTGCTCACAGAAGCATCCTTCGCACGGTATCTCTGAAAAAACGCTTCTCAGGAGGCGTGAGGGGAAACTCCCGCTCCTGCGCAGCAGAGCGCGTCGAGGTCTCAATTGGCCATGCTTCGGGCCAACCATAGGGATGGATGAGTATACGGCGGCCCTTATGGCTGCCCAAGCAAGCCAGCGGCAGGCGAATCAGCCATCCACTTCGGGAGGCGGGCATGGCCAGGGTGGGGCCCGAGGTGCGCGGGGTCGGGGCAGCTGGCGAGGGCGTGGAGTCAGGGGCGCCTGGAGAGGGGGCCGGGGGCGCAGTGGCGGGGGGCGAGGTGGCTGGGACCAGGGTCCGCAGGCACCGAGAGGGCAGCACGCAGTCACGGGTTATCTTGGAGCCAGTCAGGCCAGCAGTACGGACCACTTGGCACAGTTCTACGCCGACGTCCTGGGCGGAGTCTGGCTCCATAAACGGTGCCGAGAGTCTTCCACGAAGGCCCGCAGCGCAGGTAGGCGAAGACGATACCTCCCCCAATGAGTGGCCAGCATCAACGACAACATTGCTTGCACTTGCTGGACCGCTGTCCAGCTGCCCAACAGGTCGTGGGCCCGCGGTAGTGAACCAACCGGTGTTTCCCCGCGCGCAGTGCCGGACTCTTTTTCCACGCCGCAAGAATTCAGTGACATCTTTTGCGACTTTGTTGCGGCCGAGGGGCGGGCGTCCGTCACCACGGGGTACGAAGAGGCATGCCTAGAGGGTCATGTTCTGCACCTCAGGGTTGTATCACTCGCGCCAACCGCCGACGATGGGTGGTATAACCTCGCTCTCGAGGCGGAGGGTAGACATCCTCGCTTGCGGGAAGGGTCCCTTGTCGTCCTGTCGGCGCACAAGCCGCCACCTGGGGCAACGCGGGACTGGCTAGCACGAGGTGGAGTAGGGAGGTTGAGTCCAGAAGGACCAGAAGAAGAACCAGAAGACGACCCACGGGCCAAGAGTACGAAACGGCAGAAGGCCGAAACGGCGCGGGCTACGGACGCGGAGATGATCGACGGCGAGGACCGTGCGCGAGATGGGCTGGGAACGAAGCGCATGGAATCGGGGAGGGGTCATGTCGTGGCGGGGCTACTTCATCACTGTCGGACTGTCAAGGACACTACCGAGGACGGCGCTGCCACCGAGTCGACTCTTCTCGAAGTTTCAGTGCATCCGGGCTGCGGGAATGAGGTGGCTTGCGGGCGCACCTGCACGGCAGTGCTCGAAGCTCTGTCCGCCCGCCCCGGGGAGCCGGGATCGCGCTGGTGGCTCGCCCAAGTTGGTGCCCTGACGCCTCAGGCGAGGGAGTTAGAGGCTGTGGCGTCAGTAGAGCGGATGCCCCTCAAAGGTCTCCTACTCCGCCCTCAGCAGCTCAAGTACTTCAGCGACGGGCAGTGGCCTGAAGGCTTCCACTCTGAGGCGTTTCATCGTCACCTGCAATCGAAGTTCAACGTCTCGCAGCTGAAGGCTGTGGAGCAGTCGCTGTGGCCTCTCGCGTCGATGGACCGGAGGGTGAAGGCTTCGCCAGTAACACTGGTCCAGGGGCCTCCAGGGACCGGGAAGACGCACACTATCATGGGGATCCTGAACGCTTGGCACCTTCTACAGTACCAGCGCCACTACTCCACGCTCGAGGACTGCATTTTGCGCAAGCTGAGCGGAGCGCAGACCAACGATCTAGATCTCACAGGAGTCAACGAGATCCTCGAGGTGAACGATGGGGGTATCCATCCGCTTCCTAAGATCTTGGTTTGTGCTCCAAGCAACTCGGCCGTCGATGAGCTTCTCCGGAGGGTTCTCCGGGACAGCTTCGTCGACTTGAAGGGCACCAAGTACGGACCCCGCATGGTGCGCGTTGGTGCTGCAGACAGCAGGAAGATTTCCGAGCAGTCAAAAGCAGTATTTGTTGACGCGATCATCGATGACTACATGTCGTTCAGCCCCGAGAGAGTGGACGAGGAGTTCTCGAAGCTCACCAACTTCCTCACAAGTCTGAGCAAAAGCGTAGCCCAATTGAGTTACCAAGTAGCAGCGACTAATGGGGCCTCGAGGAAGGCGGCAGCAGGGCAGCTTGCCCGCGAGCTTCATCGCAAGGAGAAGTACCTCCTGCGCCTGGAGATGCTCGAGTGCGTACGGGTCGTTGAGGGGAGGCCGAACGACACCAGGTCGGCAAGGGAGTCACTGGAGATCTTGCTTATGAAGGAAGCCGAGATCGTCTTCACCACGCTGTCTTCGTCTGGGCGCAACATCTTCTCGAGATTGCATATGCCCTTCCGTTCGGTGCTCGTTGACGAGGCGTGCCAGGCGACGGAGCCAGCGACGCTTCAGCCACTTATCCACGGATGCGAGCACTGTGTACTTGTCGGCGACCCTCAGCAGCTGCCGGCAACAGTTCTGGCCACAGAGCTCTCAGGAACGAATTTCAGTCGCTCTTTGTTTGAGCGGCTGATGGCGGCAGGTGCGCGAGTTCGTGTCCTGAATGTTCAGTACAGGATGCACCCCATGATCCGGCATTTTCCCAGCGCGTACTTTTACGACGGTCAGCTGGTTGACGGCCCGAACGTCAAGAGCCGGACAGAGGACGTGCTAACTGGAGATGGGTGTCTGGGGCCGCTGAGGTTCTTCGATGTTGCTGGAGGTGGGGAGGCGCGGACATCGTCGGGGAGCCTCACCAACGAGAGTGAGGCAAAGAAGTGCGTTACACTGGCCCGGGAGCTCGTGAACGCGGCGAAAGGGCGGCCGTACACCATCGCCATCATAACGCCGTATCGCGCCCAGGTCGCCCTTGTCAAGCGACGCATTCAGGAAAGTGGCGTTCGAGGTGCGGCAGGGCCCGTGCTGGTGGACACGGTAGACTCATTCCAGGGCAGGGAGGCGGATGTCGTAATTTTTTCGTGCGTGAGGTCGGCGATGGGACCTGGAGGGATAGGATTCTTAGCGGATGTGCGTCGGCTGAATGTTGCCATCACTCGGCCCCGTAGGGCCTTGTGGGTGGTTGGACGGGCTGCGAGCCTTAGGGCGAGCCCTGTCTGGCGCGAATTCATCGCGAGCTGCGAGGACCGCCATTGCTTCGTAGCGAAATCCAGCGCTGAGCGCTGGCTAAAGCATTGAACTGGGATCACGTCAGGTCCCCGTCATCCTCAAAGTGTCGATGCTGTGGCACGCCCGTTCCCCGTCCCCCAGCCCCCCCGCTTATCGTCTCGTCGTTCAGCCCGAGCGCCCTGTGAGCGACCTGTGCTTGGTCGGCAAAGTCGCTCCCGATCGGCAAAGCCCTGGCAACCTGGGCGACAGCGTTTTCTGCAGGAGCAGCGGGGGACTAGGAATGGTACCAAGGAAGGCAAGCTCCTCAGGAGAGTACCAATTGAGACACACACCAATCGTTTCTATCTCGCGAAGCAAATGCGGATGCACCCAGTACGTTGCGCCGCTCACCGATATACTGGAATGGGCGGTGGGCCAGGACCGTCGACTTGACCTTCCCAGCTTCACCAGTCGCGTACGAGGTGAAGAGTGCGTCGGCGGCATGTGCCTCATCACTAGTGGCGAAGGTAGTGATCGGCATTGAGTCTTGATACGCCCGCCAAGCGCTATCGACATCCCCACCCGCCAAGTAGACAACAACGGTGGACAGGTAGGCCTTGTTCTGCGCGTTCGTCTGCTTCGTCGCGTCGCACGCGACAGCAAACTTCATGAGGACATAGCCAGCGTCAGCATACCGGCCAAGGCGCACCAGAGCCTGCGTGGCTTCGCGGTAGATGTCCATCACGAGATACTCCTGCATGTCGGCCTCCGCCACGTGAATGGCGTCAATGAACAGCGCCGCTGCACGGTCAGGGTTCCGGGAGGTCAGCATCTGGGCACCCTTGCTCAGGGCCTGGGCTGCAGCATTTGCCCGCTGCGATAGGCCTGCAGGCACCAGGAAGTAGGGGGCCGTTACTGCTCCGTCGTATGGGAGAGCAGCACGGAGGGATGGGAGGATGACAGGGCCGGCAGGAGGTTCTCTGCATCGCGCGACTTACTGAAGTGCACCATGGCCTCCTTGGTCATGTCGGCGACCCCCTCGGCATCCCCCAGCTCATTGGCCATCTGCGCGGCCAACTCGTACGCCTTGCCCGCGTGCCACGGCGAACCTGCCTCATTCTGGGCGTGCGCAGCGCGCTCAAAGGACTCTTTGGCCTTACTCCTGCACGAAGTGGACCAAAACGCAGTGTTGTCGCCGCGATTCGCACGAGACCGGGCGTGTTCCTTCCTGGAGGTCGTTATCACGAAAGCGCCCGCGACGCACTCACCATTGCCGCTGCATGCGAAACATCGATCCCGCCTGCTCGAATAGGGGAATGGCAGCCGTGTAATCAGGCTTGAACCGCAAGAGAAACGGGTTCGGGGACACAAGCTTGGTCCCCTTTGCCAGGAGCTTCTCGGGGTCCTCCCCCCCGGACATACTGCGCGCCTCGAGACTCTCCGGGTCGCCGATCTTGCTCGACGGCACGAAATTTCGCGCCGCTCTGGTCTTAGGGGAACAAAGTGCCCCCCCGGGCTGAATCAAGGTCGGAAGGTGATCTTCTGTGACACTACTTCACTGGCATCCGCCCGGGCGTCGCCACGCCATCCAACCAGCGCCGCTTCTTGGCGCTGGGGGCCTCTCCCGTAAGGTATAACCCGTTCGAGCCCACGCACCTGGTCGCGCGTCATTGAGAGGCGGCTCTAAACGGCGCGGCGTCTGTGCAGTTCGATTCCCACTGGCGGGAAGGTCTCCTCCTTTTGACCCGAGGCGCTTCTACCCTCAAACTCCCTCGTACACGTGCGACAGGGGTGTTGTGCTTCGGTGCGGATTGGAGTTATGACTGTTTCTCCTACACAGAGCGGCGCGGGTGAGTTTCAACACACACGCCTGCTGGGCCCAGCAGGAGGAATTCATGGGCGCTGCACAGGATATGAAGATTTCTGTGCCGCAGCATTGCTGATTGACTGGATTTCCATGATATTCCGTTCCAACCGTTGTATAACCGTCCCCAAATCTCCCGCAGAGCCGGAGGATTCGGCCCCCTTGGTCCTCCCGAGCCCAACCCACTCCTCTCGACTCGAGTCGCGGGGAAGAGGGGGCGATGACGACGCCTTCACGAATGCCAGGACGCCCACGATGACGCCTGCGCCCTCCGTGTCCCGCGACTTCGGGAGCATGGGAAGGGCGACGAGCAGGGACATGGTGAGCAGGCCCCCCAAACACTGCCGCCCACACACGAACAGAGGAGAGACCTCCCCTCGAACCCTGCGCCACTGTAGGCGCGAACTCGCCCCTTTTGCCACGACGGCCCACCCACTCGCGTATTTCCGCATCTGACGGGGGAGCCCGATGACAAAACGGGAGGGCCACGTGCGCTCGAGCAGCGCTCCCCCTCCACCGGCTCCCCCCTCGCAGGGTGCCCGCACCCCAGGGAACCGCTCCCAGCAGTCCCCGTCCAGGTCCCTCCTCACGCCCGCCCCGTCCAGGAGCCAGGCCTCCAACCGAATGATGTACGACCTCATCAACCACCAGCCCCAGACTCCCGCCGGCGAGCGGTGGCGTACCGCCCGTACTCCGCGGTCGGCACGTGCCGACAACGACGGGGCGGCGGCCTCGTCGGGCACGGCCCCCGCTTTGACTCCCGGCGCCCTCTCCAACGGACACGTCATCTCCGAGGACGAACCCGGGGAGAAGCTGACGATTTGGGGCACCAACATCGACATGAACCAGGTCGGTCGTAAGATTGACGGGTTCCTCCGCCACTTCACAGACCAGGACGCTATCTCCCGGGACGAGCGAGGCAAGTATGAGGAGCTCATCTTCGAGGCCCTCCGCGACGGCCATAACACCATCCACATCGACTGCAACGACGTGTTCGCGTGGTCCACTGAGCTCCACGACCAGCTTGTCGCCTACCCGACCGAGATCGTCCCACACTTCGACATGGTCATCTTCCAGATCGCACAGGAGATGGTGGAAAAGCTCGGGGTCGGGCGCGGGCAGACGCCGTACCTGCAGATCCGACCCTTTGCGATGCGGGTGCACAGACCGATGCGCGACCTCAACCCAACGGACATCGACAAGCTCGTGTCCGTGAAGGGCATGGTCACACGGTGCTCTGGGGTGGTCCCCGACCTCCGAACAGCCTTCTTCCGGTGCACCCTCTGTGGCAACACCCAGACGGTGCTCAACGACAACGGCCACGTTGCGGAGCCCACACAGTGCGGGAACTGCGAGAACCAGTTCACGATGGAGCTCCTTCACAACCGCTCCCAGTTCTCCTCAAAGCAGCTCGTCAAGATCCAGGAGGCTCCGGAGGCCATCCCAGAGGGAGAGACTCCGCACACCATCACCATGTACGTACACGACGATCTGGTGGACTCGGTCAAGCCAGGGGACCGCGTGGAGGTCGTGGGCGTGTTCTGCGCCGTCGGGATGCGGGTCAACCAGCGGGTGCGCTCCCTCCGCTGCGTCTACAAGACCTTCGTCGATGCTATCCACGTGCGCAAGGAGTCGGCGGCCGCCTCGGGGCTGCAGCAGGTGGCCGAGAAGGGGGGTGGAATCGAGGACGCCCAGGCTATGCTGATCGAGGCGCTTCGCCGCGAGGGCACGGACCTGTCGGAGGAGAAGATCCGCGCCAAGGAGGAGGCCCTGAGAGCTGTGGCTGACAACGACGACCTGTACGAGACCCTGGTGAGGTCCCTGGCGCCTTCCATCTTCGGGATGGACGACGTGAAGAAGGGCGTCCTGTGCCAGCTCTTTGGGGGGTGCTCGAAGGCTGTGCCGGGGGGGCGCATCCGCGGGGACATCAACTGCCTGCTCGTCGGCGACCCCGGGGTGTCGAAGTCGCAGCTCCTGTCGTACGTGCACCAGGTGGCCCCCCGCGGTATTTACACGTCGGGGCGCGGGTCGTCGGCTGTGGGTCTCACCGCGTACGTGACCAAGGACCCCGAGACGAGGGACATGGTGCTTGAGTCTGGCGCCCTTGTCCTGTCAGACCTGGGCGTGTGCTGCATCGACGAGTTCGACAAGATGAGCGACTCCGCGCGTTCGGTCCTCCACGAGGTTATGGAGCAGCAGACCGTCTCCGTGGCCAAGGCGGGCATCATCTCCACCCTCAACGCCCGGACCTCTGTGCTCGCCGCTGCCAACCCGGTCGGCTCTCGGTACGACCGCAAGAAGAGCATCGTGGAGAACCTGCAGCTCCCCCCCACCCTCCTCTCCCGCTTCGACCTCATTTACCTCCTCCTTGACAAGAACGACGAGTGGGAGGACAGGCGGTTGGCGCGGCACCTCACGTCCCTACACTACGATGCGGCCCCGGAGAAGCTCGCCCCCCCGCTGTCCAAGGACAAGCTCCGGGATTACATCGCCTACGCTCGCGCCGTGTGCCACCCGGTCCTCACGGACGAGTCGTGCAAAGAGCTTGTGACCGCGTACGTGGAGATGCGCCGCACGGGCTACGAGCAGGGGGTGCAGTCGAGGCGGGTGACGGCGACCGCGCGGCAGCTCGACTCCCTGGTGCGGCTGTCGGAGGGGCTGGCGAGGATGGAGCTGCGCCCGGACGTGGAGCCCAGGCATGTCAAGGAGGCCGTGCGTCTCGTCAAGGCGGCACTGATGGAGAGCGCCACGGACAAGTACGGCCGCATCGACATGGACCTCATCACGGGGGGGTACGGCCAGGCGCAGCGAGACGAGCTGGTCGAGGTGGGGCAGAGCCTCCTCGGGCTGCTCAAGGCATCCGTGCCCACGAGCCGCAGTGACCTCTACAAGGGTATCAACGCCAACGCCGAGCCCGGCCGCGGTGTGTCCCGCGCCATCGTCGACGAAGCCATCAAGCTGCTGCAGCTGGACGGGCAGATCGACGTACGGCAGAACGGTATCCGGCTCACCACTCTCTGACGTTGAACGGCTAGCTCTGCACCTCCGGGGGGGGCGGGGGGCGGGCGCTCTCGCCCCCTGCTGGCGGCGCGGGGGGGCACGTCCGACACTCCTCGGGGCTGAGTAGGGGCATCCGCGTCTTGCGCGTCCCAGCCCGGATCACGGCGGCCTCACAGTACGCGAGCTCCCACGGCTCCCGGCTCAGCAGCTGGAAGAGGGCGTTGTGCGGCCACTGCGGCGGTCTCTTGAGCCCCACGCAGATGTCGCACTTGGCCTTCTGCCCCTCCACCACGAACGTCACGTGGGCTATCGACCCCTGCGTCGCCACCACGTCCTGGTACCACGGCCCTGTCCGGAGGGGCCCGCCCCCCAACACCTTGACGAGCTCCTCCTTCCCCTCGGCCCTTGGCAGACCTTGGTCGATCGCCTCCCCGCGAATAACCATGTCGCTCGTAAACTGCGCCGTCGCCCACGCCCCCGTCCCCGCGATGACCCCGCCGAGCAGGGACCGGACCACCCCCCCAAGCCTGGACACGGACGGTGCCCCTGCCCCAGGTGCCATCCCTGCTCCACTCCAGAGCCCCCTTTTCTCCCCCAATTGCGCCTGCGCGTACAATGGCATCGTGCGCGTGACATAACAAGGTGCCGAGACCGGGGCCGACTCTTTGTCGACGACTAGGCATCGGCCGATGCATGGACGGCTGCCCCCTCGTGCCCCACTTACCCTTCCGATGCCGGCGATGATCGCGCGGGCCTCCGTCTCGCGTGCAGATGCGACGTCAGCTGGCGCCCATAAAATACGGTCGCTGCAGGGCTCGCTGGTGCCGAGGTCCCGCTTGTGCGGTCGGTGGCGGCCACGACCGACGAGGTGGGCAGTCCCCCGTCAGAGTGTCCACCCCCTGCCCTCAGACGCGCGAACACACTTGTGTCCCGCCTATGTGTCACTGGCGGACTACGCGGCCGAAAGAATAATCCGATTTCGAACTGACAACGGTTTCCCCCTCTCAAACGCAGCAGCTGCGCCCCAGGTATCGCTCGTCTCGGCCGGGCTCACTTGGTTTTTTCTAGTTTGTGTGGGGGTGGGGGGTCCCGTTGGGTCCCGATGGCTGCGACGCCGATTCCTTCGGAGGCTTTTCTCCGCAAAAACCATGTGCCGACATCCCCCCAGCTCGTGGAGTTCCTGGGCCAGGTGCGTTGCTGTCCGGGGAGCCCCGAGCCAAAAGTGGGCAGCGCGCCCAGCAGGGGGTCGGATTCGTGTCGGGTCTGTGCCTGGGGGCGAGAGGGCGGGTTCCTGATCCCGGGAGGGGCGAGGGCGGGGGGCGGGAGGGAACACATGGAGGCGCAGCGAGTAGGCGCGGCCCAGCACGACTGCCCCCGAGCTCCTCTGATCCTCCGTGCCCTGGGCCCGCAGGACACAACGGTGACAATCATCCCCAACTTCAGGATGGACGCGGTGCCGCTGGTGGGAGGGGACGTGGGCCCTTTCCAGCCCAACTTCCCCACCGAGGTGCCGCTATGGCTCGCCCTGACCCTCCGGTAAGAAGAGACAGAAGCGCCCCACTCCTCCTCCACTGCCCGCGCGTCGCACCCCCCCTTTGCTCGAACCTGGCTGGTTATCCGCCGCACTGCAGGAAAAAACTGCGGTGCTCCATCCTCCCGCCCGAGTGGATGAACAAGGAGAGGCTCAAGGAGGCCATCGAGGAGGAGCGGCGGCACACGGAGCCTGCCCAGTGGACAAAGGTTCCCGACTTCATCTACGAGGTGGGGCGCCTGCTCCTCGACCACGCGCGGTCCGACTTCGGGGTGGACGCCGACGTGATGGAGGAGCGCCTCGGGGAGCTCCAAAAGGTCCGGTGGGACAAACTACAGACGGGCCTGGGGCAGCTGGAGGACGCGGTGCAGGACGGGGCGCCCATCTACCCAGAACTGGCGAACTTGTCAGCAACTGAGTGCAACACGCTGCGGCCCTTCCTCGTAGAGACGCTGGGTCGCATTGCGCGGTATATTGAGCACCAGCAGCCGGGACGCCACGAGTTCTACGGACCGCCGACGGACGAGCTAGCGGACGAGGGCGAGGCGGGGGAGGGTGGGGAGCCCGGGGAGCCGCCCAGGGACGAGCGAGCCGCCCCAAGGGCCCTACGCCGGGAATAGCTCCTGGTTAAACTCTGGAGGCCCGGCTGCTTCATCCCGGACTTAGTACAGGACCCTCCGGAACGCACTTCCCAGGCGGGGAACCTTCGTCAGCTTACGAGCGAGGAGGGTACGTGCCTTGCCCAAGACCGGATACTTGAGTGTCAGCGGCCGCAGGTCGATGGTCAGGCCCCCGACGGCGAAGGGGCGGTTCGGGTTCGTGAAGAGCAGGAACATGAATATCACTAGCCCCGCGAGCATGGCCCCGTTGACCACGGACAGCGCGATGTCCACAGCAGAGGTCGCCCTGTCCTCGCGCCGGGCCTCCTCCTTCGGCCGGGCAGGGAGCCACTTTATGGGGTCTCGCTGGTAGAGCGGCCAGGGCACGGTGGTCACGGCCCCGGCGACCACGACCCCAGCCCCTAGGACGAGCAGCCCCGGTGTCCACGCCCCCAGCACCACGCTCGCAATCCACCCCGCCACCCCGAACACCGTCACGATCCCCGTCCTGCACTCGAGGGAGGCAGGGGGACAAGGGGGGCGCTTCTTCGGCGCACGAGTGGCATCGTCAGGGCGTTTGGCGGGGTAATATTGCGCATGCAAGACACATGCGCGGTCGAGCAGGTGCATAGACTGCATCGCGCGGCGGAAAGGGTGAAAAGTGCCAGAGGAGTCCTCTTCGGGGCTTGAGCCACCGCTCACATCAATCGCTCCGCGAGGAGCTGCCCCTTGAAGTCCATCGCCCACATCGCGCGATCATCCACCGAGCGCTCGGTCAATGAAAGACGTCACGCGAATCCAGGCGCCGGGGGGGACGTGTCGAGCTCTTGACGACCGGTGGGGCTCGGGAACGAGGAGCTTAGGTCCCTCCGGTGCCAGTGGCGTGTGGCTCGGAGTCTGCCAGAAGTCGAGCTCCGAGCGTTAGCAGCCGCACGCCTCCCCGCTCGGGACTGAGGAACCCGAACCTTCGCCCCAGGCATACAGATTGGCCCGCAATTGTCGAGAATAAGGCTCGAAGACCCACTGCGGAAGCTTCAGGGAGAACCGCGGGGGGCGAACGCACCTGGCCGCCACCGCTTCGTCCCGCACGCCCGCGCCAGCAGGTAATAGGTGCAAGACGGCTCAGAATGCTGCGCGAGAAGGCAGCCGCCTTCAAGGTGAGGAGCGCGAAACGGTTCTATTCCCTAGGGGGGCGTCCCCACCCGCGACCCAGATTTGCGACACTTCCCCAGCGCAGGTGCTTCTTTTACGCCTTTCCTCGCGCCCATGGCACCCTTATGGTCGTCTCGACCTCCTCTCGCAGGAGCGCATCTTGCGCAAGAACAGGGAGGAGGGGGCCGAGATTGAAGCCTCACCCGACTCCCCGAGAGCCTCGTTCGCTCGCACGGACGACAGCATGGGCGCTGACGACCGGGAGGTGAGCGCGTCCCAGCAGGCGACGCCGAAAAAATCGTTCTGGAAGGGGTTGCAAAGGATCAAGGGGGCCGTCCGCGGGTCGCGAGGGGAGGTCTCCGCCACGAACAGCGAGAAGGATGCCGGGGAGGAGACCGTGAGGTAACCACCGGCGCCCCACCCCGATCCTCTCGCATGATATCGTCTACGGCGCGAGTATACGCCCACGCCCGCCCCGCCGGGACCTGCCCCAGACGTGACGGGCGAATCCCCTTCACCTGGGCACCCGCAGGGACATGTATGGCTTCAAGGTCAACCAGTTCGTCGAGGAGTACAAGACCTTCCGGGACGTCTCCGAGAGGGAGGAGGTGACCCGTCACCGCAAGTGGGTGGACTTCCTGGACGCACTCCGCACCCGGGGGCAGCTCCTCGGGCTCCACGGGACCGAGGAGGGGGAGATGACGGGGCTTGAGGCCCTCCGGCACCTGCTCTGCTCGGACACGGGGCATCTCCTGGACGAGACGCGGCAGCTCTCGGCGCTCGTCAAGCAGGGCATCCCCATGTCCCTCCGCGGACAGGTGTGGCAGATCCTGCTCGGCGCCGAGCTGTCACCCCCCGAGGGGTACGAGGCGTACCTGTTGACCTTCCGCCAGGCCACAGCGCAGGCCCGGGCCAGGGAGGCGGGCGATGGCGAGGGGGGGCAGGCACTCGGCGACGCCGTCCTCGACCCCCTGCTCGAGAAGAACGTGCTGGAGTGGGAGAAGCAGGTCGAGCGGGACCTGAAGCGCACCTTCCCCACGCACCCTGCCATGGACGGCCCCGGGCAGGCGGCCCTGCGCAACATCCTCCACGCATACATGGTCCGCAATCCCGAGGTCGGCTACTGCCAGGGGCTCAATTTCGTCGCCGGGTGCATGCTCCTCTTCATGCCCGAGGAGCGCGCCTTCCACTGCGTCTGCCGCATCGTCGAGCACCTCCTGCCGGGGTACTACACGACCGCCATGGCGGGGCTGCTGGTCGACCAGCAGTGCTTCAAGTCAGTCATGGCCAGCCACATGCGGACCCTGTCGAGTCACCTGGACAGCCACGGCGTCGACATCTCCTGCGTCACCGTCCACTGGTTCCTCTGCATGTTCATGAACGCCCTCCCGCTCGAGCCCTGCCTCCACGTCTGGGACCTCGTCTTCTTTGAGGGCAGTGCTGCCCCCCTCTTCCAGGTGGCCCTGGCGCTCCTGGAGCTGTCCCTGCCCCGCCTCATGCAGGCCGAGGACGCCATGGACGCCTTCGACGTCCTCAAGTCGCTGGCGCCCCGGGCGTTCGATGGCCCTTCCCTCATCCAGGTCGCGGTGGGCTCCTTCGCGGAGCTCGACCGGGCGCAGCTCGAGGCGCTGAGGGAGTCGGTCCGGGCCGGCGAGGGCGACAGCGTCGAGGCCGTCCCCGTCGACGCCGTCCGTAGGGGGGATTTCGTCATCCCCTCGCGGGACAAGACCGCGCAGCGCAGCCAGGAGGCGCGCCCAGGCTCACCCATGACGGAGACCACCGAAACACATGCGCACGGCAGCGCTGACGGGTCGCACTCTGCGCCCGGATCCGCGGAGGTCCTGGGAGAGGCGTCCCTCGCGGCCGCCTCCCCAGAGTCCCCCGCCGCGTCTGCTCCGGCGGAGCGCGCCGTAGAAGAGACGGGCCCTGGTGCTGGGACGCGGGACGGGTCGGACGACGGGCACGCGAGTAAGGGGGGCGCTGACGAGAGCCCTCCTCAGCAGCGCGAGGAGGGCGCAGGGGCCACGGGGGAGGAGTGGGGAAACCTGCTTGGAGGGGCTGACGAGTCGGGGGGGGGGCTGACAAGCATGGCGGACCCCTTCGATGGCTCGTTTGCTGCGGGGGTGGGTCTGATGCCCCCCGCTTTTACTGCTGCTGGTGCTGCTGGCGCTGCTGGCGCTGCTGGCGCTGCTGGCGCTGCTGGCGCTGCTGGCGCTGCTGGCGCTGCTGGCGCTGCTGGCGCTGCTG